>ENA-UPTA01002861-UPTA01002861.1-activated-sludge-metagenome-genome-assembly--contig:-NODE-2861-length-17448-cov-8.899960_pt1 | contig 17448 bp, 13 predicted proteins | sample MGYA00238184_ERZ773361 | MGnify/ENA primary metagenome ERZ773361 (study PRJEB29100, sample SAMN05720205) | activated sludge metagenome | isolation source: anaerobic digester from wastewater...
CCCGGCACTCGAGCGCGCGCTCGGCGCCGCGCACGTTGGGTACCAGCACCGTGTACTCGACGCCGGGCACGCGCCGGATGCGGCCCATCACCGCTTCGGCGTCGCGCAGCATCGGGATGGCCTTGGCCGAGGTGAACGAGGTCACCTCGATCTTGGCGTAGCCGCACTGGCTCAGCGCATCGATCAGCGCGACCTTGTCGTCGGTCGGCACGAACGCGGGTTCGATCTGGAAGCCGTCGCGCGTGACGACCTCGTTGAAGTGGATGCGCTGCATGCGGAGGCTCCCTGGGGATGGATGCGGCCGGTCGCGGGGCGGCCGGTGGCGGGCGCAGCCGGTCGGGGGTTCGGCCGGCCGGAAGTCCGGCTGGCCCGAGACACGGCCGCCGCCGGGCCCGGTGCGGTCCGTGCATTCTGCCTGCGAACGACATCCCTGCCGACCCCGGGGCCGGCGGGTGCACGCTAAGATCGCCGCGCAGGCACGCTGCGGCATGGGGTCGCGGCGGGGGCGCTTCGCCCCGCCTGAGCGGCACCCAACGACAACGGAGACCCACCCATGTTCTCGCACGTGATGGTCGGCACCAACGACCTCGACCGCGCCCGCAAGTTCTACGACGCCGTCCTCGGCACCCTCGGCATTCCGGCCGGTGTCGTCGACCGCCACCGTGCGTTCTGGCGCACGCCCACCGGCGTCTTCTCGGTGTCGCTGCCGATCGACGGCAAGCCGGCCACCGTCGGCAACGGCAGCACCCTGGGCTTCGCCTGCGCGAATCCGGCCCAGGTCGACGCCTGGCACGCGGCCGGCGTGGCCAACGGCGGCGTCAGCATCGAGGACCCCCCGGGCGTGCGCGAGGGTGCGGCGGGCAACCTGTACCTGGCGTACCTGCGCGACCCGGACGGCAACAAGATCTGCGCGCTGCACCGCATGCCGAAGGCGTGACCTGGGCAGGACCCGCGATCCGCGGCCCGCGTGCCCGTCACCCGCGTGCGCCCGGCCTGACCTGCGCGCGACCGGCGTGACGCGCACGCGGCCGCACCCGCACGACGGCGCGTCGGCCCCATGATCTTCGCCGTCGTGGCGGCGGTCGCGGCGATCGCCGGCGTGCTGATCGGCATGACCGGCGTCGGCGGCGTGCTGCTGGTGCCGGCGCTCACCGAGTGGGCGCAGGTGCCGCTCGAGCGGGCGATCGCGGCGTCGATGCTCGCCTTCCTGTGCGCCGGCACGTTCGCCACGGTGCTGCATCTGCGGCGCGCGCCGGTGCCCGTCTCGACCGCCGCACCGCTGGCCGCGAGCGCCGGCCTCGGCGCCGTCACCGGTTCGCTGACCGTGGTGTTCATCGCGCCCGAGCTGGTGCGCGGCTTCATCGCGGCGCTGGCGCTGATGTCCGGCGTGCACGCCTGGGTGTCCGCACATGCGCCCGGGGCGGACCGCCTGCCGTCGCCGCGCACGCTCGCGGCACTGGGCGTGCTCGTCGGCGTCGGATCGGCCCTCTCGGGCACCGGCGGGCCCGTGCTGCTGCTGCCCATCCTGCTGGCCCTGCGCACGCCTGCGCACCGCGCGGTGGCGCTGGCGCTGGTCGTGCAGGTGCCGATCTCGCTGAGCGCCACGGTGATCCACGCGGTCGCCGGCCGGATCGACTATCCGCTGGCCGCGCTCCTGTCGGCCCTGCTGCTGGCGGGTATCCTGGCCGGCGCAGCGGTGTCGCGGCGGCTGTCGGGGCACGGCCTGAAGCGGGTGGTGGCGGTGATGCTGATCGCCGTCGGCGTCTGGTACGGGGCCGTGAGCCTGGGATGACGCATCGCTGCGCCGGTCGTATGGCCCGGACCCCGGCGTGGCACCGCAGTCCGGGCCCCCAGCGCAGCCCCGCAGCCCGAACACACCTGGACCCCTCATGAACCCCATCCGATACGAAACCCGTGACGGCATCGCCCTCATCACGATCGACCGTCCCGACAAACGCAACAGCCTCGACGAGGCCGCCGTGCAGGGCCTGCACGCGGCGTGGCGGCGCTTTGCCGACAGCGACGAACGCGTGGCGATCGTCACCGGCGCGGGCGAGCAGGCCTTCTGCGCCGGCGTCGACCTGAACGCGCCGCCGCGCGACACCTGGCTGGCGTATCCGAACCTGGCGGTGCCGTGCGACAAGCCGATCATCGCGGCCGTGGCCGGCGTGGCCGCCGGCGGCGGTGCGGCGATGGTCATGCAGTCCGACCTGGCGGTGTGCACGCCCGACGCGCGCTTCATCTATCCCGAAGCCAAGGTCGGCCTGTTCGCCGGCGTGATGGGCGGGTTTCCCGCGCGCATGCCCTACAAGGTCGGTCTCGAGTGGACGCTGACCGGTGATCCGATGAGCGCGCAGCGCGCCTGCGAGATCGGTTTCGTCAACGCGATCAGCGCGCCCGGCGAGCACGTGCAGGCGGCGTTCGCGCTGGCGCAGCGCATCGCCGCGAACGCCCCGATGGTGGTGCGGGCGATCAAGCACCTGGCGCTGGAGACGCTGCCGCGCAATCCGATGGCCGACTACTACCCGCACCGCCAGATGCTCGACGCGATCGCCGGCAGCGAGGACGCCCGCGAGGGCGCGCGGGCGTTCCGCGAGAAGCGCCCGCCGAAGTTCGAGGGGCGCTGAGCGGCGACCGGTCCGGGCTCGCAGCGCAGCGACCGATCGCGGATCGGCGAGCGGCTGGCGGTCCAGGATCGGGCCGCGGCTAGCGGTCCAGGATCGTGCAGGCCGTCGCGGCCAGGTGCTTGGTGTTCGCGTTGTCGCCGGACGCGGGGGCGTTGCCGATGCCGATCAGGTTGCGCTTGTAGACGCCCTGGCCGATGGCGGCGAGCCGGAACATCGAGAACGCCAGGTAGACGTTGAAGTCGGGGATCGACGCGCGTCCGGTGCGACGGCAGTACGCGGCCACGTATTCGTCCTCGGTCGGGATGCCCGCCGCCTTCGGGTCGATGCCCTCGAGCGTGCCCCAGCTCTCCGAGGTGGAGTGGTAGAGGATGCAGCCGTAGGCGACGTCGGCCAGCGGATGGCCGAGCGTGGACAGCTCCCAGTCGAGCACCGCGATGATGCGCGGCTCGGTCGGATGGAACATCACGTTCTCGAGGCGATAGTCGCCGTGCGCGATGCTCACCTCGTCGCTGACGGGAATGCGTGCGGGCAGCTCTGCGATCAGCCGCTCCATCGCGGGAATGGTCTCGGTCTCGGCGCCGCGGTACTGCTTGATCCAGCGGTCGATCTGGCGCTGGAAGTAGTTGCCCGGCCGGCCGTAGTCGGCCAGCCCGATCGCGGCGTAGTCGACCTGGTGCAGGCGCGCGAGCGTGGCGTTGAGGTCGTCGTAGATCGCAGCGCGCTCGGCGGGCTGCATGCCGGGCAGCCGCGCGTTGCGGAAGATGCGGCCCTCCAGGAAGTCCATCACGTAGAAGGCCGTGCCGATCACGGACGCGTCCTCGCACAGCGCGCGCATGCGCGGCACCGGAAAGCCGATGCCGCCCAGCGCCGACATCACGCGGTACTCGCGATCGACCTGGTGCGCGCTGGGCAGCAGCGTGCCCGGCGGCTTCTTGCGCAGCACCCAGCGCTGCGTGCCGGCGGTGATCAGGTAGGTCGGGTTCGACGCACCGCGGTTGAACTGGCTCAGCACCAGCGGCTCGGCGGGGTCGGCCACGTGGGCGCGGAACCAGGTGTTCAGCGCGGCCTCGTCGAGGCGCTGGTTGTCGCGCACGGCGCCGATCGAGGGCTGGCGCGGGTCGGTGTCGGGGGCGGCTGCGGTCATGGTCGGGGCTCGTTCGGGTTCGGGGCACTGCGGCGGGTCGTGCACCCGCGCGCGGTCTTGTCCAGCCGCGAAGGGTACGACGTTCGACGCGCGGTGCGCACGTCACCCCTCTGGTATCTTGGACTGATTCAGGAGACGACAACCCATGTTCCCCCGCCCCAATCCGCTGAGGGTCAAGCTCGATGCCGACCAGAGCATCGTCGGCCTCTACGTGCAGACTGCAAGTCCCGACGTCGTCGAGATCGCGGCCGCGGCCGGCTACGACTACGTGATCCTCGACCAGGAGCACGGCGCGCTCGACTTCGGCGACACGCTGACGATGATCCGGGCGGCCGAGGCCAGCGGCATCTGCCCGATCGTGCGGGTGGCGGACCATGGCGCGACCGGGCTGCGGCGCGCGGTCGAGATCGGCGCGATGGGCGTGTACGTGCCCGACGTGCGCACGGCGCAGCAGGCGCGGGCGGCGATCGACGCGGTGAAGTTCCGCATCGACGGCAGCGCCGGCACGCGGGGCGCCTGTCCGACCATCCGCGCGACCCGTGCGCAGGGGGCCGACTGGCGCCGCTTCATCGAATGGTCGAACGCCAACGTGATGGTGACGATCCTCGTCGAGAGCGAGGAGGGGCTGGCCAACCTCGACGCCATCCTGGCGGAGCCGGGCATCGACACGATCGTGCTGGGCCGCTTCGATCTGTCGCACGAGATGGGGCTGTACGGCGACCGCTACGGCACCACGCTGAACACGATCTTCGAGGACTTCGTCGCGAAGGCCGAGGCGGCCGGCGTGCCCTACGTGGCGCGCGTGGGCAGCCTGGAGCCCGAGGCCGCGCGCCGCGAGCGCGCGCAGTGGGAAGCGCGCGGCGCGCGCATCTTCAACGCCGGGTCGGACCGCGAACTGATCGCGCGGGTGTTCCGGCAGGTGCGCTCGTACTGGTGATCAGGCCGCGCGCGGCGCCATGCGGCGCCCCTGCGACCACCACACCAGCGCCACCAGCACCAGCGCCGGCAGGTAGAACCAGTGCGGGTTGGCGCGGTCGGCCGGCAGCTTGAGCGTCTGCACCGACCAGCCCTGCTCGAAGCCGCTCTTCTGCGCACGGCTGCCGAACTTCACCTGTGAGATCTGCGCCTGGCCGGCCAGGCTCACCACCGTGAGGCCCGCCTCCTGCAGGCGCTTGCGGCCGTCGGGCGTGCCCTCGGCCGGACGGTCGCCCAGGCGCAGCGCCACGGTCTTGACCACGTCCTCGCCTTCGAGCGTGGTGCCGGAGATCACCATCACCAGGCGGCCGCCGTCGGGCGCGTCGCGCGCCAGGTCGACGAGCTGCGCCGGCTCCGCATCCCGGTAGGCGGGCGCGATGCGATCCATGAACGCGTCGGGCCGGAACAGCAGGGCGACCGCGATCGCCAGCAGCACCCACTCCCAGACCTTCAGGCGCACGCGGAACCAGTTCATCGTCAGCGCCGAGAACACCAGCATCGCCAGCGTGCAGGCGGCGATCACCACCGCGCCCTCGGCCATCGAGTCGATCTCGAGCAGCAGCAGCTGCGGATTGAAGATCCAGATGAAGGGCAGCACCACCGTGCGCAGCGCATAGAGCGCGCCCTGGATGCCGGTCTTGATCGCGTCCTCGCCGGAGATCGCGGCGGCGGCGAAGGTGGCCAGCCCGACCGGTGGCGTGATGTCGCCCATGATCCCGTAGTAGAAGACGAACAGGTGCACGGCGATCAGCGGGATGATCAGCCCGCTCTGCGCGCCGAGCTCGACGACGACGGGCGCCATCAGCGTGGCCACCAGCACGTAGTTGGCGGTGGTGGGCACGCCCAGGCCCAGCACGAGGCACACGAAGGCGATGAACAGCAGCATCGCGATCACGTTGCCCCCCGACACGAACTCGACGAACTCCGTCATGCGCAGGCCCAGGCCGGTGAGCGTGATGCCGCCGACGATGATGCCGGCCGTGGCGGTCGCCACTGCGATGCCGATCATGTTGCGCGATCCGTCGGTGAGCCCGCCGATCACGTCGCGCGCGCCGTCGTTCCATGCCCCCTGCGTCGGCTGTCCGCGCAGCAGCGCGATCAGCGGACGCTGGGTGAGCATCAGCACGATCAGCACGGCGATCGCCCAGAAGGCCGACAGCGCCGGCGACATCTCCTCGACCATCAGGCACCAGATCAGGGTGCCGATCGGCAGCAGGAAGTGCAGGCCGGCGCGCACCGTCGGCCAGGTGTCGCGGGCCACCGGGTTGTCGATGTCGATGTCCTCGGGCAGGTCGGGGCTGCGCGCGGCCTGCTGCAGGCTCAGCCCGTACAGCACCAGCACCACCGCGCCGATCGCCCAGGGCGCGGCCGTGCCCAGCATTGCCTTGAGCGCGACGAACAGGTAGTACAGCGCACCGATCACCACCGCCGTGCCCGAGAGGCCGACCCCGAGACGCAGCATGCGCGCGCCCCAGGCGCGTTCGACCCGTTGCGCGACCGGCATCAGTCCCAGCTTCAGCGCTTCGAGGTGCACGATGTAGAGCAGCCCGATGTAGCTGAGCGTCGCCGGCAGGATCGCGTTGCGCACGATCTCCGAATACGGGATGCCGACGTACTCGACCATCAGGAACGCGGCGGCGCCCATCACCGGCGGCATGATCTGGCCGTTGACCGAGCTCATCGTCTCGATCGCGCCGGCCTTCACGCCGCCGTAGCCCGCCTTCTTCATCAGCGGGATCGTGAAGATGCCGCCGCTGACCACGTTGCTGACCGAGCTGCCCGAGATCATGCCGTTGAGCGCCGAGCTCACCACGGCCACCTTGGCGGGGCCGCCGCGCAGGTGGCCCAGCGCGGCGAAGCTCACCTGCATCATGTAGTTGCCGCCGCCGGCACGGTCGAGCAGGGTGCCGAACAGCACGTAGACGAAGATGGCGCCGGTGGACACGCCCAGCGCGATGCCGTAGACGCCTTCGGTGGTGAGCCACAGGTGCGACAGCAGGCGGTTCAGGCTCGCGCCCTTGTGCGACAGCACCTCGGGCATCCAGGGCCCGAGCATCGCGTACCCGATGAACACGCCGGCGAGCGCCGCCATCGGCCAGCCGACGGTGCGCCGCGTCGCCTCGAGCAGCAGCACGAGGCCCGTGCACGCGACCACGATGTCCATCTGCGTCGGCTGCCCCGGCCGCGTGGCGAGCTGCGCGTAGAACAGCAGCAGGTAGGCGCCGGCGAACGCGCCGGCGAGCGCGAACACCCAGTCGGTCAGGGGCACACGGTCGCGCGGCGAGCGCCGCCGCGCGGGCCAGGCGGTGAACGCCAGGAACAGCGCCAGTCCGAGGTGCAATGCCCGCGCCTCGGTGTCGTTCAGGATGCCGATCCCCAGCGAGAAGGGCAGGGGCGACGCGTACCAGAGCTGGAACAGCGCCCAGCCCAGCGAAACGGTGAAGAGGATCGCGGCCGCCACGCCCGTGGGGCGTCGCGCGCCCGTGTCGTTCTCGGCCACCAGCTGCTGCAGCGATTCGGGCGCTTTCTCGAGATCGGTGGCCATCGGCGGCTCTCCTTGGGGGATTTGCTGCGGGATGCGTGAGACAAAAAAAGGGGCGAAGTCCTGCTTCGCCCCCGAGGGTGCCCGGATCGCTTACTTGATCCAGCCCTTCTCACGGTAGAACCGTGCCGCCCCTTCATGCAGCGGCGCCGAGATGCCGTTCTTCACCATGTTCTCGGGCGACAGGTGCGCCAGCGCCGGGTGCAGCTTCTTGAACTCCTCGAAGTTGTCGAACACCGCCTTCACCACCTGGTAGACGGTGTCGGCCGGCGTCTTGGTCGACGCGACCACGGTCGCCAGCACGCCGTAGGTGGGCGTGGGGTTCGGGTTGTTCGGGTAGAGGCCGCCCGGGATCGACACCTTCGCGTAGTAGGGCTTGTCGGCCACCAGCTTGTCGACGGCCGGGCCGGTCAGGGGCACCAGCTGCGCGCCGCACGACGTGGTCGGGTCCTGGATGTTGGCACTCGGATGGCCCACGCCGTAGAAGAAGCCGTCGATCTTGCCGTCGCACAGCGCCGGGCCGTGCTCGTCGGCCTTCAGCTCGGAGGCGAGCGAGAAGTCGGCCGGCTTCCAGCTCATCGCCGCGAGCAGCTCTTCCATCGACGCGCGCGTGCCCGAGCCCGGATTGCCGACGTTGAAGCGCTTGCCCTTGAAGTCGGTGAAGGCCTTGACGCCTGCCTCCTTGCGCGCCAGCACGGTGAACGGCTCGGGGTGCACCGAGAACACCGCCCGCAGGTCGCCGTAGGCGCCGGCGTCCTTGAACTGGGCCTGGCCCTTCGCGGCGTTGAACTGCACGTCGCTCTGCGCGAAGCCCAGGTCGAGCTCGCCGGCCTTGATCGTGTTGACGTTGAACACGGAGCCGCCGGTCGACTCCACCGAGCAGCGGATGCCGTGCTTGGCGCGGTCCTTGTTGACGAGACGGCAGATGGCGCCGCCGGCCGCGTAGTACACGCCGGTCACGCCGCCGGTGCCGATGGTGAGGAACTTCTGCTGCGCCGCCGCGGGCACCGCGGATAGGCCCAGGGCGAACGTGGCGGCCAGCGCCAGGGTGGTCTTGAGGTTCATGCGATGCGCTCTCCGTAGAAAGGGGGCACGGTTCGTGCCGGAACGTGAAGGATAGTGGACCGTGGCCCGTTCGCTCAGTGCGCTCAGTGCGCTCAGTGCGCTCAGTGCGCGGCGAGCGCGGCGTCCACCGCCTCGGCCAGGCGCTCGACGATGCGGTCGAGGTCGGCGTCGGTGGCGATGAACGGCGGCGCCAGCAGCACGTGGTCGCCCCGCGCGCCGTCGACGGCGCCGCCCATCGGGTAGGTCATCAGGCCGCGCGCCATCGCCTGCGCCTTGATGCGCGCGTGCAGCTTGCGCGCCGGGTCGAACGGGGTCTTGTCGGCACGGTCGGCCACCAGCTCGATCGCCTGGAACAGCCCGCGGCCGCGGATGTCGCCCACGTGCGGATGCGTGCCGAAGGCCGCCGTCAGGCGCGTGCGCAGTGCGTCGCCGAGGCGGGCCACGCGTGCGACGAGGCCGTCGCGCTCGAGCACCCGCTGCACCGCCAGCGCCGCCGCGCAGGCCACCGGATGCCCCAGGTAGGTGTGGCCGTGCTGGAACATGCCCGAGCCGCGCGCGAACGCCTGGACGACGTGGTCCTGCGCCAGCACCGCGCCGATGGGCTGGTAGCCGCCGCCCAGGCCCTTGGCGATGACCAGCAGGTCGGGTACCACGCCTTCGGCCGTGCAGGCGTGCAGGGTGCCGCAGCGGCCCATGCCGCACATCACCTCGTCCAGGATCAGCAGGATGCCGTGGCGCGTGCACAGTTCGCGCACGCCCTTCAGGTAGCCCGGCACCGGCGTGATCGCGCCCGCCGTCGCGCCGCCCACCGTCTCGGCCACGAAGGCGATCACGTGCTCGCCGCCCAGCCGGTCGATGGCGTCGGACAGCTCGGCGACCAGCCGCTGGCCGTAGGCCTCGGCGGTCTCGCCCGGCGCGCGGCCGCGGTACTCGTAGCAGGGCGACACGTGCGTGACGTCGATCAGCAGCGGTGCGAACTGGCGCCGGCGCCATTCGTTGCCGCCGACCGCCAGCGCGCCCAGCGTGTTGCCGTGATAGCTCTGCCGGCGCGCGATGAAGTGCCGCCGCTGCGACTGGCCGGTCTCGACGCAGTACTGCCGTGCCATCTTCAGCGCGGCCTCCACCGCTTCCGAGCCGCCGGACACGAAGTACGCGTGGCTGGTGCCGGGCGGCGCCGTGCGCACGAGCTGGTCGGCCAGCGCCTCGGCCACCTCGGTGGTGAAGAAGCTGGTGTGCGCGTAGGCGACCGTGTCGATCTGCGCCTTCATCGCGGCCAGCACGTCGGGATGCCCGTGGCCCAGGCAGGAGACGGCCGCGCCGCCGCTGGCATCGATGTATTCGCGGCCGTCGCGGTCGGTGATCAGCAGGCCCTCGGCCTTCACGGCAACGGGCAGCGCGTGATGGATCTGGCGGTGCAGGATGTGGGTCATCGTCGGGGTTCCGGAAAGGCGTTTGACCTATGATGCCGCACATGCGTCTGCGCCATGTGGAGATCTTCAGTGCGGTGATGCGGTGCGGGTCGGTGAAGGGCGCCGCGCAGCTGCTGCACATCACGCAGCCCGCGGCCAGCCGCCTGCTGCAGCAGGCCGAGCGCCATGCGGGGTTCACCCTGTTCCGCCGCGAGCGCGGCCGGCTGGTGCCCACGCGCGAGGCCGAGCTGCTGCAGGCCGAGGTCGAGCAGCTCGACCAGCAGCTCGACCGCATCCGCCGTCTCGTCGACAACCTGCGCCGCGGGCCGGACGACCTGGTGCGCGTGCTGTGTGCGCCCAGCCTGTCGGATCACTGGCTGACCCTGGCCCTGATGCAGCTGCGCCGGCGCTACCCGGCCGCGCGCGTGTCGCTGCGCTCGGCCTACTCGCGCGAGATCGCCGAGAGCGTGGCGCTGCGCGAGGCCGACATCGGCTTCGCGTTCGCGCCCGCCCACCATCCGGCCGTGCACAGCGAACCGATCGCCGATGGCCGCGTGATGTGCGTGGGGGTCTTCGACGGCGACGAGGCCACGCTCGAGGCGGTGGCGCGCCAGCCGGTGATCGACCTCGACCCGGGCGACCCGATCGGGCACGCCGTGCATGCGGCCTGCCGCGCGCAGGGACTCGAACTGCAGCCCGCCGCCCTGGCCCACACCTACCAGACCGCCGTCACCCTGGCCCGGCGCGGACTGGGGCTGGCACTGGTCGACAGCTTCACCGCGTCGCTGGCCGGGCCCGAAGTGGGAGCCGAAGCAGGGGCCGAAGCGGGCCCCGAGGCGGGCCCCGCGTCCGGCCACGCGTCCGGGTGCTGGCGCCGCCTGCCGCTGCAGCCGGCGATCAGCGTCCAGGTGCACGCGCTGCGCCCGGCCGGCGTCGCGTCGAGCCTGCTGGTCGACCCGCTGGTCGACACCGTGCGGGGCCTGCTTCAGACCCATGCGAGCGGTCCGGCCGCGTAGGGCAGCGGGTTGATCGCCGCGGCCCGCTGCTGCATCGCCGACACCAGCAGCGCGGCCGATCCCATCGCCAGCGTCAGGCCCAGCGGGCCGTGGCCGGCGTTGGCATACACGTTGCGCAGCCCGCCGAAGCGCCCGATGCAGGGCAGCCCGCTGGGCGTTGCCGGGCGCAGTCCGGCCCAGGGGTTCTGCACGGCCGCCTCGGCCGGCACGCGCAGGCCGAACCAGGCGTCGGTCGCCTCGACCAGCTGCGCGATGCGGCGCGGGTCGATGCGCAGGTCCTGGCCGACCAGCTCCGCCATCCCGGCCACCCGCAGGCGCCGGCATTCGCCGTCGAGCAGCGGTGCGAACACGACGCGGCGCGCGCTGTCGGTGATGCTCACCGTCGGCCAGCGCGTCAGTGCGTCGGCCGGCAGATCGATGCTGTAGCCCTTCATCGGCGCCACGGGCAGGCTCAGATCGAGCCGGCGCGCCAGCGCCGCACTGCCGGGGCCCCCGGCCAGCACCAGCTGCTCCACGGGAAGATCGTCGGCACCCGTCAGGCGCAGCGCCTCCACGGAGTCGTTCCGCCGGCGCGCGCCGACGACCTCGCAGCCCAGGCGCAGCTCGAAGTCCGGGTGACGCTGCAGCGCGGCCAGCAGTGCGCCGCTCATCGCCATCGGGTCGACCACGCATTCGCCCGGCGTGTGGATGCCGCCCGCGAACGGTGTCGCCGCGTCGGCCAGGGCCGGTTCGAGACGTCGGCATGCGTCCGCGTCGAGCGCCTGCTGCTGGCAGCCCAGCCGCGCCTGCAGCGCCATCTGCGTGCGGGCCGACGCGAACGCGGCCGCATCCGGCAGCAGCACCAGCTTGCCGTTCTGGCGCACGTCGGGTGCGCCCCCCTCGTCGCGCCAGCGCTCGAGCTCGCGCCGGCTCAATGCGGCCAGCTCCAGCAGCGCCACCGTCGTGCGTCGGGCCGCGGCGCCACGGCAGGCCGCCAGGAACGCCAGGCACCAGCGCAGGTCCTGCAGCACACCGCGCGGCGACAGGCGCAGCGGCGAGTCCGGCTTCAGCAGCAGGCTCGGCAGCTGGTGCCACAGCGCGGGCGACGCCAGCGGCGCCACGTACGCATAGCTGAGCTGCGCGCCGTTGCGCGCGCTGGCGCCCTGGCCCACCGCGTCGCAGCGGTCGATCAGGCGCACGCGGTGGCCGGCGTTCAGCAGCGCGCGCGCGCTGGCCAGGCCGACGAGGCCGGCGCCGATCACGGTGACGTGGGGGCGGGAGGACACAGCGGAAGCGGGCATCGGACGGGCCTGACGAGTGGACTGCCAGTCTAGGAAGCCGCCGGCCCGCGCGGCAAGTGCCGAAGTCGCTGCAGGGTATGCCCGTGCGGCATGCGCCGCACCCGCACGCGATCGCGCGAGGCACGTGTCATACACTCGAACGATGGACTCCTCACCCGGCTGGACGCGCGCTTCGCTCTCGATGCTGGCGGCGTTCGTGGCCGTGCGCCTGTCGGCCGGATTCCAGTTCCATGCAGTGGCCGTCGTGGCCCCCCTGCTGGTGAGCGCGCTCGGGCTGTCGTACACCGAGGTCGGGTCGCTGATCGGCGCCTACGTGCTGCCGGCAGTGCTGCTGTCGATCCCGGGCGGGCTGGTGATCCAGCGCTTCGGCGACCGCCGGGTGCTGCTCGCGTCGCTCGCCCTGTGCGTGGCCGGTGCGGCGCTCACCGCCGCGGGCGGCGGGTTCGCGACGATGCTCGCCGGCCGGCTGATCGCGGGCACCGGCGGCGCGCTCGTGCAGATCATCGTGCTGAAGATGGCGACCGAACGCTTCGCCGGGCCGCGGATGTCCACCGCGACCGCCACCGCGCTCACCGCCTGGCCGCTGGGCATCGCGCTGGCCCTCGCGGTGCTGGGCACCGTCGCGCAGGCCGCCGGCTGGCGCACCGCGCTGGCCGTCGCCGCCGCCTATCCGCTGCTGGTGCTGGCGGCCGTCTGGCGGGCGGCGCGCCTGTTCCCCGCCTCCGCACAGGCCCCCGCGGCGAACCTGCGCGACTTCGCCGGATCGCAGCTGCCCGGCCTGCTGCCCGCGCTGGCGATCAGCCTGGCGTGGATGCTGCTGAACATCGGCTTCTCCGGCTTCGTCGCCTTCGCGCCGACCTGGCTGGCCGACATCGGCCGCCCGCTGGACCGCGCCGGTGCGGCCGCCAGCCTCACCGGCTGGGCGCTGGTGGCCGCGCAGCCGTGGGGCGGCTGGATCGCCGACCGCCTGCGCCGGCCGTCGCTGGTGCTGACGGTGAGCATCGCCGGGTCGGCCGCCTGCATGCTCGCGACCTTGCCCGCCCGTGGCGCCGAGCCGCTGTACGTGCTGGTCGGCCTGGTGATGGGCCTGGGACCCGGCGTGCTCGGTGCGGCGCTGGCGATGTCGGCGCGGCCCGATCAGCGCGCGCTGGCGTTCGCGCTGTTCGCGACCGGCTCGGGCGCGGGGTCGATGCTGGGGCCGAGCCTGTCGGGCGTGGCCGTCGACCTCGCCGGGGCGTCGGCGGCGGCGATCGTGCTGTCGGGCGTGACGATGGCCTCGGCGCTGCTGCCGTGGTGGTGGGCGCGGCATCTGCGGCGCGCGCGCGTCACTCCCGGTCCGCGCGCCCCGGCGTGAACGGCGCCTGCGCGTCGGGCTTCGACGCCGGTGCGCGGGGCACAGAAGCCGATGCGCGAGGCGCCGACGCGCCGGGCTCCGACGCGCCCGGCGCCGACCCCTGCGCACAGTTGCCCGGCAGCGGCCGGCCGGCGCGTGCGGCCTGCGCGAAGGCGAGCGCATCGTCGAACGCCGCATGCGGGCTGCCGTCGTGGCCGACGCCCGGATACGGCTTCCACGTCACGGCATTGCCCGCCGCGCACAGCGCGGCCACCGCGGCGAACTGGCGCTGCGGCGCAATGGTGCGGTCTGCCGAACCGGTGCCGAGCAGCAGCGGCACGGGCAGCTTCACGGCCTCCATGTCGGTGACGGGCAGACGAAGACGTGCCAGCGCCTCCGGACCGACGGTGAAGGCGTCGGCCATGCCGAGCTTCAGCGCGCGCGCCTGCGCGGCCATCTGCGGGCTGCAGCCGCTGCGGGCGGCCTCGAGCAGCGGTCGCGCGCGCGCGCTGACCAGCGCATCGACGTCGGGTGCATCGTCACGCAGGCCGCCGCCGACCAGGCTCAGGATCGTGAAGTGCGGCGAACGCCCTTCGGGGGCGGGCGCGGGCCCGTAGGGCCCGTTGGGGAACGTGCTGACGACCCCGGTGGCGATCACCGCGCGCAGCCGCACGTCGGGGGCATAGCGCCCGGCGATGCGTGCGGTGCCGAGCGCCGCGCCCGAGCCCTGCGACTGACCGGTGACGATCACGTCGTTGGCGAGCAGCCCGGGGCGGCCGCCCAGCGCGGCACGCACGGCGTCGAGCACCGAGCGGCCTTCGGCCTCCCACAGCAGGTAGGCATGCGGACCGGGGCCGCCGAGCCCCTGATAGTCGGTGGCGACGACCGCGAAGCCGGCCTTCAGCCAGCGGTTGACGTACGCGGCGTCGCGCGGCTTGTGCCCGGTCCAGGACGGCGCGCACACGTCGGCCACGCCCAGCGTGCCGTGCGCCCAGGCGGCGATCGGCCAGCCGCCCGCCGGCGGCGTGCCAACGGGCAGATACACCGTGCCGCTGACCGGGATCGGGCCCGAGCCCCAGCGCGCGTCGGTGGACACGTAGAGGATGCGCAGCGCCGTCCCGGCGGCATCGATCTCGGGCTGGGCCTTCGCGGGCTCTTCGCGCAGCAGCGCACCCGGTCGGGCGGGCAGCGGGCCGTCCCAGCGGTAGAACGGCGACAGCGGGACGTCGCCGGCGCGCGGACCGGTGGGCAGCGCTCCGGTCGGGCGCGCCGCGGACCCGGGGGCATGCCCGTTGCGCGTCGGGGCGGTGCTGCAGCCGCCGGCGAGCGTCAGCAGGCACGCGGCGAGCAACGCTCCGACCCGACGGAATGCGGCGGCACGCATGGCCATCTCCAGGGGGTGCGCAAAAGCGGCCGGATCCACCCTCCGGCACGGGGTGGCGCAACGCCGGAGGGCCGGGGCGTACGCCAAGCCCGCAACGATACGTCAGGCCGGCCGGATCGCCACCTTCAGCACGCCGTCACGCTGATGCGAGAACAGGTCGTACGCCGCGACGATGTCGTCGAGCGCATAACGGTGCGTGACCATCGGTCCCAGGTCGATGCGCCCGGAGGCGATCACGTTCATCAGCCGTCGCATGCGCTCCTTGCCGCCCGGGCACAGCGCGGTGACGATCCGGTGGTCGCCCAGGCCCGCCGCGAACGCATCGAGCGGGATCCGCAGATCCTGCGAGTACACCCCGAGGCTCGACAGCGTGCCGCCCGGCTTGAGCACGCGCAGCGCCGACTCGAAGGTGGCCTGCAGCCCGAGCGCTTCGATCGCGGCGTCGGCGCCGCGCCCGCCGGTCAGCTTCAGCACCTCGTCGACGACGTCGCAGGTCGTCGGGTTGAGCGTGACGTCGGCCCCCATCCGCCGCGCGATGCCCAGCCGGTGGTCGTTGCTGTCGACGCCGATGATGGTGGTCGCGCCGAGCAGCCGCGCGCCCGCGGTCGCGCACAGCCCGATCGGGCCCTGCGCAAAGACGACGACGGTGTCGCCGAGCTTGATGTTGGCGTTCTCGGCGCCCTTGAAGCCGGTGGACATGATGTCCGGGCACATCAGCACCTGCTCGTCGGTGAGCCCGTCCGGAATCGGCGCCAGGTTCGCCTGCGCGTCGGGCACCAGCACGTATTCCGCCTGGGTGCCGTCGATCAGGTTACCGAAGCGCCAGCCCGCCGTGGCCTTGTAGCCGTGACAGCCACAGCGTCCGCTGGCGACCAGGTAGCTGCCGTCCTGCGACGGCGCACCGTCCTGCGCGGCGTAGGAGTTGAAGTTCGGGCAGATCGCGCCGGCGATCACGCGCTGCCCCTCGGCATAGCCCTGCACCGCGCTGCCCAGCTTCTCGATCACGCCGACCGGCTCGTGGCCGACGGTGAGACCTTTCGCCACCGGGTATTCGCCTTTCAGGATGTGTACGTCGGTGCCGCAGATCGTGGTGGTGGTGATGCGCACCAGCGCATCGTTCGGTCCGACGTCGGGGATCGGTTTCTCGGCCAGTTCGATCCGGCCCGGTTCGACGAACACGGCGGCCTTCATGGTGCGGGGCATGGCGGTCTCCTGGGGTTGAGGGCTCGTTCACATGCTAGCCGGTGTATGCGACGGATTGTTTGCGGCGGCATTCACGCCGGCCAGGGCAGCGAGTAGGTCTTCACGTTGGTGAAGCTCTTCATCGCCTCCAGCACGCCTTCCTTGTAGCCGAGCCCCGAGTCCTTGATCCCGCCGAAGGGCGTCGACTCCAGCCGATAGCCCGGCACCTCGCGCACGTTCACCGTGCCCACCTGCAGCTCGGACACGAGCCGGGTGATCACGTCGAGCCGGTTCGTGCAGACCCCCGAAGACAGCCCGTACGGTGAGCGGTTGACGAGGTCGATCGCCTCGTCGAGCGTGTCGAAGCGGATCACCGGCGACACCGGCCCGAACGTCTCCTCGCGCACCAGCGGGGTGTCCGGATCCACGTGGTCGACGACGGTCGGTGCGTACGACGCGCCCTGGCGCAGGTTGCCGATCAGCAGACGCGCGCCCTGCGCCACCGCCACGTCGACGCGCTGCTCGAACAGCCTGGCCGCGGCCTCGTCGATCACCGTGCCCATCTCCACCTGTTCGTCGGCCGGGTCGCCCCAGGTCCACGCCCGGGTGCGCACGACCAGACGGTCGACGAACGCGTCGGCAACGCGGCGCTGCACCAGGATGCGCTTGACCGCCGTGCAGCGCTGCCCGGAGTTGCGATAGGACCCGGTCGCTGCGAGCTCGACCGCCTCGTCCAGGTCCGCATCGTCCATCACGATCAGCGGATCGTTGCCGCCGAGCTCGAGCACGACGCGCCGATAGCCGGCCTGCGCGGCGATCTGCTTTCCGACCGCAACGCCGCCGGTGAACGTGACGAGATCGACGGCCGGATGCGTGATCATCTGCGGCACGATCCGGCGCGGATCGCCGGTGACGACCTGCAGCATCGGCGGCGGCAGCCCCGCCTCGTAGAGCAGGTCGGCCAGGCGCAGCGCCGACAGCGGCACCTTCTCCGAGGGCTTGAGCACGACCCGGTTGTTCGTCGCGATCGCCGGCGCCACCTTGTGCGCGACCTGGTTCATCGGGTGGTTGAACGGCGTGATCGCGACGATCACGCCCAGCAGCGGATCGCGTTGCGTGAACACGCGGCGCTGCCGACCGTGCGGCGTGATGTCGCAGGAGAAGACCTCGCCATCGTCCTGCAGCGCGGCGTGCGCGGCGAAGCGGAACACGTCGCGCACGCGGCCGATCTCGTAGCGCGCGTCCTTGCGGCACAGACCCGACTCGCACGTGATCAGGCTGCTGAGTTCGTCGCTGCGCGCCACCACCAGCGCGGCCGCACGCTCCAGGATCTCGGCGCGCTGCGCACGCGTCAGACGCGCCCGATAGCCACGCGCGGTGACGAGCGCGCGCTCGACGTCGTCGGGCCCGGCGCAGGGCACCGTGCCCACGGTCTTGCCGTTCCAGGGGTTGCACACCGCGATGCGGTCGTCCGTGCCGTGCACCCGTTCG
>ENA-UPTA01002872-UPTA01002872.1-activated-sludge-metagenome-genome-assembly--contig:-NODE-2872-length-17420-cov-6.617103_pt1 | contig 17420 bp, 18 predicted proteins | sample MGYA00238184_ERZ773361 | MGnify/ENA primary metagenome ERZ773361 (study PRJEB29100, sample SAMN05720205) | activated sludge metagenome | isolation source: anaerobic digester from wastewater...
CAACTCCGGTACAAGAATTCAGCGTCAGTACATTGCTCATGTGAGCTATGATGCGAAACTGGGTAAGAAAAAAGACTGGACATTAGCACCTCATGTAATGGCGAATGTGGTTGACAAAAACCTCTCATTCCTCGACATTACCTTGATGGCTAAGTACAAACAACTCGCTTGGGTAGCTTTAGGTTACACCAACGGTGGTGGTCTGAAACCAGAGAATGTTGATGGTAAAAAAATGTGGATTGCACAAAATGCTTCTGGCTTGCATGCAACTGCAGGTGTGGGTATCAAGGAGTTGGTGGATCTGAGCTATACTTACAAATCTACTTTTGGTAAAAAAGGTGATTTGACAATGGCTAATCTGGGTTCAACACATGAGATTACCTTCACTTTCCGTCTGAAACGCAAAACAGATAAATCTGAGTTTGACGAAAACAAAAAACGTACAGACGACGAGATTGCTAAAGTTAATCAGAAAGCAGACGACAACGCTAAGAAAATCGACGAAGTGGATGCTAAAGCAGACTCTCTCGGCCAGGCTCTCGCAGGTGTTCAGAAAACTGCTGAAGATGCAAAAGCAGCTTCTGAGAAAAATACAGCAGATATCCAGCAGGTTAACTCAAGATTGGATAATATCGTGTACAAAAAATTCGGTTCAGTATACTTTGAAGTAGACAAACATGAATTGACAGATGAGGCTAAAGCCAGCATCGACGCGTTCAAATCCAAACTGGCAGAAATGAAAGGTAACTACTTCATTTACCTGGCTGGTAATGCTTCTACAGAAGGTTCTCAAATCTACAATCAGGCATTGTCCGCAAAACGTTGCGATGCAGTTAAACGTTACCTCGAAGGTATCGGTATCTCTCAGCGCGTATTGTTGTTGCCTTATGGTGAAAACTCTTCTGTAACAGAGAAACAAACTAAAGAAGAAGACAGAGCTCAAAACCGTCGTGTAGATATCTACCTGAGTGGTGAATAAGCCAACTTTCTCTTGAAAATAAAATAGCCTCCGATTTCGGAGGCTATTTTTATTTTATGTGATTTCTGATTTTTATCATTTAAGGAATCTTAAGTAAACATTTATTTGGACTTATGTTGCTTACGTTTCTTATGTGGTTATACGATTACTCAGGATTTGCCGTTTAATCTGTCCATCGTTCTGCGCCCTTTTATGGTGCCGCGCAGACAGTATTCACAGGCGCAGGGGGCTTTCTCATGACTGTCCGGCATATATCGCCATCCTATAGTCTGCGGCAGGTGTTTTATCCGGATGATCTCACTTTGCATCACTTTTCTGGTCATAATCAGCTCGTAACCCAGCGGATTTTCCAGTTCCATGATTTCTTTGATGGCCTGTCCCAGTTTTAATTTGCGGTGCGGCTTACCATAGATACCGGCATATACCCAAGTGTCATCCGGAATCCTGAAATAGACGCCAATATAGGTTCGTGCGCCACCGGCTTTCAGTTCTCTCAGCCACTGGTGGGAAATATAGAAATTTTGTAAAACCGGCATGCAATACACACCGGTTTTATATCTGTTTAGCTTAAGTCCATTTTGCAGTATCTTGCTGCTGTTGCGCTCATCTGCGAGGTGTACGAGAACCGCCATACTTGAATATAATAAAAAAATCCCGACCGGAGGGTCGGGATGATGTCTGATAATAAAATTATTATGCTTTCTTCGTAATCAATTCTTTGATACGAGCCGCTTTTCCTTTCAGGTCTCTTACGTAGAAGATTTTCGCTCTGCGTACTTTACCGATTTTATTTACTTCGATTTTCTCGATATTTGGAGACAATAAAGGGAAGATACGCTCAACACCTACACCATTAGAGATTTTTCTTACGGTGAAAGTCTGTGTTGCACCGGTTCCTTTTCTCTGGATTACATCACCACGGAATACCTGAATACGTTCTTTGTTTCCTTCGATGATTTTGTAGTGTACATTTATGTTGTCACCTGCCTTGAAGTCAGGAACTTCTTTTGCTGCTGTTAATTTTTGCGTTAATTCTTTTACCTTTTCCATCTTATTAGATTTAGAGAGTGCAAAGATACTCATTTTTTTATGAAATGCAATGTTATTTAATCGTTTTCTAAAAGGTCTGGTCTGCGTTTTTGAGTTCGCTCCAGTGCCTGCTGGTATCGCCAGTCTTCGATGAGCCTGTCATTGCCCGATAATAGTACCTCCGGCACCTTCCAGCCATTGTAATCCGCCGGGCGAGTGTAGACCGGCGGTGCCAGCAGATTGTCCTGGAAAGAGTCGGTGAGGGCGGATGTCTCGTCACTTAAAACGCCCGGAATCAGTCTGCCGATAGCATCTACGAGCACTGCAGCCGGCAGTTCGCCGCCCGAGAGCACATAGCTGCCGATAGAGATCTCTCGCGTCACGAGGTGTTCCCGCAGCCTTTCGTCGATACCTTTGTAGTGGCCGCACAGGATGATGATGTTTTCTTTCAGTGATAAGCCGTTGACCGTCCGCTGGTTCAGCAGTTCGCCATCCGGCGTCATGTAGATAATTTCATCGTATGTCCGTTCCGCCTGCAACTGTTCGATGCAGCGCATAATCGGTTCTATCATCATCACCATTCCGGCACCTCCGCCAAACTGATAATCATCGATCTGTTTGTGTTTATTGGTGGCGTAATCGCGGATATTGTGCAGGTGTATTTCCAACAAGCCTTTGTTTTTGGCGCGCTGTAAAATCGAATGCTCAAAAAAGCTGTTCATCAGGGAAGGCACCGCCGACAGGATATCTATTCGCATAACAGAAGATTAAATACTAAAGTTAGAAAATTTCGAGTAAACCCTCCGGCAATTCGGTTTCTACCCGTTTTTCAGCGGGATGTATGGCGGTAATGAATACATCGTTGAGCGGAATCAGCACTTCCTTGCCGTCTTCACGGATGACGCTGGCCAGAAATTGCTGAGGCATTTCCATGATGTTGTCGATAATGCCGATGTCGCCGAAGTGCTTGTCGTGCATGCGGTAGCCTACCAGTTCACCGTAAGGATCTTCTTCCAGTATCTCGCTCAGATCGTCTTCTTTGGCAAAAATGGGTTTACCGGCCAGTCGCTGTGCCTTTTCGCGGGTGTCCATTTCTTCCAGACTGATGATGGCGTTTTCATGGGAGTTGATATCTTTACCCGTGATAAAATAGGGAAGCCCGTTGATGAAAATGGCTTTCATGTCTACAAAGTCATCCATGTAAAATTCATCTATGAAGATTTTCAGCTGGCCTTTGAATCCGTGTGTTTTCAGTACTTTGCCAATTTGTATCAGTTCCATGCCGGAAATTTATCGGTTAAAAATAAAAAATCCCGACAATAGCCGGGATTTTATTCGTTATGCGGAATGATTATTCTGCGCTTTCTGTAGTTTCTTCTGCCGCTGGTGTTTCTTCTGCCGCCGGAGCTTCTTCTTCCACCACAGGAACTTCTTTCACTTTTGCAGGTGCATTTACGGAAGCAGCGATTTTCGCTTTTTTCACGCTTTCTGCTTTTGATTTTGTTTCCTGTACTTTACCTTCTTTCTTTTCGAGCCACTCTGCGAATTTAGCTTCCACATCTTCTGCTTTCACTACGCCCAGTGCCACACCTCTCAGCAAGTGTTTTTTGTACAAAGCACCTTTGAAAGACAGGATGGCTTTTACAGTAGTTGTTGGCTCAGCACCATTTTGCAGCCATTTTACCGCTTTGTCTACATCCAGTATAATAGTAGCCGGGACAGTAGTCGGGTTGTAAGTACCTACCAGTTCGATGAATTTACCATCTCTTTTTGCACGGCTGTCTGCCGCTACAATTTTGTAGAACGGTGCACCTTTAGCACCATGTCTTTGAAGTCTTAATCTTGTTGCCATATAAAAATATGTTTTGTTTTTTATGCCTGCCCGCCAAAGAATGGCATTCAGGGTTTGAAATAATGAGATGCAAAGATACAACTTTTTCGGAAAAAAATCCGTGGTGTCGTCGTTGCAGGTGTTAATTTAATGTAAGAATTCGCTCGTCTGATTATGGAATTTTACTGATATTGACTTCTTTCGGCAGGAATTTGCTGGTATCGCCGCCGCCAATGATGATTTCCCGCACGATGGTAGAGGAGATGGCCGACAGTTCCGGCGAAGACAAAATCAGGAAGGTGTCGAGTTCCGGTTCCATCATGTTGTTCAGCTGCGCGATGGTTTTTTCATATTCAAAGTCGGCGGAAGAACGGATGCCGCGGATAATATATTTTGCGCCACGGGTTCTGCAATAATTAACGGTGAGTCCGGTGTAAGATTCCACACTCACTTTCGGTTCATTTTTAAAAACGTCTTTAATCCAGGCGATGCGCTGCTCGAGCGGATAGAGATATTTTTTCTGGGTATTGATGCCGATGGCAACCACCACTTCATCAAACAAAGGCAGCGCGCGTGTCACGATATCGACATGGCCCACCGTGATAGGGTCGAAGGAACCGGGGAAGATAGCTATCTTTTTCATTCCCTAAAGGTAACGGCTTCTGATGAATATTGAAAATAAATGGCGCGCTAAATGCAGGTGTGTTATTGCCCGGAAAACAAAAAAAATGTCCGGCATCAGCCGGACATACATACACTTCTAAGAATTATTCAACCACATTAACCTTTGATACTGTCAATGATTTTGTTGAATTCACTGTAGCTTTTCAATGGCGCCAGATTCGGATCATTCAGCGCTTCATTTTTGTTGCTGTAACCATTCTTTACGGCTTCTTTCAGCGATTTCAACGCTTTGAACATTTCGTTCGTCTGCGCGTAAGAACAGGCCTGCTGATACATCGCAGCGGCATAAGTCGCGCGGTGTGCCGCTTTTTCTTTGTCGGCCAGTGCTTCATAGGTTTCAATCCATTTTGCGATGGCTTTTCCGGCTACGTCAAATTTTTTCTCCTGCATGTACTGTGCCGTCATGGCCTGCATTTGTTTGGAGTACGTTTCGAAAGCGGTGGCGTTGATGGCCGGTTTGGCGATAGATAAGAAGACAAAGCTCCCCAGTGCTATCATAAGTGATAACTTTTTCATGGTAATTGTTTTTTTTATTTTGGTGATGTTTAAATGTACTGTAATGCGGCTGACTAGTATGCGCTTACAGGCTTGATTTATCTTTGATCTATTTGTCTTGTACAGCGGCAGTTTATTACAAACTGCCTGCTGTTTTCAGACTTTTTAACATTATCAGTCGATGGCGACGAGCTGTCCGTTTTCCATGCGGAATACATAGTGCTCTTTGCTGATGCGTACGCTGATTTCTTCATCAATGGAATCTGTGATGCGTTCGTGTTGTGCTTCGAGGCGCTCCTGTGCTTCTTCGAGTTTGCGTTGTGCCTCCTCCAGTTGTTGTTGCGCTTCTTCCAGTGTTTGTCCTTTGCCCACAGTGAGCGGTGGCAGCGGTGGTAATGGAGGCAGTGGCGGCACGTTTACAGCATGTTTTCCGTTTCTGATAGCATCCCAGTTGATAGGCAGATTGTGTTCATCCATGAAGTCTTCCACACGTTCATTCCATCTGATGACTTTCCCTTCCGGCACATACACTTTGATGACGAGTTTTTGATTTCTGAATTTGTTTTTATCGGTGGTCAGTCCGAGGAATGGATCGATGATGAATTTGTTGTTTACCTGATGCATGGTATGTGTCATCGAAGTTGCATTCACTAAGGCTTCTTTTTCAGTCGCGCCTTGAGCGGAAAATTCTTTCACGATAGTAACAGAATCAAAGTTGGACGGATAGATTTCGATGTCTACCGGCAAATGTATTTCCTGATTTTTAGAGAGGAACGCAACGAAATCGCGGAATCCTCTGATGTTGATGTTCAGGTCGTCGCCTTTGATATCGGTGTGTGCCATGCTCAGTTCAATGGTATCTAACGAAGTGCTGTAGCTGATAGGTACATTTTGGGTGATTTTTTTGTGTTCCTGAATCAGCTTTTTACCTTCCTGATAAGAGATGTTGAGCAGCAGCAAACCGGTGAAAAATAAACCGACTAATGGCAGTACGATTTGTTTTTTAAACGGTTTTGATTTTTTGGATAACAGATGCACGCCTCCGATGATAACAAGTATTAACGGAATGGTGGATACGAGCAATCCTCCGATGCTGATGAGCCAGCTGTAAGAATTGTCGTTGAAGAAGAATTTAGCAGCGAGCGGTGTGCCGAAAATCAGCGCGATACCGATGCCGATGGCTGCGGCAAACAGGCCGAACAGCAGTGCGATGGCTACGCAGCCAAGTACAAAGATGCCGACCCCGAGCAGGAATTTGAAAAACAATTTCACCAGGTTGCCCAGGAAAGCTACTATCTGATGGAGCACGCCTTTGTCTTTCTGGTCGCTGCCGGAAAAGTCACTCATCTGGTCTTTTACTTTCTTCTCGATATTACTGAGGTTGATCTGTTCGCCTTTCATCTCCAGTTTCTGAGAAGGTGTCACCGCTTCCGGCATGATGATCCACAGTACGATGTACACTAAGAACGGAGAACCGAATCCGATGAATACAAAGAGAATGAAGGCCAGGCGAATCCAGATCGGATCGCTGATGCCGAAGTAAGCGGAGAGACCGGAACATACACCTGCGATGATGTTGTTGTCCGCGTCGCGGTACAGTCTTTTGCCACCGCTTGCCGCGGCTGCATTGGCTGTAGTATTGGCGCCGGAGGATTGCGCATTTTCGCGCTGCTGCGAGGCTTCCTCATCAAATTCCTGCGGGTTGCCCATCATTTGTATCACTTCCTCGGCATCCGACAAGGTTACGATGTAATTTTTGCCTTTGGCCAGGAACAATTCTGCAAAGCGGGATTCTATATCGCGGATGATTTCATCTTTTTCCTCTTCCTCTTTATAAAAGCTGCGCAGTGCACTGAAATAACCGGACAGTCGTTCGTACGCGTCTTCATTGATGTTGAAGATTTGTCCGGCAAGGTTTATATTGAAAGTCTTTATCATGACGTTGTTGTTTTGATATGATGGATTGGTTTTTCTTAGATAATGTTTATGGTTGTGTGCTCGTAGCGATGTTGGCGGCAGTAGCCAGTTCATTCCAGGTTTCCTTCAGTTCCTGCAGCGCCTGCTGACCTTCCGGTGTGAGCGTGAAATACTTGCGGGGCGGCCCTGAACTGGATTCTTTCCATTCATAGGTGAGTAATCCTGCGTTTTTAAGTCGGGTGAGCAACGGATATACCGTGCCTTCCACTACCAGCATGTTGGCTGATTTCAGTGCGTCCAGAATATCGGAGGCATACACTTCGCCCCGGGAGATGATGCCCAGAATACAAAACTCCAGGATGCCTTTACGCATTTGTACTTTTGTATTCTCGATGCTGAACGCGGATGAGGATGTTGTTGTCATAGGATATATTTTGTGGGTGATTAAGATGCGTTATCCGGATTATTTCTGCAATGATAATTTCATGGAATATACTTTGCCCGGCAGTAAGTTGTAGTGGTAAGTAGACTGCTCAATGAATTTGATCACTTCCTGTTTGGCCTGCTCACTTTCACTGTTGATGTAAGTGATGTATCCTTTTCCGTTCTCTTCGATGATGTAGTCCACATCTACGGTTACGGTTGCTGCAGCTGCATCCTGCAGCTGGTCGTATTTCGCAATATCTTCGGTGAAGTTGATTTTCTCTACTGCGATTTCTTTTTTGCCGGCGCGTACACCTTTTTCGTTTTGAGCTTCGGCGTTTTTGCTGAGTGCAGGTAACATAACAAATGTTAAAGCTGCGATGATTAAGTTGTTCATGGTTATGATTGAATTTTGTTTACCAAGTAATTTACATTGCAAAGATAAGTACAAAGCAATGAATTATGCAATACATAGTACTAAAATTTAACACTTTTATTTTTTAAATTATTGATTATCAATGATAAAAATTTTAAACTTTTTTTCGTGCTAACGAATTTTAGCAGAAAAATGCTCCAAAATCGACTATCTTTGCACTATGATGCGAGGTGTTTTTTATCCGATTTTCTTGATTTTTGTCTTGCTGGCGGTTCCCGGTGGCCGGATTTTGGCTGCTGAAGCGAATAATTCACCCTATGATGTCGTGTACAATCATGTGCATTACCTCAAAAAACAGTCTTACGATGAATTACAATCGGCGGAATCATTTAATATCCGCAATAAGAAAAAACGTATTGAGGCCGCTGTACAACTGAAAGAAATTTTTGATGGCAAAGGTGTCAGCATGGATGGTCTGCTGAATAAAATCCCGGACAACGCCGATTATATCGATTCCGCGTCGCGACGTTCCATCTACATCATATACAATAAATTGCCGCAGGTATATGTCGAAAAAATCGGCAACAAGTGGTACTATTCACAGACAACAGTAGATGCTTTGCCGGCCTTGTACAAAGACGTGTTTCCGTTCGGTGCCAATATCTGGGCGAAATGGTTTCCGATGCAGCGCGATGAAGTCTATCTGCGATTGCATCCGTGGCAATGGATTGGTATCGGCGTGATATTGCTGGCATTTCTCGCTTGTAATTTCTTACTGCGCTATCTGTTCCGTTTTGTCTTCAATAAAATCCTGTTCCGCAAATATGTGGTCGATCCGAAACGACTGGAAAATCTGAAACGCGTTTCCAATATTTTTTCTGTGTGGGTAGGCGTGAAAGTACTGCAGTTACTGGTGCCGACGCTCTTTATCAGCGCCAAATATTCCGTGCCGCTCATCAAAGGGATTGCCTTTGTCGGCGCAACTTTGTTGGTTATCTCTGTGTATAAACTCACGGAGTTAATCCTGTTTTATCTGCGCAGCTACACGGAAGATTCCGCTTCTTTGTGGGATGATCAGATAGTGGTCGTGTTACAGAAGTTTTTCAAATTTATCGTCGGATTCCTGGGATTATTTTATATCCTGAATACGCTGGATGTCAACATCGCGACCATCATTGCGGGTTTGTCCGTGGGTGGTTTGGCACTCGCATTGGCGGCGCAGGATACAGTGAAAAACTTCATCGCTTCCGTGATGATTTTTATTGATAAACCTTTCAGAATAGGGGACTTGATTAAAGGCGATAACTTTGAGGGAACCGTACAGGAAGTGGGTTTCCGTTCCACGCGAATAAAAACGGCATCCGACTCGGTGGTGTATGTGGCTAATGCCAAACTCTCCGAAATGATTATTGATAATAAAGGGCAGCGCATTCTGAAAAAAAATAATTCAGAACTCGTAATCCCGCATGGTACTCCACTGCCGGTGGTGAAGACGTTCATTGAAGGTGTCAGACGTTTGCTGACAAAATATCCATCGGTCAGAAATAATAGTATTGATGTTTATCTGACTAAAATGGATGCCAATGGGATGGTAGTAAAAGTAATATTCGTATACAAGGTCTATACCCTGCGCGAAGAAATGCAGCATGGCGAAGTATTGTTGATGAAGATTATGGAGCTCGCGGAATTGCTGCACATCAAGCTCTTTGATCATACTGCTGTAGTGATGAATGTGCAGCCGCAGGAGGCTGTAGTGCCGTCACCAACTGATATGCAGCAGACAGTGGATCGCTTTATTGCGGACTATGAAAAAAGTTTGCAGGAAAAATCAAAATAAGCTTTTCCTTCATTTGGTTTTATTAAGTATCTTTCAACATGAGAAAGTGGATTTTTTGCGTGGTGATATTTTCTGCGCTTTCGTGTTATAATCATGCATTCGCGCAATCGTTGCTGCAGCAGTTGCCGTTGTTGAACAGCCGTACCTTATCTTTTCAGCAGTCTTCTTACGACAGAACCGGACTCAACAATGACCGCATTGCACCGGAATACAAGAATTATTACGATGTGATTCCAATGGGAAAAGTGAATAATCCTTCCGGTGTGGCGGGCAACAGAAAGGAATATGTGATCTGCCATATTCAGGGGCCTGCCATGGTAGAAAGATTTTGGATGATTACGTTTCCACTCAACTTTCAGGCGAGACTCCGCTTTTATTTTGACGGAGAAAGTACACCGCGTATCAATCAGACATTCCAGGATTTATTCCTGACACAAAACGCGCCTTACAACAAGCCGCTCGTACAGAATCTCATTGAATCCAGCGGTGGCTTTTATTCCTATATGAAGATGCCGGTCGCGAAATCGCTGATAGTAACTATTGATACGGCGGCCGTTTTCTGTCAGTTTCAGGCGCGACAGCTGCCGAGAGATACCGTTGTGCAAAGCTGGACTGCTGCCTACAATCAGAGTGCGCTGATACAGGCGTTCAATGCCTCCGGCAATTATCCGAAAGACAATTGGGCACAAGCCACAAAAGACAGCACTACATTTTCCATCGCGCCGCGCGAACAGAAAACCATCTTCAGCGGCAGCGGACAAAATGCGATAGAAGCGATACAAATGCAGTTTCCCGACCTCGATTACAGTTGGTCGGATTTTGTGTATGATAAAGGATATTTTCACAAAGGAACGAGTCGCTTCCGCATGAACATCAACGGAACCGCCCAGCAGGTGTTGCTTATTAAACGCAGCAATAAAATCTATCACCTTGATTTCAATTTCAAAAATCTGTCGGAGAATGCGGCATTGCGCGTCGACAATCAGTATGTGGGGGTGTGGCAGAATAAAAATTACCGCACGTATCGCTACTGGCAGAATGATACGTTTGTGTTGCCGAGAAATTTCTACCAGAATAAATCCCAGATTAATCTGCAACTGCAATACCAGAGCGGCGATCCGTGGAATGAATTTTATTACTGGATCAGTTGTGATGGGGTGGTGACAGACTCACTCGATGTGGGCACACCGACCAGTGAAACTGCCCATAATTACACGGTTTCCAACGTGCAGGCGAATCTCTATAGCGAACTGAACAACCGCTACGACGCGCCTGAAGCCATAAAAAAACACAACCGCCAACTGCTGGATTCCGTCTACATTCATATTTATTACGACAATGAATTATCTCCTTCGGTGAGTGCGCCTGCCGGTCTCTTTTTCGGCACCGGTGTCAATGATGCGGCCTATATGAAATCGATTCCGTGTGGCAATGTGAATGGCTGGTATTACAATTATTTCACGATGCCCTATTGGCAGAATGTGCGCATAGTGGTAGAGAATAAAAGCAATCGCGGATGGGATAATATAGCTTGTAAATGGGCTACCGCGCCGCACAACTATTCACCCTACGAAACGGGATATTTTAAAACTATTCTGCGCAGGGAAACCAAGGGCTACACCGATGCCACGGATTATCTGGTGGCGGATATACACGGAAAAGGTGCTTATGTCGGCACGGTCATAGAAGCCAATCAAAATAATGATACGGTCTTTTGCTGGCTGGAAGGGGATGAACATGTGTATGTGGATGGTGCGCAAACGCCCGCATTTATTGGTACCGGCACGGAAGATTATTTTAATTCGACTTTTTATTTCTTTTTTGACGAATACAGTTTGCCGCAAAATGGCATGACGAATTCCGATAAATTTTACCATCGTTCCATGTATCGTTTCCATTTGACGGATCCGATTTATTTTGAAAACAATCTGCGCTTTCAGATAGAACACGGCGATTACAATAATAAACTCGGCAACTATCAGTCGCTGGCATTTTACTACTGGCGGCCTTCCGTGCTGCGTCTGACAGACTCGCTGGATGTGGGCAACACCGCGAGTGAAATACAACATCAGTATCAGACCGGCAGCAGCAAAATATTCCTGCAGAAAACTGCCGCGTTTGAAGGGGAGAAATACTTGCAGACTGCTCCGCATAACGGCTTTGCAATCGCTGATTCGGTGAGCTGGACGGCCACCATATTGCCCGATAATAAAGGCGTCCGCTTGCTGCGCACATTTGATTTCAGCTATAAAAATCAAAGGGCAAAAGTATATGTGGATGATACGCTGACAGGCGAGTGGCTGAATGCCGGATTCAATAACGCCGGATTTGTGCGAGATGATTTCTTCGATATTCCCGAACGATACACACGCGGCAAATCCTCCTTGCAAATAAAATTGGTGAACACCACGGAAAATGGCAGATGGACAGAATTGTATTACAAAGTGTTCACCCTCGCGGATACGGCCATTGCCACCCGACTTCCGGTGAAGACAGCCGCCAAAAACTACACCATTTATCCGACGCTCACCAGAGATATGGTGCGCATCGAAATGGCAGCACCACAGAAGTGGTCGTGGCAGCTGTACGATGGCGAAGGCCGTTTGCTGCAACAACAGGAACGCCCTGCCGGTGCGCCTGCGGCAATAGATTTGAGCGGAAATACGCCGGGCATGTATTTTGTCCGCATTTTACAACAAGATAAAGTGTCGCATACCGAAAAGGTGATTTTGCTTCACTAATTTTGAACTAATTATTTTTGAGAACGTTGTACAAATATGACAAACGAAGCACAAACTTTTAACGATATCGTGAACGCCCGTCGTTCCATCAGAATATACGATGAAAAAGCGCCTTTCGATCCGGAAGCAGTGACCAGAAGTCTGGACAGAGCCTTGTTGGCGCCCAACTCAAGCAACCTGCAGTTGTGGGAGTTTTACCGCGTGAAAACCAAAGCAAAGAAAGATGAACTTGCGCAGTACTGCCTCGGACAGAAAGCAGCCGTAACGGCGAATGAACTCATCGTTTTTGTTACCAGAAGAGACAAGTGGAAAGAGCACGCGAATTTTGTGCTGGCCGAAGCGATGAAAGATTTTCCCGATAAAATAGGGAAGAGGGAACAGCTGGTGATCGACTATTACAAAAAAATTATTCCGGCACTTTACTTCTCGGATCCTGCTGATGTAACGGGTGGTGTAAAAAAGCTGGCGGCTGCTGTCACGGGCGCATTCCGGCCTGTGCCACGTCAGGTGACGGCCACTGATGTCCGCATCGTGGTGCACAAAAGTGCGGCGCTGGCGGCACAAACTTTCATGCTCAGCATGGCTGCGGAAGGCTATGATACCTGTCCGATGGAAGGATTTGACAGTGCGCGTGTGAAGAAGTTCCTGCAACTGCCGGTTGCCGCCGAAATCTGCATGATTGTATCTGTGGGCAAGGCCAAACCGGAAGGCGTGTACGGCAAACGCGTGCGCCTGCCGAAGGAACAGGTTGTATTTGAAATTTAATCGTATTTACTTATAGTGGACGCCATCATCAAAGGACTCATCAGCGGAACCACCGTCAGCCTGCTGATAGGGCCGATTTTTATCGCGTTGGTGGATATCACCATCACCAAAGGATGGCGCTCCGGACTGGCCTATGTGTTCGGGATTATCTTCATCGATACGCTGCTGATTTACGCCCTGTACGAACTGCTCGGCGATATCGATTTTATGGCTTATCAGAAAGAAATAGGACTGGTGGGCGGTATAGTGTTGGTCTTGTTCGGTATACTCACCTTCACTTCTTCCGCCAGTATTCAGCATACCAATGTGGAGAATATCAAAACGTATTTCGCCGCGTTTCTCAAAGGTATTACGATTAATATTCTCAATCCGTTTGTGATAGTATGGTGGATGGGAATTTATACCACGGTGGCTACTTTCAACTATTCTCCACCGGAAATTTTCGCGTATTATTTCTCGCTGCTGCTGATGGTGTTTCTGTTTGATTTGCTCAAAATCAGGTTTGCCTATTACATTAAAAACCGATTGAAAACGAGTTTCCTTACCAATCTGAAAAAGGTGGCGGGTGTATGTCTGTTTATCTTCGGAGTCGCAATGCTCGTGCGCATCACGCAGCTTTAATCTTCTTCCGTCAGAATGCTTTTGTAGCTAACGTAATCATCCACGGTGTTGAATCGGAAATCGGGATATTCCGACATGAATTTTCTGTTTTTCAGTCCGCCTTGCAAAGGTCTTGCCGCGGGCGCCCCGATTTTATCGGTAGTCAGCGGAATGAGTTCGTAAGTGGCATCCGGAAAATATTTCAGGATATTCAATGCCAGCTGCACCCTGTTCATGTAGTCTGTGCCCGCGATATGATACACGCCGCTTTTCTGGTCATTCAGCAGCAAATACAGGCAACGCGCGATGTCGTAGGCATTGATGGGCGTAGCGTATTGATCTATCGGCAGTCGCAGGGTGAGTTTCTGCTGATTGAAAATCTGATCGAGGATGCGGGATACGAAATTCTTGCCGCGTTCTTCATCGCCGTATACATTGGTGATGCGCAGCACGAGATGGTCTTCGCTGGCCTGTAAAACCAATTGTTCCGCTTCCAGTTTGTGTTTGCCGTATATGGACAAAGGATTTACCGGCGCATTTTCTTCGTAAGGGCCGGATTCGCCGTCAAAGATATAATCGGTGGAAATGAATACGAGTCGCGCGTTCATCTCTGCCGCGAGCGCAATCATGTTTTGGGTGGAAACCACTGTCTTTTCATAGCTTTCCGCTTCGTTCTGCTCGCAATAATCAACGTGGGTGAGTGCGCCGCAATGCACAATCACCTCCGGTTTGAAAGCCGCCACATCGTAGTTGTTTTCATTATCCGGCTGCAATGTGTCGTAGAAGACCGTATCCTGTGCTTCATAGGAGAAATAGGTACCAATGGCATTCCAGCCTTTTTCCTTGAAATGTCGCAGGCAGTTGGAACCCACTAATCCGGATGCTCCGGTGATGAATATACGCATAGCTATTGTTGATTATCCTTGCAGTTCACGATATGTTTGTAGTCCTTGCGCCAGGCATTCGATGGCCTTTTTGAGTTCGTCGCCGTTCAGGACGTAGGCGATGCGCACTTCATTTTTTCCCATGCCCTCGGTGGCGTAGAAGCCACTGGCCGGCGCCATCATCACGGTCGCGCCCTGATAGGTGAAATCGCTGAGCATCCACTGGCAGAAAGCATCTGTGTCGGCTACCGGCAATTGCACGATGCAATAAAACGCGCCGCCCGGTACATGGCATTTCACGCCTTCAATCTTGTTCAAACCTTCCACCAGAATATCGCGGCGTTTCTTGTATTCGCTGTTGCCTTTCGCAAAATAATCCCATTCCACATCAAACATGGCGATGGTGCCCAGCTGCTCTACCGTCGGCGGGCTCAGCCTTTGCTGCGCGAACTTGAGCACGGTTTGCAGTACTTCCTTGTTTTTGGTCGCCACCATACCGATGCGGGCGCCGCAGGCGCTGAATCGCTTGGAAATGGAGTCAATCAGAATGGCGTTCTGCGCGATTTCCGGAAAACTGAAAATGGAAGTATAGGCGGTATCGTTGTCGTAAATAAAATCGCGGTACACCTCATCGCTGAGCAGGAAGAGGTCGTGTTTCAGCACGATGTCTTTCAGGCGGTGCAGTTCCTCATCGCTGTAGGCGTAGCCGGTAGGATTGTTTGGATTGCAAATCAGGATGGCCTTGGTTTTTTCGTTGATGACCTTTTCAAACTCGTCGATGGACGGCAGCTTGAAGCCGTTTTCGAAGGTCGTCGGAATCGGGCGCACGTTGATATTGCCGCTTTTGGAAAATCCGATATAATTTGCGTAAAGCGGTTCCGGAATGATGATTTCATCGCCAGAATCGAGGATGGAAAAGAGGGTGAACATCAGCGCCTCGGAGGCACCGGTAGTGATCAGGATATCTTCGGGCAGCAGACTGTCGAGCTGGTATCTGGACTGAAAGAAGTGCGCGTATTTTTTGCGCAATTCCTCGTAGCCGTCAGAAGGGCTGTATTCCAGCACCTTGCGGTCAATCCGGCGGATGGCTTCCCAGAATTGCGGAGGCGTCTCAATATCCGGCTGACCGATATTCAGATGGTAAATATGTACATTGTTTTTCTTAGCCCGCTCAGCGAAGGGAGCGAGTTTGCGAATCGGTGAAGCAGGCATCATTCTGCCTTTGTCGGATATTTTTGGCATACGTAATTCACAAAAATAAGAAATGCCGCGCAATTTTACATTGCGCGCCGGATTAATAAAATGAATAGTTTGGAAAGTGGTGTAAGGGAAGGAGAGCGCCTCGCCCGTAGCAGATGTCTAGCGCAGTGTTACCTGCTGTATTGCACCAGATAGAACATTGTCCCACTGCATCGGAAACGGAAGAAAACAAATTTTTAATGACGAGATTTATTTTTAAATTATGTCATGCGAAATCAAATTGTCAATAGGTGATAGCACCTTGTTGAGTGCGGCGGTATTTTTTTTATTCTAATTTTATGGAATTTTACCTGTTTATGTATCTCTATAGTAAACAGTACGAAAATGGCAGCAAGAGTCAGTTATGAATTAGATGTACATGAAGGTAAAGACGTCATTCTAATAAAATTTCCATATGACAAGGAATTGGTGGAACGGGTAAAAAAGCTGGTGGGTGTAAAATGGAGCCAAAGTAAAAAAGCCTGGTACGTGCTGGATACTTCCCAATATCGGAAAAAATTTGGGATAGAAGAAAAAGTGATTGGGAAAGAAGCTATTACAAGAATTCATGAAATAAACAAATCAAACTTTCAAAACTATGTAGATTTGCTATACTTAAAAGGATACAGTACCAATACAATAAGAACTTACACTGTAGAATTTTCTCAGTTATTGTATTTATTAAAAGAGAAAAACATCAATGAACTGACAACTGAACAGCTGAAAAGTTACCTGTTATATTGCCTTCAAACACTAAAATTAAGTGAAAATCAAGTACACAACAGAATAAATGCCATTAAATTTTATTTTGAAAAAGTATTAAAACGGCCCACCATCGTATTTGAAATTCCCAGACCTAAAAAACCTTTGCTTCTACCAAAAGTGATACACATTGAAGACGTGGCCAAGATGATAAAGCAAACACAAAATATAAAACATAAGACTATGCTCATGTTGGTGTATGGAATGGGATTACGCGTTAGTGAGATTGTAAAGCTGGAGATTACTGACATTGACAGTAAAAATATGCAGGTACATATAAGAGGAGCAAAAGGGAAAAAAGACAGATATGCAAATTTACCTGAAACTGTATTGCCATTTCTAAGAAACTATTACAAAGCATACAAGCCCAAAAAATATTTATTTGAAGGACAATATGGCGAACAATACAGCCGCAGAAGTGCGCAGCAAGTTTTTAAACAAAGTTTGGAAAGGGCGAATATTAATAAAAATATTGGCATCCATGGATTACGACATAGCTTTGCTACACACTTACTGGAACAGGGAACAGATATTAGCTACATACAAAAGCTATTAGGACATAACAATATTAAAACGACACTGATATATGCACACGTTGGCAAAAAAGATGTGAAAGCAATTAAAAGTCCGATAGACCAAATAAAATGGTAAAAACATGCGCAAAACGGGTACACATTACATAGAAATGTACTCAAAATGCGCATTGCGCAAAATGAGTACACATTTACTTCATTTTATTGAATATCAACGATTTTTATTTTTTTAAAAATATTTGTAATAATGCAACAATTGCGTATATTTGAGAGTTGGTGGCAAGTATAGAGAATAGAGTACTAATATTAAACTTTTTATAAACAA
>ENA-UPTA01002877-UPTA01002877.1-activated-sludge-metagenome-genome-assembly--contig:-NODE-2877-length-17394-cov-7.997289_pt1 | contig 17394 bp, 18 predicted proteins | sample MGYA00238184_ERZ773361 | MGnify/ENA primary metagenome ERZ773361 (study PRJEB29100, sample SAMN05720205) | activated sludge metagenome | isolation source: anaerobic digester from wastewater...
ACCGGATCGTCGATGCGGTTGCGACCCTGTGCACCACGATCGATCGCCACCGGCCCGTCTGAAGCGGTGTACGTGTACGTCTAGGTGTGCTTGTCCTTGTACTTGTACGTGTGCTTTGCGGGTGCTTGTGTGCAAGAACTCGCGCACCCGCGCACGCCGCGATGGCCCGGCACGCCGGCGACCGGGACCCTGCGATAAGATTCCACGATTCGGGATCCGGTGCGTACCGGTCCTGCGTTCCTCTCGGGAGAGTACGGGATGCCTGTCGTCGCAGTGGTGAATCCGAAAGGCGGTGTCGGCAAGACGACGCTCGCCACGAACCTCGCCGGCTACTTCGCCACGAACCGCCACGCGACGATGCTGGGCGATTTCGACCGCCAGCAGTCCGCGCGTCACTGGCTCGGCCTGCGTCCGACGGGCGTCGCCCCGATCCTCACCTGGGAGACGCGCGACGAGATCCAGCGTCCGCCGAAAGGGGTGACGCACGTCGTCCTCGACACCCCGGCGCAGATCGCCGGCAAGCGGATCGCCGACGTGGTGCGCGTGGCCGACCGCATCGTCGTGCCGCTGCAGCCGTCGATGTTCGACGTGCTCGCCACGCAGCAGTTCCTCGATGAACTGCGCACGGTGTTCCGCGGCAGTCGCAAGCGCTTCGAGGACACGGTGGCGGTCGTCGGGATGCGGCTCGATCCGCGCACCAAGGCGGCCGAGCAGCTCGGGCGCTTCGTGCAGCAGCTCGGCATCCCGGTGGCAGGCTACCTGCGCGACACGCAGAACTACGTGCACCTCGCCGCGCACGGGTTGAGCGTCTTCGACCTGTCGTCGTCCCGCGTCGACAAGGATCGCGAGACCTGGGAACCGCTGCTGCGCTGGGTGCTTCGCTGAGCGCGCTCGACCCGATCGACCCGGCCCGCGACGACGCGGCGCTCGACGCCGCGGTGCGTGCGCTGCGCGTGCCGTCCGGCGGGCACCTGGTCGTGCGGTGCGTGCACACCGACCTGCTCGATCTCGCGTTCGAGCGCGGCACGCTGCAGCCGATCACGTCCGGCGAGGACGCCGGTGCGATGGTCGTGGCCTCGCTGCCGGGCGGCATGGGATACGCGGCGAGTGCGGGCCTGTCGGCGCCGGCGCTCGCCGATGCGGCGGCGCGCGCACTCGAGTGGGCGCGACTGTCGGTGCGTCTGGGTCTGTTCCAGGACGTCGACCTGCCACTGCCCGCCGTGCGGGGCCTGCACCGCAGCGCGCATGCGCGCGCGCCGCTGCCCGAGCTCGAGGGGCTGATCGGTCTGCTCGACGCCGAGTCGCAGGCGATGGCGGCCGCCGGCGCCCGCATCGTGCACTGGGCGGCGAGCGCACGTGCCACGCGCACGCGCCATCGGCTGTATCTCGACGGCGACTGCGTGGGCGAGCAGGCGTTCTCGTTCGTCGAGCCGAGTCTCGAGGCGACGGCGGCCGACGCCGGCCGTGCGCAGTCGCGTTCGCTGGCCGGCCAGTACAACGGCTTCTGCCGACAGGGCGGGTTCGAGGTGATCGCGCAGTCCGGGCTCGTGGGCGGCGGTGCGCGCGTGGCCGACGAGGCCCTGCAGCTGCTGTCGGCGCCGAACTGTCCGGAGGGCCGCATGTCGGTGCTGCTGATGCCCGACCAGATGATGCTGCAGATCCACGAGTCGATCGGCCATCCGCTCGAGCTCGACCGCATCCTGGGCGACGAGCGCAATTTCGCCGGCACGAGCTTCGTCGACCTGTCGATGTTCGGCACGCACCGCTACGGATCGGAGCTGCTCGACGTGAGCTTCGATCCCGGCGACCCGACGCAGCTGGCGAGCTACGACCTCGACGACGAGGGCACGCCCGCGCGCAAGACCATGCTCATCGAGCGCGGCATCCTGAAGCGCCCGATCGGGGGCCGACTGTCGTGCGCCCGCGCCCGCGCGCTGGGCCATGCGCTCGAACCGGTCGCGGCCGCGCGGGCCTGCGGCTGGCACCGCCCGGTGATCGATCGCATGGCGAACCTGAACATCGAGCCCGGTGACGCGCCGCTCGCGCGGATGATCGCGGGGATCGAGCACGGCGTGCTGATGCGCACCAACGTGTCGTGGTCGATCGACGACTCGCGCAACAAGTTCCAGTTCGGCTGCGAGTGGGGGCAGCTGATCCGGGACGGCACGCTCGGCCCCGTGGTGCGCAATCCCAACTACCGGGGCGTGTCGGCGTCGTTCTGGCGTTCGCTGGTGCAGGTCGGCGACGCCAGCACCTTCGAGACGATGGGCACACCGTTCTGCGGCAAGGGCGAGCCCGGCCAGGTGATCCGCGTGGGCCACGCATCGCCGGCCTGCCGGTTCGACGACGTCGACGTGTTCGGGGCCGAGGAATGACGTCGTCGACCCGCCGGCCGGCCGACGCGCTGCGCGCGCGATACGGGCATGCGCTCGACGCGGCGACCGGTCTCGCGCGCCCCGGCGAGGTGTGCCTGGCGTGGGTGCGTGCGGAGTGCTCGGACTTCGTGCGGTTCAACCACGGACGGATGCGCCAGGCCGGCACGGTCGAGCGGGCGCTCTGCGAACTGCGCCTGGTGGCCGATGGCCGCCAGGTGCGGCACTGCCTGACGCTGTGCGGCGACCCCGACGTCGATGCGGCGCGCGTGCGGGACGGCATGGCGCGCCTGCGCGCCGCGCTCGGGCATGCCCGCGTCGACGCGTTCCTCGACCTCGATCGCCTGGCGGCCCGCAGCGCGCACACGCAGTCGGTGCGCATGCCCACGTCCGACGAACTCGTCGACACCGTGTGTGCCGCCGCATCGGGACACGACCTCGTCGGATTCCATGCGGGGGGGCCGATGGCCTGCGGGTTCGCCAGCAGTCTCGGCCATCATCACTGGCACGAGACGGCCTCCTGGACCTTCGACTACTCGGTGTACGCGGGGGGCGGGCTCGATCCGGCGACGGGGCGGCCGGCACGCGCGGCGGTCGACGCGGCACTGCGCGACAAGGCGGTCAAGGCGACGGTGGGGGGCGGCGACTGGTCGGCCGAGCGGGTACGCGCCGCGATCGCACGGTCGATCACCCAGGTCGAGCTCCTGCGGCGTCCGCCCAGGACGCTCGCCGCCGGGCGCCACCGCGCGCTGCTCGATGCGCGTGCGGTCGCCGACCTGCTCGAGATGCTCGCCTGGGGCGGATTCTCGGCCCGTGCGCTGGCCAGCGGCCAGTCGCCCCTGATGCGCCTGGCCGATGGGAGCGCGCGCCTCGACCGGCGGGTGTCGCTGGTCGAGGACCTCGAAGGGGCGGGCGTGCCGCTGTTCCAGGCCGACGGCTATGCGCGTCCGCCGCGTCTCGACCTGATCCGTGACGGGGCGTTCGCGGGCCGGCTGGTGTCGCCGCGCAGTGCGCGCGAATTCGGGCTGGCCGGCAACGGTGCGACCGGTGACGAGACGCCCCAGGCCCTGTCGCTGGCGCCGGGCACGCTCGCCGAATCCGACGCCCTCGCGGCGCTGGGTTCGGGCGTCTGGGTCTCCAACTTCTGGTACCTGAACTTCTCCGACCGGCCGGCGTGCCGGATCACCGGCATGACGCGCTTCGCGACGTTCTGGGTCGAGGACGGCGAACCGGTGGCCCCGGTGCAGGCGATGCGCTTCGACGACAGCCTGTTGCGCGTGTTCGGCGACCGCCTCGAAGCGCTGACCGGCACCGCCCACGCATTTCCCGACACCGCCACCTACGACGGCCGTGCGTTCGGTGCGGTGCGCGCGCCCGGCGCCCTGCTGACCGGGCTGGACTTCACGCTGTGAGCGGGGGCGTCAGCGCGCGGGCTTGGGGTCGGTGACGAAGCCGATCTTGGCGATGCCCGACTTCTGCGCGGCCGCCATCACCTCGGCGATGTTCTGGTAGCGCGTCTCGCGGTCGGCCCGCAGGTGCAGTTCGGGTTGCGGCGTGCGCCTGGCGGCTTCGTCGAAGCGGCCGACCAGGGCGGGCAGGTCGGCGACCGGTTCGTTGTTCCAGTAGAGCGCACCCTTGGCGTCGATCGACAACGTGACCGTCTCGGGCTTCTCGGCGCTCGCCGGCGCCTGCGCATTGGGCAGGTCGAGCTTGATCGAGTGGGTGAGCAGCGGCGCGGTGATGATGAAGATCACGAGCAGCACCAGCATCACGTCCACCAGCGGCGTGGTGTTGATCTCGGACATCGGCTGGTTGCCGCTGCGCTGGTCGAATCCGCCGAAGGCCATGGTCGGGTGCTCCTGGAGTGGCGCGGCGCGGCCGCTCAGTGCCCGACCGCGCGCGGTGCGGCGCTGGGCTCGGGATGCGCGCGCAGCGCGTCGCCGCCCCCTTCGCGCACCCGGCTGCCGGTCGTGACCAGCCCCAGCAGATCGTGGGCGAAGCCATCGAGCTCGGCGAGGGTGACGCGGTTCACGCGGTTGAACGCGTTGTAGGCGAGCACGGCGGGGATCGCCACCGCGAGGCCGGCGGCGGTCATGATCAGCGCTTCGCCGACCGGTCCGGCGACGCGGTCGATCATCACCTGACCGCTCGACGAGATGGAGAGCAGCGCGTGGTAGATGCCCCAGACCGTGCCGAACAGCCCCACGAACGGCGCGGTGCTGCCCACCGAGGCCAGGAACGTGAGGCCGGATTCGAGTCGGCTGGAGATGCCGTTGATCTCCTGGCGCAGCGTGCGCGTGACCAGCTCGCTGCGGTCGATCGAGGCCGCCAGCGAGGACTCGGGCTGCATCGATGCGGCCTGCCAGGCGCGCTCGGCCAGCGGGGCGAACACCTGTTCGGGGTCGGCGGCACGCAGCGTGGCGATGGCCTCGTCGATCGAGCGGGCCGCCCAGAACCGGTCGAGCGCGGCGCGTGCGCCCTTGCGCAGCCGCCAGGCGCTCCACGCCTTCGACAGGATGAAGTACCAGCTGAGCACCGACATGGCCAGCAGCACGTACGCCACGGAGTGCGTGACGGCGTCGCCCGCTTCCCAGAAATGCATCAGGCCCAGATTCTGTTCGTTCATCGCATTCAGCTCTCGAGCTTGAAGACCCATTTCCAGTTGTAGTACCACTCCGCGACCGGCTGACCGTCGACGGTCGCCGGGCGGAACCGCCATTTTTTCACAGTATCGATCGCAGTCTGGTCGAGCAGCTGCGAGCCGCTCGATTTCTTCAGGCGCACGTCGATGACCGCGCCGTCGGGACCGACCCGCACGTCGAGCTGCACCTCGCCTTCCTCGCCGAGGCGTCGGGCCATCGACGGATAGGGCGGCGGCGCGTTGCCGGACCAGCTCGCGTCGAGCCGCGGACCGGACCGCACGGGCGCGGGCGGTGGCGGCGTCTTCGCGGTGCCGGCATTCGTCCCGTCGGTCACCTGCGGCGCGACCGGTGCCGCTGCAGGGGCTGCTGCAGCCGTGATCCCCGCCGGCCGGGCCTCGTCGATCGGGCGCGCGGCAACGACCGGCGCGGCCGCCGGGGCAGGGGGCGGCTCGGGCCGGGCCGATGGGGCCGGCTGGGGTGGGCGCGGCGCGGGTTCCTCGCGCGGCCGGGGAGGCGGCGCCGGAGCAACCGGCGTGCGCGTCGGCGGCCGCACCGGCAGGGGCTCGGGACGCCGCGGCGGCTCGACGACGGGCGGGGGCGGCGGAGGGGGCGGGGGGCGGACCAGGCTGACTTCGACCGGACGCGGCATCGGCACGACGTGCACGGACGGGCCGAGCAGGAACGCCACGCCGATCGCGAGTGCATGCAGCAGCACGGTGCCGCTCCCGGCCACGATGCGGCTGGTCTTCATGGCGCCGCATTATATGGGCTGGATCCCGGCGGGCCGGACCCGGCCGGGCGGATTCCGGGGTCACGCCGGGCCGGACCCGGCCGCGCAGATTCCGGGGCCGCGGCGGGCGCGGCAACGCCAGCCCCTACAATCGGCCGACGCGAGCGGGACGGACGCAACGATGCGCGCATGCACACGGGGAGGAAGGATGCCGGGATGGTGGTCGCACGGGCGTGCCCGCAGGCGGCTGGCGCTGGCCGCGATGGCCCTGACGCTGGCCGCCTGTGCGGGGCCGATGCCGGAGGGTGCTGCGGACGGGCGTCCGCAGCAGGGTCGCCTGGCGCCGGGCGACCGGAACGCGGCGGACGTGTCCGCCGTCCCCGCGCTGCTGAGCGCGGCGTTCGCCGCCCGCACGCCGCCCGACGTGCTGCTGCTGGGCGAACTGCACGACAACGCCGGCCATCATGAGGCGCGCCTGCGCTGGCTGCAGGAACTGGCCCGCGCGCGCCGCTTCGTGCTGGCGATGGAGCAGCTCGACTCCGACCATCAGGACGCGATCGACGCGGCCCGCCGCGATGCGGCGGCGACCGGCACGCGGCTCGACGCGCGTGCGCTGGCGGACGCCGCACGCTTCGACGCCCGGGGCTGGTCGTGGGCGGGGTACGGCCCGTTCATCGCGCTCGCGCTGCGCGAGGATCTCCCGCTGGTGGCGGCCAACCTGTCGTCGACCCGGACCGCACGCATCGCACGCGGTCAGGCGCAGGTGCCGGATGCCGCGGAACCGCCCGGATGGTCCGCCGCGGACGAGGCCGCGCTGGCGACCGAGATCCGCGACGGGCACTGCGGCCTGCTGCCGGAGCGCGCCGTCGCGCCGATGGTCCGCGCGCAGCGCAGCCGCGATGCGCACATCGCCGGCGTGCTGGTCGCCGCGCACCGTGCACATGGTCTTCCAGTGGTGCTGATCGCCGGCAACGGCCACGTGCGGACCGATCTCGGCGTGCCCCGCCACCTGCAGCGCGCGCAGCCGCCGCTCGCGGTGCTGTCGGTGGGACTGCTGGAGGCGCCGGTGCCCGCGGATGCGCGGCGCTTCGACATCGTGGTGCGCACGCCGGGCCAGGTCCGGGAAGACCCCTGCCAGGCGTTGCGTGCGCGTCCGCCCGGCCGTCCGGCGGAGGCAGGGCGGTAGGGCGGTTCAGCGCAGGCCGAGCACGTCCTGCATGTCGTACACGCCGTTGCCCTTGCCGACCAGGAAGCGGCATGCGCGCAGGCTGCCGTGCGCATAGGTGACGCGGCTCGCGGCCCGGTGGGTGATCTCGATGCGTTCGCCGATGCCGGCGAACAGCACGGTGTGGTCGCCGACGATGTCGCCCCCGCGCACGGTCGCGAAGCCGATCGTCGACGGATCGCGTTCGCCGGTCACGCCTTCGCGTCCGTACACCGCGACCTTGCCCAGGTCGCGGCCGAGCGCCGCGGCCACCGTCTCGCCCATCTTCAGCGCCGTGCCCGAGGGGGCGTCGATCTTGTGGCGATGGTGCGCCTCGATGATCTCGATGTCGTAGCCTTCGCGCAGGATGCCGGCGGCCAGCTCGAGCAGCTTCAGGGTCACGTTGACACCGACGCTCATGTTGGGTGCGAACACGATCGGGATCCGGGCGCCGGCCGCCGCCAGCGCCGCCTTGCCGGCGTCGTCGAAGCCGGTCGTGCCGATCACCGCCCGCACGCCGTGGCGCACGCAGGCCTTCAGGTGCTCCAGCGTGCCTTCCGGCCGGGTGAAGTCGATCAGGAAGTCGGCGCCCGCCAGGCCCGCGTCGAGGTCGTCGGTGATCCGGACCCCCGTGCTGCGGCCCAGGAAGTCGGCGGCATCGCGCCCGATCATCGCGCTGCCGCGCACGTCGAGTGCGCCGGTGAGCTCGGCGTCGTCGGCCGCCAGCACCGCTTCGATCAGCATGCGGCCCATCCGGCCGGACGCGCCGGCCACTGCAATCTTCATCATCGTGTTCGGTTCCGTGCGGTGTCGTGCGCCGGTCGGCGCGTCGGGTCCGGGGGACGGCGCGCGCGGGCGCGTCGCGTCAGGCGTTGGGGGCGCGCGGCCGGACGCCCGGCAGCGCAGGGTCGTTCAGGTCTTCGCGCTCGGGCAGCTGATCGGCGTCGATCCGCTCGACCAGGTCGTCGCGGAAGCGGATCGTGACCCGGCGGCTGTCGACCTTGCCACTGGCGTGCTGGTAGCGGAACACGTAGTCCCAGCGGTCGGTGCGGAACACCGGCGTCAGCAGCGGCGCACCGAGCGCCGCGCGCACCTGCTCCCGGCTCATCCCGGGGCGGACCTGGTCGAGCATCTCCCTGGTCACGTAATTGCCCTGGGGCAGGTCGGTGCGGTACGGCTCGAACAGGCCGCTGCGGTCCGGGCGCTGCGAGGTGCAGCCGGCCAGGGCCGCTGCGCCCAGCATCACGGCCAGCACGGCCGGGCGGGCGCCGCGCAGTCCGAGGCGCCGGCGCGCACCGGGCGCGCGCAGCGCGGCGGCGCCGGCCAGGGGGGCGGACACGGGCGTCGACCCGAGCGGATGGCCGTGCGGATGCCCGGACGACGGGCGGGATGAAGGGCCGGAAGACGGGCCGGACGACGGGCGGGATGAAGGGCCGGAAGACGGGCCGGACGACGGGCCGGACGACGGGCCGGACAGCCGGTGGTCGGTTCGGGCGATGGCGGGGCGCACGCGCATGGGTGACCTGGCTCCGATTCAGACTTCTCGTGGCTTCGGCCGTCCGCGCGCAAGGGCGCGTGCAGCCGAGGGGGATTCCAAACCCGATATGATAACGATTCCAGTTACCACGGCTTCCCAGCGCAGATGCCCAACAGCCACGATCTCAGGACGATCGGCCTGAAGGCGACCCTTCCGAGGCTGAAGATCCTCGAGATCTTCCAGGCGGGGCGTCAGCGACACATGAGCGCCGAAGACGTCTATCGCGAGCTTCTGGGCGAGAACCAGGACATCGGGCTGGCCACCGTCTACCGCGTGCTCACCCAGTTCGAGCAGGCGGGCCTGCTCAGGCGCAGCAGTTTCGAGTCCGGCAAGGCGGTCTTCGAGCTGGACCAGGGCGAGCACCACGATCACCTGGTGTGCCTGCAGTGCGGCCGGGTCGAGGAGTTCTTCGACGCCGAGATCGAGAAGCGCCAGCAGAAGATCGCACGCGATCGCGGGTTCGTGCTGCAGGACCACGCGCTGTCGCTGTACGGAAACTGCACCAAGGCGAACTGCCCGCACCGACCATAGCGCCGGAGACCCTTCGGCGGTGAGGGGGTTGGCACGCGTCTTGCACGGACGGATGCATGACCAGCACATCACTGAAGCCGATCGCACCAGAACGGGGCATCTATGACGAGATGCTCGTCGAGGATGGTGCACACACCCGCCCGCACTACCGCGAATACGCCGGCTGGCTCGACTCGACCACCGCCGAGGGCATGGCGGCCAAGCGGGCCGAAGCCGACCTGATCTTCCGGCGCATCGGCATCACGTTCTCGGTGCACGGCGACGAGAGCGGCACCGAGCGCCTGATCCCGTCCGACGTGGTGCCGCGGATCATTCCTGCGGGCGAGTGGAGCTTCCTGCAGCGCGGGCTGGTGCAGCGGGTGACGGCGATCAACCGCTTCCTGCGCGACATCTATCACGAGCAGCAGATCCTGAAGGCCGGCCTGATCCCCGAGGACCAGATCGTCGCCAACGACCAGTACCAGGTCGCGATGATCGGCATCCGGGTGCCGTACGACACGTATGCACAGATCGTGGGCGTCGACATCGTGCGGCACAGCGACGGCGACTACTACGTGCTCGAGGACAACCTGCGGGTGCCGTCGGGTGTCTCGTACATGCTGTCGAACCGCAAGATGATGATGCGGCTGTTTCCCGATCTGTTCAGGCGCTATCGGGTGCGGCCGGTCGACCACTATCCGGCGCTGCTGCTGCAGACGCTGCGCGAGTCGACCGAAGTCGACGAGCCGACCGTGGTGCTGCTCACCCCGGGGCGCTTCAACAGCGCGTACTACGAGCACACGTTCCTCGCGCAGCAGATGGGCATCGAACTGGTCGAAGGGCAGGACCTGTTCGTGAAGGACGCGATGGTCTTCATGCGCACCACGTCGGGGCCCCAGCGTGTCGACGTGATCTACCGCCGGCTCGACGACACCTTTCTCGACCCGCTCGCCTTCCGGCCGGATTCGCTGCTCGGGGTGCCGGGGCTGCTCGCCGCCTACCGCCTCGGCAACGTCGTGATCGCCAACGCGATCGGCACGGGCGTGGCCGACGACAAGTCGATCTATCCGTACGTGCCGGAGATGATCCGCTTCTACCTCGGCGAGGAGCCGATCCTCAAGAACGTGCCGACCTGGCAGTGCCGCCGGCCGGACGACCTGCGCTACGTGCTCGACCATCTGGCCGAGCTCGTGGTCAAGGAGGTGCACGGCGCCGGGGGCTACGGGATGCTGGTCGGCCCGACCGCCGCGCGCGACGAGATCGAGCGCTTCCGCGCGGTGCTGCAGGCCAACCCCGGCAACTACATCGCGCAGCCGACGCTGGCGCTGTCGTCGTGCCCCACCTTCGTCGAGGAGGGCGTGGCGCCGCGGCACATCGACCTGCGGCCGTTCGTGCTCGTCGGGCGCGACGTGCGCATCGTGCCGGGCGGGCTGACACGCGTGGCGCTGCGCCGGGGCTCGCTGGTGGTGAACTCCTCGCAGGGCGGCGGCACGAAGGACACCTGGGTCGTCGACGATCCGGCGGACGCTCCGGACGGGGGCGGTGACGGACACAGCGCCGCTTCGTCCGCGCGCACCGGGGAGGCGTGATGCTGTCCAGAGTCGCCTCCCACCTGTACTGGCTGTCGCGCTACCTCGAGCGCGCCGAGAACATGGCGCGCATCCTCGACGTCGGGCAGTCGCTCGCGCTGCTGTCCGGACATCCCGGCGACGGCGAGAGCACGGCGATCGAGCCCCTGGTGATCACCGACACGCTCGACGCCTTCCGCGCGACCGGCAAGGCGGCCACGCCCGAGAACGTCGCCCGCTTCCTGGCCTGGGATCCGAACCTGCAGTCGTCGATCGCGAACTGCCTGGAGGCCAGCCGCGAGAACGCGCGCGCGGTCCGGGGATCGATCACCTCCGAGATGTGGGAGACGATCAACGACACCTGGCTGCAGCTGCAGACCCGGCGGCGCAGCGGGCACGAGCCGATCGAGACGGAGTTCTTCGACTGGGTCAAGGAGCGCAGCCACCTGTTCCGCGGCGTCACGTTCGCCACCATCCGGCGCGACCAGCCCTACCACTTCACGCGGCTGGCCACGTTCATCGAGCGGGCCGACAACACGGCGCGCATCCTGTCGGTCAAGCAGGCGCGCACCGCCCCGGCCGATGCGGCCGGCTCCGTGTCCGACTACTACAGCCTGTCGGCGGTGCTGCGATCGGTCAGTGCGCTCGAGGCGTACCGCGACACCTACCGCGACACGATCGATCCGCGCCGCGTCGCCGAGCTGCTGGTCTTCGACCCCAAGCTGCCACGCTCGCTGCGGTTCTGCTTCGACGAGATCGAGGACATCCTGCAGCAGCTGCCGCAGGGCGCCGGCCGGCAGGCGCGGCGACTGTCCGCGATCATCCACGCAGGTCTGGCACATGGCGACCTCGACGAGGTCTACGACATCGGCCTGCACACGTTCCTGGAGCGCTTCATCCGCAACACGCTCGATCTCGGCTCGGCCGTGCAGAACGGTTATCTGGAGATGAAGTAGATGCTGCTGACCGTCACCCATTCGACGCACTATCGGTATGCAACGCCCGCGTCCCGCAGCACGCAGTACATCCGCCTGACGCCGTCGACCTCCAGCCAGCAGCGCGTGCTCGAATGGAACGTCGCGCTGCCCCAGCCCTGCGCCACCATGCGCGACGCGTTCGACAACGTCACGCACGTCCTCACGCTGGACCGGCCGCACCAGGAGATCCGCCTGGTCGCCTCGGGGCTGGTCGACGTTGCGGACGTCGACGACGGCGAGCCGGCCGGGCGCATCAACCCGAAGGTGTTCCTGCGCTCGACCCGGCTGACCGCCTGCGATGCGGCGCTGCGGGCGTTCGCCGAGCCGATGCGCGCGCTGGTGCGCACCCGTCCCCTGATCGGGGTGTCGGACCTGATGAACGCGGTGCTCGACCGTCTGCCCTACCGCACCGGCGTCACCACCGCCGACACCACGGCGGCCGAGGCGTTCGCCGCCGGCGGCGGGCTCAGCCAGGACCACACCCACGTGTTCCTCGCCTGCTGCCGGCACCTCGACCTGCCGGCCCGCTACGTCAGCGGGTACGTGCATTCGGTCGACCGCGCACAGGTCGCCACCCACGCGTGGGCGGAGGCCTGGCTGGCCAGCCGCTGGGTGCGCTTCGACGTCAGCAATGCCCGGCAGCCCGAGACCGGCTACGTGCGTCTTGCGATCGGGCTCGACTACCTGGACGCCTGCCCGGTGCGTGGCGTGCGGCTCGGCGGTGACGACGAGCGCATGTCGACCACCGCGACCATCGCGCGCAGAACCCAGGCATGATGTCGACCGCGGAGCGGTCGCGCGCGTTCCGGTCGATCGCGTTCCGGTCGATCGCATGCCGATCGAACGTCTCCGTGCCGGTCGTCTCCGTGTCGATGGCTGAAGCCGCCGAGTCCGAAGAACCCACCGAATCCAAGACCTCGCCATGACCTACTGCGTCGCGATGAGCCTCGACGAAGGGCTGCTGTTCGCGTCCGACTGCCGGACCAATGCGGGCGTGGACCACGTGTCCACCTTCTCCAAGATGACGGTCGTCGAGCAGCCGGGCGAGCGCGCCCTGGTGCTGCTGAACGCGGGCAACCTGGCCACCACGCAGGCCGTGATCAGCACGCTCAGGAAGCGCATGCACATGAGCGAGCCCAGCCTGCTGAACGTGCCGAGCATGTTCGACGCGGCGCAGCTCGTGGGCGATGCGGTGCGTACGACGATCCATCATCACGATGGCCAGGATCAGGCCGCCAGCGGCGTCGATTTCACCTGCACCTTCCTGGTGGGCGGCCAGATCGGCGGCGAAGCGCCGCGCCTGTTCCTGGTCTACCCGCAGGGCAACTTCATCGAGACCAGCAGCGACACCTGCTACTTCCAGATCGGCGAGAGCAAGTACGGCAAGCCCATCATCGACCGGGTGGTGAAGCCGACGACACAGCTCGACGAGGCGGTGAAGTGCGCGCTGGTCTCGATCGACTCGACGATGCGCAGCAACCTGTCGGTGGGGCTGCCCCTGGACCTGGCGATCGTGCGGCGCGATGCGCTGCGGGTCGGGTTCAGGCACCGCATCGACGCCGACGATCCGTACTTCCAGTCGTTGCGCACCGGTTGGGGGCAGGGGCTGCGGCGGGTGTTCAACGAGCTGCCCGCGCCCCAGTGGCTGACGGTGTGAGCTGAGCGCCGCGCCGTCAGGCCTGGGCGAGCAGTTCGCGCGCGTGCTTGCGCGTGGTCGTCGTGATTTCGGCACCCCCCAGCATGCGGGCGATCTCCTCGACGCGCGCGCTGCGCTCGAGCAGACGGATGCGGCTGACCGTGGTGTCGCCGCTGCGGTGCTTGCTGACGGCCAGGTGCTGGTGCGCCTTGGCTGCGACCTGGGGCAGGTGCGTGACGCACAGCACCTGGCGGGATTCGCCGAGCCGGCGCATCAGCGCGCCCACCACGTCGGCGACGGCGCCGCCGATGCCGGCATCGGCCTCGTCGAAGATCAGGGTCGGCACGGGGTTGGCCTGTGCGGCCAGCACCGAGATGGCGAGTCCGATGCGCGACAGCTCGCCGCCTGATGCGACCTTGGACAGCGCCCGCGGGGACGCACCCGCGTGGCCGGCGACGCGGAACTCGATGCGGTCGATGCCGTTGGGGCCGGGCTCGGCGGCGTCGAGTGCGATCTCCAGTCGGCCGCCCGCCATGCCGAGGTCGCCGAGCAGCGCGGTGACCCCTTCGGACAGCGACCGTGCAGCGGTGCGACGCTCGGCGGACAGCCGCTGCGCACAGGCGTCGTAGCGTGCCTGGTCGGCGGTGACGCGCGATCGCAGCGCCTCGACGTCGCCGGCCGCCGCAAGCTGGTCGAGCCGCTCGCGCAACCGCTGAAGTTCGGGCGCGAGCGCGTCCGGCGTCAGGCGGAACTTGCGCGCCACCGCAAAGATGGCGGCGATGCGCGACTCCACCTCGTGCAGGCGCTGCGGGTCGAGGTCGACGCGGTCGGCGTAGTCGGACAGCAGCGACGCCGCCTCGTCGAGCTGGATGGCCGCCGACTCGAGCAGTTCGAGCGCGGGCGCGAGCCGTGCGTCGATCTGTGCGAGCGGGCGGATGCGCTGCAGCAGGGTGCCGATACGGCCGGCAAGCGCGTCGTCGCTTTCGCGCAGCGCCTGCGCGGCACCCGCGGCACCTTCCGTCAGCGCCGCGGCGTTGGCGAGCCGACGCTGCTCCGCGTCGAGGTGCGCCCACTCGTCCGGTCCGAGGGCGAGCTGGGCCAGTTCGCTGGCCTGCCACTCGAGGCGTTCGCGTTCGAGCAGAAGCTCGCGGGCGTTGCGCTCGATGTCCTCGAGGGCCCGCGACGAGGCGCGCCATGCCGCGTACAGCGCGGCGGATTCGCCGCGCAGACCGGCGAGGCCGGCGACCGCGTCGAGCAGTTCGCGTTGTCCGTCGGCGCGCAGCAGGGACTGCGCGGCGTGCTGGCCGTGGATGTCGAGCAGGCGCTCGCCGAGTTCGCGCAGCAGCGTGGCGGTGGCCGGCTGACCGTTGATCAGGGCCCGTGAGCGGCCGTCCGCCTCGATCACACGGCGCATCAGCACGACGCCGGGATCGCCGGTCAGGTCGCGTTCGGCCAGCCAGGCGTCGATGGCGGGATCGCTGCGGAATTCGGCGCTGATGTCGGCGCGGGCCGCCCCCTCGCGCACGAAGCCGGAGTCGGCGCGCGCGCCCGTCGCCATGTGCAGGGCGTCGAGCAGGATCGACTTGCCGGCCCCGGTCTCGCCGGACAGCACGGTGAAGCCGGGACCGAAGTCGACGTCGAGGGTGTCGACGATGACGAAATCGCGCAGACGCAGGGCGAGCAGCATCGGGAACCGGGGGTCAGACGTGCGGGGCCGGCCTGGTGGTGCCGACGGGACGCGGGGCGCTCATCGGGGATGCTCCGGCTGCGACAGGATGGGCAGCTCGTGCCAGTTGAGCTTGCCGCGCAGCGTGGCGAAGTAGCTGTAGCCGACCGGATGGAGGAAGTGCGCGGTGAACGGCGCACGCTCGATCACGATGTCGTCGCCGATCTGCAGGTCGCTGAACACCTGCATGTCGCCGGCGACGCGCGGCTCGCGTCCGTCGACGACCCGGATGTTGATGTGGGCATCGTCGGGCAGGGCGATCGGGCGGTTGGACAGCGCCTGCGGCGCCACCGGCACCAGCACCAGACCCGCCAGGCGGGGGTGCAGGATGGGGCCGTTGGCCGACAGCGCATAGGCGGTGGAGCCGGTGGGCGTGGCCACGATCAGGCCGTCGGCGCGCTGGTTGTACATGTAGACGTCGTCGACCATGACCTGCAGCTCGATCATGCCGGCCCGTGACGAGCGGCTCACGACGACGTCGTTCATGGCGAACTGGTGCCAGACCTCCTCGTTGCCCCGCATCACGCGCACGTTCAGCAGTGTGCGGTCTTCGGACGCGTAGGCGCCGTCGAGGATGGCGCCGAGCGCCCCGCGCCACTGCTGCAGCGGAATGTCGGTGACGAACCCGAGGCGGCCGTGATTGATGCCGACCAGCGGCACCTGGTAGCGGGCCAGGCTGCGGGCCAGGCCGAGCATCGTGCCGTCGCCGCCGATGGCGATCGCCAGGTCGGCCTGCGTGCCGATGGTGTCGAGGTCGACCCCACCCAGATCCTGGCGGCCGATGGCCTGCGCGGTGTCGGCTTCGATCAGGACCGCGATGCCGCGTTCACCCAGAAAGGCGGCGATCTCGGAAAGCGTCCCGGCGACGCCCTCCGACTGGTAACGACCCACCAGCGCAACGGTCTTGAATGGCGAACTCATCCGGATCATTACACCACAATTCGCCCGCGCTGCCGGTGCGGCCGGCGGGCGCTGCGGACGAGCCGGACGCATCGGGCATGCGGCCGCGTCCGGCGCGATCGGCCCGAAGCCCCGGCCGGCCGGCCGAGGCGGATTGCGGGGGCCGGCATCTTGACTACAATAAGTTCATGCTCGATCGACGCGCTCAACTCCTGCTCAAGACGCTGATCGAACGGTATCAGACCGACGGTCAGCCCGTGGGGTCCCGAACCCTGTCCAAATACTCCGGTCTCGAACTGTCGCCGGCGTCCATCCGCAACGTGATGGCAGACCTGGAGGAGATGGGGCTGATCGCCAGTCCGCACACCTCCGCCGGGCGTGTGCCGACGCCCAAGGGCTACCGGCTGTTCGTCGACACGCTGCTGACCGTGGAGCCCCTCGAGTCGGCCCAGACCGAGCGGCTGCAGGGCCAGATCCACGCCGACGAACCGCAGCGCGTGCTGTCCACGGCCGCCTCGCTGCTGTCGAACCTGTCGCACTTCGCCGGTGTCGTGCTCGTGCCGCGGCGCTCGTCACTGTTCCGGCAGGTGGAGTTCCTGCGCCTGTCCGACCGGCGCGTGCTGATGATCATCGTCACGCCGCAGGGCGACGTGCAGAACCGCATCCTGGTGACGGAGCGCGAGTACAGCCCCGCGCAGCTCACCGAGGCCGCCAACTACATCAACCAGCACTTCGCCGGACTCGACCACGAGCAGATCCGTGTCCGCCTGCAGCACGAGCTGGCCAGCCTCAGCGCCGACATCACCGGGCTGATGCAGCAGGCGGTCGAGGCGGGCAGCAAGGCGCTCACCGAGGAGGTCGAGCCGGTGGTGATCTCCGGCGAGCGCAACCTGGTGGGCATCGCCGAACTGTCGGACAACATGGACCGGCTGCGCCGCCTGTTCGACCTGTTCGAGCAGAAGACCGGGCTGCTGCAGCTGCTCGACGCCTCCAGCCGGGCCGAGGGCGTGCAGATCTTCATCGGCGGCGAATCCGAGCTGGTGCCGATGGATCAGGTCAGCGTGGTGGTGGCGCCGTACGAGGTCGACGGGCGCATCGTCGGCACGCTGGGCGTGATCGGGCCCACGCGCATGGCGTACGAGCGCGTGATCCCCATCGTCGACATCACGGCGCGACTGGTGTCCAGCGCCCTCAGCCACCAGGGCTGAGCACCGCCGCGCCGCCGCGCCCGTCAGGCGGGCTCGGCCTGGCGGGTCAGCCAGTCGCGGGCGCTGCCCAGCGCGCCTTCCAGCGTCGGCAGCAGCGCCGCAGCGCGCGACACGCCGCCCGCGCGTGCATCCTCGTCGATCTCGCGGCACAGGCGGCTGACGCGGGTCAGGCCCAGCGAGCCCGCGGACGACTTCATCTGATGCGTGATCGCGTGCAGGGCGGCCGCGTCGCCCGCGTCGATCGATGTCCGGATGCGAGGCAGCTTCTCGTCGACGTCGGACAGGAACGCCTCGACGAGCTCGCGCAGCAGGCCTGTTGCGCCGTCCGGATCGAGCGCGCGCACGCCGGAGAAGATCTCGAGGTCGAACTCGTCGCCGTCGTCG
>ENA-UPTA01002881-UPTA01002881.1-activated-sludge-metagenome-genome-assembly--contig:-NODE-2881-length-17387-cov-53.389857_pt1 | contig 17387 bp, 14 predicted proteins | sample MGYA00238184_ERZ773361 | MGnify/ENA primary metagenome ERZ773361 (study PRJEB29100, sample SAMN05720205) | activated sludge metagenome | isolation source: anaerobic digester from wastewater...
GTGTCCCCATTTTATAGGAGGAAGAAATGAAGAGGGTAGCTTGTATCACGATAATGGTTATGATTTTGTTTTCTCTGGCTCAGGCTAAAGTCGGAGAGGTGGTTAAGGTCATAAAAACTCCCGGGCCCTGTCCGACCGGCCTGGCCTATGACGGCCGCTTTCTCTGGCTGGCCGATAGCCGGCTGGATAAGATTTTTAAGATCGATCCAGCTTCAGGTCAGGTAATTAAATCATTTGATGCACCTGGCTTTCATCCGGAAGGCCTGGCCTGGGATGGAAAGTATCTCTGGCACGTAGATTCAGCCGAAAAACTGGTTTACTGCCTCGACCCTGAAACTGGAAAAGTTCTTAAGGCTCTGGAATCCAACAGCGACCTGCCCCGCGATCTGGCCTGGGACGGCCACGATTTGTGGATGACCGATGTTCGCCAGAAAAGCCTTCTTCGGGTTTCACCGGTTGATGGCATGATGATCCAGACTTTTTCGGCACCAGGTAGCGAACCAGCCGGCCTGGAATTTGATGGTCATTATCTCTGGGTAGCGGATCGGACGATGGACAGAATTTTTCTGGTTGATCCCTCTTCAGGCTGGTGTCTATCTTCACTCCGTTCCTACGGTCCTTTCCCGGCTGGTCTGGCTTTTGATGGCGAGTATCTGTGGAATGTCGATTATGAAAATGATGAGCTCTACCGGATTAAGGTTTTCGACAATGACATCATGACCCTCTGGGATAAGAAAGAACTCGAACTTCGCTTCGTCAAGGAGTTCCGCAATTATGGGCCCGGTGTGGTCACCAACCTTGATATCTATCTGCCCATTCCGGCCAGCCGTGATAATCAGGAGCTTCTTTCCCCAGTTGAATTTCTCTCCAAACCGACAGAGATGATCAGGGACAGCTGGGGGCAGCAGCTGGCTCATTTTAATTTCAAAAATTTAAAGGCGCCGGCCATGATTCAAACCGGCTGGACAGTCAAAGCCAGAATTTATGCGGTTGAGCATTTTATTTATCCTGACAGAGTTGGCAGCCTGGATCAGATTCCGGCGGAGATAAAAGAGAAATATCTGGCTGATGGCGATAAGTACTGTATCCATGATCCTTTCATTCAGAATCTGGCCAAAAAAATTGCTGGCAACGAAAAAAATCCCTACTGGATTACCAGGAAAATTTATGAATATTTGATTGACCATCTGAGTTATAATCTTAAGCCAGTTGGCGGCTGGAACCCGGCCCCAACTGTTCTTCGCCGCGGCACAGCTTCTTGTTCTGAATACACCTATTCCTTAATTGCTCTGTGCCGCGCTCTCGGTGTGCCTGCCCGCTATGTAGGCACAGTCAGCCTCCGTGGCGATGATGCCAGTTATGATGATGTTTTCCATCGCTGGAATGAAGTTTATCTTCCGCCCTATGGCTGGATTCCTTTTGATGCTAATAAAGGTGATGTGGAGGCTCCTGGAGGACGTGCTCTGGGTATTGGCAATGTGGCTGCCCGCTATATCATCACGACTGAAAATGGCGGTGGCGACCAGTATCTGTGGTTTGGCTATAATTATGGCTATACCTGGACAGCAGAAGGTCGGTGCCGCCTGTCTGAAGAGTCATATGGCGAATGGCAGCCTCTCGGACCTAAAAAATATCAGAAACCGGCCGAAAGAAAATCTAAATAGAATCTAGCATAATTTCCCAATAAAAAGTTAATTTTTTGAAGCGAGGAAGATGAACTCAAACTTTTCAACCGCTGACCTGGCTTCCTCTCCCTCTACCAGGGCCGAAGAAAAATTAATCAAATATTACTTGCCAGCCGGGTTAATGATTTGTTTACTTTTTTCCCTGTTTTTGTTTATCGCCCGTCCTCTGCCTGCCGGTCAACATTATGAACTGGTCCTGAAGCTTTGTCTGGAACTTCTCTGTGTCTGGCTTGTCTATTATCTCAGTCCGGAATTTCTTAACCATAAATTAGTTATGGTCATTATTCTTCTGGCTGGACTGTCTCTTGGCTACTATCAGCTGAGCCGACCACGAGAGAATCCAGAGATTACCAAGACCTATGAGTCGGTTTTTAAAGATCTGGAAGAAGGGAAAAATCCCTATACCAGCGGCCGCATCTATCATCGCAACAGTCAAGAGCAGATTGTTTACCAGAATTTCAATTATCCGCCTCTTGAGCTTTATCCTTACTGGTTTTTCTATCGCCTGTTTCGCGTCTGGAATATGCAGAGTCTCAGTTATTTTCTAATGTTTATTCAGTTTCTAGCTGGAATAATTCTGGTCTTAACCTTCAGGCAAAGCCGAACCAGATATATTCTGGCCTTTCTGCCCCTTCTGGTTTTTTCTGAAATCACCACCAATCCAGCCATGAATATGCTGCTGGTCTCGATCTTTATGGCTTTGCTTTATCGGCAGGAAAGAAAACCATCAACGGCCAACCAGCTGTTGCTGGCCATAGTTATTGGGCTGGGGCTAAGTGCGAAATTTTTCTTTATTCCTCTAGCTGGCAGCTATTATTACTGGCAATTAAAAGTTAAAGACATAAAAAGCTGGTTAGGAGTCGGCGGACAAGCTCTTCTCTCTCTGGCTGTTTCCTGGCTTTTGATGCTGCCCTTCGGGCCTTTAAACGTCATTAACAGCACCATTTTGTTTAATCTTAATCTCGGCGAAAGAAATATTTATACCACTTTTTATCCCAATATTTTGTCCAGTTGTTTCTATTTGATTGGCCAGCCTGAATTCTATGGCCCGACGGCGGTCTTAATTCTGTTAGTGGTTATTCTCTTCAGCCATAAAATCAGCCTTTACACCGCTCTGCTGCTCTCCGGGATAACATTTTTACTGATAGCCACCACTCCAGAGCCACAATATTTTGGAACATTGCTGCTGCTTTGCCTGGCCTCAAAAATAATAAGAAGCTCAACTCAGCCGGCGGTGATAGCTGGAGGAGAAGCTAAATGAAGCTCAGTCTTAAAGAATGGCCTCTGGTCGCTTTTACTATTCTGGTGCAAGCGGTGGCTGGAGCTTTTGTTCTTCTGTTTAGCCTGGTGGTAATTAATGCCCACCATTTCTTTCCATCCGGAGCAGTCAGACTTTTTCCGTTGTTTTTCCGGCCGGTGCTTGGCCTCCTTTTTTTAATGGGTTTGAGTCTTATTATTTCTCTTTTCCATCTTGGTCAGCCTTCTGCCGCTTATCTGGCCGTTAGGAATATTGGAACTTCCTGGCTCAGCCGGGAAATTCTTGGCTCCTGTCTGTTTTTTGCGGGGCTAATAGTCCTCAGCGCCATTATTTATTTTGATATGTCAGTGAGCCTGATTTTGATTATAGCCAGCCTTGAGGCCCTTCTTGGGCTATCTCTACCTTATATCATGTCGAAAATCTATCGGCTACCAGCTGTCCCTGCCTGGAACAACTGGCGGACCACTTTTTCCTTTTATCTCAGCTGGTTGGTGATTGGAGCTGGTTATCTGCCTCTGGCATTTCGCTATTTTTTTAGCGCCAGGTCTGACTCAGCTCTGGCCGGCCAGACTGTCAGCCTTCTTCAGATCATTTTGCTTATTTCTATTGTTTATCTACTACTGTTTGATCAGGTAGCTGGTTTTTTCCCTTTAAAAAATATGATTTCGGCTGAAAAAATTTCAGGCCTTAAGAAATTTTCAAAAAGCCGGCGGTGGCTTCTGTTGCTGGCCTTACTTTTAAGCTTCTGTCTTTCCTGGTCAGGTGTGTCTCTCTGTCTGTCGGGCTTCTTGTGGCCTGGTTTAATTCTGGCTCTCGTGGTCATCGAAGAGGTAATTGGGCGGACTATATTTTTTGGCCTTTATGAACGGCTTGGGGTTTAAAAGCCGTTTTATTTCTGGTTTTTCTTTCGAACATATTCCAGATAATTTTGATAATCTTTGAGGCTATTCAGGTGCCAGGGAAGGCGACTGGCAGGTAGGTCATAACCCACAGATTTGACCTCAGTCAAAAGATATAGAACGCTGAACTTTCTCTCATTAATCAGCCGATCAATGACCGGTAGCAGTGAACGGCGATAGAGAGCAAAAAGAGGATGGGGAATTCGCCCGTCCAGCCTCAAGTAGACCAGGTCAGATTGACCTGGAACTTCCATCATTAGCCTGACCAGCGCCAGATCGATTTCTGGCTGGTCGCAGGGAATAACCAGTGATAGGTCGGAAGAAGAAGCCATCAACCCGGCCAGAATACCAGCCAGAGGCCCGACTCCTTCATACCTGTCCTCGACCTGGCGCCCATTTTTTAGTTCATAATGCTGACCTCTCGACACGCTTATAATTATTTCCTGGAAATGGCCGGCCAGCTGCTCAACTAGCTGTTCAAGGAGTGTCTTTTCCCCCACCGGTAAGCTGGCCTTGTCTCGACCCATACGCTGGCTCTGCCCGCCAGCCAGGATAATAGCGGTGATATTTTTAAAAGAGTTTCCATTCTCCATTGATAACTCGCCTGCTGTCAGAAATTATAATATTAACATGAAAATAGAAACCTGGCTTGATTTTTGGTTGAGGAGAAGACGATAATGGTGATGATAATTCAGCCTTTAATAATTTTGGAGAGAGGGTTGCCAATGACTGCCAGGCCTTCAGCGAAAAAGAAGACGGTCAAAAAAATCCAGAGGCAGCAGTCTGGATTTCTGCGGTCTATTGATCGTCGTTATCCGGGTGTGGTGGATAAAATCAGGCAGGCCATAGAGAAAAGTGAGAGAGAAGTTTCAGGCAGTGAGCATGAGGATAGCTTCCTCTGGGAACATAGCCTTCATGTGGCTTACCTGGCCTGGAAAATAGCCGGCGCAGAAAAAAAAGACTCGACCCTGGCCGGCCTGGCTGCTTTATTGCATGATGCTGGCAAGTTTCAAGGAGGTCTTTATCATCAGAATAATCTGCCTGAGGAAGAAGCTTCGGCCAGAGTGGCGGCTGGTATTTTAAAAGAGGCTGGAGTCACGGAAAAAGGCCAGCGACGGCTAAAAGACATTCTTATCAATCTTCACCGGGAGGGGGCCGCGGCTGATTCATTGACCGATATTATTCATGATGCCGATTTTCTGGCCAAGTTCGGTTTGGTCGGCGTGGCCAATTTTTTTATTAAGACGACTCTTCGCGGCCGGAATCTACAGGGAGCGATTATGAATCATCTTAGTAAAGAGATGACCTATGCGGCTGCACTACCCCTTAATATGAGGACTCAGGCCGGCCGGCAACTGGCGGTTAAAAAATCAGCTGAGAGTCTGGATTTTTATAAAAACCTTTTGCAGGAATTAAAGGATATTCATGGTCTGTCCTATGAAATTAAAAAAAAACGGGTAGTTCTATCAGCCGGGAAGAAGACAAAATCGGCTGATAAAATTGACGTTTTTCTGGTCCTGCCCAGAAAATGTGATCGGTGCGGCGGGAAATGGGAGATAAACCCAAGGCTCGAGAAGGGAATTAAGTGCCGCCAGGCTGTCTTCCGGCTGGTCTGTGAGCAGTGCGGCAATGCCTATCAAATAAATTTCTGCCTGCCTGGCTTGAATAGGGTCGGGCCTCAGGAACTCGTTGATAATAAATAAGTTGCTGGCGCAGCTGATTTATTTTCGGCTCAGATAGCACGAGGCGACCAGACCTGTTTGCTACTTCAATCCACCCCTCAACACTATCTTTTCGCCCGGGTAAGGAAAAAACTTGACAGCCAGTGAAAGTTTTGGGATATAAAGGCAGGTAATGACTTTTTTCGGACAGGAGGAGGGTAAGTGGACAGGAACAAATTGACCGTCCTGACTCTGGTCTTTTTTCTACTTTTTATTCTGACTGCCTGTGTCCCGGGGCCTAATACTGCCGAAAAGATACCAGATGAAGATGGCCATCTGGCTGGATTTATTGCTGGGCTATGGCACGGTTTTATCTCGCCGGTAACTTTTATAATTTCATTGTTTACTAAAAATGTCAGGATTTATGAAGTTCACAATAATGGCGGATGGTATAACTTTGGCTTTGTCCTTGGTGCCGGCTTGTTCCTCCAGGGTGGAATCATGGGCAGACGGAAAGCTCGTAAGAAATGATCGGCAGTTATTGCTCAACAAGAATGATATTGTCTATATTAATTGCGATTTATAAGCTTTGATAAAAGGCGGTTGCCTGGGTTTCTCTTTATTGAACGCTTAAAAGAGTGATAAAATCAAAAACTGATCTGTATTAATATATTAATAAAAACATATTGATTGGAGAAAGGAGTTTTAAGTGAACAGATACAACTCAACAATAAAATTATCAAATCGTGACCGGAAGAAATTTTCTTGGCCCTTAACTCTGATTGTTTTTATAGCTATATCTGTCTTTATTTTAGCCAGCCCCTTTGAGCTCAAGGCCCGGCCGCAGGGAAGTGCTTCTAATCTGAAAAAGGCTTCTCTGCCACCTGGCCTGGATGAGCTGGTGATGAAAGTCATGAAGACTTTTGAAGTACCCGGTATTGGTCTGGCCATTGTTAAAGATGGACAGGTGCTGCTGACCAAAGGCTATGGAGTTAAAAAGCTGGGTGAGCCAGCCCCGGTAGATGCTCAAAGCCTGTTCGGCATTGCCTCCAACAGCAAGCTGTTTACAGCCGTTGCTCTGGGGATGCTGGTGGATGAAGGAAAGATTAGCTGGAATAGCCGGGTAGTGGATTTCCTCCCGGAATTTATGATGTATGATCCTTATGTTACCAGAGAGATGACGGTTAAAGATCTTCTCTGTCACCGCAGTGGTCTTGGCCTGGGAGCAGGCGATCTAATGTTCTGGCCAGCTACCAATCTGACCCGCCAGGAAATTGTTGGCCGCGTGCGCTTTATTAAGCCAGCCTACTCTTTCCGTACGACCTATGCTTATAGCAATCTGATGTTTGTGGTGGCGGGAGAGCTGCTGGAAAAGGTCAGTGGGTTGTCCTGGGAAGATTTTGTCCGGGATAAAATCCAGAAAAGGGTCGGGATGACTCACAGTAATACCCGCTGCTCCCTGGTGGCGAAAGAAACCAATGTTGCCTGGCCTCATGCTCGGGTTGAAGGTCAGGTCAAACCGATCAAACCCTATCTTCCGGATAATATCAATCCTGCTGGCGGAATTAACTCCTGCGCTGAAGATATGGCTAAGTGGATGCTGGTTCTCCTCAACCAGGGAAGGCTGTCTGACGGAAGCCAGTTAGTCTCAGAAAAAGTCATCAGCGAAATAACCTCAATACAGACACCCGTCCCAATCTATAAGCCGGCCCCAGAGCTGGCCGCAGCAGCTATGAATTTTAATGGCTATGGCCTGGGTGTCAGACTGAGAGATTTCCGGCGCTACAAAGTGGTGACTCATACGGGCGGCCTGGCTGGCTATGTTTCTCAGGTCTGGCTGATGCCGGAAATCGGTCTGGGAATAGCCATTCTGACCAATCAGGAAGCGGATGAAGCCTACCAATCTCTGACCTATGCCATCGCCGATTATTATCTTAAAGCTCCGGCTCTGGACTGGGTTGGAGCTATCGCCAGAGCCCGGGAGAGAAGCCGCCAGAGGACTGAAGATGAAATTAAAAAGGCTTATGAACAGAGGAACAAAGACTCGAAGCCCTCGCTCTCTCTTGAAAAATATGCTGGCCTTTACCGTGATGCCTGGTATGGAGAGATCGAAATAAAATATGAAAGCGGCCGGCTAATGATGAATTTCAAACACTCGCCTGATCTTTCCGGACCGCTCGAACACTGGCAGTATGATACTTTTGTGGCCCGCTGGTCTGACCCTGAGCTCAGAGCTGATGCTTATGTGACTTTTTCTCTAAATCCTGATGGCTCGATAGCTGAAGCCAGGATGAAGCCATTTTCACCGGATACCGATTTTAGCTATGACTTTCAGGACCTCCTGCTCAAGCCCGTTCCAGTTAAAAAATAATTGGTTGTGAGTCGGGTGGTTTCAGAACGATATAAGCCCTATTAAAGTCTTATAAAAGGGTCAGTCCGGAGCAGGACAAAAATGCAAAGGCAAGAATTGAGATTTATCTTTCCATGGTTCTCAGTAGTATTTATTCTTTTTCTGGGCGGATTTGCGCTTAGTTTTCTGGCCTGCCGCCAGCAGGCGGATATCTGCTATAATTAATAACAATGATAGTTAGAAGAGCAAGCAGCGAAGATATGCCCTATGTGTCCAGAATAGCCTGGCGACTGGCCCTTGATTACCCCGGTATGGAAAGTGATATCTTTTTTGTAGCCGAAGAAAGGGGAAAAGTTGTTGGCATTCTTGGTCTCAAGGATTTTGGGGATTTTCTGGAGATGCGGTCAGTTGGGGTTATCGAAGAATACCGGCAGATGGGGACAGGCCGGAAACTGGTAGAGGAAGCCTTGAAAAGATTTAAGGGCAGACCGATCTATCTGCTGACCACCATCCCTCGCTTTTATGAGCCTCTGGGCTTTAAGAAGGTTGACAAAATTCCGCCTGCTCTCGAAAAAAATAATGACTGGTGTGCCGGCTGCGACCGGAAAAAGTGTACGGCTATGTTCCATTTAGCCTGAATTAGAGCGGCCCTGAAGCGAACTGATAATAAGTATGGAGTAAAACTGGAAGCTGGGCCTGACTGGATTGATTATGATTCCTGATTTTCCTGAGCTAAAACCAATCGAACTGAAGGATAAAGAGGAAGTTCAAAACTATTTAGAACATTTTCCTCCTGACATCTGCGAGCTGACTTTTGCCAATATCTACATCTGGCGAGAGTGGGAGAAACCTCGCCTGACAAAAATCAACGGCAATTTGTGTGTCCTGTGCTCACCTCCCGATGAGCCGGCTTACTTCCTTGAGCCGGTTGGCGAAAATAAACTTGATGCGACGGTAAACCTTGGCTTGACTTTAGTTTCGCGCTGGTCGCGACTTTCTGAGAAGTTTCTGGGGAAACTGGCTGGCCAGTATATAATTAATGAAGATCGAGACAATTTTGACTATGTTTATCTAACTCAGGAACTGGGTGAGCTCAGCGGGAAAAAATATGACGGCAAAAGAAACTGGGTTAGAAGGTTCGAAAAACAGTTTAAATATGAGCTGTCAGCTATCAATCAAAATGACCTGCCAGGCTGCCTGGAACTGGTCAGAGAATGGGGTCGGGAGAGTGCTGACCGGGAAAGGCAGGAGGGGAAAGACAATCACATGGGAGCGACGGTTCGAGCCATGGAAGAGGCCTTGCTCAATTTTGGTCTATTTGGTTTTTCGACGCTGGCTGTTCACATTGATGATCGGGTTGAGGGCTTCTGCCTGGGCGAAAAATTAAATCCGGAAACAGCCGTAGTTCATATTGAGGTGGCCAGTCGGGAATTTCCGGGACTCTATCAGTTCTTAAATCGGGAATGTGCCCGCCGGGCCTGGCAGCAATTTCGTTATATCAATCGGGAACAGGATGCCGGTCTTCCGGGGCTACGGCGTGCCAAGCTTTCCTATCATCCACATCATCTGGTCAGGAAATATAATCTCTACCAACCCTAGCCAGAATTAACGCCTCGGCTGGAAGCTGTCAGAAATTATAAAATCAATTTTTCTTTGCTGGTCGTTTTGATTATAATATGTGTTCTTCAAGGAAAGAGGTTTTAGGCCGGGAATAGCCGCGGATGTGACTCTTTACCCGGTCTGGATAGTTGAATGACAGATATTTATCTCTCAGTGTTTAGTGTCAGGTCAGGAGGTTTAGATGAGCTGGAGAATTCTGGTCATTAATCCCGGTTCTACTTCCACTAAGGTGGCTGTCTTTGATGATGAAAATGAGTTATTCAAGGTTAATATTTCGCATCCAGTTGAGCAAATTCAGCAATTTTCGAGAGTGATTGAGCAATTTAATTTCCGGAAAGAAGTCATTCTGGAGGAATTAGACCGGGCCGGGATTCCGAAAGAATCAATCCAGGCGGTGGTAGCCCGGGGTGGATTGCTCCGACCTATTCCCAGTGGGACTTATGCTGTTACTGACAGGATGATTGAGGACTTGAAGGCTGAAGTTCAGGGCGAGCATGCTTCCAATCTAGGAGCCCTTATTGCTAACAGCCTGGCGGTTGAGCTTCACATTCCGGCTTACATTGTTGATCCGGTGGTGGTGGACGAAATGGAGGACATGGCCAGGATTACCGGTTTACCCTTTATCAAAAGAAGAAGTATTCTTCATGCCCTCAATCAAAAACGGGTGGCCAGACAGGCAGCCAGGGATCTGGGGCGCCGTTATGAAGAAGTCAATTTTATTGTTGTCCATATGGGTGGGGGGATAAGTGTCGGTGCTCACCGGCGTGGCCAAGTTATTGATGTCAATAATGCTCTCAATGGAGATGGCCCTTTTGCCCCGGAAAGAGCCGGTAGCCTGCCAGCCTGGGACCTGGTCGAACTGTGCTTTTCAGGCCGTTATACTAAAGCCGAAATAAAAAAATTGCTGGCCGGGAAAGGCGGTGTAGTGGCTCACCTGGGGACCAACGATATGATGGAGGTGGAAAGACGCCTTAAAGCCGGCGATAAAAAAGCAGAGCTTGTGGTTAAAGCTATGGCCTACAATATTGCCAAATGGATCGGTGTAATGGCCACCGTCCTCAAAGGAGAGGTGGATGGCATCGTGCTGACCGGAGGTCTGGCTCATTACCAGCAGCTGGTAGATTGGGTGAAAGAAAGATGCCAGTTTATTGCTCCTTTTTATTTATATCCTGGTGGTGATGAGATGAGGGCTCTGGCCGAGGGAGCTCTGAGGGTGCTGGGAGGGGAAGAACAGGCTAAGATTTACGAACAGGAAATAAGGGAGGAAAGCTGATGATAAAAAAGCTGGAAGATTTAATTGCCAGAGTTAAAGGCAGCCCGAAAAAAAAGCTGGTTGTGGCTTGTGCGGAGGATCCCCACACCATCGAAGCTATCGCCCGGGCCCAGAGTGAAGGACTGGTGGAAGTAATCGTTGTGGGTAACCAGGAAAAAATTGAGAAGGTAGCCAGGGAACACGGAGTCTCTCCAGTTTTTCATAAAGTTATTGATGAAGTGGATACTAAAAAAGCTTTGAGTCTGGCCGTTAAGCTGGTGAGAGAGCGCGAAGGCGATATTTTGATGAAGGGCTTGGTGACGACACCTGATTATATGAGAGCCATCCTGAATAAAGAAAGTGGACTTGTTCCACCAGGTGGGCTGCTGTCCCACGTGACTGTCATCGAAGTTCCAGCCTATCCCAAGCTTCTGGTTGTCTCGGATGTGGCCGTGCTGGTTCTTCCCGACCTGGAACAGAAAGTGAAAATGCTGGGTTATGCCATTGAAGTTGCTCAATCCTTAGGGATAGAAAACCCTTATGCTTATCTTATCAGTTCGGCCGAAACGGTCAGTCAAAAAGTTCCTTCCACGATCGATGCAGCCCTGATTAAGGTTATGGCGGAAAGGGGTCAGATTAAAGGAGCGAAGGTTGAGGGGCCGGTTGGTATCGACATTGCTATCTATAAAGAGAGTGCTGAAATAAAGGGCTTTAAAGGAGAAGGAGCAGGGGCGGCTGACATTCTTATTTTCCCCAATATTGAAGCGGCCAATATCTTTTATAAAACCTGCACTATTTTTGGCGGAGCCAAGCTGGCTGCCATAGTTACCGGCGCCATGGCTCCTTGTATTCTTACTTCTCGCGGAGATAGTGAGCTGTCAAAATTCTACTCAATTGGTCTGGCTGCCCTGGTGGTTGGGATGAGAAACAAGCAGAAATAAAGGCTTTGATATAGCCCGCTAATCGCTGAATATTTAACCCTCTACAAATTTTAAATAGAATCGACAGTTCAACTTCAAGTTTTAATATTAAGCTCCCAATTCAAGCCATCAGGCTGCAAATGGCGGCTACATTGACCATATCATCGGCTGAGCAACCGCGGCTAAGGTCGCAATAAGGTTTCAGCAGTCCCTGGACAATCGGGCCAATAGCTTCTGCTCCGCCCAGCCTTTCTACCAGCTTATAGCCGATGTTCCCGGCATCGAGATCAGGAAAGATAAGCACGTTGGCCCGGCCGGCGACTGGCGAACCCTTGCATTTTCTTTCGCCAACGGCCGGAACTAAGGCGGCATCAGCCTGCATTTCGCCGTCAATTAAAAGCTCCGGAGCTTTTTCCCTGGCAATTTTGGTAGCGCTCACTACTTTGTCCACATAAGGATGACTGGCTGAACCTTTGGTGGAAAAAGACAGCATGGCCACCCGCGGCTCCTGGCCGGTTACCGCCTGGAAATTCCGGGCTGAAGAGATGGCGATATCAGCCAGCTGGGCATCGGTTGGATCAGGTACCACGGCGCAGTCGGCGAAGCCCAGGAGCTTATCAGGCAGGACCATGATAAAATAGCTGGAAACAATCTGAATGCCAGGAGCTGTCCCCACAGTATAAAGGGCAGCCCTGATCACATCTCCTGTAGCCGAAATATTGCCGCCAACCACAGCCTGAACTTTGTCTTTGGCCAGCAGGCAACCAGCAAAGTAAAGAGGAGTCTGAATCAGAGCCGTGGCTTCTTCCAGGCTCAGGCCTTTGGCTTTTCTCCGGCCATAAAGATGCTCAGCGAACTCTTCTTTCCAGGGAGAGGTGACCGGATTCATGATTTCCAGGTCATCGACTTTAAGGTTATTATCAGCGGCTATCTTCTTTATATGTTCTGGATTGCCAATAAGAATTGGCTGGCCGATTTTCTCGGCGATTAATGTTCTGGCTGCCTGTAATGTCCGGACATCTTCTGCATCAGGAAAAGCGATTTTTAAAAATCTTCTGGCTGCCTTTGCTCTTATTTCTTTTACAAAGTTGCTTCCACTCATCTTATCCTCCTGACTTTATTACCAGTTCCGTGGTACATCTCTGACCACTCTGACAGTATCTCTGGCCAGCAGCAGTTCTTCGTTGGTCGGAATAACCCAGACTGCTATCTGGCTATCGGCCTTAGAAATCTTCAGGCATTTCCCACCAACCGCCTGCCGGTTGAGTTCCTCATCCAGCTCGATGCCGAGGTTTTCCAGTCCCTGGCAGACCATCTTTCTGACCAGGGCAGAGTTTTCACCGATGCCGGCTGAAAAGATAATAGCGTCAGCCCCATTCATCTCGGCCAGATAGGCCCCGATATATTTTTTTACCCTGAGAGCAAACATTTTCAGGGCCAGTTCAGCCTGGCGATTACCCTGGCTGGCTGCCTTCTCTATATCTCTCATATCATTACTTAAACCTGAAACACCCAGCATACCGCTCTTTTTGTTGAGTATGTTGAAAATGTCGGCTACACTGCCAATGCCTTTGTTGAAAAGGTATTCTACGACGGCAGGATCTATATCGCCAGAACGGGTTCCCATAATCAGGCCTTCGAGTGGGGTCAAGCCCATGCTGGTGTTAACGGAATAACCCTTTTTGATGGCAGCGGCCGAACAGCCATTCCCGAGATGGAGGGTAATGATATTCACTTCTTCTCTGGGCTTCCCCACCAGTTTGCGATAGCGGTAGGCTAAATACCGATGTGAGGTCCCGTGAAAGCCGTAGCGGCGGACCCGGTACTTTTCATAATATTCAACAGGAATGGCATACATATAGGACTCGGCTGCCATGGTTGAGTGAAAAGCGGTATCAAAGATCGCCACCTGGGGGATCCTGTCGCCAAATATTTCGTAGCAGGCATAGATACCTTTGAGGTTAGCTGGATTGTGCAGTGGGGCTAAATCCGAGCACTCTTCAATCTGGGCCAAAACATCCTTGTCAATTTTGACTGATTTGGTGAACCTCTCTCCGCCATGAACAACACGGTGACCGATAGCATGAATATCATCCCAGCTGTGAATGCCATCGATTTTGGTTGCAGGGTCTTCCATCCACTTTTTGATTCTTAAAATTGCTTCCCGGTGATCATGGATCGGCTCGATTGCTTTAACCGGGGACTGGCCATCAGCTTCAAAACTGATGATGGCGTCATCCTTGCCAACTCTTTCAATCAAACCTTTGGCTACCCGGTGGTCGCTATCAGTTTCAAACATCTCCAGGTCAGTGTTGATTATCTGAAACTTGACCGAAGAGCTGCCACAATTTAAGACGAAAACATTCATTTTAGTCCACTCCTTATTAAATTAATAAAGAAAATTAATATATCAGAATAAGAAAGCCAATTTCAATAAATTATTTAGGTCGGTTGCCTATTTCTCTTCCTCCTTGGGCTTGAAGAGAGTGGAAACATCTCTTTTACCCCGCTCAAGATAGGGGACGCCTTCCGTCATCCAGCCTGGTGCTGATGCTCCTTTTAGATAATGGTCGAAGAATTCGTCCAGATGAACTGTCCAGTATTTTTGATTGTCTCTTTCCCTCAATCCATGCTTTTCGCCATTAAAATTGAACATCCAGGCTTTCTTACCCAGCCGCCTCATGGCGGTAAAAAATTCTATACCCTGGTACCACGGCACAGCATCATCTTCATCATTGTGAATGGTCAGGTAAGGAGTATTGACCCTTTCTATCCAGAAAATTGGTGAGTTTTCAATATACTGGAGTGACCTTTCCCAGAGAGGAGCTCCGATGCGGCTCTGGGTTTTTTCATATTGAAAAGCACGTGACATGCCTGTTCCCCAGCGGATGCCGCCATAGGCGCTGGTCATATTGGCTACAGCTGCTCCGGCTTCGCAGGCGGCAAAAAGGTCAGTCTGGGTAATGAGGTAGGTAATCTGGTATCCACCCCAGCTATGACCCTGAATTCCCACCCTGGCCGGATCAATAAAGCCGAGATTAATGACCTTTTCGACAGCTGGAACGACGCATTTAACGGCGCTCGAACCCGGATAGCCAATTTCATAGACAATATCGGGCATAAGCAGCACATAGCCATTGGAAACATAGCGGGTAAAATTAATGCTTGTCCCTGGACCAGGTGCATAATAACGGTGGAGACCATCGCTCAACTTTTCATAAATATAAACCATCAGCGGGTATTTCTTCCCCGGATCAAAGTTCTCGGGTTTGATCAGGATGGCTTGCAGTTCACGGCAGTCAGCGTTGAGGTAGGTGATGAGTTCAGCCTTTCCCCAGAGATAATCGGCCTGCTGGGGGTTGGCCTGGCTGATCTTTCTGGGATTATTAAAATCAGGTCCGCTAAGCCAGAGATCAGGAAATTCTTCAAAAGTTTGGGCAGTAAAGATATAGACCTCGGCCTTTTTGGCTTTCTGCAGCGAAGCCAGCGCTTTATCCTGATAAATCAGTCTGGTGGGTGGCTCGTTTCTGGCCGGATCAAGGCGGAAAAAGCCCGTTGCTTTGGTCTGGTCGTTGAAGGCTGAGAGGAGCAAAGGCTTTTTCAGGGAGATTGATTTTTCTTCTCGATCAAGCCGCTGATAGCGGAGGATAAGGTTGTTCTCCCGCCCGAATTTCCCGGTTAGAAGCCTGGCCCCAGAACCGTCTGGTTTTATATCCCACAGGTCATAACGATCATAAATAAGGACAGAGGAGTCGTTCTCCGTCCAGCCAGCCAGACCATAGGCTGGCGGCTCGCCTGGCGTGTCCCATTCTTCCCGGAAGAAATTGACCCCAAGTTTAGAGGTCAGATCAAATTTTTTCCCGTCAGCCAGGCGATAGCTGAACCAGGCGCGTGGTCCATGGTCATAAAAAATGAGGTAATTAGCTTCAGGCGAAAAGCTGACCGGGCCAGGAAATTTTTCCAGGATTCTTGTCCGGCGGCCGGTCACTATATCCACTGTATAATAGTCGGCGTATTCTCTGTCCCACGAAATCAGCTGGCGGTAGGGAAGGTTATTGACGCCCAGTGCTTTCCGACCATCTTCAGACAGCCTTATCTCTGGAAGATCTGGAGAACCCAGAATGAGGATGGGCCTACCCTTTGTTTGGAGATGGCTAACAGCCAGATAATTCCTTTTTTTCTCTTGCTCAGCTCTTACCTTTTGCATGGGCTGAAGTTCGAGGTCAGTGAAGCTCCAGATGTCAACCTTGACTGGCTCAAGAGCATCTTCTGGCTCTGGCTCAGGAACAGGAGCATAGCCGAAATAAAGAAGACTGCCATCCTTAGAAAAAGAAGGTGTCCGGTTTTCGGATGGTGCGTTGTTAGCGGGGAGACCAGCCGTCTTTGGCCCGGCTACTTCCGCCGCCAGGGTCATCTTTTCTTCCCAGTAATAAAGTTTATAGGGAGAAACCTTTTCCTGGTAGAAGTCACGGTCGCTCAGAAAAGCTACTTTCTGGCCTTGGTCGTCAAAAGCCAGTTTCACATAGTGGCCCTGACCTTTAAGCAGGGTAATTGTTTTAAGAGTACCTGGCTGATAGAGAAAAGCTCCATCATCTTCTGGCTTTTTAGACGAAGTGGCATAAGCTAAATAACGCCCGTCTTTGCTCCAGGTATATTCTGAGACCTCTTGAACTGAGACTGTCTCGCCCGTCTCGAGCTGACGGATAATGAGTTCTGTTCCCGGTTCTTTTTTCTTTTCGGTTTTCTTTTCGTCCTGTTTTTCAGCCGGCTTTTGAGCGGATTCTTTCTTTTCTTCCTGACCGACCTTAGTTTCTTCCTTTTTCTCCGTTTTATCTTTATCAGTTTCTTTACCGGGAGGTGCTTCCAGCAGATAAGCAATAAATTTTCCCGAATCCTCGGCCACTTTGAAACTCTTAACCCGGTCAACGGTAACCAGCTCGCCAGTTTTTAGATTTATAATTCCCAGACCATTTTTGGGCTGGGCCTCCGGTTTTTTCTTGTCCTTTTTGGCTTTATCAACTTCGGCTTTGGGCGGGGCGATGGTATATATTACGAATAAGCTATCAGGCGTGATGACCGCCTCCTTTCCTCTCGGATAGCGAGTTTCTTTTCCTGTCTGAAGTTCAAGAACAACCAGCTCACTATCTCCTTCTCCTGGTACCAAGGAATAAACCAACCAGCGGCCATCATCGCTAATTCTGGTTCCCTGAATTGATTTCCAGGAGTCATAAATGTCGTAACCAATAGGCTTTTTCGCTGTCTGGGCATAAGCCTGAGCCTGTATGAGGCTAGCGACAATTAGTAGAATAAGCGCCAGTCCCGGCCAGCGTTTTTTAAGATTATAGCTTGTCATGGGGACCTCCCGGGTTAAGAAATTAAAAAGACAGCAGAACTATTTTTAAACAAAATTCCTTCTGGCCGTCAACAATTATTTTCTTTGAGGTTAATATCTAGCCCGAGAGGAAAGATGAGGGCAGAGCGGTTTTGGCTGAATTGATGGAAAGTGATGGTCATTTGCCTTACTCAATAGCTGAAAAATGAGAAATGATAGTAGTAGGAAATCATAAATGAATTGAAAAAAATAGCCAGCATGTGATAGTTTCTTTCCTGTCGCAAAAGAAAGCCGCTGCCCTGGGCAGCCTGGCTGCTTCGAGGCGGCAGAGAGTTCAGAACGATGTTCTGCTGAAAGGACTTTAGTCCTCCTGGTTGGAATAAAACTTGATCATGACCTTTGGGCCTGAA
>ENA-UPTA01002883-UPTA01002883.1-activated-sludge-metagenome-genome-assembly--contig:-NODE-2883-length-17378-cov-6.558044_pt1 | contig 17378 bp, 16 predicted proteins | sample MGYA00238184_ERZ773361 | MGnify/ENA primary metagenome ERZ773361 (study PRJEB29100, sample SAMN05720205) | activated sludge metagenome | isolation source: anaerobic digester from wastewater...
GCCTGCGAAGATGAGTCGCTGCTACGCTATGGCTCCAGACACATCCACACACCGGAATTACTCGAAGCTTATATTGCCGACGCGCTAAGCAACCGCGAGAATGAAATGCGCTATCCTTTTATTGTTTTTGATAAAGCTACCGCAAACTATGCCGGCAGCACCAGTTTTTACGGCGTATCCAACCACGACCGCCGGCTGGAAATCGGCTACACCTGGTATGGCCGCGCCTTTCAACGCAGCGGACTGAATCGCTATACAAAGTTATTGTTGTTGTCTTATGCTTTCGGAGAACTCGGATTTGAGCGGGTGGAATTCAAAATCGACGAACGCAATGCGGCTTCGAGAAAAGCAGTCGAGCGATTGGGCGCCACACAGGAAGGTATTTTGCGCAGTCACATGGTATTGCCCGACGGCTTCCGGAGAAATACGGTGTATTACAGCATCCTGAAAAGTGAATGGCCGGCCATACAGGCACAATTCCCGATATTTTGAGTTGAAAAATTCTCAAAAAATAACTTTCTTTTGCATTCAAAATTGAATAAAAATCAATAAAAAACCATTTTTAATAAAAATTACACAAAAATTACTTTAATTTATTGTATTATTTGCACAAATAGCGTTGTTTTATTAAATTTGCAGTATCAAAGTTCTTATAGAGAATCACATTGTGAGGTGATGAAATTTGGCAGCCATGCCCTCTTGTCTCGGGGGTGAGGAGTTCGAAATAAAGACAGGGTAGAGCACTTCAGTGTGCAGGGGTTGACCACCAACTTTTTGTCCTGTTCCTAATCGCCTTGTGTAGGTTCGAGTCCTACCTTCACAGCTTATTGTTACGAAAGCGAAATCGCCGAACCATGTGGTTCGGCGATTTGTATTTTACTACTGCATAAAAGTTATTTTCCCGACGTACTGTTTTGCTGTTTCCTTATCTCTTCTAACATAAGAATAATCTTATCGAGTTTATCTACCTCAATTTTATTCAATTGCCGCTGTAAAGACTCTATCTCTTCCTTGGCTTCCAGATTGGTAATATAATCGGCCTGCGCCTGCGCGCGGTCGCGGTCACTCTGTCTGTTTTGCGACATCATGATGATGGGCGCGGCATAAGCTGCCTGGGTGGAAAACAGCAGATTAAGCAAGATAAAAGGATATGGATCCCAATGTTGCAAATATCCGACCAGATTCATTCCCATCCAAGTAATTACAAAGATCGTCTGGATAATAATAAACTTCCAGGATCCCATCCCGTTAGCTACCATGTCGGCGAGTCGCTGCCCCAAAGTGGACATTTCTATATGTTCTTCATGCCAGGTTTTTTTCTTTGCCATAATTAGGTGGTTTTATTTATTGTCAGCTGTTTTTTTCGATTCTGTCAGGCTTCCGCGTGCGCCCAACTCTATCAGTTCCATTTTCTGCGGTTTTCCGTTATCAATTTCAAAGCGGATAATGGTTTTGACTTTATGAAAACCGTGTACACCTGCCGCACCGGGATTGACATGCAGGAATCCGAACCTCGGGTCTTTCATGACTTTCACTACATGAGAATGTCCGCAGACTAAAATGTCCGGTTTTTCTTTTTGAATAATCGCATTCACCCGCGCATTATATTTTCCGGGCGCACCGGCGATGTGTGTGAGCAGAACTTTGCAGCCCTCCACTTTAAACAACTGCACCTCGGGATAATCGGCGCGCAACTCCTGTCCGTCAATATTCCCATACACCGCTATCAATGGCTTAAACGCCCTGAGTCTGTCTGTCACCTCCGCCGTACCGATGTCGCCGGCATGCCATATGACATCCACTTCTTTAAAAAAAGTGAACACCTGCTCATCGAGGTATCCGTGGGTGTCTGATATTATTCCGATACGGGTCATAGATTTTATCCGAAGCTACTTATTTTTCAGAGGACGGCAAAGCAGGTATTAACTCAATTGCGTATCAGTCGCGCGTACAAGATAGTCGACAGCAGGCTGAGCGCGGCCACCAGCGACCACAACAGGGTGAATCCGCCGTATTCTGCTACCAGCGAACCCAGGAATGGACCTGCCGTTTGCGAGGTGGCCCATACCATCGTCCAGATGGCGGCATACTGTCCGCGATTGGTATCATCCGTTCGTTTCATCCAAAAGTTGACAAGCACGGAAAATGAGAACATCTCACTCAGGGTGATGAATGTGATCATTACCACAGCACCGACAAAAGACAGCTTGAACAACACCAGCATCAGATAAGCCAGCACATGAAACAAAACACCCACCACAATGGCGCGCTGCTGCGACCAGTTGCGCTCCATCCAATAAATCAACGCCATTTCCGCTATCACAATCAGGATGCCATTCCAGGAAGACAGATAGCCGATATAATTTTCATCCAATTGCAATTCATTCTTGAAATACACCGGAAGGTTGGTGAACAACTGCACAAAGCATCCCAGATAAATCACGGAGATGAGTATAAAACGAACGAATACCTTATCCGACCACACGGAAACTTTTACCGGTATTTCTTTGTGCTTAGCCGCCTGCTCCGCACTGTATTTATCCGGCAGCAGCCACCACAGCATTATCGCGGCAAGTATATTGGTGACACCATCAATACAGAACAGCAGTTGGTAGGATTGATGCGCTACAAACCCACCCAGACCTGCGCCCAGCGCCCAGCCCAGATTAAAGGAAAGCCGCATCAGTGTAAAAGAACGCATCCGGTTTTCTTCGTTGCTGTACTTACCCATCGCGGCGGAGTTGGCCGGACGAAAAGCCTCATTAATCATGGCCAGGATGAAGGTAAATATACAGATGGCATAATAACTCTTCAGTTGCCCCAGAATGATGAATCCGACACCGCCGGCAAAGAGACTGAATAATTGTATTTTATGAAAACCGATGCGGTCTGTAAGCTTGCCGCCTATATAACTACCAATAAATGCCCCGACACCCCAGAGGCTCATCACTACACCCGCCTTGCTGAGAGAAACGCCGAGCTGCGAAGTCAGATACAGCATCAGAAACGGAATGACCATAGTGCCACAACGGTTAATCAGATTGACAACAGCCAGCAGCCAAATATCTCTGTTCAATCCTTTGTAGGAATTAAAATAAAAACGGACAGCATTCGCAAACATACTGCATGCAAAGGTATGCAACATTGCGAGATCCGTGTGAATTAGCGGATAGTTTCTTTCAGAAACTGCAACAACTGAGGAATCTCCGACGGATGGAACCAGTGGTAATCGTCGTTTTTATTAAAAAAAGTGAGTTGCCTTTTGGCGTATTGCCGGGTATGTAATTTAATGAGCGACACTGCTTCTTCCAGCGTGCATTTCCCCTCTACAAAATCAAAAAGCTCCTTGTATCCTACCGTCTGCAGGGCATTGTGCGATTTATATGCATACACACTTTTTGCCTCTTCTAGGAAACCGGCTTCCATCATGGTATCGACTCGTTCATTGATGCGCTGATGCAGTTGTTCTTTCGGCATATTCAATGCAATTTTCACGGGAATGATACCGGCGGCTTCCAATGGCGACACGGCTTGTCTTGTTTTGAAAGCGGAGAATGGCATTCCTGTGCCGATACAAACTTCGAGTGCACGAATAACGCGCTGTGTATTTTGCACATCGATACTGTGATACGATGTTTCATCCAACTCTTTCAACCGTTGCTGCAAAGGCACCAGTCCGTGCAATTCGCACTCGCGGTTCAGCAGCGCACGGACAGCGGGATCGATATCCGGAATTTTATCCAATCCGTACAGCAATGCATTGATGTAAAATCCGGTGCCACCGCACAACACCACAATATCTTTTGTTGCATACAATTCATGCAGCAAATCCATGACTTCCCGCTGGTATTCACCTGCGGAAATATATTCATCTATGCTTTTATTCGCGATAAAATGATGTTTCACTTCGGCCAGTTCCGCTTCCGACGGACGTGCGACCCCAATACTCAGTTCTTTGAACAGCTGCCTGGAATCCGCGGAGACGATGTCGGTATGGAAATATTTTGCCACTTCAATAGCTACAGCAGTTTTGCCCACCGCTGTGGGACCGGCAATAATAATGAGATATTTGGGAGACGAGACAGGAGACATGAGATTCATTTACTCATTACATACTTTTCAGGTTCAATGTCTTGCCTTTCTCCAGCATTAACCGGTATGCCGCATCATAATCATTGGGAATGATACCATCCAGAATTGCATCTTTGATGGCTTCTTTGATGATACCGACTTCGCGGGACGGGCGGATATTGAATGTTTTCATAATCAATTCTCCGTCAATTGGCGGCTGCCAGTTGCGGATATGATCGCGCTCCTCGACTTCTTTTATCTTTTGCTGAACGAGTTTCAGGTTGGCCTTGTAGCGTTCTACTTTCTGTTCATTCTTGGAGGTGATGTCCGCCTCACACAACAGCAGCAGGCTTTCCAGGTCTTCGCCGGCATCAAACAACAAACGGCGGATGGCGGAATCTGTGATATTATCTTTGGTCAATGAGATTGGACGCAGATGCAATGCCACCATTTTCTGCACAAACTTCATCTTTTCATCCAACGGCAGTTTAAACCGCGCGAAAATCTTGGGCGTCCAGCGCGCGCCCACCACTTCGTGGCCGTGGAAAGTCCATCCATGTCCTTCTTCAAAACGTTGGGTCGCAGGCTTGGCGATATCGTGCAGGATGGCAGCCCACCGCAACCAGAGATTATCCGTGTTCTCCGACAGATTATCCAGCACTTTCAATGTGTGGTAGAAATTGTCTTTATGTCCATAATTTTCCACCATAGACACACCGTGCAGCTTCACCATTTCAGGAAAAAACTGATGCAACAAAGTGGTATTAAACAACAAGCGAAAACCGACGGACGGCACCGGCGACAGGATGATTTTATTCAATTCATCCGTGATTCTTTCCTGAGATATAATTTTGAGTCGCGATGCCAGTGGTTCTATAGCCTTGTAGGTTTTATCTTCTATCCTGAAATTCAGTTGCGAGGCAAACCGCACTGCGCGCAACATGCGCAGCGGATCATCGTCGAAGGTGATATGCGGATCGAGCGGTGTTCGGATAATCCCGTTTTTCAGGTCTTCCAATCCGTTGAACGGGTCTGTCACCTGACCAAATTCTGCTTCATTCAATTGTATCGCGAGCGCATTGATGGTAAAATCGCGGCGCTGCTGATCGTCTTCCAGCGTGCCGTCTTCCACTATTGGTTTTCTGGAATCGCGGCGGTACGATTCTTTGCGCGCACCGACGAATTCGATTTCGATATCATCGAGTTTGATTTGCGCCGTTCCGAAATTTTTGAAATATGCCACATGCGGATGAGGTTGTATGCCGGCGGCCACCTGATGCGCAAGCTCTATGCCACTTCCCGTACAGACGATATCAATATCCTTACATTCGCGTTGCAGCAACTTGTCGCGTACAAAGCCGCCGATAGCGAATGCCTGAATTCCCATCGACTGTGCGCACTTTGCTACTATCCGAAGTAATTCGGTTTCTCTTTCCGTAAAGTGGATTTGCATAGTTGCAAATATAAGATTACTAATCAGGAGTCGGTAACGGGATTGAAATTTATTACCTCAAATATTCTATGGACTTATCCGCATGAATTCTGATCAGGCGGGATGGCTTTTTATAGGTAGAAGTATCGTATTTGCGGGACACTACAACGTCCACTCCTTCTATGATTTCCGGGGCTATCTGCTCGAAGAGCTGCGGTGTCTTTTCTCCGGAAATATTCGCGGAGGTGCTTACGATGGGCTTTCCGAAAGAACGAATCAACTGCTGACAAAAGGGATGTTTCACATAACGGATGGCTACGGTATTATCCTCACTGATGACATTTTTCGCCAACCGGACAGGATTAGGATAAATGACTGTTGTTGGTTCGGTGAAGGAAAACAGCATATTCTCTATCTCCGGCGTTACATCCACATATTGCATAAGCATCTCAATGGAATCCACCAGCACTATCAGACTTTTTTCAGCGGGCCGCTGCTTGATGGCAAACACCTGTTCTACCGCCTCCGCATTGGTAGCATCACAGCCAATCCCCCAAACCGTATCGGTAGGATACAGCAGGGTATGTCCTAATGCCAGATGGGCCGCACAGAGTTCTATATATTTATTGATGGTTGGTTTCATTATAAAGACTGATATACCTGCATCATTTGTGCAGTCATTTTTTCCGGTGCGAATTTTTGTACCTGGTGCATGGCCTTTTCTCTGATTTCTGCTGCCAGCTCAAGATTGTAGTAGATGAAGTTAATCGCGGCGGAAATCTCTTCCACATTCGCCGGATCTATAAAAATACAGGCATCGCCACCCACTTCCGGCATGGATGACACATTGCTGGTGATGACAGGTTTGCCGCAGCGCAGTGCTTCCAGTATCGGCAGTCCGAATCCTTCGTAAATACTCGGATACACCAAACCCTGTGACATATGATAGATGATAGGCAATTCATACCACGGCAGATCTTTAAGAAAAAAGACATTGCCTTCCAGCCCTTTTTCATAAATGAGTCTTTCCGCTTCATCATATTCATCGCCACCATTGGAAACAGCGACCAGATTTTTGTCTTTATTTTCGGGCAACGCCATCGCTTCCAACAATCGCAGGAAATTCTTGCGCTTGCTGACAGCCCCTACAAACAGGACGAAATCGCGGGGCAACCCGTAGCGATTGAAATACTCTTCTTTCAGTACATAATTACATTCATGTTCATACTCCTTGTTCCAGGTAGGATACACCACATGAATTTTCTCTTCCGGCGTTTTGGTCAGTTCTATCAGATCCTGTTTCGTCTGCTCACTCACTGCGATGATGGCATCTGCAATATGACATGCTTTCTTTGTTTTATAGGCATACATCTGTCGATCCATGAACGGAAATGTTTTCGGCAGTTTGTGAAAGATGACATCATGAATAGTCACTACCTTCTTCACCGTTGCCGGCAATTCGGGCACTTCATTGCTCAATCCGTGATACACCTGCACGCCCTGTCTGATGATATCATCTTCAACACCGCGGAAACGCCACAAATCGGCACTAAACGCCTCGGAAATCACTGTTCTTTCCACAAAGTCAGTGTACTTATAAGGAGAATCCTCAAAATACTTCTGATGTACAAAAATTTTGTATTCATTTTCCGGATAGAAATTCAGCAAACGATGCATCAGGGTACGGGAATAATTTCCCAACCCTGTTTTATTATCATACAATCGCTTGCCGTCAAATCCGATTATCATAAAAGACCTTTAGGTATGAGCGGTGAGCAACAAGATGCAGGACGAAAATGACAATCTTTATCGCTGTTGCATGTTACAATCACCTGATTTGTTTTATTATACTGCAACATTAAAATCCCTCAGGGCATCGTTCAGAGATGTCTTGGTATCGGTGCTTTCTTTTCGCTTCCCAATAATCAGAGCGCATGGCACCTGATAAGTTCCGGCAGGGAATTGCTTTGGCATAGTGCCCGGAATCACCACACTTCTGGCCGGCACCACACCTCTGTATTCTATTGGTTCCGGTCCGGATACATCAATGATTTTAGTGGACATCGTCAATACCACATTGGCACCGAGTACCGCTTCTTTTTCCACGCGCACACCTTCTACCACAATACAACGGGAACCGATGAAACAGTTGTCTTCAATGATTACCGGTGCTGCCTGCACAGGCTCCAGCACACCGCCGATACCAACGCCACCGCTGAGGTGTACATTTTTACCGATCTGCGCGCAGCTGCCCACCGTAGCCCAGGTGTCCACCATCGTGCCGCTGTCCACATACGCACCAATGTTCACGTAGGATGGCATCAGTACCACACCTTTCTGGATGAATGCACCATGACGCGCGATAGCGTGTGGAACTACACGGACACCCAATTGTTCAAAATGTTTTTTCAATGGAATTTTATCATAAAACTCAAAAGGCCCCGCCTCTATTGTTTCCATTTTCTGGATAGGAAAATACAAAATCACCGCTTTTTTCACCCAATCATTTACTTTCCAAGAGTTATTTCCTTGTTCGTCTGTCACGGGTTCCGCCACTCTGAGTTGACCGGAATCAAGCAGTGCTACCACTTTGCGGATTGCGGTCTGAACATCTGCCTGGTGCAAAAGAGTTCTGTCATCCCACGCTTTTTCTATTAATTGTTGTAAAGCTTCCATCGAATTTTGTATTTTGGTGTCAAAAATAGATATTTAAAAAAATGAACGAGGTTAAAGATAAATTAAATGTGCGTATCCAATGGCTGGTGATTACCATGTTGTTAATAACTTTTGCCGCTTGCAGCAATAAGAAAAAGGTGGTTGTAAAAAACAATCAGGGACAAGTGGAGCAGGAATATTATGTCGACAAGAAGAATCCCGACAAGAAAATCGGACAGTTCACCGGCTATTACAGCACCGGAAAAGTGATGGAAATCAGTCATTTCAAGGATGGCAAACTCGATGGTATTCGCACGCTCTATTATGAAAGTGGCCAGATTATGGTGAAGGAAAATTACAAGGACGGCTTGTATGAAGGGCCTTATACTTCTTATCTTGAAGACGGAAGCCTGGAAACGGAAGGTATATTTAAGGATAATGCCCGCAACGGCCTCTGGAAACTTTATTACAAAGATCCGAAAAATGTACTCAAGCAGGAGGTTACCTTTAAAGACAATATTATCAACGGTCCTTCCAAGGAATATTATCCGAATGGCAAGTTGATGGCAGAAGGCAATAAAATCGAAGTTTCCGATGGATTCGATGTCTATGACGGCATCGTGCAGATCTATGACTCTACCGGACAACTCAGCAGAACAGTAACGTATGAAAAAGGTCGTCAGATTGATAAATCAGCAAATTAAAACACATGAAAAAATTATTGAGCATCTTATTACTGGCGGCTACCATTGTAGCATGTCAGAACACTTCAAAGAACCTCGGCGAGACATTCACGCCGCAGCAGCCCATGACCATTGATGCCGTTGCCGCGCAGCTGGCGCAGCAGCCTGAACTGAAAAACATACAGATTGAAGGTGTTGTAGAAAAAAGCTGCATGAGTATCGGTTGCTGGTTTTCTATTAAAGATGAAAAAGGCAATGCGATTGTACTGGATATTGCAGACGAGCAATTCAAAGTACCTACCAACAGTCCCGGCAAGACCGTGATTGTGCTGGCAGATGCAAAGCAGGACAGCACTTCCGAACAGAAAATAGCCATTTCCGTGAAAGGCATGATGTTTAAATAAGCGTTAACAGAAGAAAAAAAATAAAATTCTGTTGCCATTTATTAAAAAAACCGTATCTTTGCATTCGCTTTTAAAATGAAGCATCTGCCGGAAACAGCAGATAACATTTATAAAGCAGGATTCCGTAGCTCAGCTGGTAGAGCAATACACTTTTAATGTATGGGTCCTGGGTTCGAATCCCAGCGGGATCACAGGTGCCAAACCCCAAACGCTTGTACGTCAGAGGACTACAGGCGTTTTTTTATTTTACTTACTTCTGTTTAATTCTCCATCGGACTGCAATCTCAGGACTCACACACCTTGCACAATACTAAAATTCTGCTTACTTTCATTCTTACAAATAGCAGTAAATATCATGAAACAACTTCTCTTACTCGCTTTCGTTTTTTGCCTGTTCGCGGAAAGCAAAGCCCAAATGACAGTGAACGGCGTGAGTGTGCCGGCTAAACTAAAAACCGCCACTACCGAACTGAACCTGAATGGTGCCGGTGTACGCAAGAAAGCATTTTTCAAAGTGTACGTACTCAGCCTGTATGTAAAAAATAAAAGCAAAGATGCGGCGGCCATTCTGAAAAGCAATGATGAAATAGCGGTGCGTCTGCAAATCACCTCCGGTGTAGTGAACAGCGAAAATATGGAAGAAGCCATCCGCGAAGGATTCGGCAAATCGCTGAACGGAAAAGTGGCGCCACTGCAAAGTAAGATTGATAATTTCATCGAAATTTTCTCCAAAGAAGCCATTAAGGAAGGTGATATTTTCACCCTCAATTATGTACCCGGCACAGGCGTGAAAGCCTATAAAAACGGCAAGTTGTTGTCCACCATCGAAGGGGAAGACTTTAAGAAAGCGCTCTTCGGCATCTGGCTGAGCGACAATCCGGTAGACGCCGGACTAAAGACAGCGCTCTTGAATAACTAAAATCTACAACACAAATAATAAATGCGGAACAGCTGCATGTGCAGCTGTTCCGCATTTATAAATATCCGCAGTTTATAGCGGAATATTATATTTAGCACAGACCTCCTTATAACTCATCTGTTTCAGCGGCTTGCTGGTTCTCAATGCCTGTCCACCCGGCACAAATACATACCTGTATTCCAGAGACTGGGGAAAACTGATCATCACAGGCTGGCCGGGTGTAGATGCCGGTACGGATGATGTGAATCGGCAGGTTCCAAATGTATGTCTGTATACATAAATCTTACCGAGACCATATATAGCAGCAATCGTATTAGTTGCCCCACCAGCATCTGATGTGTAAGGCAATGCATACGGACCAATACTACTAACCCTGAAATAGGTAAGCATTATGCCGGTTTTCAGGATGGAATCTGTTAGTGCCGGCGCATCAAGATGTCGGATTTTCACACATGTACCATCTATCGTCGTATCTCTGGAATTATGCGGTGATGTTTGCCATGGTGAATATATCACGTTAGCACTTCCTTCAGGACCTGCAGGGCCTGTTTTTCCTTCTTTTGTACACGAGCACTGAATTAATACAATCAGTGCCAGAATTAGCATGGTGGTTTTTCTCATTTTATGATGATTTTATAGGACTAAGGTAATCTAAAAGATACCGTCCGATAAATCAAATGAGCAAGTGGCAATTCTGAATTAGCATTCGAGAAATTACGGCAATCGATAGCCATCCGTCAATGTATGCAGAAACGCGATGATATCTTTGATTTCCTGCTCCGTGAGCTTTAAATCGCCCATATCCGCGGTATTGATATTTTCCGCCACTTCCGGATGCGCGAATTTCGGATTGACATCGCGCTCGTTGTAAAACTCCAGCACTTCCTCCAACGTTCCGAAAATACCGGAATGCATGTAGGGCGCCGTAATGGCGATATTTCTCAATGTCGGCGACTTGAAACGTCCGACCTCCAGTGGATTTTTGTTTTCAAAAATGGCCAGTCCGCTGTCTATCGGCATATGCAACAAATCCGGATGTTTCGGCAAACCGATATTATCATAGGAGTAATCCGTAAACAGGATTTTATCGGTAGTGGCATATGGCGTAGGAGTCGTCATGTGGCACAGACTGCATTTTGCTTTAGTGGTGTCGCTGAACAGCGCCATTCCCCGTTTTTCCTGCTCGGTCAACTGCACTTTTCCTTTCAGGTAAAAATCAAATTTGCTCGTAAATGGATTCACCTGATGCGATTGCTCAAACGCTTGTATACAGCTAATGGCATAAAAGACTATCGTCTGACTGTCAGCCAATGCTGCCTTACCGAACAACTTTTCCAGTTTAGGATAATAGTCCGCGCGTTTCAGCTTGTCTGCCACCGCGCCATATCCCGGATTGTTCATCTCATGCGGATGCACAAATGGAAACAAGGCCTGCTGATTGAGAAATTCCGCTTTCCCATCCCAGAAAAAGCCTCCTACCGTTTCCCAGATGCCGCGCACCATCTCTGCTCTTCGGTTGGGCGCAAATGTCATATAGCTGATAGCGCTCGCATTGCGTGTGCCTGTTTGACCATTTACACCTGCAGAAAAAGAAGTGTGCCGGGAATCGGAAAAGGCGGACATCGGAGAATGGCAGGTAGCACAACTGATTCCGGCTGGTTCGGATAAATTTTTATCGAAGAAAATCAACTTTCCAATCAGCGCGGAATCGGATAAACCCGCGTTGTTATTGAAAAACTCCTCTTCCGAAGAATAATAGAAAGGCTCCTGTTCTTCCAGCTTATCAGTCTTGCAACTGACCATCAATGTCAGCACAAATGCCATTCCCCATACTGCCTTTTTCATAATACGCATTATGTATTAAATGTAAGATTTTTTTTGGAGGCAACACGCATTTTCTGTACCAATTTTTCTTAACAGAATATCATTGCATCCACAAAGTTACACTACTTTTTAGTACCGATTCTGAAAGCAACTGTTCCGTAAAAAGAAATGCCGTCCGCTGGTATGATGCCGGGGCCGGGATAACTTTCCGCTCTTCGCGTGAAATAGGTCGCATTCGCCACATTGTTAATAGTAAAAGCGGCCTTGAAAAACTTGTAAGTATAAGATGTGCTGATGTCCATCACGGCATAAGCCGGAATTTCACCGATAACAGAAGTAGATGCATAGCGCGCATTGGTGGCATCTGTGAATTGGCGGGACAGATAGGAAACCTGATAAGAGAGCGAGAATGTTTTGTATTTAAAAGTAGTACCGCCCCTGAAAATATGTGCCGGCGCAAACTCCACCACTTTGCCTTCAATTTGTTTATTTTGTGCTTTTATATAACGCGCGTTGGTGTAGGTATAGTTTGAATATACCGACCAGCCGAAATGGGAATTTTCATCCGCTATTTTCCAGAAATCCACCTCCACAAATGACTCGAGTCCGAAGCTGCGTGAATTGGCTACATTGGTTCTGAAACGATAGATATTATAGGCACTATCGACCTGTTGTATAGCGCCGATTTTCTGGTTGTAATACAAGGCAAAAAAGTTGACATCATAGTTGATTTTTTCACCGAGTTTTCCGCGCGCACCTATATCCGCGTTGAAGCCTTTCTCGTCCTGAATATTCGGATCTACCCTGACATTCGGGTTGTTGATGCGCAGGTCTGTGAAATTAATACCGCGGTAATTCTGAGAGATGTTGGCATACACCTCCGCCAGATAATGGGCTTTGTAGGCAACACCGACACCGAACAAGGGGAATACGCGTTTCACATTTTTCGCGTCTGTATAGCGGATGCCGTCCGCTTTGTAATAACCATCGGTTCTGGTCTGAATGAATTCCATGCGGACACCCGGCGTGATGCTGAGCTTGGAAGTAATCTTAAAGATATTCTCCGCGGACAAAGCCAGATTGTGGCTCGGGAACAGATAATCGGAATTTTCCAGATCATCGGGATTCAGATAATCAAAATCGGCATCGCTGCCATCGCTGCCGAAGCCTTGTTTTTTGGTGGTTCTGCCATTAAAATAACGCAGACCGACACTCAGCGAAGAAGTTTGTTTAAATAATTTATACTGATACAACACCCTGGATTCCAGTCCGAAATTTTTGTAGGTATCCTTGATCAGATCGCGCTCACGCAGGTCGTCATTTCTGTTGGCGAAACTCAAAAATCCGAGTGCATTTCTGCTGCCCACCAATCCAAATACAACGGTATTCCATTTGATATTTTCTTTTGGTTGAAATTCCAGTTTCGCGGATGGAATATTCCAGTTGATGCCAAACCAGTTGCGGGTGCGGGTACTTTGTCTCGGATCCTGATTATATTGATTATCCGTCAATCCGCCCGGCTGCTGCATCACATATTGCTGGTGCGTATATTCGGCAGAGACCGTCCATTTCTCATTGATTTTATATTGCAGAAAAACAAAGGCGGAATGCGCATTCAGCTTGGAATTCTTGCGCCAGCCGTTCGCGTGCTTGTACTGATAATAGGCGTAGTAAGAAAATTTCTTGTAGGTGCCTTCTACCGCATTGAAGGTGCTGACCAGTCCGAATGAACCTGCGGTATTCTGTGTGGTAAACTGGAATTTCTTCGCCACCGGCTGATGGGTTCTGAAGTTGATGAGCCCGCCAAACTGCGTACCGAATTGCAAGGATGCCGCACCGCGCACCACATCGATGCGATCGAGACCCTCGGTGGGCGGTGTAAAATACGCATCCGGATAACCGATAGCATCGGCGGTGATATCATATCCGTTCTGGCGGATATTAAATTCCGCGGAGCGGTTAGGATTCAATCCACGTGCGCCGATGCCGAGCTGCATGCCGGCCATATCGCTTTCCCAGACATTCAGGCCTGCAATGCGATTGAAAATCTGACGACCGTTGTTGGTCGCAAGGTTGGCATTGATGGATGACAAATCTATGATTTCCGTTTTTTTACCTTCATAAATCACGGTTCCCTCCACGCCTTTCAGCCTGATTTCTTTCATCTTCTGTGCCTGTATGGTCACTTCATCAATCGCATTTTCCAGCGTATCCGTCCAGTCCGGCTCCATCAGCAGCGTGTCCGTATTTTGTGCCTGTCCCGTAACAACGGTCAGACACATCGCTGCCACACAGGCGGCGGAGATATACTTCCATACTATGTGCTGTATTTCCTTCATCTTATTGCGGCGCTAATATCCACTTTTTAGGTAAGAAACTTTCATTTTCTTTTGCGAGATCCACGTTCGGATCAATAAACTGGCTGCTTCTGCGGCCATTCAATGACACATAAGCATCAACATATACTGCAGGATTTTTCCATCCCATTCTGGCATATTCATCCGCCACATAATGTGCAAACTGCAGTATCATATCCGGCTGTGTACTCATCATCTTATCCTGCTGCGGCGTGAGGTAATTTGATTTTTTCACTTCCACCACTTTGCCCGTTTTGTCCTTCACTACAAAAGATGTGTATCCGTTTTTTTCCATCAACATCACCCGCCATGAAAAACGATAACCTTGTTCTGTCCAAAAAAGTTTACCGGGATACAAAACGTAGCGCATCGGCAAGAGCAACTGAAACACAAAATGAATCGTAAGCAAACTCAGTATAAGATGCTGAACAGCGGGCAACATCGTGTAATTTTTGATGACAGCCTGCGATTTATCAAACACAGACAAAATGCGCAGGTGGAATTGCTCGGAGAAAAATATCCAGGTCGCCACCATCATCACATACGGGAATACGCCAATCTGAAACAGGTAGCCGGTCAGCATATGGAAAATCACCACCGCGGTGTATGCGAAGGGACGCGTTTTCCTATTGATGAGAAAGAAAAAAATGGAAATATCGAACAGCATACCTACCCAACTGAATATATATGGCATGACCGGCAATGCCAGCACCGGACCGATGACCGGTAGATAGTCGCGGCCACTCAGCCAGATTTTCAACGGTTGCGCATGCAGCAGCCAATCGGGATTTATCTTGGCAACGCCCGCAAAGAAATACACGATTCCAATCTGCAGCTTAAAGATATTGATGCACCACGCCGGAATATGTGTAGCCCGTTCGGTAAAACCGAACTTCACGTCGAGTGAGGCGAATTTATTGGCCGGCACCAGCACCATCAGCAGGGAAACAATGCTGACGAAATAATAGTGATTCAGGTAATTGGTTTTGTCCAGCAATTCGACATAGGTGAATGCGAGAAAAAAGACAAGCGCCGCCACGCGATAAAACAAACCCAGCGTAATCAGCAGCGCCGCGATCAGCATCACCACATAAATGGCATACATTCCTTCGCGGGAGGCGGGCTGTATCCACTCAAAACCGTAGTAAGAAAAGTAGTAAAGCGGCTTGACATACAAATCATCTATCCAGCCTTTCGCCATGAATCTGGCGGTGCTGAAAAACAGCATAATGCCCAATAAAATCCGGAAAGAAGCCAATGGCGCGATGTGCACCCTGCCCATAAGCAAGTTGAAAAAAAATGCGTTCTTATTACCGGATTTAGTCGCCATCATTATCAGAATAGCTGATAGAAACGCCTACTGCGGAAGGTACATCTACTTTAATCAGCACCAGGAGTTTTTTTGCTTCCAGAAAGAGTGCATCCGACTTCGACTTATCCGCATTGATAGTGGCAGTATAATCAGGGCCGCAGGCAATGGCTTTCTGACGGCATACTGCCAGTTGCGCCATGATATCATCGGCCAACAGGCCGCCAATCGTACTGGTCGCATTCAGGTGTTTCAGATAGTCGTATAAACCGGGACCGCTGCCGCCTTTCATCACGCGTTCCATATTATCCAGTGTCAACAGCATATATTCCACGCTTTTATTGGCATGGTACATTTCCGTTTTGGTCGGCAGAACGGAGACAAACACATTGCCCACATAACCGGCAGGGATGCCTATCTGATGGCGTTTGAAATTATCTGTCTGCAACGCGATGGTATTTACCAGCGCGCTGAACGAACTGCCCGCGTCGGTGCCGATGGCGTTGATGAAATCCTCGCGGTAATTCACCCAATTGGTCTTGATAAATCCGTACACGCGGTTCAGATCCGTCACCACGGAGGTGGCATACGCTTTGAAATCAGCGGCCTTTGCATGGGTGGTAAATCGCTCCAAAATCTGCTCATTGCTCAGCTGTCGGCTGAAAAAGAGATATTCCAGTACCGGCAATCCTTTTTGCGTATTGGTGGCAGTTTGAATAAATGCCGCGCCGGTGCTGCCGTTCTGAATATTCAGCAATACCGCGTTGGTATCTGTCGGAAACGTATTGGTGTTGCTGATGGCTTCGATGCCTTCTGCCGGACCGATTTTCTCAAAGGTCTCGCAGGATTTCCAGGCCGCATAAGCATCCAGTACCGCCGTCTGCACTTCGCGCAATGCGGCCGTATCCGGTGCTTCATTGAAATCCGTCAAAGCGGTTTCCAATGCATCCAGCTTATCTTCATAATTACTGTATGATGGCAGAATCACATTGTCCGCATAATTGGTGAACAGCGCTTTTTTATCATAGGTACCGCCAAGGTCATCCGGGTCTTTTTCACAGGAAAGTATTACCACAACACCTAGTGCCAGCATTAATTTCCATCCGATGTATTTCATATGCACTTGTTTTTTTGCGTAAGAGTACTGCCTGAGACAGGCTGTAAAAGGGAATCAAATTTAGACTTATTCTAAATAAGAACCAATCACAATAATTAGTATTCTGCTACCTAATATTAGGTATAAAAGTTTTAGATAAATAGAATATGGAAGAGGGTGAGATATTATAAAAATAAAATTTAAGATATTATTTTATAATTATTATCTTGCATAAAAAAACAACTTTCAATGGAGGAACCATATAAAATATTAGATGTAATCATTGAGATTTTATCAGGAACAAATTATTATGATTCAAAAACACTTATGCAAAAACTATTAGAGAGCAAGAAACTAACTGATGAAAGATTGATATATTCATATAGTCGAGCCTTAAATAAAGTAAAGAAAGAAGGATATATTAATACACTCGATGGTATAAAAAATGAAGAAGGTGAGATTGAAAACTGTAAAATAGAATTGACTTTTGAAGGTGAGTTATTACATAGGAATGGTAATTACTCTAAAATGATTTTAGATGAGAAAATTGAAAAATACAGACTATTAGCATTAGAAATTTCCAGCGAAAAACAAGCACACGTTTTGAACCGATTAACATATTGGATTG
>ENA-UPTA01002885-UPTA01002885.1-activated-sludge-metagenome-genome-assembly--contig:-NODE-2885-length-17375-cov-5.873903_pt1 | contig 17375 bp, 14 predicted proteins | sample MGYA00238184_ERZ773361 | MGnify/ENA primary metagenome ERZ773361 (study PRJEB29100, sample SAMN05720205) | activated sludge metagenome | isolation source: anaerobic digester from wastewater...
ATCCTGAAAGATTTGCGTTTACCGTTGATATTATCTATTCCGTAAAAAGCATAGGCGTTTCCTCCGCCGAATCTGTTTCTATATCCGTCAGTTACTGAAATTAAGATGTTTGTAAGATTTTTATTTTCTTTGTCGGGGATTTCTATCAGTCCGGCTGAGTAGAAAAAGTTAGAATTGTTCAGCCGGAGTTCGGTACGGAATAGTTCTTTCTTTATTTCTGAACTTGTTAATTTCATGCCGGGGTAAAAATTTGTAAAAGAAATAACAGTCAAAGGTGATACGGTTTCTTTGCTTTGCTCTATTGTTTCCGGCGGCAGATCTGTGTTTTCCCAAATATAGAAGTTATCGTCAATTTCAATTTTGACAGTCTTGATTTGTTTAGTGTCGTCATATCCTGAAATATTGAGAACGTAAAAAACTGCTAAGGAGCATAGTATTACTTTTGTCATAAAAGAACTTTGAAAAATAAAGTAACACTGTCAAGCAAATTAAGATTAATTTAAAAACTTTTTATTGATCCATACAGTGTATTCGCCTTTTTTTTCAAAACCAGTTTCCCAGATTTCTTCCGGTGCCGCAAAATTTGAATTTATTGATACAGCAAGAGCTTCTTCCTTTTTGTCGTTAAGAATTATTCCGGCAAAACCGTAGAATTTATCTGTAAGATCGATCCATTCGGAAGAAGAAATAATCCCGGCTCTTTTTCTAAGACGGATCATTTCCTTTATCTCAGTTTCATGTCCCCAGTCAAAACAATCCGGCCAGTAAACACAGGGTGTGCCGGGCATTGAGAGAATGAAAGCATAAGCCCTTGATTTGAAATTAGGCGGACACGGCCAGCATTGCTGTCCCCAGCCGTTTGCAGGAGAGTAGGGTGAAGCTCCCATGTCGTGGTTGTCAACGAAAGAAACAAGAGATGAACGTTCTTCCGGTGAGGATTTTGCAATAAGAGCGAATTTGAGGTTGCGCGCATCTGCTGACTGAATGCATCGCTTTAATATGATGTCAAACGCGCAGCCTCCGCTCTCCTTTGCCCATCCTAGTATTCTTGCTCCTTCATCTGCGCCGTATCTTTTTACCATTGGGTCATTTGTCATAAACGGCGAATCCTGCCAGTATTCGCCGACAGAAAAATATTCCTCTTTGTTTGTTGATTTTATCCAGTTGACTACTTCCTTAACTTCATAGCCCCATACATAATCCCAGCGCCAGCCGTCAACACCGCATTCGTCCATCAATTCATTCATCGCTTCTTTTATGCGTTTATTGACCCTCGGATTTGAAAGTGAAAGATCGAAGCGTCCGTCAAAAAAACTGCCGCCGCTGTCAATGCCTCCATTTGCCCAGCATTCTCCGGGATATTCCCATATATCTTTCTGCATTCTGTTTCCGTCACGGTGATTTGTTACCAGATCCACGATTACTTTTATTCCGCGTGAATGCATCGCAAGAATCAGTTCTTTTAATTCTTTTTTTGTACCGTATCTTGAGTCGAGGTCAAAATCATGCCAGTAATATCCTTCACCGCCGCCGTGTTTACCGTTGGATTCCCATGCTGAGTCGTCACGCCATGGAGGCGGAAGATAAATTATTGTAAAACCGCATGAAGCGATTCTATCGGCTGATTCGGTAAGTATCCGGTACCACGAGACATCTCTGCCGTCTATTGTTCCGTCTCCCTGAGTTTTTACGAGATTCCAGTGAAAAGCCTGAAGTATAATGTCTTTTCCGTTTCCCCTGTTAGGCATATTTCCCCCGATGAATCATATTTTGAGGCGGAATAATTAAAAAAGCAATAATATTATTACATTAAACAGTTTGCATAAATTCAGCAAAGTGCTTAATGTAATATCGCAAAAATATTCCGAATATTATTTTATTATGATTAAGGAACAGAGTCTTCCTGCAGGATTCGAGCTTGACTGCGGATTGTATGTGTCGGTTTTCCATTCTCCGTCAATGACGTATGAATAACGGTACTGTCCTTTGGGCAGGTGTTTTTTTATGCGCCATATGTTTTTATCATCACGGAAAAGAACATCGTTTTCGGGATTCCATCTGTTAAAATCACCGACAATTGAAACATAAGAAGCTGAAGGATTGAAAATTCTGAATTCAACAAATGATTTTTTTCCTTCTTTTATAATTTTATAAGAAACAAATTTGTTTTCGCCGGTTGACTGTGCAGCTGTTTTGGAAACGGTAGAACCGAATCCGTCATCTTCTCCTTCTTCGCTCATCGGATCAGCTGCCCATATTCCGTCGACGAAATACTTGTATCTTACAACTTCTCTTCTGTCATATTCTGCGAGAAAATAATACCATACTCCGTATTTACCGCGCTTCATGCTAATCTTCTTCCATCCGGAAAAATCTCCGGCAATGTATGCTTTTTTGCAGGAGCGGTTCTTATATGTGAAAACTGTACCTTTTTTCAATGAAACGTTGGTGCCTTGACCGTTATTATCAAGAATGAGTTTAGCGGCATAGGGAGCTGTTGAACTTTTTAAATTTTTCAGCGAATATTCATATGCAGTATCCGGTTCAGTCTGAGCGCTTATTCCGGCAATGAAGAACAGAGGAAGAATAAAAAGATATTTTTTCATAAAAGGGCTTTTCCGCCGAATTAAAGTTTGCCCGGTTACGGGAATATATTATAATTTCGGGATTATGATTCAAAAACATGAGAATTCGCTTAGAATAAAGACTGAATCCGTATAATCTCAATTTTTAGTATAATTTTTCCGATAATTAAACGAATAAGGCCTTATTGGCGTGAAGCTCTTGTAAAAAGGTATTGATTTTTTGAAAGTAGTTTATAATTGTGATTATGTCTCTTTTATGGAAATAATTAATGGCTGAAAAGTATAAAGAAACAGCGGCGATAACGCCGGAAGAAGCTGCTGAAATAGAGCGTATACTGAGCGTATTGCCCGGCGGTGCCTCTTCGCGCAAAAAAACCGATGAAACGCCTGCTTCAAGCCAGGATTTAGACGCATCATCCGATTTTCAGGATGTTTCTGATACTGCCGGTGAGATTCAGGATATCACTTCAATGGTTAAAATTGAGGATGAGCCTGAACCGTCATTTAATTTTCAGGATCAGGACGAGTTTGCAGCTTCTGATGCATTTCCGGAAACTGAAAGTGATACTTTTTCAGGTATTGACGATTCTGCATTCGGATCTGAAGAAACTGTTTCAGACGCTCTTCCTGATATTGATTTCGGAGGAGAAACTGATTCTGGCGAACCTTCGTTTGGTTTTGATGAAACGACGGCTTCCGTAGAAGCGCCGTCAGGAGCAGGGAAGTTTCAGTCATTAAAAGATAAAATTGCCTCAAAGTTTAAAAAGAAAATAGATACAAGTACGGCAGAAGGACAGATTGAGTCTTTGCTTGAAGATGAACCTGAGGCAGTGGATGATCAGGATATTTCAAAAGATATTTTCGTAGGCGGTGAAGATTCATTCGCGGATTCTTCGTCTGATTTTTCACTGGATGATCAATTTTCGCAGGAAGAATCTTCTTCTGAAGAGCTGCCGTCTTTTGAAGATGCTGCTTCTTTCGATGATCTGGGCGGGGTTTCTCTCGACGGATCGGCTGATTTTTCCGGACCCGATTTGTCTGATATTGATATAGGCGGCAAAGCGGATGTTCAGACAGCGGATATAGATGAACTTCCGGAAATAGATTTTTCTTCTTCATTTGATGAGACTAGTGCTTCTTCGGGTGATATTTCTTTCGGTTCAGATGAAGTATCTGCCGGTGAGACTTTTTCGGGTATGGATTCCGGAATTGATAACATCGATGCTATTGACGACGTAGTAAGAAATCAGGCTCCTGAAATGAATTCGCGCGGTTATATCCCGGCGCCTGAAACTGACGAGGATGCCCTCGATTTGACAGTGCATGAGATGCGCAAGCTGAAAAATGCACTCAAGCTTATGTCATTCGGTTTGATGAAAGCCGTAAAAGACGCAATCGTCAATGATAAACTTTCCAAAGATGATACATCCGAACTTGTTAATATGATTCTTGACGGTGCGCGCGAGGATGATGTTCAGGCTTACCTTGAAGAAAAACTGGGAATTGTAATTGATACCAGCTCCGATTCGCTCCAGCGCAGAAGAATATATGCCCGTGAAGAATATACTCAGGAAGGGCGCGAACGCCAGAAGATTCTTCTTAAAAGAACACGCAATATGTCAATCGCGGGACTCATGGTTATAGTGCTTGGTGTTCTTGGATATCAGTACGTGTATAAACCATTTATGGCAAAAAGGCTTATCAATAAAGGCGTTGAGCTTATCCGGAAAAATAATGATCCAAAAACGGAAGATTATGCCAAGGCGGAAGAACTTTTCCGCGAGGTCGATGCTAAGTATAAAAAGGATTATCTTTACGGTTATAATTCATACGGCCGCGCCTATTTCGATAAAAAAGAATACGACCGTTCTATAGATAAACTCAACAGAGGCTACAAAATAGCCGAAAAAGATAATTTTATTGAATATGATATTCTCAATAATCTCGGTTATTTTTATTCCAAGGTTCCGGCGCGATATTTTAACGAACTGAAGCCGCATCTGAAACGTTATTATTATGAAATAACAAAACCGATTGATAAAGTCGATACACAGCTTGATGTGGCGCTTGATTTTTACCGTAAGGCAAATAACAAGAATCCTGATGATATAACTTCATTATACGGAATAGGGAACGCATATTTCTATCAGGGGCAGTTTCTGAAAGCGCGCAAGTATTTTGAGGATATCATCGCGAAGGCTCCTGATTCTCCTATAGGATATTCGGGACTTATGAATCTATTTATTGAGCGCGATGCATTTGCAGAGACAATTGATCTCTATGTAAAAATGAGAGATAAAGATCTTCTGCCTGAGGTGCCTAGTCCTCTGCTTGCAAAAGCCGCATGGTATGTGATGAGCAAAAAGGCAGACGAAAAGAATAATGTAAGAATTGATTTCGGAATCCAGTCACCGCGCCTTAAGGATTCTGAAGATAATCCTTTTCCTGTTGTAGCTGATATCCTGAAGGCATTAAAAAAGCGTGATGCGAATTATCCTCCATTGTATCTTCAGTATGCGAAGCTGGCCATTTTGCAGAGAAATCCGAAGCTCGCTGAGAATTATCTTTTTACGGCACTTGAACATGCGGAAAGTAAAAACGAAAAATATTTCGGCGCTTTAGCTCTTCTTGGTGAATTTTATTATATGACTAAAGATCCCGTTAAATCATATAAATATCTGCGTGCTGCTGAGAGTGCGTATCAGACACAGCCTGAATTTACTTATGAAGAATTTTATAAAGAAACAGAATCAATAGGCAAGACTTATGCTCTCGAAGGAAATCTGTTTTATTACTTCTTTGATAAGATCAAGCTCGAGCAAACTGATCTTGATTCGCTTGAAAGTGAAGACGTAGACAGACTCGAAGATAAAATGGAAAATTATTCTATAGCACAGAACAAGTATCAGAAGGCGCTTGATAACCAATATGAATCTTCCGAGCTTCATTATAATCTCGGCCGGATTTATTACATGAACCGCCTTTATGAAGATGCGCTTTCCCAGTGGATGAACCTGTATGATGATTTCGCAAGATCGCCTGAGCTGATGTTTTCTCTCGGAAATGTTTTCCTCAGACTTAATAATCTTGATTCTGCAAAAGCCCAGTATACGAAAGTTATTTCCGTTTTTGAGCTTGATGCAGACAGAATCAAAAAAGTTGATAACCGTGCGACAAGTCATATTAAAGTATATGAGACTCTTGCTGCGTCATACAATAATCTCGGGGCGGTTTATCAGCTTCAGAACAATGAGGCGAAATCAAGTCTTGCATACTGGAAGTCGATTGAGTATGCGCAGAAACTCGGTACTGAAAGTGAATATTCGCGTGTAAATCTCGGACGCTCTTTCAAACAGAGAACCGAAGAGGTTCAGCCGCTCATTAATGATAACATCCCGTATTCACTTGAAATATACAGAGAAGATATGAGAATATAAATAACCGGTTTTCTTATATGAAAACTGGAGGAATTCCGACGCAGTATCAATTGAAATTATTTAATAGATTTTCGAGGGTATCCTTAAATCTTGCGATATGAATTCCGTCAACTAGAGCGTGGTTGACCTGAACTGAATACGGCAGATATATTCTTGAGCCGCGTTCGTAATATTTTCCCCACGATAATCTCGGAACCGAATCATTTTTATTGAAATTGATTGTATGAGACAGATGCGTAAATGAAATCCAAGGAAGAGATGTGAAGTAAATGAAGTCGTCGCGGTCCTTAAAGTCCTCGGCAATGAAATAATCTTTCTGATTTTTAGATTTTTCAGAAGCAAGCTTAATAAAATTATTGTAGTCTCCGCTTAATTCAACTGTTATCATTTTAAAGAGATCATCATCGTCTTTTCCGTCCATATAGGTGAAAGACGGAGTCAGTGAATCATGAAGAAATACTTTTCCGTCACGGATGCGGTATCTGAATTCTTCGATCTTATTTGCACTCAGTGTTGATAGATAAATCAGACTAAAATAAAAAGGAAGTTTGCTGCTTTTTATTTTTTTTGCAAAATCCGTTATATCAATATCGAAACAAACATTGAAATGAGGGTAATCCATTCTATGGAAAAAAGCGAAATGTCCGCGGCGCTTCCAGGTTGATAAATCAATTTCTTTCATAAGCTTCCTCTGAATACTAATTCCTCTCAGAAATAAAAAGAACGGATGAATAACGTTTTACAAGATATTTTTTGTCGGTTATCCGTGCTGAACATTCAAGGCAGAAATCATCCGGGCTGTCAAGCGAAGTGTCCATTATTCTTTTCCATGATCCGCCGTTAGGCGATTCCGGAAGTGTTGTATTTCTGTTGAATTTTGATGAGTTAAATGCCATAAAGATGTCAGCATCCTGGCTTGTAAAATCCTGTATTGAATAGAACCCGTTAATGATGCATGCGATGAATCCCGTTTCTTCCGTCCAGTCAGGTTTTCCGGGAGTAGTCCCATGCCATGAAATATCCGGCGATGATTCGTAAGGAGAATTTCCGCCTGTAAGAAATTTTTTGCGTCTGAGAGAAGTGTGTCTCTTTCTGAATGCAATAAGAGACTTTACGAAATTAAACATATCTTTGTTTGATTCAAGCAGATTCCAGTTGATCCATGATATTTCATTGTCCTGGCAGTATGCATTGTTATTGCCTTTTTGCGTGCGGCAGAATTCATCACCTGCCAGAATCATCGGTACTCCCTGGCTTAAAAGAAGTGAAGCTAAATAGTTTTTTATCATCCGTCGTCTTTCTTTTTCAATAAAAGGGGTAACATCGTCTCCTTCGATACCGAAGTTCATGCTGATGTTATGGTTTTCTCCATCAGCATTATTTTCGCCGTTTTCTTCATTATGTTTATTCTTGAATGAAACCAGGTCGCGCAGAGTGAATCCGTCATGAGCTGTTATGAAATTGATGCTGTGAAGAGGAGAGCGTTCTTCAGTTGAATATAGATCCGAGCTTCCGGTTATTCTTGTAGCGAATGCTCCGGCTGTGCCTGAATCACCTCTCCAAAATCTGCGTACATCATCTCTGAATTTGCCGTTCCATTCAGCCCATCTTCCCGGAAAGTGTCCCACCTGGTAAGCTCCGGCGGCGTCCCATGCCTCGGCTATAATTTTGGTACTTCTAAGAATCGGATCCGATTCGATGCGTTCTATCAGCGGAGGATTCTTGAGAATATTTCCTTCCTGGTCTCTGCCGAGAATTGATGCGAGATCAAATCTGAAACCGTCAACATGCATTTCAATTACCCAGTACTTCAGGCAGTCGATTATAAATTCTCGGACGATCGGATTATTGCAATTGAATGTATTTCCGCATCCTGAATAGTTTTTATAATAGCGTTTGTCGCTTTCGAGCATATAGTAAATTGAATTGTCTATGCCTCGGAAGCACATAGTCGGGCCGGTCTGATCTCCTTCTGCTGTATGATTGAAAACCACATCAAGAAAAACTTCTATTCCGGCATTATGGAAATCTCTCACCATTTCCTTGAATTCGTAGAACTGTTCTCCAAGCGCTCCTTTTGAAGAATAACGACCTCTCGGAGCGAAAAAACTCATTGTACTGTAGCCCCAGTAGTTTTTAAGCTTTTCCCCTGTCATGGGATTTTTTCGGGTATTTTCATTTTCGTCGAATTCCTGAATCGGAAGAAGTTCGACGGCGGTTATTCCGAGATCTTTGAGATAAGGAATTTTTTCGGTCAATCCCTTATATGTTCCCGGTGAATAGACCGATGAACTTTCGTGAAATGAAAAACCTTTTACGTGGGTCTCGTAAATGATCGTATCTGTTAAAGGAATTTTGAGAGGCCTGTCAAACCAGTCGAATTCGTGATTGATGACGATTGATTTTGGAGCACCGGCTGAACTGTCTTTTGTTGAATAAATTGCATCTTTGAACTGGCTGTCTGCGTCATATCCTCGCGGATCTGAAAGCACCCAGTCAAAATTTCCGCTCACTGCACGCGCGTAAGGGTCAAGCAGCAGCTTGTATTTATTGAATCTGTGACCTTTTTCGGGATTATACGGTCCGTCAATTTTATATCCGTAGAGCTGTCCTTCGGTGATCCCTTCAATCCAGATATGCCAGATGTCGCCTGTTTTGTTGAGTTCCTTGTCGAGTTTAATCTCTTCAAAAGGCGAATCCGGTTCAGAAGTTTCGAAGAGTATAAGAGAGACATCCGTCGCATGGCGGGAGAAGAGCGAAAACTGAACTCCTTTATTTGCGATGCTTGCTCCAAGGGGCAGAGGATATCCCGGCAGCTGAACTCTGTTTTTCGTCATTGTAATCCCTTTGGTTTGGACAACCGTATGATTCTATACTTATATATAATAATGGCAAGACTTTTTTGATTTACATCAGATCTTATTTTTATTCTCTGCAATAAAAAGAAATTGTAAAATAATCCATGTTTGAAAGAAAGGTGAAAGAGGTTTTTGATGGCAGATGAAATAGTTGCCGCACTCGGCAGAAAAATTAAACTATACCGTGAAAACAGAAGGGTAACTCTAAAAGAGCTATCAGAAAAGACCAATGTTACACCAAGTCTTCTTTCACAGATTGAAAACGGCAAAGCTTCTCCGTCCCTTACTACACTTAAGTCAATTGCCGATTACTTCGACGTGTCAATCGGAGCTTTGTTTGAGTCAAATGTAAAAACACCGGTATCTCCTCTGACGAAAAAGTCTTTTCATAAAAAGATTGTTGCGGACGGTGATGTTACGCATTATCTTATAAGTCAGGGTATTGATGATTTCGAATATCTTTTAATTGAGTTTCCGGCAGGTTCAACAACGGGAACAGAACCGTATTCTCATGAGGGTTATGAATGTGCCTACCTGATAAAAGGGAAGCTGACGATTGAACTCGACGGTTCACGGTATGATATGGAAGAGGGAGATTCAATTTCATTTGAATCTCATAAGAATCATAGAGTAATTAATAATTCTGCGGAAAAAGCTGTAGTTCTATGGGTCGACAGCAAACCGTGGTTTTTTTCACACAGATAAGGAGATTATATGGATAAAAACAGAAAAATTCTGGTGGCTATTTTGGTTTTTCTTCTGATGTCGATGGTATTATCTCTTGTTCAGATTAATACTTCCATGCAGAAAAAAACTTCAGCTTCATCTTCAAATATTTCCATCAGCGCAGCCCAGGGAGTCGGTGTTGTAAGAGTTTCCGGAGTGATAAGCTCGGACACTGAGGGACATTTTGCGTCAATGTCAATGCACGAAGCGGTTATAGCGCGCATTGACCAGCTTGCATCGGATGATAATATTAAAGCGGTTGTTTTGAGAGTCGATTCTCCCGGTGGAACTGTTGCTGCTACTCAGGAAATATTTCAGAAGCTTATGGAGCTTCGTCAGAAAAAACCTCTTGTTGTATCCATGGGAGACATGGCGGCTTCAGGCGGATATTATATTTCGTCAGCTGCGAATCATATTTTTGCCAATCAGGGAACAATGACGGGTTCAATCGGCGTTATTATCGCAGCTCCCAACTTTAAGGGACTTTTTGAAAAGCTCGGCATAAAAATGAATGTGATAAAAAGCGGCAAATACAAGGATATTCTTTCTTCGTCGCGTGATCTTTCAGATGAAGAAAAAGCTCTTCTTCAGGATTTGATTGATAACTGTTACAGTCAGTTTATTAAAGATGTTTCTCTCGGAAGAAATATTCCGATTGATGATTTTAAGCAGTATGCAGACGGAAGGGTTTTTACAGGTTCAAGAGGAGTTGAAATGAAACTCGTTGATTCGGTCGGTACATTTCAGGATGCTGTAAAAAAAGCGAAAGAACTCGCGAAGCTTCCATCTGACGCGCCGCTTTATGACGAGAATTCTTCTGCGCTTGATCGTATATTCGGAGGAATGGGTTCATTTTTCGGGAAAAATCCGCTTGGTTCGGTTACTGAAAATCACGGGCTGATAGAATACAGGTACGTGCCATGAGTTTTAAAGAAAATTTAAAATCGCTTGTCTGGGCTGATTATATTTCAGCCCTTATAATGGATCCGAGACTTTTCGCAGTTAAGATTTCAGAGTCAAAACGCAGAATTCTGCCGTCATCATTAATGATTTCATTTCTTGCTTTGTTCTCTGTTTTGTTGTCTTTTTCAATTCTGCTTCCGCAAAGTGAATTTTTTTATTACAAAATTTCTTATGGATTAGTTCTCGGATATATTATTCTTTTGATGACATTGTTTATTTTTGCGCTTTCCGCTGATTTTGTTTTTCAGTATCTGGGTTTTCCGGGAAAGGGTGCACGTATTTTCTCGGTATTGAATTATTCTCTGTTTCCTTTCATATTTATTCTTCCTGGAGTCGTGATTTTTAATTCTATTGAACTGGCTCCGGTTGCTGTTTTGGCTCTTGCAGTGTTTGTGATTGTAGCTCTGATTTATTCGGTTTATTTTCTTGTTTCGGTTCTTTCAGAAATGAACTCCGCGCCGGTACTTACTGCTCTTGCGGCTGTTTTTATTCCGCTTATTGCTCTTTCTATTGCCGGAGTATTGTGTGTTATTTCGATTTTCGGGATCTTTTACGGATTTATAGTGAATCTCTGATAATAAAAAAGCCGGTTATTAACCGGCTTTTTGTTACACGGCTTTCTGAACTTTGCCGGAACGGATGCAGCGTGTGCAAACATGTTTGCGGACAACCTGCTTTTCTTCGATCACGCGGATTTTCTTGACATTCGGCTTCCAGAGAGTGTTAGTCTTTCTGTTTGAATGGCTCACATTGTGACCAAACTGAACGCCTTTACCGCATATATCGCATTTAGCCATAAACTTCTCCGATAGTAAAAACTTTGTAGACATCCTTTCTATTGCGCATTCTTATTGCAACAATTTTATTTTAAACAATTTGAAAAACGGGTTTGCCGATATATGTTCACCCGCCGGAGGAAAATTCATGGAAGAAGCCAAAGTCAAGTATCTCGTTTTTGATATCGAGTCGGTTCCCGATACCGATTTGATTAAATCAGTCAAGTTTCCGGGTGAAAATATCAGCGGAGATGAGGCTGTTGAAAAATTTCAGGAAGAAATACTGAAAATTACAGGCGGAACGAGCAATTTTATACCGGCGACGTTTCAGATTCCTGTTTCACTTGTTGTTGCAAAGGTTGATGAGAATTTCCGCCTTATGGAAATTGTTTCAATGGACGAACCTAATTACCGGACTGAGGAAATTACGAGGCGTTTCTGGTACGGAATTGAGTCTCTTTATAAAGATGCGACTATTGTAACATTTAACGGCAGAGGATTTGACGTTCCTTTAATGGAATTCTGCGCCTATAAAATCGGAATATCCGCTAAAAGGCATTTTTCCGATAAGGGAGGAACACGTTATAGAAACGGGGCCCGTCACATAGACATGCAGGAGTATATGTCGAATAATCACGCCGTTAAGCTTGCAGGCGGGCTGAATGTGCTTGCGAAGATGATTGGATGCCCGGGCAAAATGGACACGAAGGGAAGCGAGGTACATGAACTTTATAAGGCTGGAAAAATCGAGGATATAAATGACTACTGTATCTGCGACGTTCTTGATACATATTTTATTTTTGTGAGAAGCCGTGTTCTTTGCGGAGATATAACATCCATACGCGAAGGTGAATTGCGTGCTCATGCAAAAGAATATATGGAGAAGCTTTTCGATAAGCGCCCGGTATTTAAGAAATATCTCGATGCCGTGAAGTGGAGCTGATCCGTTTATTTTCTGTTAAATTAATTATCAGGTCGATCACCGCCGCGCTAATACAGCCGGCGGCATAAAGTATGATGTCGAAAAAATCAAAGCGGCTTCCTATTGTTAACTGCCAGAATGCGGATTTTAAATTGTAATAATCGCATATTCCTGAAAGCTGAATTAGTTCAACTATTGATGAAAAAACAAAAACACATGCCGCGAGTTTGATTCTGTTCAGCTTCGGGAAAATAGACTTTATGCTGAAGAAAATAAAGATAGTAATTATATAATCCCCGAACCATCCGCGAAAAGTGTGGAAGTGTTTCCCGAAAATGACAAGGCAGATTCCCATTGCAAAAATAACTGCTGAAATGAAAAAATAGAGAATACGCTTTTTAATATCAGATATTTTCATCAAAACTCCATTGCTATTTGCCGGAAATAACCGGCGGATGATCTTCTGATTATTATTTCTTATGTAAATTATTTTTTAGTTTCATGCGTGAGGCGGAAATAATTGATATAAATAATTTAATTATTCTTGCATAAGGTATTAGTTGAAATATATTTAGCAGGGTTTATGGGCATTACTTTTGGAAATTCTGAAGAGAGTTATCCGGAGGTTTTCTTCTGGCTGAATTTGTAATGAGATTAGAAGCTGATAAGATCATGTGAAGTTTTGTCATGCAGGAAAAAGAAAGTATTATGAAAACAAAATTGTTACTTATAGCAATGCTGCTCTGTGTTTTATTCCCGGTATCATCTTATTCGGATTTTTTAATAAACGGCGGAATGATGTATGATAGAAATGAAAAGAAAGCTGTATTGGGTGCTTGTCTTGATTGGCCGAATTTTAAATTATCAGAGAACTTCAGTTTAACTTTAGGTTATTCTTTTTCATTAAATAAAAACGGGTTTTATACTTCTGCACCAGGTCTTTTAGGGATTGCTTTGATTGGACTGGATATTTCTGATTCGGATGATGATGACGATTCGGATGATGAAGATGACGGCGACGGAGATTCAAGTATCGTCGGCGGTATCGGAGTTCTGCTTGTGATAGTTCCCGAAAATATTAAATTTAATTATTGGCTGCGTCCCGATTTCGCCTTTGCTGTCGGACTGCATCCATGGGGAGCAGAATATGACTCCTCGGCAGAAAAGTTTTATTATACCAACGGAATAAGTCTGGATTTCAAATACATTGTCCTGTCAAGAATTCTAATTAGTCCTTATGTCAGTTTCAGATATGTCTACAAAACGGATACTCCTGTCTACGAAGCCGGATTGAGTTTGGGTATTGCTTTCTGATAATCCTGGAACGCGGTAACCGGTATTATATTTGTAAAAAAAATATAAATTCAATATCATTTTTTTCTTTAACTAAGGCTTAAAATATGCTGTTTATAACTTAAAATTTTACTAAAAGGTGATTAGAATGAACAGAATTCTGAAGTTTTGTATTTTCATCGCTGGTATGTTTGTTCTGTCTATTTCGGCGTTAGAAGCCTTAGACATGGGTAAATATTACTACATTAAATCGGTTATCTCAGGTGATGCCGACCGCGGATTTTGGGATCTTCCAGGTAAAGGCGGAGGATACAAGAAAGGTGAAGTTTTACAGCTGTATCAATATGATAATTATGATGACCGCAAATTTATGATTACACCGGCAGGAAACGGCTGGTGTTATATCTCTCCGAAAAACGCTTCATTCGGAAGACTCTTTAGGGGAAACGTCGATGTTTCCGGCGGAAAAACAGCCAATGGTACAAAAATTCATATCTGGGATGTGAAGCTCACTAAAAATAAAAATCAGCAGTTTAAGTTTGTATCAATCGGCGGCGGTAAATATAAAATATATGTTAATCAGGGCGGCGGAAAGAAGATTTTGGTTGCAGAAAACAATTCCGACGGAAACGGCACCCGTGTTGTTCTCTGGGATGACAATGATTCATTGGCTGCTCAATGGGTGCTGATCGATGCCGGACGTGCCGGTCTTATTAATCAGGCAGGCGGAGCTGTAAAAGATGCTGTAGAAGTCACAGGCGGTTGGGACAGATATCTTTACGCATACGGTGAAACATCTGTACCTGATATGGAGCGCTGGACTGCAATTAGAAGTACGAAAAAAGGCAGCAATGATTTCGGAAATTTCTGGGACATTCCCGGTGCCGGTGCTATTGCCAGAGGAAGCGGCAAGATGCTTCAGCTATGGGAGATGGAATATAAGTTTCAAAAATCTCCCGAGGAAGACAGGCGTTATAAATTTGAACCATTGTGGACCCTTACAAAAAAAATAGAAGACATAGGTTTTTATCTCATTAAATGCAATACCGATACGTATGTGAAAAATGCCAGGGAAGGTTTATTTCAGCCTGGAATAGTTCCATTCGGAAATCTTTATATTCAATCGGCTCAGGCCGGAGATGCTTCAACAGCAGGATGCTGGGATCAGCCCGGTTATCCGAAACAGTTTAAGTCAGGTGACGCTATAAGTTTGTATATGCGCGAGGATGCTGTTGATCAGCATTTCCGTTTTTTGCCGACTGGCGGCGGATGGTTTAATATTGTTTCTGCCAACGGAGGATATTTGGAAGTTAGGGGAGGAGTTGACGGCGACGGTATTCCTGTTCAGGTTGCCAAATCAAATAACTCGGATTCTCAGAAATTCCGTCCTCTGCTTATGCCGAACGGGAAATGGAAAATTTATACATATTGGGGCCGTGCTCTCTGTACTCCGAGAAGTTTCCAAAACGGCGCGGCTGTTCATACATGGACGGATCATGAAGGACCGTGGATGGAATGGAATCTTACGCCTGCGCAGAGTGCCTCGATTGAAGTGAACAAATCATCTTCAGTTCTATCAATGCAGGCTTATCATTGGAAGATAGATTCTGCTTCAAATAACCGCTTTCGATTTATTTCGCGTCTTGACGGTACATTTATTTCTGCTGATGGCGATGCAGGTAAAAACGGAACAAAGCTCGTCTCTTCTGCTTATAAGGGCAATGAGTCGGAGTGGGAATTTTTAATAATATCAAAGGGCGAGGAAAAGAAAACTACCGAAGAACTCATTGCTAAGCGTGCTGATGAATTAAACAAGCGTTTAAAAAATCTCGAAGATGAGATTAAGAAAAAAAGTTATAAATTTCGAACAAAGGTCAGTAATGCTTTCAGCCGTACAATGAAGGAGCTTGCCGGTGCATTTGATGTTGAGCCTTCGAAAGATTCCGTGTTGATGGCAAATGATAAGAAGCCTTCATCGCTTCCGGCTTCGATTGTCCGCAATGCAGACATGAAGTCATTTAACTGGCGAGACATCGGAAAGATGACTTCAGTTAAAGATCAAAAGAGCTGCGGAAGCTGCTGGGCGTTTTCAGCTCTGGGAGTTTATGAAGCTGTGTATAAAATAATGAATAATACAGATCTTGATCTTTCTGAGCAGTATGCTGTTGACCGCATGGAAGGCAAAACAGCCGCGGGCAAAATATTTGATTGCGGAAGCTGCGGCGGGGGCAATACTCCGTTTCTGCATAAGAGTATGATCGCATCGGGCATACCTCTTGAGAGTGAATTTCCATATCAGGCAAAAGACGGAAGTACTGCAAATAAAGTACCTTCGCTTACCTATAAAGTTTCCATGCAGGGTTATGTTGCTCTTAAGAATCCTACAGTGCGTCAGATAAAGGAAGCTCTATGCAAGTACGGGCCGCTTTATTCATCGGTGTTTGTTGAACAGCTTTTTATGGCTTACGGCTCAGGTGTTTATGACGCAGTTGTTCCTGCGGAGCAGACGAATCACGCAATAATCATAGTCGGATGGGATGATGCAAAAGGTGCATGGCTTATTAAGAATTCATGGGGAGATGACTGGGGCGAAGACGGATATATGTGGATTAAATACGGTTGTGCCGGCATAGGTTCAATCGCAACATGGATTAGAATTGATTAATGTAATAATACGGCAGCATTTGCTGCCGTATTAATTGTTAAGGGTTTGTATGGAAATGTATCTTGAAGATAAGGGGCTTGTTGATGTATCGCAGGTGAAAGATTTTGCCTTAACACTTACGGCTTCATTTTCGGATGATATTTCTAAAGCAAAAGCGCTTTATCATTTCGTAAGGGACCAAATTAGTCATTCGGCGGATATTAATGAAAATCTGGTAACGCGCAGTGCATCGGAAGTGTTGAAATACCGTCACGGTATTTGTTTTGCAAAATCAATTCTTCTTGCCGCGCTTTGCCGTGCAGTCGGAATTCCTGCAGGGTTCGGTTATCAGAAGCTTATCCTTGATGATGAAAAATTTCCATGGCTTGTTCTTCACGGATATGTTTTTGTTTATTTGGAGTCAAAGTGGATCAAGCTTGATCCGCGCGGAAATAAGGAAGGGGTCAATGCAGAATTTTCACTTGATGATCCGAAGATGGCGTTTGAAGTGAGATCCGAATTAGGTGAAGAGGACGATAACGTTATTCATGCATATCCTGTTGATACTGTTGTTGATTGTTTGATAAAAAATAAAACACGGAATGATTTATGGGGAAATCTTCCGTCAGAGTTCTGATTCCAAATTGATGATGTATAAAAAAAGACGGACTTTTCCGTCTTTTTTTATATATTGCAAATCCGCTGTCTTGAAAAGCTACTCTGATGAATCGGCTGTCTGCGACGCCGGATGCTGTCCATCTATTTAGTACGGCGGATATTTATTTGATAAGGGATTGAATATTCACGGTCTGGATATTTTCAAAAGCTGCACCGATAATACGAAACAGCAGTGTCCTGATATAGTTTATCATTCATAACAACAATGTCTCTTCCTGCAGGCATGTTTGACGGAATTCTGAGATTTTACGCGCTGTTTCATATTCCTGAGCAGTATTAGCATGAAGCAGTTAAGAAATTCAATAGATTGCTGAAACCATACGGAAAACTTCTGCTGGTTAATCACAAAGGTTCCCTGACGGCAATAATTAAAAGTATATGGATCATGATAATGTCAGTCTGTTTATAAATATGTCGTCTGAGAAATAGTTTAAAACTTGCTGCATTCAATGACTAAGCGCAATTATTATAAACTTCTAAAGGTGTTAGAAAA
>ENA-UPTA01002886-UPTA01002886.1-activated-sludge-metagenome-genome-assembly--contig:-NODE-2886-length-17374-cov-5.278538_pt1 | contig 17374 bp, 16 predicted proteins | sample MGYA00238184_ERZ773361 | MGnify/ENA primary metagenome ERZ773361 (study PRJEB29100, sample SAMN05720205) | activated sludge metagenome | isolation source: anaerobic digester from wastewater...
CAGCAGTTCCAGGATCTTCTTGACGAGGTTTTTCCGGATATTCCTGACCAGGACGTCCTGCTGGAGGATCTCGCGGCTGACGTTGAGGTTCAGATCCGGGGCATCGACCACGCCCTTGATGAAGGTCAGGTAAGGCGGCATCAGTTCCTTGCAGTTCTCCATGATGAAGACCCGTTTGCTGTAAAGCTGGACCCCGTGTTTGCTTTCCCGGAAGAAGAGGTCGAAGGGCGGCATGGCGGGTATATAAAGGAGCGCGCTGTACTCTGTCGCCCCCTCGAGCTTGACGTGCAGGTGCGCCAGCGGCGGCGTCCAGTCGTGGCTGATGTGCTGGTAGAACTCGTTGTATTCCTCGTCGGTGATCTCTTTCTTGTCCCGGGTCCAGATCGCCTTCATCGAATTGAGGGTTTCTTCCTTGACGACCTTTTCGGTCTTGTCCCCGTCGGGTTTGCCGTCTTCACCCAGGACGGGTTCCGTCCGCTCGACGTCCATGCAGACGGGATAGGCGACGAAGTCGGAGTGCTTCTTGATCACCTGGCGAATGGTCCACTCCTCGGTGAAGTCCTGCTCGTCCTTTTCCGCCTTCTTCAGGTGCAGGATGACCGATGTGCCGCGGCCTTCCTTCTTCGTTTCTTCGATGGTGTAGGAGCCGTCGCCCGAGGATTCCCACTTGACGGCCTGGTCCGACCCGGCGGCCTTCGTGATGAGGGTGACCTTGTCGGCGACGATGAAGGCGCTGTAGAAACCGACACCGAACTGGCCGATCAGCTCCGGTGTCAACATCTCCGGTTTGCCTGCCGCCGCGGCCGCTTCCAGGAAATTGGCCGTGCCGCTCTGGGCGATGGTGCCGATATTTTCGACGACCTCGTCCCAGGTCATGCCGATGCCGTTATCGGCGATCTCCAGGGTCCGTTTCTTCTTGTTCGGGATGATCTTGATCTTGAATTCCGTATCGGTCCCCAGGATATCAGCGTCGGTCTGGGCCTTGAACCGCAGCTTGTCGATGGCGTCCGAGGCGTTGGAGACCAGTTCCCGGAGGAAAATCTCCCGGTGGGAGTACAGGGAGTTGATAATGATGTTCATCAGTTGCTGGACTTCGGTTTTGAATTGACGGGTTTCTTTCTTTCCTTCCATAAGCCACTCCTGTCTATCTTAATAATATGATTGCGATTATTGCGGAGGCTGCTGCAGCCCGCGTGTCCCTATAATGTGAACGAATTGGAATTTGTCAAGGCTGGAAGTTTGGGTCATTTCGACTCCTTCGTTATCACTCAGAATAGACTCCAGGAGAAATATCGCTTTTTGTCGTCATTGCGAACGCAGGTGAGGAATCTTGTTTGTGGGTGGGTTCTTGCCCGGAGTTCAATAAGAAAAATCAGATGGAGCGTAGCGATCGGGTGGATTGGTTTTGTTACGCAATAATTTCATTCAGCCCTTCAATGGCCTGATTCAACTCTTCTAGAGATGCTTTACCAATGACTTTCCCTATTCTTTCGATAGACAGGGTTCGGATTTGACTAATTTTAAGCCATGATTTCTTGGGTAAATTTGGAGACTTCAGTTCAAGGGTTAAGGGGAATCCAGCTTTTTGTGGTTGGCTTGTGATAGCCACGGCTATAACTGTGCCTGAGCGTTCATTAAAAATATCGTGGCTCAGAATGAGCACAGGGCGTAAGCCTGCCTGTTCATGACCGCGCACTGGATTCAAATCCGCCCAACGAATTTCACCTCTCAATATTCTGGCCATTGGCTCATGTCCTCGGCTAATCCTTCTTCCGCCATGGCTTTTTCAAATCTCGGATCGAGTTTTGCGCATTCGATAGATAGCCGACTGCGCTTCATTCTGGCAAGTTTTTCGCGCACAGCATCACGGATTGCTTGGCTGCGATTTTGAAAATAATTTTCTTCGACCAGTCTATCCAATTCACAGATAAATTCGGCGTCCAATGTAATTGCTATCTTTGCTTTTCCCATAATCAACCTCCTTCAGTGGTATTCTATTCTATCATACCGATAAAAAGGGAAGCAAATTAAATTTTGTATTCTTTTTGTGTAACGCCGATCATCGGTTAATAGCGTCAAAAATGAATGCGGACGGGCTAATCACTTTGTCAACATTGACTCCGCATGCACGGTGGTTCAATCGATCCACCACAAAAACTTGCTCACCAAGAACTGCACCTGAACGCCGGTCGGTCAACGTAATCTGGTAGCGGATAGCGCCTTGCGCAATCGGCGCTTTCTGGTACTCGTCCGGCTTGTCCACATCGAGGGACGCCAGAACGTCGGCGCTGAGATGGTCGACTCCGTAGTATGGTTGATTAGTAGGGAAGTGATAGTAGGGCGCAGATGGGTTTATGGTCGCTCTCCCCGCTCTGTCGCCCGCCCGGCGTTCCGTAAATTCGAAACGAGATTCTTTCGATGCTTCCGCGGAATTCCGGTAGCTGAATCCGCCAAACTCCAAAGTGCGTCCGTCTTCATCCACCTTGACTCTTTCTGCACCTGACCACCCCCAAATACGTTTTGGATTAAAATCGTAGGCAATCGACCGCACAGGGGCCACCGGCTTTTCAAATAGCTTGACCCCGGCGTCTTTGCATAATGCCTTGAATTCGGATGTCTCATGAACGAGCAGTTTGATTGGGTCGTTTGGGGCGTATTTGAAGGAATCGACTCTTTGGAATGCAAAGAGTGACAAATAGTACTGCGCCTGAAAATACGATAGGTTTTCGCCGTTTTTGTCCTTCATAATTCTTTGTATTATCGGATTGGACTCATTGATACCGTTCTGTGAATACCAGAACGTTTCTGCATGCCCACTACATAATGCATATACATCTCCACGAGCAAATAAAGACATCATAGTATCTTTCTTCGAGTCGCATCGCTGAGCCAAGTAATCACGTTTGAACTCTCCTTTTTGAAATACCGTGACGACGTACTTGTCGCCTTTAGGAACGATGTAGATTTCGAGGATATGGCCATCACCGGAGAGAAGCTTAGCGGGCAATGATGCAAATTTTCCCACAAAAATATCATTGGCGCTTACAGGGTTGTTGAATGCCATGAAAATGACGGCAAGTAACACAGTGCAAAAACAACGGCAGAGCTTTTCGATTAGCAGCATGGGGCTATCCTCCCAAAAGTTATTTGCAAAGATGTGAGATTCGGGGGACAGTTTACAGAATTCACCCATTGTCACGGAATTGCTGCAATGATTTTTGATTGTGAATTGACCGGTCATTTTCCTTCCCCCGATAGAACTGGCCGTATGAAGTGATGACTTGATCCGTTCGATCTGAATATTACGCAAGGACAATGAAAGAACTTAAGGGGTTTGTCAAGGAAAAGATCCCGGCTCGCCACCTTTATTATTATTCAATGCTATTTGACGGTGACCATCTGTTTTGACTTGAAGAACACCCAGCTTACGGTGACGCCGCCCATGACGGAGTGGTCTTTGGTCACCAGGGGGCTGTCCTCGATCTCGGCCCCTTCCATGAAATCCACGCTGATGAAAGCGTTCAGGTTCAAAGATTTGATCGTTTTATTCAGCCCCAGGGTCAGGGTCGAGCCGCTGTAGCCCCCTTCGGAATCGTAGGCCGGCCGCCAGGATGTCGCGTAGCGCGGCTGGACGGTGTAGAAGTAGTCGTGGTAGTCGCGGTCGGCGAAGATCGGGCCCGCAGAGAGGCCGAGATTGACGCCGGTGTCGGGGATGATATCGTTCACTTCAAGGTTAAGGCGGGGGGTGAAAATCCAGCCTTCATGGCGGACGTCGGAAAAGTCCGTTGAAAAGACGGCCCGGACGGGGAAGTTCAGCCCCAGTTTGAAACGCTTCTGGGGGTCTTTCAAAAGGGTGATGTCCAGGGCGGGGCCGACCTCGAAGGTGGGATCGAGATCGGGCATGCCGCGGCGGTCGTCGTTGTCGTCGCTGTCCACGGGGACGCCGCCGTAGAAACTGACATCGAAGAGAATCCGGTCCGTCTGAAAGATGCGTCCGGAGATGCGGTCCTTTTCCACCCGTAAAATATCCCCCCGGTAAATAAGATAAGGATAGGGAAGCACGTAGAAGCTGCCCTCGTCGGAGCCCCGGTAATCGGGGAGGTACAGGGCGGCCACGCCGACGCCCACTTCCCAGAGCGGTTTTTCTTCCGCAAACACCAAATCGACTCTCAGCAGCCCCCAAAGGGCGATGCATAAAATGAGCGAACGTTTCAAGGACATAAGCACCTCCTGATCACGTCGAGGAACCGTCCTTTCCCGGTTCGAACTGACGTTTGGCCGCCAGAAACGACGGCAGGTGTCGCAGAAAATACAAGAGACTCCGCCGGTGCTGCCACAGGCGTTTCCGGAATTTCCGGCGCCAGCCGGGATCGGAATAGAACCGTTTTACGTGTTCGTTGTATAGATAATCCAGTCTTTCCCGCGAGTCAATGCCTTTGGGAACGAAGACAAAATTCAGGCAGTTCATGAGGCGCCAGTCTTCGTTGAACGTTCCCTCCTCATTGATGGTCCGCCACAGGGGCGCCCCGGGAAAGGGGGTGAATTTTGACATGTTCATGTCGTCCAGCCCCAGGGAAACGATGAAATCCGACGTTTTGCGGATCGATTCCTCCGTTTCACCCGGGAGTCCCATCATGAAGAGCCCCTTGGCCCGGAGCCCCGCCTGCTGAATCCGGACGACGGTGTCCCGGACTTCCTCCAGGGTTACCCCCGATTTGTGAAGTTCCAGAAGATGCGGGTCCGCCGATTCGATGCCCAGGGAGACCATGAGGCAACCAGCGTTTTTCAGCATATGCAGGAGATCGTCGTCAGCGTGGCCGACCCGGACGGCGCAGTTGAAGTGCATGCCCAGGGGCTGCCGGGCAAGTGTCTCGCAGAGTTCAACGATGCGTTTCCGGTCCAGGGTGAACAGGTCATCGTAAATGTTCACGTGGCGGACGCCGAAGCGGGTCCGCAGGTGCCGCAGGTGCTCGTAAATGTACGGGGCGGAGTTGTAGCGGAAATCTCTTTTGAAGACGGAGCGGTCGCAGTAGGAGCACTGGTACACGCAGCCCCGGGAGGTGATCATGGTCGCCCCCGGCGTGTTGATGTAGCTGAACAGGGGCAGGTGATAGTCTTTGGGAAAACCCTTTAATTTTTCGTATGCCGGAAAAGGCAGGGTGTCAAGATCGGCAATGGGTTGACGGGACGGATTGGTCACCACTTGACTGTCCTCGTGCCGGATCAGGCCGGTGATGGTTTCCGGAGGCATGCCGCCGGCCAGTTCCGCCAGGGTCATTTCGCCCTCGCCGGGACAAAGGAAGTCGAACTGGGGGTATGCAGCCAGAAGCACTTCCCCCAGGGCGGAGACATGCACGCCGCCGCAGACGGTGACAATATCCGGGTTTTGGTCTTTGATTTTTCCGGCCAGGTCCGCCGCGTCGGGGAAGGAACTGGTGGTGGCCGAAAACCCGACCATTTGGGGCTGGAGAGTCAGAATTGCCCTGACCTGGTCGTCCAGATTGAACGGAGCATTTGGGCCGAGGCAATCGTAGATAAAAACATCGTGCCCAAACTGTAAGAGATAGGCCGCAATGGAGAGGATGCCCTGGGGCACCATGCGGTTGGCGATATCCGTCACATCCCGGGAGCCGGGGAACCAGTTGAACCCCCGGGGCTGGACCAGGACGATGCGTTTTCTGTCTTGGCGCAAAATCTTTTCCATCTGTTCCACCCGGCATCCGGGTCAATCGTGCCGGTTTTCTGAGGATTTATCGGGCTTGACGGGACGGGGGAAGTATAGGAGAAGGGCCGGATGGTGTCAAATTATTTGTATCCCCTTGACAATTTACTCATTTTGCTGCAAATTCCGACGGCAATCCGGATGGGATGGAGTCCATGCGGTTCCGTGAAAATCTACGGGTAACAGATTGCAGGCGGTCGGAAATGGAGATGAATGAACGCAGAACCATACTCGCAGCGACAGGGAGCTATTTGCCGGAGAAGCGCCTTGCCAATGAGGATCTGACCCAGTTTCCCCGGGAGGCGATTCCCCTGATCGGAGAAAAGACGGGGGTCTATTTCCGGCGCGTGGCTGCAGACGACGAATGCACGTCGGATCTGGCGGTGCGGGCGGCAAAACGGTGCCTGGCAGACGGAGGTATCGACCCCGAAAAGGTCCAGGGGATCATCCTGGCGACCTCTTCTCCCGACCGCATGCAGCCGGCGACGGCGACCCGGGTGCAGCATCTGCTGGGAGCGAAGCAGGCCTTTGCCTTTGACATCAATTCGGTCTGCTCCGGGAGCGCCTTCGGTATCGCCCTGGCGGACGGTCTCATCCGGTCGGGACAGTATGAAAACATTCTGCTGGTGGCGTCGGAAGTCTATTCACGGATACTGAACCCGAAAGATTATACGACCTACCCGTTTTTCGGAGATGGGGCCGGGGCCGCGTTTTTCCGGGCCGGTTCGCCCGCGGAGGGTGGGGTTATTCATTCCTGCCTCCGGACTGACGGATCGCGAAGCGATATGATCAGTGTGCCTGCCGGAGGCACCCAGTTGCCCTTCGGGAAGATGACCAACCCCCGGGCGGCGTTTTTCCGGATGCGGGGCCCGGATGTTTTTTCTTTTGCCGTAGAAGAGGTGCCGGAGTTGCTGGGACGACTTATGGCGGAATCAGGGGTTTCGTTATCCGATATTTGCTCTTTCATCTGTCATCAGGCAAATGTAAATATTATTCATAAAATCGCGGATTTGCTCCATGTGCCGCGGGAACGCTTTTTCATGAACCTGACCGAATACGGCAACACCGCCGGCGCCTCCGTGTTGATCGCCCTGGATGAAGCTCTGGCCAGGGGCGTCATGCGGCGGGGTGACCTGGTGGTGACCGTGTCCTTCGGCGGGGGCCTTTCCTGGGGGGCGAATCTGATTCGTATTTAAGAGGAAGATCTATGCGCGACATTTGGGAGAAGTTGAAAACCGTGATGATGGAAGAATTTCTGGAACCGGACGACATGACGGTTGTGACCGAAATGACGAAACTGGCAGAAATCCCCAACTGGGATTCCATGGCGGCGGTCAACCTCCAGATTCTGATCAATGAGACCTTCCATGTTGAGATACCCCTGGACCTCCTGCAGGAAGGGGCCGCCTTTGCCGATCTGATCGGATTTATCCGTGAGCCTGCAACGATTGCCGACGCCATGTGCAAACTGAACGGCAGAAGTTAAACCTCTGTTTTTATCGAGATGCTGCAAACTGAAAGTTTCTTTGTCGGGAGTCAGGAGGAAGGGGGAGGCCTGGGGCCTCCCCGTGGTTAGAGAGGAAGGAAGGTTTTGTTAACCTGCCACTAAGAAATATGTTGGATCGGCTCAACATGCCCGTGTCTATTGCCGAATTATGATCTTCTTGCCCTTTAACGAGCAGGTTTCATGCCATCCCTTGTTTTTCAATGTAACATACAGATATCATTCATTATTATAGATTGATGCGGGACCCTGCCCTCCGGCAACAAATGTCGAGTATTAAAGTCAAAAATAGAAATCTCCTTTCATAACAGCATGTTGTCATTTGCTAACAGTAGCATGGAGTTCGACATATTTGTCGAAAGGTCTTTTGGGGCATGATGATCGTATTCGGATACATTGCAATCAATGGCAGGTGCGGATGGGCGACAAGGTCAGAAGCGGGGCATAACAACACCCCATGACGAAAATTGAGAACGATTCCTGTTTGGTTGCTTTTGCCAATCCTGAGCCGAACAAGGCTGATTCGTAAGTATTTATAAATACAAATGTTATTTTCGCTTAATCTGATATGGAAATACCGTCATAAAACCATTGACAGGAAAACCTGCCTGTGATAACCGGGTTCACATCTATCAAAGCAGCTTTAAGATACTCTTTTAAAATATAGTCTTTTTTACCGGAATGAAGCAGACACCAAAGACCGTCTCAAACAGACTAATCCGGAATAAAACGCCAGAAAACAACTCTCGGGAATGGAGATCCGCTTGACTCTGAACGAAGTCGCAGAGATATTGAATGCTGAGGTGATCGTTGGACAAGACCAGATGGAAATGGACGTCACGACTGCCTTTGGTGCGGACCTGATGAGCGATGTCTTGGCGTTCGCGAAGCCCGGCAGCATGCTGCTGACGGGTCTAACCAATTCCCAGGTCGTGAGAACGGCGGACATTCTGGACATCGCGGCCATCATCCTGGTGCGGGGCAAAAAACCGGCCGCAGAGACTACTCAGATGGCGGAAGAACTGGGCATCCCAATTCTTTCCACAAAGCTTATCCTGTTTGAAACAGCCGGCCGGTTGTATGAAAACGGCATCAGGGGTTGTATTGAAAAGGTTGATAGTCATTCGGATCGACAATAAAAACCTTTATAAAGATATTCCGACAGATATGAAACCCCTTCGGAAATCGGTAAGGGTCGTGTAAAAACGGTTACGCATAGCGAAAACGGCAACCGGATCATCCGGTTGTAAAAGGACATCGGCAACCATGAATCTGGATGGCATAGCAAAAGCGCTGAATCTGAAGATTTTCTGTGGTTACGATAAGATGGACACGGTTGTCCTGAACGGATACATCGGGGATCTGCTCAGCGATGTCATGGCGAACAGTAAAGAAGGGGATCTCTGGATTACCCGCCAGGTTCATCAAAATATCATCGCCGTCGCAAGTCTGAAAGACTTGGCGGGCATTGTTCTTGTTCAAGGAGCCGAACCGACGCAAGACACGCTGGAGAAGGCTCAGAAAGAAAGCGTCCCCATTATGGGTACCGACCTTTACGGTTTTGAAATCGTGGGAAGAATTTATAACATGATAAAGGGGGAGGAAGACTCCGCTAAACTCTAAAAGGTCATGGGTTCATGGCCTTTTTTAATTTTTTATCGGGACCATATTCATGCTCAGGGCGTTTCGCTGTGATTTGCACCTTCATACCTGCCTATCGCCCTGCGCCGACCTGGATATGTATCCCCGGGCGCTCATTGAAAAATCGATAAATGAAAAACTCGATGTCATTGCTATCTGCGATCATAATGCATCAGAAAATGTGTCGTATGTGCTCAAATGTGCAAAGGGAAAACCGATAACCGTTCTGCCTGGAATGGAGGTCTCCAGCCTTGAGGAAGTCCATGTGCTGGCCCTCTTTGACGATTTGTCCGATCTGCTGAAATTACAGACCATCGTTTACAGCCACCTGGCCGGTAAGAATCGTGAAGATTATTTCGGCCTGCAGGTGATTGTGAATGAACAGGATGAAGTGGAAGGCATGAATGAGCGACTGCTCATTGGCGCCACGGAGTTATCCCTTGATCGTATCGTCAACGAAATTCACTCGTTGGGCGGTCTTGCCATTGCGTCGCATATCGACCGGCCGAGTTACAGCGTCCTGAGTCAACTGGGATTTGTTGATGCGGAAACGCACTTTGATGCCCTGGAAGTATCGGCGGCGACCGGCGTGGGGAGAGCACGCCGGCTTTATCCGGAACTTTCAGATCATGCGTTTATCTCATCATCCGACGCCCATGCGATCAAGGACATCGGCAGGGGGGTGACAACTATAATCATGCAGGCGGCAAACATCAGTGAACTCAAACTGGCCTTCACTCAGAGGGAGGGTCGGCGGATTGTGGAAGATAGTCCATGATTGAGCTGTCCCTGCATATTCTCGATATTTCGGAAAACGCCGTGCGTGCCGAAGCACAAGCGATCTACATTACGCTTGTCGAGGATCCGCAGACCGACTGTTTGACCATGGAAATCCGGGATAACGGGAAAGGCATGACCGAAGCGGAACTGAACCGGGTGCTGGACCCCTTCTATACGACGAAAAAAGTGCGTCGTATCGGGCTTGGACTTCCCATGCTCGCCCAGGCCGCCCAGAGTACCGGGGGGTGGTTTGAGATCGCATCAAAACCATCGGAAGGAACGGTCGTCAAAGTCGCCTTTCAACTCAGCCATATCGACCGCCAGCCCATGGGGGATATACCGGCGGCGCTCACGACATTGATCGTTGGCAATCCCGAGATGCGTCTGGTCTACCGGCACCGCCGGGAACAAATGGAGTACCTCCTCGACACCGACCTCATCAAACAGGAAATCGAAGACATTCCCATTAACCACATCGAAGTTTTAAAATTTATCCGACAGGACATTGTGGAAGGACTAAAGGAGATAAACGCGCAAGCGTAAAAAAACATAATAAGCGTGAAGGAGGCGTCAATGAAATTGGAAGATGGTGATCTGTTAAATGATTTTACCCCGGATCAAATTGCCCGGCTTGATGACATCATCAGCCGCTACAAGGATAAGCCGGGGGGATTGATTCCCGTACTTGAAGAGGCTCAGGTTGCACTGGAGTATCTGCCGATCGGCGTCCAGAAAAGGATCGCCAAAGGGCTCAATCTGCCGCTCAGTCGCGTGTACGGCGTCGTGACATTTTATTCATTCTTTACCATGACTCCGCGCGGCCGCCATACGGTCCGCGTTTGTCTGGGGACTGCCTGCTATGTGAGGGGTGGCAAGGCCATTGCCGAGCAGATGGTCAAGGAATTCGGGATCAAGGAGAAAGAAACGACGGCCGACCGCCGTTTCACCTATGAAACCGTCCGATGCCTGGGGGCTTGCGGTCTCGGTCCCGTCATCGTTATGGATGAGGATGTCCATGGCCGTGTCAAACCCGGCAAGATTAAAGAAATTCTCAGTCAATATCCCTAAACCTAAATGAGGAATGAATCATGGCAAAGCTGAAAATAGAAGATCTGAAAAAAATAAAGGATAAGGTGCAAGCGGAAAACGCCCTGCGTGAAGGGGACCGTCGGGTAAAAGTTACGGTGCATATGGGAACCTGCGGCATCGCCTCCGGAGCCAATGATGTCATGAGCAGCCTGCTCGCCGAAATTGAAGAAGCCAACGTATCGGATGTGGTCGTGACAACCTCCGGGTGTATGGGGCTTTGCAGCCGCGAACCGCTGGTGACGGTGGAAGTCATCGGTCAGGAACCGATCAAGTACGAATATGTCAATGCACAGAAGATGCGGCAGATTTTCAAAAGACATGTGCTCAATGGCGAAGTGCAGCTTCCGTTTGTCCTGGCCAAGGGCGCTGAAATGACCAAGTAAGAATTATAAACTGTGTCGCAGACCGAGGTCGGCGACTGACAATATCGATTAAGGAGGATAAAATCCCGATGAAAATGTTTCGCGCGCATCTGTTGCTCTGTGGCGGCACAGGCTGTACCGCTTCCGGCAGCCCGGAAGTGAAGAAAGCCCTGATCGCAGAGCTTCTGAAAAGAGGCCTTTCCGAAGAAATCAAACTCGTCGAGACGGGCTGTAACGGTTTCTGTGCCCTGGGTCCCATTATGGTGGTCTATCCGGAAGGCGTCATTTATATGTCGATCAAACCGGAAGACATCCCTGAACTGGTGGAAGAGCATCTGGTCAAGGGGCGGGTTCTGGAACGGCTTCTGTATCGTGAGCCCAGCACCGACGCCGTCATTCCGACCATGCAGGACATTCCTTTCTTCGCCCTGCAGGAACTGCGGGTTCTGAAAAACCGGGGCCTCATTGATCCCGAAGTCATTGAAGAATACATCGCCCGAGACGGGTACGCCGGTATGGCCAAGGCCCTGACCTCCATGACCTCCGAGCAGATTGTCGAGGAAATCCTCGATTCCGGTCTACGGGGCCGCGGAGGTGCGGGTTTTCCCACAGGTTTGAAGTGGAAATTTGCATCCTCCTCTCCGGGAGATGTCAAGTACGTGCTCTGTAACGCCGATGAAGGCGACCCGGGTGCGTTCATGGACCGCAGCGTTCTGGAAGCGGATCCGCATGCCGTCCTCGAAGGCATGGTCATCGCCGCCAAGGCGATCGGCGCCCATCACGGCTACATTTACTGCCGTGCCGAGTATCCGCTGGCCATCCATCGTCTGAATCTCGCCATCAGTCAGGCCAAAGAAGCCGGGTTGCTGGGCGACGATATTCTGGGAACGGGTTTTAACTTTGACCTACAGATCTATCAGGGCGCCGGCGCCTTCGTCTGCGGCGAGGAAACGGCCCTCATGACCTCGATTGAAGGCAAACGCGGCATGCCGCGTCCCCGTCCGCCTTTCCCGGCGGTCGCCGGACTCTGGCAGAAGCCGAGCGTGCTGAATAACGTCGAAACCCTGGCCAACATCGGCCAGATCATTCTCCGTGGCGCCGCTTGGTACTCCAGCATCGGTACGGAGAAGAGCAAGGGCACCAAGGTTTTCGCACTGACCGGCGACGTCAACAATGTCGGTCTGGTGGAAGTGCCTATGGGTACGAAACTGGGGACCATCGTTTATGATATCGGCGGCGGTATTCCGAAAGGGAAAAAATTCAAGGCTGCTCAGCTCGGCGGTCCCTCGGGCGGCTGTATCCCCATTGAGCATCTCAATGCGCCCGTCGATTACGAGAAAGTGGCGGAGTTGGGCGCCATCATGGGTTCCGGCGGACTCATCGTCATGAACGAGGATAACTGCGCCGTCGATATGGCCCGATTCTTCATGGATTTCTGCCAGGATGAATCCTGCGGTAAGTGCACCCCCTGCCGGGAAGGCACCAAGCGCATGCTCGAAATTCTGACCAACATTACCCAGGGCAAGGGTAAGGAAGGCGACATTGAACTGCTCGAACAGATGGCGTCGGTCATCAAGGATGCGGCGCTTTGCGGTCTGGGGCAGACGGCTCCGAATCCCGTTCTCAGCACGTTGCGTTATTTCCGTCACGAATATGAAGAGCATATTCGGGAAGGAAAATGCCGGGCGGCGGTCTGTACGGCCCTGTTCAAATCGCCCTGTCAGCACACCTGTCCGATCGAAATGGATATCCCCTCTTACATCGCCCTGATCCGGGTGAAACGGTTTGAAGATGCCTATAAGATCCTGCTGAAAACCAACCCCTTCCCCTCGGTCTGTGGCCGTGTTTGCGATCACAAGTGCCAGTCCAAGTGCCGTCGCGGCAAGATGGATGAGCCCATTGCGATCAAGTTTCTCAAGCGTTTCATTACCGATAATGCGCCCCGTCCGAAAATTGAGGCCGTACCGGTCACACGCAAGGAGAAAATCGCCGTAGTCGGCGCCGGTCCGGCCGGTCTTACGGCAGCCCGTGATCTTGCACAGCGGGGCTATCACGTCACGGTTTTCGAAGAACTCTCGCAGCCGGGCGGTATGCTGCGCTGGGCCATTCCATCGTACCGACTCCCCCGGAACATCCTGGATGGAGAAATTGACGATGTGCGCGCCCTCGGTGTTGAAATCCGCTGCAACACGCGGATCGGCCGCGACATTTCCTTTGCCAAACTCAGCGAAGATTACGACTACACCTATCTCGCTCCGGGTGCCCACAAAAGCCAGCCCATGGGTGTCCAGGGCGAGGATCTGTTCGGGGTTTATGGCGGGGTGGAATTCCTGAGAGATTTCAACGATAACGAGGCGGTCTGGATGAACGGTGAAAAGAGTCTGGGCGCCAGGGTCGCCGTCATCGGCGGCGGCAACTCCGCCATCGACGCCGCCCGTTGCGCTGCACGTATGGGCGCCGAGGTGACAATCCTGTACCGTCGTCTGCGTCAGGACATGCCGGCGGCCGTCGAGGAAATCGAAGCGGCGGAGCATGAGGGCATCAAGATAGAATACCTCGTCGCTCCGACCAAAATTATCGGCGCCAACGGGAAAGTTACGGGAATCTGCGTGGAGCAGATGAAACTGGGTGATTTTGACCGCAGCGGCCGGAAGCGTCCGGAACCGATAGAAGGCTCCGAATACACCCTGGCCGTCGATTCGGTCATTGCCGCTATCGGTCAGGTGCCGGATCTGTCCTTTGTTCCCCAAGACAGTGGGGTTAGTATTAATAAGTGGGATACTTTCGATCTGGCAGAAGGCAGCAAGTCTCAAACCACCCGGGCAACATTCTATGCCGGTGGTGATGCGGTTACGGGACCCGATACGGTCATCGGTGCAATTGCCGCCGGCCATCAGGCGGCTGATGATATAGATGCGGCCATTCGCCTGAGAAACGGTGAGGCGCCCTGGGAAGAACCTGCGGAGGAGAAAATCGATATCCCGTTGATTATCGATGAAGAATCGGCGGAAGCGCCGCAGACTCCGATGCCGGAGTTGGACGGTGCAACACGGACGCTGAGTTTTGCGGAAGTGGAACTGGGATTTTCTATCGACGACGCTGTCAAGGAAGCCACCCGCTGCCTGCGTTGCGATGCTGAGATATAAATATGGAGGTTGATACATGTCCTTAGTAAATCTTAAAATAGACAATATTAATGTGCAGGTTGAGCAGGGGACGACTATCCTGCAGGCGGCCCGCCAAGCCGGGATTGTTATTCCCACGCTCTGCGCCTGGACGGAAATCAATCATACGCCGGGCGCCTGCCGGGTGTGCATGGTCGAAGTCGACGGCCAGCGCAGTCTTATCGCCGCCTGTGTTTTCCCGGTTGGGGAAGGCATGGTGGTGCGGACCAATTCGGAGCGGGTGCGGACCGCCCGGAAAATGGTGGTTGAACTCCTTTTGTCCAATCATCCGGTGGAATGCAATTACTGCAATCGCAACGGTAACTGCGAATTACAGAAAGTAGCGGAAATGGTCGGCCTGAAAGACGTCCGTTTTGACCAGCCCGTCTTTAACAAGGAGGAATGGATCGATCGTTCCAGTCCTTCAATCGTGCGCGACATGCGAAAGTGCATCAACTGTCACCGGTGCATCACCGTTTGCGAATCGATTCAGACGGTCAATGTGCTGACGCCGGCTTTCCGGGGAAAAGAAGTCCGGGTCAGCCCCGCCTTCGATCTGCCGTTGATCGAATCCAACTGTATCGCCTGCGGTCAGTGCATCCTGGCCTGCCCCGTCGGCGCCCTTTACGAGAAAGATGATGTCGATCTGGTCTGGCAAGCCCTTCAGGACCGGACAAAGCACGTCGTGGTCCAGGAAGCCCCGGCCATCCGGGCCGCCCTCGGCGAGGAATTCGGCATGCCCCCCGGTTCGCTGGTAACGGGCAAGATGATTTCCGCCCTGCGCCGTCTGGGGTTCGACAAGGTTTTCGACACCAACTTCACCGCAGACCTGACCATCATTGAGGAAGGCAACGAACTCTTAAAACGGGTGAAAGAAGGCGGCACGCTGCCCATGATCACCTCCTGCAGTCCCGGTTGGATCAAGTTCTGCGAACATTTTTACCCTGATCTGCTGGATCATCTTTCCACCTGTAAATCCCCCCAGCAGATGTTCGGCGCCCTGGCAAAAACCTACTATGCCGAGTTTGCCGGGATCGATCCCAAGGATATTGTGGTGGTTTCCATCATGCCCTGCACGGCGAAGAAATTCGAAGCGGCCCGGCCGGAAATGACCAGCAGCGGATACCGGGATGTGGACTATGTCCTGACCACCCGTGAACTGGGACGGATGATCAAGGAGGCGGGTATTGATTTCAATGCCCTGCCCGATGAGGACTATGATGCCCCGATGGGTGAGTATACCGGTGCCGGGACCATTTTCGGCGCTACGGGCGGCGTGATGGAAGCGGCGTTGCGCACGGTTTACGCCGTCGTCACGGGAGAAAATCTGCCGGACCTGAATGTTACCCCGGTTCGCGGTCTCGATGGTGTCAAAGAGGCCACTCTTAAAGTCGGTCCCCTGGGGGATGTCAAAGTGGCTGTTGCACATGGTTTAGGCAATGCCCGCAAGGTGATGGATAAAATCCGGGAAGGCAAGGCCGATTACGCCTTCATCGAAATCATGTGCTGTCCCGGAGGCTGCATTGCCGGCGGCGGGGAGCCCATTCCCACCAACAACGAAATCCGCACCTTGAGATCCAGTGCTTTGTATCAAGATGATGCTGCGGTGCAAACTTATCGGCAATCCCATGAAAGCCCTTCGATTAAGAAAATATATGAAATCTTCCTGAAGGAGCCTTTGGGGCATAAGTCCCACGAACTTCTCCACACCCACTATCTCAAGCGCGGTGATGAGCTGCCGCACAGCACCTATGAGGAAGTGTGGGAAAATCCGGAGCATCATGCTTAAATGACAAAGAAAAACTAAAATATTTGCAATAGAGAGGTTCGATTCTCGAGACCGAACCTCTCTGTGTCTTGTCGAGAAGAGATCGAACTTGTTGTTGAGAATACCTCTTGCTATGAACAAAAAATTAGTCATGCTTTCAGATTTTATTTGTTAATTAATGAGCCGTGACAGGGGTTATGGCGCAGCTCATCAGGTGGTACTGAAATTAAAGGGGGAAATATGGACGAAATAACGGTAAAAATTAACGGGAAAGAATTCTGTGCCCACCAGGGACAAACCATTCTCGAAGTGGCACGAGCAAACGGGATTTTTATCCCCAGTCTCTGCCATCACAGAAAAACTCAGAATATAGGCGCCTGCCGCGTCTGTATGGTGGAAGTCGAGGGCGCCAGGTCACTTGTTGCCTCATGCTGCATGCCGGTCAGTCCTGGCATGGTTATCAGGACGGACACCCAGAAGGTCCGTGACGCCCAGCGCATGGTGGTTGAACTTCTCTGGGCTTCCGGGGATCACAACTGTTTAACCTGTGATCAGAATGGGTGTTGCGAACTTCAGGATTTGATCTACCGATTAAATATTGATGCCCCACGTTTCGCCATTACTCCTCCGGGATACGCTCATGATAAGACCGGGGTTATGATTTCGCGCGATCCCAATAAATGCGTGTTGTGCGGACGCTGTATCGAAGCCTGCAACAATGTCGTGGTCAATGAGGTGCTCAGTTTTGCTCATCGTGGAACCCATGTGCAGGTTGCCTGCGATTACAATTTACCCATGGGCACCTCCAAATGTGTGCAGTGCGGCGAATGCGTACAGATTTGTCCCGTCGGCGCCATCACCGATAAGAAAGCCCATGGCGGCGGGAGGCCGTGGGAACTTGAGAAATACGATACAACCTGTCCTTACTGCGGTGTCGGTTGTCAGGTGACGGTTCATGTGAACCGTGCGGAAAATCGCATTGTGAAGGTAACCGGACGGGAAGTGCCTCCCAATGACGGCATGCTCTGCGTCAAGGGGCGCTATGGTTATGAATTTCCATCCAGTCCGGATCGGTTGACTCAGCCCATGATCAAGAAGAACGGGAAGCACGTTCCGGTTTCCTGGGATGAAGCGCTTGATTATACGGCGGACCGCATCCGTAAAATCATTGATCGGGACGGTCCCGATGTCTTTTCGGCCTTTGGTTCGGGCCGCGTTCCGAACGAAACCAATTATGCCATCATGAAATTTACCCGGGCGGTGGTGAAAACCAACAATGTCGATCACTGTGCCCGTACTTGACACGCTCACACCGTCGCCGGTCTGGCGGCAGCATTTGGCAGC
>ENA-UPTA01002888-UPTA01002888.1-activated-sludge-metagenome-genome-assembly--contig:-NODE-2888-length-17371-cov-6.417822_pt1 | contig 17371 bp, 6 predicted proteins | sample MGYA00238184_ERZ773361 | MGnify/ENA primary metagenome ERZ773361 (study PRJEB29100, sample SAMN05720205) | activated sludge metagenome | isolation source: anaerobic digester from wastewater...
GATTAGGAAGGGGTATAAGAGATGAGCAGAAAACAGTCCAATGGCTTCACGCTGATCGAGCTACTTGTCGTTGTCGCCATCCTCGCTCTTCTGATGGGGATTCTGTTGCCCGCGCTCAGTAAGGTGAGGAAAAGTGGTTGGCGCACTTTCTGTGCGAACAACCAGCATGAGTGGGGAGTCGCCCTCCATATGTATGCCGCGGACAACGACGGCTTCTTCCCGGATAACACGGACGGCTACGATGTCAGTTGGCTGGGAGTCAAGATGGCGGCCTTCTGGAAGACGTATCTGGTCGAATCCAAGAAGACGACGGAGACGAAGCCTCGCGCACACCTTCTGTTCTGTCCCACGGACAAATGGCATCGGCTCGCCGATCTGTGGCGAAACGACGATCCGCAGGCGGACAAGAAACCCGTCCTCACCGGCTACTTCTACCTGCCGCATCGCAACATGAGCGGTAGTTGCGAGTACAACTGCAACGGCTGTGGGGAGTGGCATGCACGCAAGAAACTTGGAGGCAAGTTTAGCGCCGCACCGGTGATGAGCGACCGGTTGCAGGGTGTTGGAACGTGGTCACCTTCCGCCAACGATGGCACGGTGATATGGGAAGTGACGGATGGTGAGACCCAGACCACAGTCCCCTCGGCGACTCATGCCAGCTCCACCAACGGTGAACCGGAGGGGGGAAACTTCCTGTTTGAAGATGGCCGGGTGGAGTGGCGCAGATGGGACCGTAACGACGCCAGGGCCACGATAGACCTCGGCTCGAAGATCGGAACATGGTTGTTTTTCTATAAGCTCCCGGGCATTCCTACGGGAGGCAAGGCAGGCTAAAGAACAGAGGTTGTGAGGAGCGTGCGAATCCCTGCTGCGGGCATTCTGCGGCAAGAACAGTCTGTGTAGGAGCTGTGCTCCAAAGGAGGATGATCATGAGATTTATGACAGCGTCTGTTGTTCTGGCAATGATCCTGTTGATCGGGGTTCCCGCCCAGGCGGAGAACACCGGGGTTGCGGTTGGCTCGTCGCGCCTTATCGTCGACCTCGACTACAGCGACACGTTCACCGGTACGGAGGCTGGTGGAATGGCCGGCAGGGATTGGGGCGTCTATCCGGTGCCCGCCGCGGGGTTGCCCGTCGAGAACTGCTACGGCAATCCCCAGCAGCAATGGCCCGAGGCCTATTGGTCCATCAACGCCGATGACAACGCGCTTCCCGGCAACACCCCGTGGCCCGGTGGCAGCGGGGCCGGCTCGGAGACGGGCATGACTCAGACCGGTGGCAACGGCGGTGACTGGAGTATTGCCTACGGCCTGCGGACTGACTTCGTCGTGCAGGTGGACGCCGTGCAGTGTGACGACCGTTTTGACATCTGGATCTCCTCCAGCAGCGTCGACACCTTCTTCGATTCCAAGGCCCTGGCCGTGTTCTTTCGCGGCAGCGATTACACCGGGGGCTGGGGCAAGATCGGCATCTACCACAACGGGGAGTTTGACAGTGGCCTCACGTCGACTGCGCCGCTCGGTGAATGGCACAACTTCGCAGTCCACTTCATGCTGGATGAGAACGAGATCGAGATCTTCACAGACGAGATTTCGCTTGGCGTAGTGGACCTGAAGGCGCTCCTTCCGGATACCGATTTCTCCAATGCGTTCGTGGGCTGCGGGTATTGGGTCACGAGCGACGACCGTATGTGGACGGACAACTTCCAGGTCGGCTCCATGATCGGTGCAACCAAGGCCTCCAGGCCGTATCCGAAAGATGGGAGCGAAGATGTGCCCCGGGACGTGGTCTTGGGCTGGACGGCGGGAGAATCCACCGGTGCGCACGATGTGTACTTCGGAACGGATGTCAACGCTGTCAGCGACGCGGACAGAGGCAATCCGCTCGATGTGTTGGCAAGCCAGGCCCAGGACCAGAGCAGCTACAGTCCTGGTGTACGCCTTCAGTTCGGCCAGACTTACTACTGGCGCGTCGATGAGGCCGCGGACAACACAATCTACAAGGGGAGCGTGTGGAGCTTCACAGTGGAGCCCTACGCGATTCCCATCGAGGACGTCCAGGCTACCGCCTCCAGCCAGGATTCCGATGCAAGCGGCCCCGAAAAGACCGTGGACGGTTCCGGGCTCAATGACGCGGATCAACACTCCACGGAAGATGGGACCATGTGGCGCAGCGCCGTCGGCGATGCGTCGCCCTGGATCCAATACGAGTTCGACAGAGCTTATAAGCTGGATCACATGTTGGTGTGGAATTCCAACGGCGCCACGGAGTCCTTTGCGGGCTTCGGTGTCAAAGACGTGAGCATCGTCGTCAGCGTCGACGGCGCCACGTGGACTCCCTTGGAGGGTGTGCCGGCATTCGCCCAGGCGACAGGACAAGATGGCTACGAGGCCAATACGGTCGTCAACTTCGGCGACGCGCCGGTCAAGATGGTCAAGATCAATATCGAGAGCAACCAGGCTGGACTGGTTGCGGCCTATGGTCTCAGTGAGGTGCGTTTCTTCGCCGTTCCCACCTATGCCAGAGAGCCCCAACCTGCAGACGGGGATACGGCCGGCGGTGTCGAAGTCGAGCTGATCTGGCGCGCGGGACGAGAAGCCGTGTCCCATGAGATCTACCTGGGCACAGCCGCCGACGACCTGAAGCTGATCGATACGGTGACTGAGAGTGCCTACACCCTGAGTACGTTGTTGTATGGAACCACATACTACTGGTCCATCACCGAAGTCAATGACGCAGAGACGCCCGCGTCTTACGCCGGGGAGGTCTGGAGCTTCTCCACGCTGCCTTACAGTGTCGTGGATGATTTCGAAGCGTATAACGATGAAGAGGGACAGGGCACTCTGATCTTCGAGTCCTGGATCGATGGCTGGGGCGACGACAACAACGGCGCGGTGGCCGGCCACGAAAAGGCTCCCTTCGCCGAGAAGACACTCGTCTACGCCGGCAAGCAATCCATGCCCCTCTCGTATGACAACAGTACCGCGCCTTTGTCGGAGGCGACGCTGTCATTTGATGCCCGTGACTGGACCATCAGAGGCATTCAGACGTTGTCCCTCATGTTCCGCGGCACGCCGGGCAACACCGGTCAATTGTACATCAAGATCAACGACACCAAGATCGCCTACGATGGCGACGCTGGGGATATTGCTCGCCCCCAATGGCAGGCCTGGAATATCGACCTGGCGACGGTGGGTGCCGATCTGCAGGACGTTACGAGTTTGACCATCGGTGTGGACGGCGCCGGTGCCCAGGGCATGCTCTATATCGACGCGATATGCCTGTATCCTCAAGCCGGTGAGCTGATTACGCCGGTCGAACCCGACTCCGCAGGCCTGATCGTGCACTTCAAGTTCGAAGGCAACGCCGACGATAGTTCGGGCCAGGGCATCAACGGCACGGCAATCCAGAATCCCGGCTTTGTCACCGGCAAAGACGGCAAGGGTATCGACCTGAATGGCTGGAGCCAAACCGTCAAGATACCTCATTCGGAGGCTCTCAAACCGGCAGAGCAGATCACCATCAGCGCCTGGGTGAAGGCCGACGATGTCACCTTCAACCAGTATTCCGAGATCTATAGAAAGGAAGATGGAAGCGCCCGTCACCTTCTTTCGTTCCAGGAGTACGGCACCATTCTGTCTTTGGGCTTGGGTATCAACGCGCGCTATGCTGAGCTGGACGCGCCCATCAATTCGGATGACTACACCGATGGAGAGTGGCATTTGATCACGGCGACCTATGACGGCTCGTACAAGAGGGTCTACTCCGATGGTGGATTGCTCGGCGTAGCCGCCGCGAGCGGGCCGATCATGACGACGGGCACCAAAGACGCGTACATCGGTTGCTGGGACAACGCCGGGGAGTTCCTGGACGCCCAGATTGACGATTTCCGGCTCTACTCGCGTGCTTTGTCTCTTGGAGAGATTCTCTGGTTGGCCGGCAGGACCGCGCCGGTCCACAAGCCGTTCTGATTGAACGGAGAGCTCTGCATTGTGGAGGGGACCTCCCGCTGACGAGGTCCCCTCCAGAGGGTACCGGACTGGATGATGTCTCAAACACCTGAGGAGCTTGGCGTCGCCGACGGTTCTGCGAATTCTGAGCTCATTCTGACCACACACATTTGACAGGGAGTCCACAGGTCCTCCTTGGAGCGGCATGCCTTTGGTGTGCCGCTCCTACAATATGTAGCACAGCACTGAAGATGGTTGACCGCATGGAAGCACGCCTGCTCATGAGCATCGCACTGTCGTGTGTCCTGTCATCGGTGGCCCTGCCTGCCGCCGCACTGACGGTGTGCGATCTCCGTTGTGAGTATCGCACCGATCCGTTGGGAATCGATACGGCCGAGCCGCGACTGAGCTGGATTCTCGATTCCGATGTCCGCGGCCAGAAACAGACCGCGTATCGGATTCTCGTTGCCGCCGGCGTGGACGAACTGAGTGAAGGCAAGGGAAGTCTCTGGGACAGCGGCATCGTCGAATCCGATCAGTCGGTTCACGTCATGTACCGGGGCCGGCCGCTCCAGTCTCGCATGCGGTGTTACTGGAAGGTTCGCGTGTGGGACAAAGACGGCAGAGAGTCGGCCTGGAGCGCGCCGGCGTCGTGGTCGATGGGATTGCTCCATCCTGGCGACTGGCAGGGACGTTGGATCGGCGCCTCGGACCAACGGGATCCACCCCGCCCGCGACGGGTGGCCGGCTATCATGCGGCGGAGGCCGCGAAGGCCGACGAGGTGAAGTGGGTGCAGGTCGATTTGGGGGCCGACCATCGACTCGACAAAGTGACCTTGTATCCGCCGACGCCGTCCGGCTTCGACCATGTCCAGGGTTTTGGCTTCCCCGTACGGTTCCGCATCGAGGCCTCCAGGGATTCCGATTTCGGTCACAGCCGGACTCTGGCCGACTTCACCGGGGGAGACTATCCCAACCCGGGGGATGAGCCCCGTATGTTTGCCGCCGGAGACGTGCAGGCCCGCTATGTGCGGGTTACCGCCACGCAACTCTGGAATCGCACGACGGGCGAGCGGCCGTTCTGCTTCGCTCTGGCCGAGCTCGAAGTCCGGTCGAAAGGCGCCAATGTGGCCCTGCACGCAGCGGTACAGGCGAAAGACAGCGTCGAGTACTCCGGCTGGAACCTCAAACGGTTGACCGACGGCGAGCGACCTGAAAAGCCGAGTGCTACTATTGGCGCCGCGCTGCGCAGGCCGGACCGAACCAGGGAGCAGCGTAATGGTGTGGGAGCGGACGAGAGCGATGATCCACCCTATGCGGCCCTCTTGTTGCGGAAACAAATCGATCTGCCACAGCAGCCGGTACGCGCCACGGCGTACATCAGCGGCTTGGGCTATTACGAACTCCATATCAACGGTCACAAAGCAGGCGACCATGTGCTCGACCCGGGGTTCACGGACTACACGCATCGCGTGTTGTACGTAACGTATGATGTCACAGACCTCCTGCGAAGCGGTCGCAGCGCCGTCGGCGTAGTCTTGGGCAGCGGCTGGTACGACTCGCCCGCTACGGACGTGTGGACCTTTCACCTTGCACCATGGATTGCGCCGCCGAAGCTGCTGTTGCAGCTCGATATCGAATATGGTGACGGTACGCGGGAGACCGTAGTCTCCGACGCAAGCTGGAAATGCGCGACCGGTCCGATTGTCTTCAACAGCATTCGTGGCGGCGAGACCCATGATGCCCGTCGGGCCAAGTCCGGCTGGGACCAGCCGGACTACGACGACTCGACCTGGCGCGATGTCAAGATCGCGCCGGCACCAGGCGGACAGTTGTGCTCGCAATTCCATCCGCCGATCCGTGCCACGGCGTCCATCCGACCGGTCCAGCTCATGGAACCGAAGCCCGGCATGCACGTCTTCGATCTGGGCGTGAACACTGCCGGTTGGGCGCGTCTGAACACAAGCGGCCCGCGCGGCACGCGGGTGAAGCTCGAATATGGTGAGTCGCTCAATGCGGACGGCACCGTGAATATGGAGTACCTCGCCGGCCTGACGAGGGGCCGGTTCCAGACCGACGAGTGCGTCCTCGCCGGCGAGGGCGTCGAGACCTACGAACCTCGCTTCACCTACCACGGTTTTCGATACGTGCAGGTCACGGGCTTAGCGAGAAGCCCGACACTCGACAGCTTAGTCGGCATTCGGGTTCACACCGATCCTGAACCGGCCGGCGAGTTTGCCTGCTCGAATCCGACGGTGAACCGTATTCAGGAGATGATTCTCCGCACGCAATTGACCAACATACACGGGTTGCCCAGCGACTGCCCGCATCGCGAGAAGATCGGCTGGACGGGCGACGGCTACATTACAATGGAGGAGGCGATCTACAACTTCCGCATGCCCACGTTCTACCTGAAATGGTGGCGCGACATGGTGGACGTTCAGGACGACAACGGGCATGCGTCGCCGATTGCCCCCAGTCCGGGCTGGGGACGATCCCAGCCGGATGGTTCGCCGGGCATTCTGTCCGATCCCTGGTGGGGGGGCGCGATCGTACGCCTGCCCTGGAAGCACTACTGCTATTACGGCGACCGGAGGATCCTCGAGCAGGCATACGAGCCGATGAAGAAGTACCTTGGTTACGTTGCTGCACATGCCCCGGGGCACATTAGTTGGGGCGCCGAAGGAGACTGGCTGGAAGTGGGGGTGGGCGGAAGCTCGACGAGAACGCCTCCCCAGCTCGCCGGTACCGCAGCGTACTTCTACCATGCGAGGATCGTCGCCGAGATCGCCAAGCTGCTGGGCAAGAGCGATGACGCCGCCGAGTATTCAAAACTCGCGGAAGAGATATCCGCCAGTTTCCACAAGGAGTACTTCGACCCACAGACCGGCCTGTATGCGAAGGACAGCCAGACTGCCCAGGCCATGCCCCTGTGCTTCGGTATGACTTCGCCGGACAAGCGTGAACTCGTGCTCCAGCGACTGCTCGAGGATGTCCGGGAGACGCGCGACAACCACATCAGCAGTGGAATCATAGGCACATATTATGTGTTCCAGGCGCTCATGGAGACGGGCCATGACGATGTTGCCTACGCGATACTGACCCGGCACGGTTTTCCCGGCTGGGTTCATATGCTCGACCAGGGCGCTACCACGGTGTGGGAATCGTGGACCGGCGACGGCTCGCGCAACCACCCGGCACTGGGCAGCATCGGCGCGTGGTTTTACGAAGGACTGGCCGGCATTCGGCTCGACCCGACTACAACCGCCTTCAAAAAGATCATTATCAAGCCGGCGATCGTGGGCGATCTGACGTGGGTCAAGACGCACCACGAATCGCTCTACGGCCGCATCGTCAGCGACTGGAAACGTGAGGGGGATCGGTTGACGATGCACATCACGATCCCCGCCAATACCACGGCGACGGTCTACGTACCGACCACGCGGCCCGACGCCGTCGAAGAGAGCGGCCGACCGGTGACGCAAGCCGAGGCGGTGAGATTCCTGAGGGCTGAAGCCCGTGCAGCCGTGTACGGAGTTGGCTCGGGCAACTATGTCTTCGGGGCGCCCTTCATTTCCAGCGGAGTGTCACAATGATGAAAACCGTCGCCTGTAATATGCCGTCCAATCACCTCTGCAGAAGAAAGGAAACCATATGAAACAGGGGAAGATGCCCGTGGCACACCACGGCCGAGGCCGATTCGCCGCCTGTCTTGTCGCTGTCCTGGCAATACTATGTTGTGGCAAAGCCGTTACGGCAGCCAACGTGACGAACTTGCGATGCGAGTATCTCCACAACCCGCTCGGAATCGATACCCCCGAACCGCGGCTGAGCTGGGTGTTCGAGTCCGACGAACGTGGGCAAAAGCAGAGCGCCTACCGAATCCTGGTGGCCGACAGCAAGGAGAAGCTCGATACAGACATCGGCAATCTCTGGGACAGTGGAAAGGTGGATTCCGATCAGACGATTCAGGTGGTCTATGGCGGCAAGCCGCTGACCAGCCGCATGCGCTGCTATTGGAAGGTCGGCGTGTGGGACAAAGACGGCAAGTCCGCGGGTTGGTCCAAGCCGGCGCTGTGGTCTATGGGACTGCTCAAACGGTCGGACTGGGCCGCGCAGTGGATCGCACACGAAGGGCCTGCACAGTCTCGATCGGCGCACAACGGCTATCACAGCGACTTCGCAAACTCGCCCGATACGATGAAGTGGGTAACTGTCGATCTCGGGGAATCGAAACAGATCGATGCGGTACGCCTGTGCCCCGCCCGCCCCTACGACTATCAGCCGGATACGCCCGGCTTCCTGTTCCCGGTGCGGTTTGTGATGGAGATCGCGCAGAAGTCTGATTTCTCCGATGCGAAAGCTGCTGTCGATTGTGCGAATCAGGATGTGGCCAACCCCGGCGCCGAGGCGATGACCTGTCGTTTCACCCCGATGCGCGCTCGATACGTGCGGTTGAAGGTGACGAAGTTGGGTCGGCGCGAGGGAAACAACTTTGCCTTCGCGCTGGCGGAGATGCAGGTTCTTGCCGGCGATAAGAACGTTGCGCAGGGTGCTGCCGTGACGGCCCTGGATTCGATCGATACCGCCGGCTGGTCGCGGGCCAAGCTCGTGGACGGACGGGAGACGCCCGATCCAGGCGGTATCCAGTTGAGGCCGGCCACGATGATGCGCAAGTCGTTCGCCGTGCGTGGGCAAGTGCGCCGGGCCACCGCCTATGTGACCGGTCTGGGCCTGTACGAGTTGCACTTGAATGGCAAGCCTGTGGGCGATCATATTCTGGCGCCGGAATACACCGTGTACGGCAAGCGTGTTCAGTATCAAACCTTTGATGTCACGGATCTGATCGCCTCTGGGGACAACGCGGTAGGCGCCATCCTGGGTGACGGCTGGTATGCCGGACGCTTCTTCGCGGCCCCTGCACCCAGTGACCGGCCATTTCACGGGCAGAGAGGTCTCATCATGCGGCTGGACATCGAGTTGGCCAACGGAAAGACGCAGACGATCGCCACGGATGAATCGTGGCGGTGCACGAGCGACGGGCCGATTCTGTCCGACAGCATTTACGATGGTGAAGTGTACGACGCACGGAAGGAAATGCCTGGTTGGGACAGGCCGGGCTTCGATGACAGCCAGTGGCACGCAGTGCGCATCGCCGACGATCTGGCCCGGACGCACTTGGTGTGGCAGCGCAACGAGCCGATTCGAGTGGTCCAGGAGCGCAGGCCGGTGAACATGACGGAGCCCAAGCCGGGTGTCTACGTCTTCGATCTCGGCCAGAACATGGTCGGCTGGTGCCGGCTCAAGGTGCGTGGTCCGGCGGGCAGCACCGTCAAGTTGCGTCACGCGGAGATGCTCAACGACGACGGCACCATCTACACCGACAATATACGCGGTGCAGACCAAATGGATACGTACACCAAGCGCACGGATGGCGAGGAGGTATACGAGCCGCGCTTCACCTATCACGGCTTCCGCTATGCAGAACTGACCGGGGTTTCCTACAAGCCCACAACGGGAGACATACTGGGGCGGGTGTTCCATTCCGCCGCGCCGGATGTGGGTCGGTTCGAGACTTCGAGCGAGTTGATCAATCAGATCATGCACATGATCGTCTGGGTGCAGCGTGGCAACATGCACAGCATACCCACCGACTGCCCGCAACGTAACGAACGTGCTGGGTGGATGGGGGACATTCAGTCGTTTGGGCAAACGGCGATCTTCAACATGGACATGGCCGGATTCTTCAGCAAGTGGATACCCGATGTGCGCGATTCCCAAGCCAAGGACGGGCGCTATCCGAATTTTGCCCCCATGTACGAGGAGACGTGGTCGGGCGGGACACCTGCCTGGGCCGACGCGGGCACCGTAGTGCCCTGGCGCATGTACCAGAACTACGCGGACACGCGTCTGCTCGAAGAGCACTTCGAATCTGGCCGTCGCTGGGTGGATTTTGTCCACAGCAAGAATCCCAACATGGTCTGGGAGAACAGCCTGGGCGATAAATACAACGACTGGCTCAACGGCGACACGATCATCATGCAAGGCTGGCCGAGGACAGGCGGCGCGGTGCCGCCCTACGTTCTGGGTACCGCCTTCTTCGCTCACTCCACGGAGATCGTGGCGAAGATGGCCGCCGTGATCGGTCGCAAAGAAGAAGCGCAGAAGTATGAACGCATGTTCGAGGAGATCAAGTCCGCCTTCAACAACAAGTACGTCACGCCGGACGGTCGGATCGAAGGGGACACGCAGGCGGGCTACGCCCTGGCCCTGCGGTTCAACCTGCTGCCCGACACACTGCGGCCCCTCGCTGCGAAGCACATGGTCGAAGGGTTCAAACGCTACAATGGCCATATATCCACCGGCATCCAGACCACCCATCGGCTGATGCTGGAGCTGACCCGCAATGGGTACAACGACGAAGCGTATCGTCTGCTCAACCTGCGTACCTTCCCATCGTGGGGCTTCATGCTGGAGCAGGGCGCCACGACGATCTGGGAACGCTGGGACGGCTATGTCAAAGGTCGAGGCTTTCAGAATGCCGGCATGAACTCCTTCAATCACTGGGCTTTGGGTTCCGTGGGAGAATGGATGTGGCGGAACATCGTCGGGATCAATCCCGATGAGGCATACCCCGGCTACAAGCGTTTCACGATTCGACCGCGTCCGGGCGGCGGGCTGGAATGGGCGAAGGGCACCTACGAATCGATTCGCGGCACCATCGTCAGCGACTGGAAGATTGCGGACAACACGTTCACGTTGAATGTCACCATCCCCGCCAACACCACTGCGACGGTGTATGTGCCGACGACAGCCCCGGAGTCCGTTGCAGAGAGCGGAAAGCAACCTGCTCAAGCCAAGGGTGTCCAGTTCCTTCGTATGGAAGACGGCAATGCGGTCTTTGCCGTTGAGTCAGGTCGCTACGTCTTTGCGTCAGAATGGAAGCCGGCTGGCTCGCGGCTTCAGTAGGAGAACACAGGACGGGCTGATTCCGCCGTTTGCCTGACGGCGTGCATCAGGCATCCGGCATGAGCAAACGGCGGATCGCCATGCGCGGTACTGCACCCGCGTCCGTCAAGCGGCCGTGGCGTTGAGGACACCGAGGTCCTCTGTCATCTGTCGCTTGACGGGCGCGAGGTGTCCCGGTAGCGGACAAGCAGGCTCGTGCCCTTCTTCGGCACTCGCAGCTCAAAGTCCGAGAGCAACGCCCGACCGGTCAGTATCTGCTGCTGTCTGGTGCGGGTCTCGTCGATGAACTCCACGCTGTATTGCGCATCGGCCTTGAGCCCGTGCAAGCCGGCCTGCAGTGCCGGATACGGACACTCGCTGCGGCGAAACACGAGCACGATGCCGGCGTTGAGGTCGGCCCGATGGAGTTGCCATGCGATCAACGCATCCGGCCCGGCAGAGGCGCGCGTCAGCGGATAGAAGTCGCCGTACCAGAACTTTTGATTCTCCTTCACTTCCCGCATCGCGGCCTGAGCCTCTTCCATCGAGAACTGCTCGTTGAGATAGTCAAACTGGGTGATCGAGCCACCCGTGGCGGCGCTCCGGAGGATGTAGGCCTTCGGCTCCCAGGCGCAACTGGTGAGCAAAGGCAGGTACTGGTTCAGCCCCACCGTCTGAATCTGGTCCCAATCGGCGTGGCCCGGCGAGCAGCCGGTGTCGCTGCGCCACAAGGGCACGGATCGCATGAGGGTTTCCAAGTCGATGCGACGGCCGCCGCTGGCGCAATCGTCGATCCACAGGCCCGGATGGCGGGCTCGCAGTTCGTCCCACATGGCGTAATGCCCTTCGACATACCGGATCTCGGTAATACCCTGTCGGTCCGGCGCGTCGGCGCCTCGCCAGTATTTGAGAGGGTCGATGTTGAAGTCGTTGCGATAGACGTCCAGGCCGAAGTCGGTGATACGGTTGGAGAGCAGGTCCGTCAGCCAGCGACGCGCGTCGGGATCGTTCAGCTTGAACAAGCCGCCGTTGGCGCCGCCGAAGACGAACTCCGGATGCTCCCTCGCGATTTGCGTGCCGGGGGCCACCCGTTCCGGCTCGAACCAGAGCAGGAATTTCAGTCCGAGGCGATGGCAGGCATCGCTGATCGGCTTGAGGCCGTTGGGGAAGCTCTTCGGCCTGCAGAACCAGTTGCCGACGCCGTTTGGGAATCCGCCTTCGAACCATGCGGCATCAAACCAGTGCGTGTCGCAGCCCAGGTCGTAGGTGGCCTGCACGGCATGGAGCTGGCCCGCCTCCGTGCTCCATTGGGGCCTTGTCCAACTGTAGCGGTCGAAACACTGCGCCGCGACGGGCAGCCGCAGCGGACGGCCGTTGAGTCTCGGCGCGTATTCGAAGAGCAGCAGGCGGCGGAATCGGTTATGGCCAGCGAGGCGGTCGCCTTTCCAGGGCATCAGCAGGATGCGGGGACTTCGGACCCGCTCGCCCGGATGCAGCCTGAAACATGTCTTCTCCATTCCCGCCTGCAACCGGGTGGGACCGGTGTTCCCACGATCCACGCGTGCGGCCCACTGACCGGACCAGCCGATGGCGGTAATGAGCCCTTCATCGCCGTACTGAAGGTTGAAGAACGGAAATGCGCCGTTCGACGGCCGGCCACCGGTCGGCGCGAATACGACCGGCTTGCCGGCCTCCAGTGTCGTCTCCAGCGGCAGGAACGATTTCTCGCCGCACACGTCGCCGGTGAGCTGGTGCAGGACCGCGGGTTTGCGGTAGTACCCCGTGCGCAGCAGGACGTCGAGGGTTTGGATGCTCTCGATGATCGGGGTCTCCTGCATCCCGGTGTTCTCGAAGTGCAGCACCCACTCGACGGCGGCATAACGCTCGAACAGCGTCACGACGGCGCTGACCTGCAATCCGGTCTTGGCGTCCGTCCAGCGGACCGTGCGAATGACGCGCCCGGGTTCCTCCTTCGTCTCGGCCGAATGCGTCCAGTCATTCAGCAACTCGGCCGAGGGCACGCCGTCATAGACGAACGAGAACGGCGTCGCGGTCGTGAGAAAGGACTGTCGGTCCTCGTCCGCCCAGACTCGTGTGCCGTCGGTCATGACGATCCTGGCGTCGGCCCAGTCCGCCTGGTCATAGCCTGGGCCATCCGGCGTCGTGTCCACCTTGAGTGTGATCTGACGCGTCCCCGGGGGCAGATCCACGTACACTGGGGCCGGCGCCTCGCCGCCTTTCAGAATGGGGGTCTCGAACGCGGATTGGTTGCCGATCTCCACACGGAACTGGGCGCTGCCGCGTACGCCTTCGGTGTCGAAGTTGTTGTCGATCCCGGCGAACGCCTCGAATGCCTTGGCGCCGGAGGGCACATGTAGAACGATCTCGCTGTTGGCATGGGTGCCGAGGCCATGTGCGAACTCCTGTTGCCCGATCCTGATCGGAGTTTCGATACAGGACTGGCCGAAGCGCAGCACGCTGTGATCCTGTCGCTTCACTTCGACGCGCACCGCCGGCTCGGTCCCCGGTGTCCGGCGGCCGGTGAACGCGATTGTCGCCCAGTCGAGCATCTCCTGCACCTGCTCATCGGCGGGCATGACCTCATCCTGCGGTGCGTCCGTGGGAATCTCGGCATCCTCCAAGGCCCAACCCGTCACGGACGAAGACAGGCAGAGTATGAGGACCGTTCTTACGAGTCTCGACATAGGTACGTCCTTTCAGCGATTGTGCCCTTGGGCATAGCGAATGAGATTGACCAGCAGTCGGTCGGCAGCCGGGTGTGTATTGAGGTTCTCGAGCACGTAAGGCGTGCTCAGGATGAACCGACCCTTGCCCGACTTGTACATGGCGATCAGGAGGCTTGAGCCGTAGCCTCGCTCGAACTGAGAATTGCCCGTGGCGAACCCGGCGGCGATGGTTTCGTCCGGCGTGTCCTGGCCTTCGAAGATCTCGCGGGGAATGACCGGGCTGTAGTAGTCCCAGTCCATGATGCCCGGACCTTGCAGTCCGTCGAAAACCGGATGACGATTGGCCACGCACACCTTGTGGTAGAGCCAGTCGTGGACGGTCCGGCAACGGCCCTTGTTCTTCAGCGGCAACCAATTCATCGCGGCCTTGCCGTCGCGGAAGACCTGGCCGCTGAGGAACAGCACAGTTGCGCCTCCCGCCATGTGGGCCGAGAGGTTTTCCCAGAGCGAGGGATTCGTCTCGGCATCGCTCGGCTTGCCGACCAGGACCACTTCGCTTGGATTGGAGGCATCCGCCGTCAACGGCCGGCAGTGGAGCCCATGCGCGGTGAGCCACTCCTGAGCCCTGCTGTCGATCCCCCAGATCGCCGCATCCCCTTCGAGTCGGGGCAACGCCGTCGGGTCGGACACGTAGAATGCCAGACGCCCGCCAGTGGGCGCGCCGCCGCGCTGCAAGTTGGCTGCGAGGGTGTATTGGCCGGTCGGCACATCGAGCCTGATTGTCTCGCGAATCGCCGGCGTGGCCAGCACGGGCGGATCGGGGATCTCGACCACCGTTTCTTTCTCCCAGACCGGCCCGTTCGGCCCGAACACGCGGAACCTCGCAGGATACTCGCCCGGCTTGAGGACCTCTTCATTGGCCAACACCGCCTCCACCCTCACCTCGCGTCCCGAGTAGGCGTGGAGCGGTTCCACGAACAGACACCACCGCAGCGGGGACCAGCCGTCGGATACCGCATCGAACGTCCCCGGTTTCCAGCGGCGCCAGAACGTCCAGAGTCCTTCGCCGGTCATGCCGTGGTCCAGCATGCCCGTCAAGTTGTAGCCGCACAGCTTCGGATTGGAGCGGATGCAGTTGAATCCGAGGGTCCGCTGCCGCGCGTGCAGACGTTGACTCTCGCGCAGCAGGTCCTCGGGAAATGGATACACCATGTCGAATCCCAGACGTTTCCAATCGGCGGCCAGAGCTTCGCCCTGCTGGCGCAGCATGGTCACGTCTTCGAGATCCGGCCTGGCGTCGGCCTGCTCGAAGTGCCGCCATTCATCGATTACGTCCATCAGGCTGCCGATGCCGTACTCAGAGAGGAATACCGGCCTGCCCTCTTGTCCAAGCTCGCGGATGAAGTGATCCGTCTGGAGGGACTGCGGCACGGCGGGATACCAGTGCGCGTCGCCCGCGTGCGGCGCGTAGCCGCCGGCGCCCAGAGAAACGTTCGCAGCGCCGGGACCTTCGACGCCCCAGACCGGCTGCCACTCGTCGGCGCCAGGGTTGCTGGCGGAGCCGATGGACCACTGACCATCCCAGCGTCCACTATCCAGCAGCACCAGCCGCGTGGGGTCCAGCTCACGCAGCTTGGGCAGGAAGCTCACCGCCTGCCGGAAGACGGGCCCGTCCTGGGTCTCGTTCAGCAGTCCCCAGATGGTGACGCTGGGATGATTGCGATCCCGCAAAACCATGGCCGAGGTGCTGCGATCGAATCGCTCGGCCATCTTGGGGGAGTCGCCCAGCAGCCAACTCGCGAAGCACTCCTCGTAGACCATCAGTCCCAGCTCATCGCACAGGTCGAGCTGCTCCGGATAAGCCACGCCGGCGATGAACCGGACCATGTTGAAGCCGGAAGCCTTGGCGTAGATCATGTCGCGACGGCCGAAGTCGGCCGTGACGGGCGCCTGCTGGCCGACCGGCATGTGGTTGCCCGTGTGTGTGCTCCGCAGGAAGATTCGCTTGCCGTTCAGATGGAAGTAGCCGTCCACAATCCGGAAATCGCGAAAGCCGCAACGGACGGAGCACTCGTGCGGCCTCTGTGCTGGGGCCGCCACGGACGCCGTCACACGATACAGGAAGGGATCGTCGAGACTCCACAGGCGCGGCTGGGTCACCTGTAGCGCCAGCTCGTGCCGGGACAGTCCAGTGGGAAACTGGGCCCGCTGCCGGGCCGCGTGCAAGACGTCGCCACCGGAGGCCGGAGCGATACTCAGGCTCAGCATCCCATCTGTAGCGGCCGGCCCGACGTTCTGCACCCCCACGGTCACTCCCACGTGCCCGGTCTTCATGTCAGGCTGCACGAATACATCGGTGATATGAACCGGGGGGACCCGTCGCAGTTCCACCGGGTACATGATCGCGCCGCTGTTGAACGAGCAGCCGCACATCGGCGGCGCGGTCTTGTTGCGGTGAGGAGTTTCGCTCAGGACATAGCCGTCGATGGGACTGCCGGTCGGGTTCAGGACGCGCACGGCGAGCAAGTTCTCGCCTTCCGTACGGATCGCGTCTGTGACATCGAATGCAAACGGCGTCTCGCCTCCCTCATACGTGCCGGCGTATGTGCCGTTGAGCCACACGTCCGCCACGTAGTCCACCGCGCCGAACCGGATGAGGACCCGGTCCTCCGTCGTTGGGCCCGGCAGCAAGCGGAAGGAATGCCAATACCAGGCTACCCCGTGATAGCCCGGAAAGACCTGCTGGATGATGCCGGGCACCGGTGCGTCCTGGGCGTCGGGCCGGACGACTTCGAACCAGCGATCCGTCCGACCTTTGTTCTCCGGATCGACGGCCAGCTTCCACGTGCCACTGAGTGTCTGTCTCGCCGCGGCGACTGCCGTTCGTATTCCCTGCGGATCGGTCTCCTGGGCCGCAGCGTCAGTGCTCCTCAGCAGCGCCGGTGCGAGAATCAGGGTGACGCACCATGTCCTTCTGAACGCTCGATCGGATCTGGTCTTCATCTCTATCTCCTTCTTGCCGTCGCCCAATGCAGAGGAACCGTAGCCGGCGAGATACGCCCATGACTGTTGGAATCCGATCCGCCGGCAACCGGGATCCGCAGTTGAGGCAATCCTAACAGATACTTGGGGGAATGAAAGGGCCTGTGGTGTGTCTGTCCAACGAATCTGTGGAAAGACACTGACCGACAACATAGAATACGTTTCGTTTCTGATGATGCATAACGGCGTCCTGTGAATTGGCCGGGAGACACCCATGTGGAAACGTGTAGGGCATCTTCTTCGGCGGTGTCCCGAACCCGACGATCCCTTGATCGAATTCGAAGAGGGGTTGCTGCTCATCGTCGATGCCGAGCAACTCGCGCACAATCTGCGCAGCAAGCTGCGCCGGACCATCGGGGCCGAAGACGCGATCGTCTATCTCGTTGACGTCAGTCAGGCCGCCAGAGGATTCACTCCGGTCGACGAACGACGAGCGGATGGATCGATGCCCGGGTCGGCCTCGTGCGCATCCGGGCCTCTCCCGGATATTCAGGCAAACAGCCGGACGGCGGACTGGTTCAGGGCCAATCGTGAGATCCTGCTGTTGGACCACGACAATGCGGTGATGGAGTACCTTCAAGACGAGATGCGCCCGTTTGTGGATCACGGCATGAATCTGGTCCTGCCGCTGATCTCGATGGAACGCCTGATTGGCCTTGTCTTCTCGCACTTCGGGCAGACACTCCTGAGCGAGTCCCAGCTCATGAACCTGCGACTGTTGAGCAAACAGGCGGGTCTGGCCTT
>ENA-UPTA01002889-UPTA01002889.1-activated-sludge-metagenome-genome-assembly--contig:-NODE-2889-length-17369-cov-7.673732_pt1 | contig 17369 bp, 10 predicted proteins | sample MGYA00238184_ERZ773361 | MGnify/ENA primary metagenome ERZ773361 (study PRJEB29100, sample SAMN05720205) | activated sludge metagenome | isolation source: anaerobic digester from wastewater...
AAGAGTTCGAGGCGTATCTCGAGCAGTTCCCGGATGGCGTGTTCGCCGTCCTGGCACGCAACCGGCTCCAGGCGCTGGGTCCGGCCGTTCCGGGGGGGCCTGCATCGGCCGCAGGCGCACCGTCGCAGCCGCAGTCGGCGGTCGCGGCAGTCGCGGTGCCGGCGCCGTCGGTGCAGACGTCCGTTGCGGCGCGACCGATGCCTGCCGCCGAGCCGAGTGTGGTGGCTGCGCCCGCGCCGGCCGCTGCGTCGCATAGGCCTGCGGCACAGGGGGCCACGGCACAGGGGGCCGCAGCACCTGCCGTCGCGAGCCCTCCCCAGGCCGCCTCGAGCGCCGCCGCGCCGGGCGGGGCGCCCGCACCGGCGGCGGGGACACCGGTCGCCATGGTCGCCCGCTCCGCACAGCCCTCTGCCGCCGCGGCGTCCGTCGCATCGTCGGGTGCGCCTTCGGGGGCGTCGCCGGGCGGTTCGTCCGGCCCCGTGGTGGTGATGGCCGACGGCAGCCGGTTCCACGGCGTCCTGAAGGACGGAAAGCCGCACGGCGAAGGCCGTCTGGTCAGCGACGCGTCGGGCGAATACGTGGGCCGGTTCGTCGATGGCGTGCGGGACGGCGAAGGCGCGCAGCGCTGGCCCAATGGCGATCACTACAAGGGCACGTTCAAGGCCGACCGCCCGCACGGACGCGGCGTGATGGAATTCGCCAACGGCGATCGGTACGATGGCGAGTTCGAGGCCGGCGTGTTCTCAGGGGTCGGCACCCTCACTCTGCCGAACGGATACCGCTACGAAGGGCAGTTCGTGCGCGGCAAGCGTCAGGGCAACGGCACGGTGCGGTTCCCCAACGGCGACCGGTACGATGGTGCGTTCGACGACGACGTCGCGGCCGGCACCGGGGTGCTGGTCTATCGGGATGGCGGACGCTACGAGGGTTCGATCGCGGCGGGCAAACCCTCCGGCAAGGGGGTGCACCACTTCGCTGCCGGCGGCCGCTATGAAGGCGAATTCCGCGATGGCGCGATGAGCGGCCGGGGCACGTACCGCTTTCCCAATGGCGATCGGCACGAAGGGATGTTCCAGGACGGCGCGGCCACCGGCGCCGGGGTCTACCACTTCGCGTCCGGAGGCCGGTTCGAGGGGGCATTCTCGGACAACGGACGCACCGCATCCGGTGTGCTGATCGACCAGGCCGGCAACCGCCGGCCGGGGTCGATGAACGATGGCCGATTCAAGGCCAACGACGGTTGATCAAGGAGGCAGCAATGAAGCGTGTCGCATGGATGGGTCTGATGGCGGCTGCGGCGTTTTCCCTCCCGGGAATGGCACCGGCCCAGAGCGGTCCCGTGTTCAAGTCCGGAAAGCTCGACGAGCGTGCGCTGGTCGAGGCGCTCGCACCGCCCGAACCGGAGATCCGCACGCGGAGCATCCGGGTCGCGCCGGGCGCCCAGTCGCCGTACGCACAGCCGCGGCCGGCAGCGCAGGCCGCGTCTTCGTCCGGATCGGCGTCGCTGCTGATCACGTTCGAAACCAATTCGGCCGAACTCACGCAGCGGTCGAAGTCGATGCTCGACGTGATGGCGCGTGCGCTCACCTCCGATCGGCTGGCCGAGTTCGGGTTCTCGGTCGAGGGGCACGCCGATCCGCGTGGCTCGAGCGACCTGAACGCACGCCTGTCCCAGGCGCGCGCCGACAGTGTCGTCGAATATCTGGTCAATCAGCACAACATCGACCGCGCCCGCCTCAAGCCCATCGGCAAAGGGGATTCCGAGCCGGTGAACAGCACGAATCCCGCTGCGCCCGAGAACCGCCGGGTCACGTTCCGCACGCAGGTCGAGTAAACCGCGGCGCATGCGCGGCGCCGGCTGGCGTCGCAGATCCGGGGGCAGGCCAGCAGGCGCCGGCGTACGGAGCGGCGCCCGCGTACGGAGCCGGCGCCCGCGTTCGGAGCGGGCATCCGTTCCCGGGGCAGACGCGCCACGCGCAGCCCCGCCCGCGCCGGTGCGTCAGCCTTCCTCGATCCGTTGCTGGATGTGGGCCAGCGCTTCCTCGACCTGATCGATCAGGATCAGGCACAGATCGCCCGGGCGCAGCCGCTCGAGTGCCATGTCGATCGCCAGGAACTCGCCGCGGATCTCGTCGACCACCTTGGTGCGCGTCGCACCCGCCAGGCCTTCGCGCAGCAGTGCGATGACTTCGCCGTCCGCGCGTCCGCGCTGGCACTGATCCTCGTACAGCAGCACTTCGTCGAACGCCGAGCCCAGAATGGCCGTCTGCTGGCGGATGTCCTCGTCGCGTCGGTCGCCGGCCCCGCTGATCACCACCAGGCGCCGCACGGCAGGAATCGCCTCGATGCCGAGCGCAAGCGCGGCAATCGCGTCCGGGTTGTGCCCATAGTCGGCGATCAGCGTGGCGCCACGGTAGGTCATCGTGTTGAAGCGGCCGGGCGCATTCGTCGCGTCGGTGGCAAAGGTGCGCAGGCCTTCCTCGATCACCGGCCACGGCACGGCGAGGGCCCAGGCCGCCGCGATCGCCGCCATTGCGTTCTCGAGCTGGAAGCCGATCGCACCGCCCAGCGTGAACGGGATGGCAGCGAGCGGAATCCGGTGCGTGGAGGCGCCTTCGGCGGCGACGAGGTCGCGCCCGTCGACGTAGACCGAGCGCCGCCCCTGCGCGCGATGCGTGGCCAGGCGCGGGTGGTTCGGATCCGTGCCGAAGAAGGTCACCGTGCCGGGGCAGTGCTCGGCCATCGCCGCCACCATGGGGTCGCACGCGTTCAGCACCGCAGTCCCGCCGGGGGCGACGTTCTGGACGACCACCCGCTTGAGGACCGCGAGATCCTCGACCGTGGTGATGTAGTTCATGCCGAGGTGGTCACCCGCGCCCAGGTTGGTCACGACCGCCACCTGACAGCGGTCGAAGGCCAGGCCTTCGCGCAGCAGTCCGCCGCGCGCCGTCTCGAACACGGCGGCGTCGACGTCCGGGTGCATCAGCACGTTGCGCGCGCTGCGCGGGCCGCTGCAGTCGCCGGTGTCGATCCGCTCGCGTCCGATGTAGATGCCGTCCGTGTTGGTCATCCCGACCCGCTGGCCGGTGCCGGACAACAGGTGCGAGATCAGCCGGACGGTCGTCGTCTTGCCGTTCGTGCCCGTGACGGCGACCACCGGGATTCGACCGTCGGAGCCGTCCGAGAACAGTTCGTCGACGATCGCTTCGCCCACGGCGCGGCCCTTGCCGAAGGACGGCTGCAGGTGCATACGCAGGCCGGGCGCGGCGTTGACCTCGACGATCGCGCCGCCCTGGGCCTCGAGCGGAAGCACGACCGTCTCGCACACGACGTCCACGCCGGCGATGTCCAGACCGATCGTCTGCGCCGCCTCGACGGCGCGTGCGGCGAGTTCGGGATGCACCTCGTCGGTGACGTCGGTCGCGGTTCCGCCGGTGCTGAGATTCGCGTTGTTGCGCAACACCACGCGCGCGCCCAGGGGCGGCACGGATTCGGGGGTGTACCCCTGCACCTCGAGGCGCGCGACGGCGAGTTCGTCGATCCGGATCTTCGTCAGCGCGGTGGCGTGGCCGTCGCCGCGCCGCGGGTCGGTGTTCACTTCGGCGACCAGCTGGCGCACGGTGCGCACGCCGTCTCCGATCACGTGGGGCGGGTCGCGCCGTGCGGCAGCGACCAGGCGCCTGCCCACCACGAGCAGACGGAAGTCGTTGCCGGGCACGAAGCGCTCGACCATCACGTCGGAGCTCACTTCATGCGCCGCGGTGTACGCCACCCGCAGATGCTCGATCGACTCGATGTTCACCGCGACGCCCTTGCCCTGGTTGCCGTCCTGCGGCTTCACGACCACGGCGCCGCCGATCTCGCGCATCGCCGCGCAGGCGTCCTCGTAGTCGGTCACCGGGCGGCCGGTCGGGACCGGTACGCCCGCCGCATGCAGCAGCTCCTTGGTCAGCTGCTTGTCCTGGGCGATCGACTCCGCGATGGCACTGGTCACGTCGAGCTCGGCCGCCTGGATCCGGCGCTGGCGGCTGCCCCAGCCGAACTGCACGAGGCTGCCTTCGGTGAGGCGACGGAACGGAACGCCGCGCGCCCGCGCCGCATCGACGATGGCACCGGTGCTCGGCCCGAGACGGATGTCCTCGTCGAGTTCGCGCAGTTCGGCGAGCGCCGCATTCAGGTCGAACGGGGTGTCCTCGATCGCCGCACGACACAACGCGAGCGCATGGTCGAGCGCCAGGCGCCCGACCTTCTCTTCGGAGTACTCGAAGACGATCTGGAACGTGCCTTCGTCGACGGTCGCCGCCGTCCGCCCGAACGTCACGGGACAGCCGGCCTCGGCCTGCAGCTGAAGTGCCGAGACCTGAAGCGCACGTGCCATCGAGACCGGTTCGTGCGCCCCGATCGGGCGCAGGGCGCCGACCTGCGGGAAGCGTGCGCGAAGCCGCTCCTCGAATCCGGGACGGCGTTCGATCTCGCGTTCGGATGCCGTGCAGTGGACGATCGCCTCGATCGAAGTGCAACGGCCCCACAGGTTCGGGCCGCGCAGCGCGCGGATGCGTTCGATCTCCATTTCAGCGACCTCCTTCCGGCAGCGCCGCCGCGACCGTCGCCAGCGCGGCGGGCGGTGGACTGAACTGCCGATCGGGGTCGAAGTGCGCCAGCCCGGCACGTACCAGGTCTGGCGTGATGCCCAGTGCCACCGCGGCGGCGATGGCTGCGACCACGGTCTCCGCGGAGTATTTCGCCGGATCCTGCATCACGCAGGGGAAGCTGGAGATCCGGCCCAGCGCCGTCTCGCCGGTCGCGTCGGCGAGGAGAACGACGCCGTCGCGCGCGAACATCGCGCGGCCGCCGGCGGCGCAGTGTGCGCGGATGGCATCGTTGTCGGCCCTGCCCGAATACAGCATCACCTGTCCTTCACTGAGTTCCACCATCTCGAGCACGCGCGGGTCGTCGGCATTGAGTACGGCCGTGCCTTCCCGCAGCACGATGTCGACCTGCGTGCGCAGCACCTTGAAGACGTGGTCTTCGGTCTCGATGTGGCATTCCGGGATGCGCAGCTCCGGGTCCATGCCGGTCACGACGCCCACCAGGCACCGGTCGTAGGCCAGTCCTTCGGCCGCCATCGTCCACGGGCCGTTCTCGAACACGCCCGCATCGACCGCGCGGTTGATCAGCACCCGATGCGCCGACGGCCAGTTGGCGCAGTCGGTCGTCTCGATCGTGCGCCGGTTGGTGAACAGCCCGTCCCGGCAGGCGAGGCCGACCCGGTTGCCGGCGAGCTGCAGCAGATGCGCGACGATCCGGGCGATGCCCGTGTTGCCGCCGTTGCCCGTGATGCCGACGATCGGGATGCGGCCGCGGTCGCCGTTCGGGAACAGGTGGCGGGCGATGATGTCCCCGACGGGCTGCGGTTTGCCGCCGGCGGGCACGATGTGCATGTGCAGACCCGGCCCGGCGTTCACCTCGACGATGGCGCCCCCCTGTTCGGCCAGCGGCCGGGAGATGTCCTCGACGACGAGGTCGATCCCGGCGATGTCCAGTCCGACGATGCGTGCGGCGAGCGCCGCCGTGGCGGCGGTCGACGGGTGCACGCGATCGGTGATCTCCCACACGACGTTGCCGTGGCGCTGGATGAGCACCGAATGGCCGGCCGGCGGGATCGAGTCGGGCGCGAAGCCCTGGCGCTCGATCTCGATGCGGTTCATCGAGTCCAGGCGCACCAGGTTCAGCGGGGTGGAGCCGTGCTCGCCGCGCAGGGGGTCGGAGTTCAGCTGGACCTCGATCAGTTCGAGGATGGTCGAGCGGCCGTCGCCGACCACGTAGGCGGATTCGCCCTTGGCGGCCGCCGCGAGCTTGTTGCCCACGATCAGCAGCCGGTGCTCGTTGCCCGGGATGAAGCGTTCGACGATGACGGCGCTGCCCTGCGTGGCCGCGACGTCGTACGCGGAGAGGATCTCTTCCCGGTTGTCGAGGTTCACGAACACGCCACGGCCATGGTTGCCGTCGCTGGGCTTGACCACGACCGGCATGCCGATGTCCTGTGCGGCCGACCAGGCCTCGTCCCGGCCGTGCACGATACGGCCTTCGGGGGTGGGCACGCCACACTGGCGCAGCAGTTCCTTGGTGAGGTCCTTGTCGCGCGAGATGCCTTCGGCGATGGCGCTGGTGCGGTCGGTCTCGGCGGTCCAGATGCGCCGCTGGCGCGATCCGTAGCCGAGCTGCACGAGGTTCCCGGTGTTCAGGCGCGTCGCGGGAATCGTGAGCTTCTCGGCGGCGTCGACGATGCACGAGGTGCTGGGGCCGAGGCAGTGCTGGTCGGCCTTGACGCGCAGGTCCTCGATCGCCGCGGCGACGTCGAACGGGCGGTCTTCGATCGCCGCCATGACCAGGTCCCGGGCGGCGTACAGCGTGGCGCGGGTGACCTCTTCGTGCCAGGCGCGCACGATCACCTTGTAGACGCCCCGGCGCGACACCTCGCGCGCCTTGCCGAATCCGCCGCCGGTGTAGCCGGCCAGGTCCTGGAGCTCGAGCGCAACGTGCTCGAGGATGTGGCCGGGCCAGGTGCCTTCCTCGAGGCGCCGGACGAACCCGCCGCGCTCGCCATAGCTGCAGCGGTGTTCGATCAGGGAGGGGATCCATTTCACCAGGCGTTCCGTGAAGCCCGGCAGCGTGTTGGACGGGAAATCCTCGAGTTCGCCGATGTCGATCACGGCTTCGAGCACCGTCTGGTACGTCCACATGTTGGGACCGCGGACGACGTTGATGCCGAGGATCTCGATGTTCTTCATTGCTGCTCGCGGCCGCGGGCGCCCCCGGCCTTCCGTGAAATGGACACGGCTCGTAGAACGGCCCCACCGGTGAGAGGTTGACACTCCGGTTCCGAATTCTGCGTGCGCGCGCCGTACGGCGTCCGACGCGGCAGGACCGGGCCGTGCCCGCAGCCAGGGGCCCCGGCGGGGCCGTTGCGTGTTTCCTGCCACAATCGCGTCAACGCGCAGCGGGGTGCGCGCGTTCAAAAATAGAATCCGATGATGTTCATCACAGTCCGTCCCGGGTCGCGGGACCGTGGTTCGCGGGGTGCCCCGGATCGCGGCATCGGCCGCCCGGACCCGTTTTCATGCTGATCCGACCCCGCACCCGATGACCTCCGGCCTATTGTCGAAAGCCCCCGAAGAACCTGCCCTGCCGGACGCATGGTTGGCCCGTATCCGGGGTGTGATGCGGGACGGAGAAGCCGTTCGCGCCGTGTTCGAGACCGACCTGGACGGTCGCCTGCGGTTTGCCCGGGGTCTCGTCCTCCTCACCGACGAGCGTCTGCTGTCGGCCCAGGCCTCGGACGGCGACTGGCAGGAATGGCCGTTGCGCGCGGACCTGTCGGTGCACCTGAACGATCATGCCGGTGTCGTCCGACTGGAACTCGTCGACGGCGCTGCACGGCTCGCCAGCTGGCGCTTCACGCTTGCCCACCAGGCTGCCGCCACCGTCCTGTGCGACGAATTCGTCCGCCAGCGCGACGCCCTGGCAGAGGGCGTCCGGCTGCGGCCGCGCGAGGTGCCGTGCTGCCCGCTGTGCAACGCGCCGCTGCCGGCCGGCCAGGAGAGCTGCACCGCATGCGGCGACGACAGCCCGGAGGCACCGTCGACCTGGACGCTGTTCCGTCTGTGGCGCTTTGCCAAGCCGTACCAGGGCCAGCTGCTGCTGGGCTTCCTGCTGACCGTCGCCTCGACGGGGGCGACGCTGGTCGCGCCGTACCTGACGATGCCCCTGATGGACGACGTGCTGATCCCGTTCCAGAACGGGGTGCCGATCGACCGCACCCTGGTGTCGATGTACCTGGGCGGGCTGCTGCTGTCGGCGCTGCTGGCCTGGGGGCTTGGCTGGGCCCGCACCTTCATCCTGGCCAAGGTGAGCGAGCGGATCGGGGCCGACCTGCGCACGGCCACCTACGACCATCTGCTGCGTCTGTCACTGGAGTACTTCGGCGGAAAGCGGACCGGAGACCTGATGGCGCGCATCGGCAACGAGACCGATCGCATCTGTCTGTTCCTGTCGCTGCACCTGCTCGACTTCGGCACCGACGTGCTGATGATCCTGATGACCGCGGCCATCCTGGTGTCGATCGATCCGTGGCTCGCCCTCGTCACGCTCACCCCGCTGCCGCTGATCGCCTGGCTGATCCACCTCGTGCGCGACCGGCTGCGGGTCGGATTCGAGAAGGTCGACCGCATCTGGTCCGAGGTCACCAACGTGCTGGCCGACACCATTCCCGGCATCCGGGTGGTCAAGGCGTTCGCCCAGGAGAAGCGCGAGTCGGCGCGCTTCCGCGACGCCAACCGCCACAACCTCGCGATCAACGACCGCGTCAACGCCATCTGGTCGATGTTCTCGCCCACCGTCACCCTGCTGACCGAAGTCGGGCTGCTGGTGGTGTGGGCGTTCGGCATCTACAAGGTCTCGCAGAAGCAGATCACCGTCGGTGTGCTCACGGCCTTCCTGGCCTACATCGGGCGCTTCTATCTGCGGCTCGACTCGATGAGCCGCATCGTGTCGTTCACCCAGAAGGCGGCGGCCGGCGCCAAGCGCATCTTCGACATCCTCGACCACGTGTCGTCGGTGCCCGAGCCGGCCAACCCCCGCCACCTCGATCGTGTCGAAGGCCGCATCGAGATCCGGGACGTCGGCTTCCGCTACGGCAACCGGTCGGTGCTGCGCAACGTGGATATCGACATCGCGCCGGGCGAGATGATCGGCCTGGTCGGGCACAGCGGCTCCGGCAAGAGCACGCTGGTCAACCTGATCTGCCGGTTCTACGACGTCACCAGCGGTTCGATCCGCGTCGACGGGGTCGACATCCGCGCACTGCCCGTGGCCGAATTCCGCCGCAACATCGGTCTGGTGCTGCAGGAGCCGTTCCTGTTCTTCGGCACGATCGCCGACAACATCGCCTACGGCAAGCCGGATGCCACCCGCGAGGAGATCGTCGCTGCCGCGCGCGCCGCGCATGCGCACGAGTTCATCCTGCGGCTGCCGCACGGCTACGACTCGCTGGTGGGCGAGCGGGGGCAGGCGCTGTCGGGCGGTGAGCGTCAGCGCATCTCGATCGCCCGCGCGCTGCTGATCGACCCGCGCGTGCTGATCCTCGACGAGGCCACCTCGGCGGTCGACACGACCACCGAGAAGGAGATCCAGCGTGCGCTCGACAACCTGGTGCAGGGGCGGACCACGATCGCGATCGCCCACCGCCTGAGCACGCTGCGCAAGGCCAACCGGCTCGTCGTGCTCGATCGCGGCAAGGTGGTCGAGGTGGGGCCGCACGAGGAGCTGATGGCCCGCGAGGGCGCGTACTACCGCCTGTACCAGGCGCAGGCCCGTCAGGTCGACACCGAAACCGACGGATCCGAACAGCCCATCCAGTGGAACAACGCGCATGCCGACCGAGACCCTGCCTGACTGGTCCCTGAGCCGCGATCCGTTCGGCCGGCTCGTCTTCACCGCAGCGGACGGCACGCGGCACGAGAACGTGGTGCCGGTGCGCGCGTTTCCGGTGCGGGCACCCGAATCGTCGGTCGCGATCATGAGCCCGGAAGGGCGCGAACTGGCCTGGATCGAGCAGCTGGCCGACGCGCCGGCGGCCGTCCGGACCGTCATCGACGAGGAGCTCGCCGGTCGCGAGTTCACCCCCGAGATCCTGCGGATCCGCAGCGTCTCGAGCTTTGCCGCGCCCAGTACCTGGGATGTCGAGACCGATCGTGGCGACGCCAGCCTGGTGCTCCGCGGCGAGGAGTTCATCCGGCGCCTGTCGCAGCAGACCCTGCTGATCGCCGACGCCAACGGCATCCACTTCCTGATCCGCGACCTGACCGCGCTGGATCGCACGAGCCGCAAGCTGCTCGACCGGTTCCTGTAGCGCCGCACACCGGTCGGCGCAGTTGCTGCGCTCGGCTGCTGCGCTCGGCCGCTGCGTTCGGCCGGCGTGGTCCCTGCGAGCGGCCGACGCGTGGTCCCGGCGCGTGGCCGGCGCGCCCCCGCGCTGCCGGACGCGAAGGCGTGTGCTACGGTGCGGATTCCGTCGTTTCGCACCGCCTTGACGCCATGAATGCGCCGCTTCGCATCGCCCAGTCCGTCTGCCCCCACGACTGCACCAGCACCTGTGCGCTCGACGTCGAGATCGTCGACGCGCGCACGATCGGGCGCGTGCGCGGATCGCACCGCAACGCCTACACCGCCGGCGTGATCTGCGAGAAGGTCGCGCGTTATGCCGAGCGCGTGCACCACCCCGATCGGCTCACCGTCCCGCTGTTGCGCGACGGGCCGAAGGGCGCCGGGCGGTTCCGGCCGATCTCGTGGGACGAGGCGCTCGACCGGGTTGCCGACGCCTTCGTCGAGAAGGCCGCGCGGCACGGCGCCGAAACGGTGTGGCCGTATTTCTATGCCGGCACCATGGGGCTGGTGCAGCGTGACGGCATCAACCGCCTGCGCCATGTGATGAGGTACTCGCGCTGGTATTCCACCATCTGCGTCACGCTGGCCGACACCGGCTGGATCGCGGGCGTCGGCTCCAAGCGCGGGGTCGATCTGCGCGAGGCGGCGCAGCACGCCGACCTGATCGTCATCTGGGGCGGCAATCCGGTGAACACCCAGGTCAATGTGATGCAGCATGCGATGGCGGCGAAGAAGCGCGGCGCCAAGCTCGTCGTCGTCGACCCCTACCGCACCGGGACCGCGGAGAAGGCCGACCTGCACCTGCCCGTGCGGCCCGGCACCGACGGCGCGCTGGCCTGCGCGGTGATGCACGTGCTGTTCGCGGAGGGGTTCGCCGACCGCGACTACCTGCGGCGGTACACCGATCGGCCGGACGCGCTCGAAGCCCATCTGCGTACCCGCACACCCGATTGGGCGAGCGCGATCACCGGCCTGCCGGCCGAGACCATCGTGGCGTTCGCGCGCCTGTACGGAAGCACCCGGCGCAGCTTCATCCGCTGCCATCACGGTTTCTCGCGCTCGCGCAACGGCACGGCCAACATGCACGCGGTCACGTGTCTGCCCGCCGTGACCGGTGCATGGCAGCACCCGGGCGGGGGTGCCCTGTACGGGCACACCGGCATCTATCCGCTGCAGCGTTCGCTGATCGACGGCTCCGACCGCATCGACCTGTCGGTGCGCGAGCTCGACCAGTCGCGGCTCGGCCCCATCCTGACCGGCGACGCCGAGGCCCTGAAGGATGGGCCTGCGGTGACCGCGCTGCTGGTGCAGAACACGAATCCGGCGATGGTGTGCCCGGAGCTGCACAAGGTGCACGCCGGGCTGGCGCGCGAGGACCTCTTCACCTGCGTGCACGAGCAGTTCATGACCGAGACGGCGGCGTTCGCCGACGTGGTGCTGCCGGCGACCGCCTTCCTGGAGCACGACGACTTCTACACCGCCAGCGGCCACACCACCTTCCAGGTGGCGCGCAAGCTGATCGAGCCGCCGGGCGAGGCGCGCGAGAACCACTACGTGATCTGCGAACTCGCACGGCGTCTCGGCGCCGAGCATCCGGGCTTCGGCATGACCGCCTGGGAGATCATGGATGCCACGCTCCGGAACTCGGGCATGTGGGATGCGCAGACCAATCTCGAGCGGGGAGGGCAGGACTTCGCCGCACCGTTCGAGACCATGCACTTCCTCGACGGATTCGACACGCCCGACCGCCGGTTCCACTTCAGTCCCGACTGGAAGCGCTTCGGCGGCCGCTGGCAGGACATGCCCGAGCTGCCCGATCACCAGGACGTGATCGATCGCGCCACCGAGGACAAGCCGTTCCGGCTGGTGGCGGCGCCTGCACGCACCTTCCTGAACTCCACGTTCACCGAGACGCCGAGTTCGGTCAAGCGCGAGCGACGCCCCACCGCGCTGATGCGCGCCGAGGACTGCGCCGCGCTCGGCGTGGCCGACGGCGACCTGGTGCGGATCGGCAACGACCGGGGCGAAGTGGTCGTGCACGCGCGCCATGCCGAGGGGCAGCAGTGCGGCGTGATCGTGGTCGAGGGCATCTGGCCCAACCACGCGTTCAAGACCGGCATCGGCATCAATGCGCTGACCAGTGCCGATCCGGGCTGGCCGGTCGGCGGCGCCGTGTTCCACGACACGGCGGTGTGGGTGCGCAAGGCCGACTGACGCGGCCCGCCGATCAGGCGCTCGTCACGCCCCTGCGCTGCATCGCGGCTTCGAAGGCGGCCAGGCGTACCGGGAAGCGCCCCTCAGCGTCACGCGCGGGGGGCGTGACGATCTGCCGCTGCGGCAGGGTCTCGTAGAAGTGGCAGGCCACGCGGTGTCCGGGCGCCGCCTCACGCAGCGCCGGCTCCTCCTGGCGACAGCGGTCCTGGGCATGGGGGCAGCGCGTGTTGAACCGGCACCCCGGCGGCGGATTCATCGCGCTCGGCACGTCGCCGGTCAGGATGATCCGCTGACGCTCCGCGGTCGGGTCGGGCCGCGGGATCGCCGACAGCAGGGCCTGCGTGTACGGATGCAGCGGTTGCGCATAGAGGGTGCGCTTGTCGGCCATCTCGACCAGCTTGCCCAGGTACATCACGGCGACGCGGTCGCTGATGTGCTTGACGACCGCGAGATCGTGCGCGATGAACAGGTACGACAGGCCGAAGCGCTGCTGCAGGTTCTGCAGCAGGTTCACCACCTGCGCCTGGATCGACACGTCCAGGGCGGACACCGGCTCGTCGCAGACGATGAGATCGGGATTGACGGTCAGGGCGCGCGCGATGCCGATGCGCTGACGCTGGCCGCCGGAGAACTGATGCGGATAGCGACGCGCGTGCTCGGGCAGCAGCCCGACCACGTCGAGCAGCTCGCGCACCTTCTGCGCGCGGTCGGCTTCGCTGCCGATCCCGTGCACGGCCATCGGCTCGGTCAGGATGTCGCCGATCGTCATGCGGGGATTCAGCGACGCGTACGGATCCTGGAAGATGATCTGAAGGTGGCGGCGCATCTGCCGCATGCGGTCCGGCGGCAGCGGCGCGATGTCCTCGCCCTTGAAGTGGATCGAGCCACCGGTGGGCTCGAGCAGGCGCAGGATCAGCCGGCCGGTGGTCGACTTGCCGCAGCCCGATTCGCCGACCAGGGCCAGCGTCTCGCCGCGGGCGATGTCGAAGCTGACGTCGTCGACGGCGCGCACCTGTCCGACGGAGCGGCTCAGGATCACGCCGCGCTTGACCGGGAAGTGCTTGACCAGTCCGCGCACGCTGAGGATGTTGTCGGCGGCCATGTCAGAGGGTTCCGATCGATTCGACGGGCGCCTTCCAGCAGGCGACCCGGTGCTGCGGCGCCAGTTCGCGCAGCGGCGGCGGCTCGGCGTGGCAGCGCGTGTCCGCGAACGGGCAGCGGGGCGAGAACCGGCATCCGGCCGGCTGGTTGGCCGGACTGGGCACCGTGCCTTCGATGGTGGCGAGCCGTTCGCGTTCGATGTCCAGCCGCGGGATCGAGCCGAGCAGCCCGATCGTGTACGGGTGCTGCGGGTCGGCGAACAGCGCCCGCACCGGGGCGCTCTCGACGATCCGGCCGGCGTACATCACGATCACCTCGTCGACCAGCTCGGCGATCACGCCCAGGTCGTGCGTGATGATCAGGATGGCCATGCCGAGCCGCTGCTGCAGGTCGCGCAGCAGTTCGAGGATCTGCGCCTGGATCGTCACGTCGAGCGCGGTGGTCGGCTCGTCGGCGATCAGCAGTGCCGGCTCGCAGGCGAGCGCCATCGCGATCATCACGCGCTGGCGCATGCCGCCCGACATGTGATGCGGGAAGTCGTCGAAGCGCTGCGCGGCCGACGGAATGCGCACCAGCTCGAGCACCTCGATGGCGCGGGCGCGCGCGGCCTCGGGCGACATGCCGGTGTGCGCACGGATCGCCTCGACGATCTGCCGGCCGATGGTGTGCACCGGATTCAGCGAGGTCATCGGCTCCTGGAACACCATCGACATCTTGCCGCCGCGCAGCAGGCGCCGCTCCTCCGCATTCAGGGCCAGCAGGTCCCGGCCTTCGAACAGGATGGCGTCTGCGCTCACCTGGCCCGGCGGGGAGGGCACCAGGCCCATCAGCGACAGCGACGTGACGCTCTTGCCGCACCCGGACTCGCCGACCAGACCCACCGTGCGGCCGCGCCCCACGGTGAAGCTGATCCCGTCGACCGCCTTGAAGAGTCCGCGCTCGGTGTCGAACCAGGTGCGCAGCGCGCGCACTTCGAGCAGCGGGGCGGCGCCGTCGGCAGCCGCCCCGCCAGGGGCGTTGTCGGCCATGTTCACAGCGACAGGTCCAGTCCCTTGTAGAACGTGTTCTGGAAGAGCATGTGTGCGCGCGCGCCCTTCAGCTTCTTGTTGGTGGTCTGGTACATCGCCACGTTCATCACCGGGATCCAGAGGTGCTCCTTCATCACCTTCTCCTGGACCTTGCCGAACGCGGCGGCGCGATCCGCGTCGTTGGTGGCGATGCGGCCCTGGCGCAGCCACTCGTCGGTCTCGGCGTCCTTCCAGCCCATCCGGTTGGGGACCGGGATGTTGTTGGAGTCGAAGTAGAAGTTCATCAGCTCGCCGGCCGACAGGTAGGGCACCGTCACGGTCCAGGCGTCGTACTCGGGGCTGCTGAGCTTGGACATCATGATGGTCGAGTCGAGCGGCTCGATCTTCCACTCGATGCCGATCTTGCGCATGTAGCCCTGGATCGCCTCCGACACGCGCGGGAAGTAGCTGACCTGCGGGATGTAGATCACGGGGGCCAGGCGCACGCCGTCCTTCACGCGGATGCCGTCGGGCCCGGGCTTCCACCCGGCTTCGTCGAGCAGCTTCTTGGCGCGGTTCACGTCCTCCTTGATGATCGTGCGGGTGGCCGGATTGTGATCGCGTGCGGCCGGCTCGATGTACGTGTAGGCGGGGTCGGCCTGACCCAGCATCGCGCCCTTGACGATCTCGGCGCGGTTGATCGCGATGCTCATCGCCTCACGCACGCGCTTGTCCGCGACCAGCGGCCGGTTGGGACGGAAGCCGTAGTACATCAGCTGGAAGTTCGGCTTGGCCTGCTCGACGTTGAGCTGCGGCGATTTCTTCGCCTGCTCGATGAACTGGATCGGGAAGTGCGTGGTGATGTCGAAGCGTCCGCCCATCATCGCCGCCAGCCGGCTCGAGTCTTCCGGCACGATGCGGATCACCAGCCGTTCGAACTTCACCGGGCCGGGATTCTTGTACATCGACGGGCCCCAGCGGTACGCGTCGTGGCGCTTCAGCACGATCTCGGTGCGCGGCGTCCAGGACACGAAGCACCAGGGCCCCGTGCCGTCGACGCCCTTGATGCCGTAATCCTTGCCCCACTGCTCGACGCTGTCCTTGTTGTGGATCGCGTTGTTGAACATCGTGAGCTGCACGAGCAGGTCGGAGTTGGGCTCGTTCAGCTCGTACTCGACCGTGTAGGGGTCCGGCGCACGCAGCTCCTTGATCTTGCCGGCGCGCCACGCGTACGGCGCGCGCGTGGCCGGATCCTTCTGGCGATTGAAGCTGTAGACGACATCGGCGGCGGTGAACTTCTTGCCGCTGCAGAACTGCACGTCGTCACGCAGCTTGAACGTGTACAGCTTGCCGTCGGGGCTGATCGTCCACGACTTCGCCAGGTAGGGGATCGGGGTCTTGCCGTCCCAGTCGAGCGCCACCAGCGTGTCCTGGAACATGTTGACGATGTCCGAGGTCGGCGACCACGTGCTGCGATGTCCGTCGTAGTGCGGCGCATCCAGCGACTTCATCATGTTCAGGGTCTGGGCGTGCGCACCGGATGCGAGCGATGTCAGCGCGGCGGCGGTGAAGGCCAGGGGCGCCAGGATGCTTCTCATGCGGGTCTCCTCCTGCGGTTCGTGCGCGCGTGGCGCATTCGGTCGATGGGTGCGGCCGGTGTCAGGCCACCGCGTCGGCGGCCGGGCTGCGGGTCATGGGGGTCTCGGGGGTCATTGCTGGAGCCGGGGGTCGAGCACGTCGCGCACCGCGTCTCCGAGCAGATTCGCGGCGAGGACGATGATGAAGATGGCCAGGCTCGGGATGGTGGCGATGTGCGGTGCCATGAACAGGTAGTCGCGCCCCTGGGCGGCCATCATGCCGAGCTCGGCGACCGGCGGCTGCGCACCCAGCCCGAGGAAGCCGAGCGCCGAGCCGAGCAGGATCACCTGACCGAAGCGCAGCGTCAGCGACACCGAGATCGTGGAGATGCAGTTCAGCGTCAGGTACCGCCACATCAGCGTGTGGTTGGACACGCCGACGGCGCGGCCGGCTTCGATGAACTCCTGTCCCATCACGCCGATCGCGGCGCCGCGCGACACGCGGGCCGTGCCGGGGATGGTCTCGATGACCAGCGCGATCAGGACGGCAGTGAGCCCGGCGCCGAAGACGGCCGCCACGGCGAGACCGATCAGGATGGCGGGGAAGGCGAGCAGGATGTCGACCGTGCGCATGATCCACGGGTCGAGCTTGCGGTAGAACGCTGCCAGGATGCCGAGCGCGCCGCCGATGGCGCCGCCGAACACGACGCCCACCACGCCCATGGCGAGGGTGTTTCGGGTGCCGTACAGCACGCGGCTGAGGATGTCGCGCCCGGTGTTGTCGGTGCCGAACCAGTGGGTGCCGTCGGGCGGCGCCATCACGTTCGCCATGTCGGTGTAGTAGGGATCGTACGGCGCGATCCAGGGCGCGAAGAGGGCACCGAGCGCGGCGATCAGCAGCACGATCGCCGCGCCCGCGGCGATGCGGTCGCGCGCCAGCCGTGCGATGAATCCCGCGCGGCGGGACAGGGGCGCGGCCGGCGCCGCCGGGGCGAGCTGGGCACTCATGCGCGTTGCACCCTCGGGTCGAGGTAGACGTACAGGACGTCCACGATCAGGTTGATCACCAGGAACGCGATCGCGAGGATCATGATGGCGCCCTGTGCGGTGGGGAAGTCGCTCGAGATGATCGCGCCGACCGCCAGGCGGCCCACGCCCGGCCAGGAGAACATCGTCTCAGTCACGACGGCGCCGCCGAGCAGGAACGCGGCCTGGAGCCCGATCAGCGTGACCACGGGAATCAGCGCATTGCGCAGCGCGTGGTGCACGATCACCGCACGCTCGCGCAGACCCTTGGCGCGCGCGGTGCGCACGAAGTCGGCGCCCAGCACTTCGAGCACGGCCGTGCGCGTGAGCCGGGCGATCGGACCGATCAGCACGCTGCCGAGCGTGAGCGCCGGCAGGATCAGCGCCGGCAGCCCGCCGGCCCACACCGGGCCGACCCGGCCCGTGAACGGCAGCAGGTCCCACTTGTAGCCGACGAACTGGATGAGCAGCAGTCCGATGAAGAACACCGGCATCGAGA
>ENA-UPTA01002893-UPTA01002893.1-activated-sludge-metagenome-genome-assembly--contig:-NODE-2893-length-17349-cov-32.677865_pt1 | contig 17349 bp, 10 predicted proteins | sample MGYA00238184_ERZ773361 | MGnify/ENA primary metagenome ERZ773361 (study PRJEB29100, sample SAMN05720205) | activated sludge metagenome | isolation source: anaerobic digester from wastewater...
AAAGACTTATTTAGACACGTATTCTCATCACGTGCTTTATTATTATATAATATTTGAATTTAAAAGTCAACAACTTTATTCCAATTATTGAAAGAAAAAACCACACAAAATTAAAAGAGCAATAGACTATTTTTTGATATCTATTGCCCTATTTTATAGCTTTTAAAGCTAATTATATCAGTTTATGTCTTTAATGTTTATAAACAATTATTCCCAAATTATTGGAATATCATTTGTGTAATATCAATTTTAAAAACAATGCTTTTCGTAGGATCTGTTTTTATTCTGAAACCCAAATTGTTGGAGCACCAGTGACATAACGCCAATGGTTTCCGTCATAATTAGGCGTCTCGCTATACCAATAAACAGGAAGATTACTTGAATTCCACCAATATTCCCAACCTGCAGGTTTATCTGTTGCTTTCGCATAAATATTTAAAGATGTGCTGCTGTCAAAAGCATAGTGATCAATTGTTGTAACGCTTCTTGGAATAACAATTTGACCTAACCATAAACATCTACCAAAAGCATATTCGCCAATTGAAACAAGTCCTTCTTCTAATGTAACTGAAGTTAACCAAGTGTTATAAAATGCGTTTCTGCCAATTGATTTTACATTACCACTAAGTTCTAATGTTGTTATTTGAGAGCCATTAAAAGCTTCATCACCAATAGCTTCAATATCAGCTGGGATTGTTGAAATTTTAATTCCATAAAGAAGAGTATTTGTTGCCGTTTCAATAATTGCATTACAATTTTCTCTAGAATCAAAAACTTGATTTTCACTATCTACTGTAAGAGCTGTAGCATTATTACAAGCACTAAAACCTGGTTTTTGCATAAATCTTACTCCACTACCGATTGTAATCGTAAGTGTGCCTGTACATTCACCAAAAGCATCATATTTAATACTTTGAACATTATCTGGTATTACAATATGAAACAATGTGCTACATCCTTTAAACGCATCTTTACCGATAACAACCACACTATTTCCTAAAGTAAGATTTCTAAGCATGCCGCAATAATAGAAAGCATTGTCGCCAATATACGTAGTAGTATTCGGAATTACAACTTCTGTTACCAAACGATTGCGATAAAATGCACTCTCTTCAATAACTTTAAGATTGTTTGGAAGTCTAATTGCTCCTAGATTTAAACACTCAGCAAAAGCCGAATTACCAATATAAGTTATACTATTAGCTAATGTAACGCGTTCTAAATTCGTGCAAGCAAGAAAAGCAGAATCTTCTATCGTTTTAACACCTTCTGGAATAGTAATTGCTGTTATTTGTGTATTATTATAAAAAGCATGTGCTCCAATAATTTCTACTCCGTTTGGAATAATCGTTTCATTAAACCCAAAAGCAAGACGAGACGTTAATTTTTCAATAATTGCTGATTCATTAGGTGCTGCATATACTGTGTTGTCTTCATCAACAATAATCCTATTTAATCCATTACATGCCTGAAAAGCGCTACGTCCAATATACTTAACATTTTTAGGAATTGTAATTGTTGTTAAACTAGAACATCCTTCAAAAGCAAAACCAGCTATTATTTTTGTATTTTCGTGAATTTCAATATTATTTATTGAAGTGTTCTTTGCTTTCAATAATACTAAATAAGGATTTTCACCATTACCCAAATACTTTGCATTATTATATTCGGTAGTTGCCAAGTTGTCGTGTTGATAGAAAGCATAGATACCCATATATTCAATGCTATTAGGAATTGAAACAGACACTAAAGAACGACTTCTTTCAAAAGCATTGTTTCCTATGTATCTAAGATTATTTCCAAATGTAACTTTAGTTATTGATGACTGACTAAAAGCATTATCATCTATTTTTATCAAACTATCAGGAAATGTTATTTCTGTTAGTCCTTTGCATTGAGAAAAAGCAAGTTTGCCTATTATTTTAACTCCAGTACCAAAGTTTAATTCTGTAAAGTTTATCTTTTCAAAAGCGCCATTAGCAATAAGTTTACATTTATTATGAATTGTAATTGAAGTATTCCAAGAAGAAGACATTCCCACAAGAACTAAATAAGGATTTCCATTATTACCTAGATATTTCCCACCTTCATATGTAGTGTATTCCATATTGTCATAGCCCTTAAACATTGCTTTACCAAAACTCTCAATACTATTTGGTAAACTCATTGATCTTAATTTAGGACACTCGCGAAATGCTTCGTCGCCAATATAAGTAAGGCCTTCAGGTAAATTAATAGTCTCTAATAACGGACAAATACCAAAAGCATTTGCACCTATTGTTTTTATACCATTACCTAAAGTAACTGTTTTTAAAGCAGAGCAATTGCAAATAGCATCTTTTTTAATTTCTTGAATGCTATTAGGAACAATTAACTTTGTCATTGTTTTGTTGCTATTAAATGCCCATCGGTCAATAGAGATAACGGGTTTTTCCATATAATACTCAGGAATTGAAACTTTATTGGCATTACCTAAATAATGAACAACAGTATAACCATCACCTAGATCTGCAAATACAAATTCTGTTTCTAATGATTCTGTTCCTCCTTCGTCGCCTCCGCCTCCGCCACCACCATCTTCTTTAACTTTAAACTTAGCTGTATATGTTGCATTTCCTACAACTTTACTTATAGCAGGTTCCCAACCATCAAAAGTATATCCTTCTTTTGTTGGAGTTGCGCCTTTATATTGGGGAATGCTATCATATGCAGCTTGTTCATTTGTTTCTAAAACTGTACCATCCCAGTTTTTCCAAGTAATTGTATATTCAATAGGTGTTTTTTTAAATTGTGCAATATAAGTAACATCCTCTTCAACATACGTAACTGCTGGAGACCATCCATTAAAACTATAAGTATAATGTTCTTCGTTTTCTTTTGTTGGTTCCTCTCCGTCATATACCGGATATGTTCCTTCTTCAACATTTTCGTCAATTTCTAGAACTGTTCCGTCGCGATTCTTCCAAGTAACTGTGTAATATTCTGCCTCACCACAACTACAACTTGAAAGAAAGATAACTGCTAAAAATAGCATAACTAAAATCCCGCTTATTTTTTTCATAAAACCTCCTGCGTTTAATGACGTGTAAAGTTATATTTTTTCGATATTTATATATCTATTAATATTTTAAATATGTATTTAGTTTTATAATTTTATTTATTGTTGGACCCAAATTACAGGAACACCATCTACATAATGCCAATGTGATCCATTATAATTAGGAGCCTCACTATACCAATAAACTGGAGTTCCTTCATTCCAATTGCTATCCCAAGTCTCTGGTAATTCTGTTGTTTCTACAAAAATCTTTAAATTTGTACACCTTCTAAAAGCATAACGACCAACATTTACAACACTTTCTGGAATAACTATCGCATTTAAGCCTGAACAGCGATAAAAAGCATATTCACCAATTGCTGTTATGTTATCGCTTAATTCAAGATTTTCAAGATTTACACATTCATAAAATGCATATCTTCCAATTTCTGTAACACTATCTGGAATTATCGTTGCTTTAGTTCCAAAAACAAGAATATTTGGTTCTGTTTCGATAATTGCATTACAGTTTTCTCTTGAATCGTAAACTTTATTTTCACTATCAACAGTTGCTGTTGCAACTCCTTTACAACCAAGAAAAGCATAAGGGTTAATACTTATAACTCCTTTACCAATTTTAATTGATGTTACAGCGGAACAACCAGAAAAAGCACTGCTCTCTATGGTCTTTACACTATCAGGAATTGTAATTGATTGTAAAACCTCACAACCAGAAAATGCAGTTTCACCAATAACAACTAAACTAGATCCTAAAGTAAGATTTTCTAATCCCTCACAATTACCAAAAGCATACTCATCAATATAAGAAACCGAATCTGGAACAACAAGAGTTGTTAATGAATGACAACGATGAAAAGCCCAGTGACCAATATATTTAAGTTTATTTGGAATTGTAAGTGATCCTAATTTATAACAATCAGAAAAAGCACTTCTTCCTATATGAGTTACACTGTTAGGAATTGTCACAGATTCTAATTTCATACAATAAGAAAAAGCACTATCTCCAATTGATGTAACTCCTTCTGGAATTATTATTGTTTCTAACTGGCTACAATTATTAAAAGCATCATCCCCTATTTTTGTTACTCCTTCTGGTATAACCGCATTGTTAAGGCCTAAAACAACTGTTTTTGTTGCTTTTTCAATAATTACTGTGTTGTTTGGAGCTTCATATACTATATTACCTTCTTCCACAATAACTTCAGTTAAATTGTTACTATCATAGAAAAGATTTTTACCCAAGAATTTAACATTTTTAGGAATTGTAATTGTTGTTAAATTTCGACAACGAGCAAAAGCTACATCAGCAATCATTTTTGTATCTTTATGAATTTCAATATTGTTTTTCGATTTATCTCTTGCCTCTAATAACAATAAATGAGGGTTGTCGCTATTACCTAAATAATTGCAACCATCATAGTCTGTTGTTATTAAATTATCGTTATAATCAAATGCATAAGGCCCAATAAATTCAAGACCATTAGGTAGCGAAACTGTTGTTAATTGAGAACAACTTTCAAAAGCATAAAGGCCAATATATTTAACACTTTCTGCTATTGTAACTTTAGTAACAGATGATTGACTAAAAGCACTAATGCCAATCTTTATAATACCTTCAGGAATTATTAATTCTGTTAATCCCTTACAATTTTTAAAAGCATTTCCTCCTATTATTTTTACTCCGCTACCAAAATTAATTGTCTCGATATTGCTTTTAGATAAAGCACCATCGCTTATAAGTTTACAATTATTATGAATAGTAAATGAGGTTGCTTCTTTATCAATCATATCTACTAAAACTAGATGAGGGTTTGTAGCATTACCTAAATATCTTCCATTTGCGTATTCATTATATGTCACGGTACTTGGCTCTTCATATGAATCAAACATATATTCACCAAAACTTTCAATGCTGTTTGGTAAACTAACTGATGTTAGTGCTGGACAATTAGAAAACACCATTATATCAAGGTGAACAAACCCTTCAGGTAAATTAACAGCTTCTAGTGCCAAACAACTGTCAAAAGCCATCATTCCGATTGTTTTTAGACCGCTACCAAAGGTAATCCTTTCTAAAATCTTACATTGTGCAAAAGCATCTTCTTTAATATCAACAACACTATCTGGAATAACTAGCGATTTCATTGTGTCATTTGCAAAAAATGCCCATTTTTGAATAGAAATTATAGGTTTTCCTTTATGTTCACCAGGTATTACAACATCGCTTGCATTACCAAAATAATGAACTAAAGCATAACCTTCTCCAACATCCGCAAAAACAAAATCTTCTGTTGATGTAGGTTCACCTGTTCCTCCACTAACTTTAAATTTAGCAGTATATTCTATATTAACTTTTACTTTACTTAAAGCAGGTTCCCAACCAATAAAAGTATGTCCTTCTTTTGTTGGAGTAGCACCATTATATTCAGGCATAGTGTCATATGGAACATCTTCGTCAACTTCTAAAACTGTACCATCATAATTCTTCCAAGTTACTGTATATTTAGATTCTCTAGCTGTAAACTGTGCGATATAAGTTGCATCTTCTGTAGCTTTCTTAACTGCCGGAGACCAACCACTAAAAGTATAAGCATTGTTTTCGTCTCCTTCTTTAGTTGGTACTGCTCCATCATATTTTGGCACGGTTCCCTCTTTAACTCCTTCGTCAACTTCTAAAACTGTACCGTCGTGATTCTTCCAAGTAATTGTATAAAGTTTTTCTTCCCCACAACTACAAGCCGAAAGAAATATAACTGCTAAAAACAGCATAACTAAAATCCCACCTATTTTTTTCATAAAACCTCCTTTGTTTAATGATATATTAAATGGTGTATTGTTATATACTTTTCAAACAAATAAAGCACATAAGTAAATTTTATTCTCTTATACTTATGTGCTTTTATTTATATTATTGACTTACATTAAGTTTCAATAATATTCTATTGTTAATTCTTAAAATAATCATCAGATAAATGGCGTATATTAAAATACTACCATATTACTCTATCTCCATCTGCCCAGTGAATATAAATCAAATAACCAGAACACCAATATGTATGCCCATAAACATTAGAATAATTATGCCAAGCTTCTCCTGTCTTTTCGGTCGTTGTTGCATTTGTGCGAATACAATATTGTCCTCTTCCAATGGTAGGGCCTGTCATAGCATGATCCCAAACAATAGCATTTATCTGAATGGTTTCAACAGTGTTAGGAATATAAATTGAAGTTACGCAATATGCGAAATGTTCGTGTTCAAGTGGACCATTGCCATCACCATTTTTAAAATCTGAAGCCTTATAAGTATGATGTGGAAGATCATGACAGTGATAAAAAGCGTGAGTTTCTATTGTTTTAACACTAGCTGGAATATTTATCCTTGTTATACCTACTTTATAAAACGAATCTCTTCCTATTATTTCTACGCCATCAGGAATTGTTGTGTTTTTACAACCATAAATAAGTTTTTTAGATTCTGTTTCAATAATTGCATTACAACCTCCTCTTGAATCATATACTGGATTGTTACCATCTACTGATATAAGAGAAAGACCCAAACAATTAAGAAACGCATTTTCTCCTATCTCTCTAACTTGATATGGAATATCTAATGAGAAAAGAGATTGACAGTTTTCAAATGCTTCTCTACCAATAAATTTTAGAGTTTTAGGTAATCTAATGTCCCTTAAGGCTACACAATCGTGAAATGCATAATCAAAAATTTGTTCAACTCCTTCATCTGGTAAGTAAATTTCCTCTAATTTCTCACATCCATTAAAACAACTATTATAAATTGTACGAACCGATGCTGGTAGTTCAATATATTCTAAACTTATACAATTATAAAATGCACATAAACTCTTTAAGTTAGAATCTTCTGCGAAAGTAACATATTTTAAAGCTGTACAATCATGAAATGTATAGCTAAGGTGTTCTACTTTTGCTGGTATACGCATGCTTGTTAGACGTGTACAACCTGAAAATTCTCCAGACTCAAATTCTTCAAAAGTATCTGGTAAATTAACCACTTGTAATCCTGTACAATTTTCAAATGCATATGATCCCATTTCTATAATGTGTTCTGGTATATCAAGAGTAACTATTCGCGGACAATTTGCAAACATACTGCGACCAATATATGTCATACTCTTACCAAAAACAATGTTTTCTAATACAAGACAGCCTTTAAACTCATCTTGATGGAAATCTCGAACAGTATCAGAAAAAATAACTGTTTTTAGTTTTGGAGATTGCTGAAATGCATTAGGGTAAATTTGCATAACTGGATACCCATCATACCAAGCCGGAATAGTCACTTCTTCGCTCGTTTCTTTCAAGTTCCATCCACTTATTACAGCATAGCCATGATCATATTCATATTGACTAGATCCTTCATGTATTATAAATTCAAATTCATCTTGTGGACGTACATCATAATATCCTGGTTTTGGAAAACAGTCATATGTTGCTTGATATACATAAGCATTGTCCATATAGCTATATCGATCATTTAAAATCCACTCTTTAAATGGATAAAAATATTTAGTATCGTTTGGATCGTCTATTTTTCTAGGTTCTGCTCCTTTATATACGTGCTCGTCGTTCTCTTTCACATACTCTTCTTGAAGAACAACACCTTCACTAATATATTTTACTAAACAAGCATCTTTAAAATAAGCAGTAAATGTAGTATCTTCTTTAATAGTAGCACTACCTGGATTTGGAGACCAACGATCAAATAATCTTTTAGCACCTGTTTGAGGGTCATCACCTATTGTAGGTACTGGACCATCCCAACTTGCATATGTACCAGCAAAAACACCTTCTTCAACTTTTAAAATTGTTCCTTCAAAAGTTTTCCATGTAACTGTATAAGTCTTTTGTATAGCTGTAAATTGAGCTGTATAAGTCATATTGTAAGTTACTTGTCCTGGTGCAGGGCTCCATCCCGTAAACATATAATCATAGCGTTCGTCTGATTCTTTTGTTGGGGCAGGACCTTTATAATTAGCCATTGCACCCGATACTACTGCGTTGTCTACAGCTAATGTAGATCCATCCCAATTTTTCCAAGTTACTGTATGTGTATTAATTTCTTCGAATCGAGCTGTGTAAGTAATATGCCCTTTCACCGGTTCAACTTTTGGATCCCAACCTTTAAAAACAAAATCTGCTCCTCTTCTTGGGATTTCTCCATCATAAGATGGCATTGTTCCTTGTGGAACACTTACATCTAGTTCTAGTAAGTCTCCATTATAATTAAGCCAAGTAACAGTATAATAAACATCTTCTTCTGACACAGTGACTTTAATTTTTGCACTTAAGTCGCCGCTTGTAACAGTAATATATGTTGTTCCTTTTGAAACACCAACTATCACTCCATTTTCAACAGTTGCAATACTTGCATCTTCTGTTTCCCAAACTATTTTTTCACTAGTTTCACTAAGTACATCTACTAACAGATTTTCACCTAAAGCGATAGTCACTTCGTTTTTTTCTAGAGAAAGCTTTAACTTTTCTTTACAACCATAACTAAAGAATGTTACAAAGAAAACAAGTATGATTGTGCCAAGCACTTTGAATGTTTTTTTCATAGTTTCCTCTCTTTTTATATTTTAAAAATATTCGTTAGATTAAATAAATTACCAACTTGTTCCATCTGCCCAATGAACGCTAACATAAAATCCGCTACACCAATATGTGTGTCCATAAACATCAGAATGATCATGCCAGTTAGGTTTTTCACCTTTTTTTGCATCAGTATGAATACAAAATTGTGATCCAATTATACCGGTTTCGGAATAAGGCCCCATAAAATGTGTATCAAAAATAATGCCGCTATTTTGAATTGTCTCTACAGTTTTAGGAATAAAAAGCGAAATTTTGCAATAATAACTATGATCATGTTTAAGCTGTCCTTTATCATAATCTGCATCTGTATAATTATAATGAGGAAGATCATGACAATAATAAAAAGCATAAGATTCAATTGTTTTAACGCTTGCTGGAATGGTTATGCTTGTAAAAGGCGTCCTAAAGAAAGCGTGTCTTCCAATTATTTCTACAGTGTTAGGAATTTTTGTGTTTTTACAGCCTTTAATTAATTTGTTTGTTGCTGTTTCTATAATCGCATTACAATCATTTCTAGAATCATATTTTGGATTTTGTCCACTTACATCTATAAAAGAAAGATTTTTGCACTCTGAAAAAGCTCCCTCTAATTTTTGAACTGAAGCAGGTATGTCAATAGAGAAAAGACTATCACAATTTCTAAACGCCTTTTCATCGATTTCTTCAAGTGTTTCAGGGAATATAACTCTATGCAAAGATACACAATCTTGAAAAGCTCCTTCGCCAATTAAAGTCATTCCTTCTGGAGCTATATCAACTTGAACTAAACTTTCACAACCCGCAAATGCATAATCATAAATACAACTAGATAATGCTGGTATTTCAATATATTTTAAACTAGTACAATCCTGAAATGTACATTTACCAATACCTATTAATTTGCTATCTTCCCCAAAAGTAACTTCAACCAAATCTTCACAACCTGTAAATGTCCAGTTACCTATATTTGTTACTGAAGCTGGTATGTGAATGCTAACTAACCTCTTACATTGTGCAAATGTACTGTTATCAATTTCTGTAAGGGTTGATGGCAAAGTAATTAATTTTAGATTTTCACATTCATTAAATGCACGCCAATCTATCTTTTCAATACCTTCCGGTACGACAAAATCAGTTAAACTCACACATTTTTCAAACATACGGGTATAAACTCGTGTTAGTTTCTTTCCAAAAACAAAAGTTTCTAATGCTGGGCAATCAACACACATACCTTCAGCAACCCATATAGCAGTATCAGAACAAATAAGTTTTTCTAGTTTTTGTGATTCAGCAAACGCCTTATAACCTATTTGCAAAATTGGATACCCTTTATACCAAGCAGGAATAGTTGCCTCAACTCCGCTATCTTTTAGTTTGTATTTCTTAAGCACGGCATATCTTCCATATTCTTGATAACGATAGTCATATGTGTCAATTTCAAATTCTTCATCAATTGATAAATGACCATATCCTGATTTTGGAAAACAATCATAAGTTGCCATATATGTTTGATTTTTGGATTTAACTTCTTCAATCGCAGGGAACCATTCTTTAAATGTATAAAAATATTTAGTATCGTTTGGATCATTTATTTTCCTAGGTTCTTGACCTATAAATTCTGGCATTTCTCCTTTTCTTACATGCTCTTCTTGTAGAACAACACCTTCACTAACAAATGACACAAGATATGCATCTACAAAGTAAGCAGTAAATGTAGTATCTTCTGTAATAGGAGCTGCTCCTGGAGACGGAAGCCAGTGTTTAAATAACCTTTTAACTCCGGTTTGCGGATTATCATGTATTGTAGGTACTGGACCATCCCAGCTCGCATATGAACCGGCAAAAACACCTTCTTCAACTTTTAAAACTGTTCCATATTGGTCTTGCCAAGTAACTTTAAAAGTCTTTTGTATAGCTGTAAATTGAGCTGTATAAGTCATATTGTAAGTTACTTGTCCTGGTGCAGGGCTCCATCCCGTAAACATATAATCATAGCGTTCGTCTGATTCTTTTGTTGGGGCAGGACCTTTATAATTAGCCATTGCACCCGATACTACTGCGTTGTCTACAGCTAATGTAGATCCATCCCAATTTTTCCAAGTTACTGTATGTGTATTAATTTCTTCGAATCGAGCTGTGTAAGTAATATGCCCTTTCACCGGTTCAACTTTTGGATCCCAACCTTTAAAAACAAAATCTGCTCCTCTTCTTGGGATTTCTCCATCATAAGAAGGCATTGTGCCGTGCGGAACATCTATGTCTAATTCTAGTAAGTCTCCATTATAATTGAGCCAAGTAACAATATATTTACCGTCTTCGTCAGAGACGGTTACTTTTATTTTTGCACTTAACTCTCCACTTGTAATAGTTATATATGTTGTTCCTTTTGAAACACCAACTATTACTCCATTTTCAACAGTTGCAATACTTGCATCTTCTGTTTCCCATATTACTTCTTCACTAGTTTCACTAAGTATATCTACTTTTAGGTTTTCCCTTAAAGCTATTGTAACTTTGTCCTTTTCTAGAGAAGTCTTTAATTTTTCTTTACAACCATAACTAAAGAATGTTACAAAGAAAATAAGTACAATTGTGCCAAGCACTTTAAACGCTCTTTTCATTGTTGCCTCCCTTTTGAGTTTTATAAATTGAATACATTTTTCGGCATTTTATATACTCATACATATTTTAGCAAGTAATGTGCTAAAGTGCAAGCCTTTTCATAGGTTTTCTTAAAATTACCTACTTAATTTTTTTAAAAAATTAAATAAAAAAAATAAAAAGGTTATTAATTTCTTAATAACCTTGTATATTTTCATATCTAAACGTCGTAATCTTCCATCTTTGCTTCTTTTTTAGGGTTTAAGATTAAGTTTAATAAAATACCTAAAATCATTGCAACTGCTGTAGATGTGATTTCTACAACTCCAACTCTTAATACTAAACCGCCGATACCAGCAACTAGAATAACAGCAACTACAAAAATATTTCTATTAACGCCTAAATCTATTCTTTCATTTATTAACATCTTCATTCCGCTAGCTGCGATAAATCCATATAATAATAAAGATACACCACCCATAATAGATCCCGGAATAGTTTCAACAAACGCCGTAAATGGAGTAAAGAACCCTACAAATACACTTAATAAAGCCGCCCCCCCAATAACTGCAGTTGAAGCAATTTTAGTAACTCCTACTACTGCTGTGTTTTCGCCATAAGTAGTATTAGCTGCTCCACAAAGAATACCAGAAATTGATGTAGCAACACCATCACCAATTAATGTTCTTGTTAGACCTGGCTCTTTAAGTAAATCTCTACCTACGATATTACCTAAGTTTTTATGATCTCCGATATGTTCACAAATAGTTACAAACGAAACTGGTGCGAATAATAGAATGATTGTTGGGATTTGTGATGCATTAAATTGTGAAGTCATATTCTTTAAGAATAAGAAATCTGGTAAGTGTAAGAAAGATTCAAATTTCACTGGACTAAATGCTTCTTTTAATGGTGTAAAATTGATTAGTTTTAAAATCTCTATATCAGCTGCATTACCAATAGCAGTAAGGCCTGCTGCTAAAACATATCCCGCTCCTAAACCAACTACAAATGGAACTAACTTCACAGTACCCTTTCCGAAGTGAGCAACAAGTGCAGTTACAAGCATCGCAACTAAACCAACGGCAATACCCACTATATTATAGTTGTTCGCAGTTGTAGATAAATTGCCAACTGCACTAGCAGATAAACCTAATCCAATAACCATGATTACTGGCCCAATTACAATTGGTGGTAATAATTTATCTAACCATTTAGTTCCAACAAACTTAACAATTAATGCCACAATTACATAAACAACACCTACAATACCCATACCAATAATTACAGCTAGTAAATTGTTTTTTGCAATTTCATCTCCTAAAGCTAGTGCTGATAACATTGGGGCAATATAAGCAAACGAACTACTTAAGAAAACAGGCGATTTTCCTCTAGTTACTAAAATATAAAATAAAGTACCGATACCTGCAGCTACGATAGTTGCATCAATTGGAAGTCCCGTAATAATAGGAACAGTAATACATGCTACAATCATCGCTAAGAAGTGTTGTGTTGCAAATAACAACCAATGCCTAATTTTCTTAGGCTTTTGCTCAATGTCTAAAACCAGTCTTTTTTCTTCCATAATAAACCTCCTTTTGGTAGAAAAAAAGGTCTTAATTATAAGACCTTAAATAAATTTTGAAAAGTAAAAACAGGAGAAGGGAATGCGAAAGCAGCCTTAGAACAAGGTTTAGCTACGTTATTGCAAACAACTCTTTCTCTATAAGTCATAAGTAACCTCCAAAAAGAAAAGGGCTCCTTAAAAGCCCCTATACTTAGAATAAATTCGTAGTCCCAAAATTAACGGTTTCGGGGTAGAGACTTTCAATCCATATTATTGAATATATACGACCTTTTTACTTATCTTATAGAGTGTATCACAAAGCTTTTTAAAAAGCAAGAACTTTTTAAAAGTTTTGTTCAGGTTTGTATTGAAACAACGCACTTACTGATTTGTCATCAATAATATTAATTAGACCCCGACTAATTTGTTTAGCAATTGATAACTGTTTTATTTTAGCAATTCTTTTTTCTTCTGGTAAACGAATAGAATTTGTAGTTATTAACTCTTTTATTGGTGATTTTTGAATTCTTTCAATTGCAGGTCCAGATAATACTGGATGAGTTGCAACTGCATAAACCTCTTTAGCGCCAGCTTTTACTAACGCTCTAGCCGCTTCAGTTAATGTTCCTGCTGTATCTATAATGTCATCTACGATAACCGCGTTTTTGCCTTCTACATCACCAATAATATTCATTACTTCTACAACATTAGGTGATGGTCTTCTTTTATCGATAATTGCAAGTGGCGCATTAAAACAATTTGCAAACTTTCTTGCTCTTGAAGCTCCCCCATGATCAGGTGCTACAATTACTAAATCTTGTAATTTCTTTTTCTTTAGATATTGAACCATAATTGGTAATGCTTCAAAATTATCAATCGGAACGTCAAAGAACCCTTGAATTTGTGCCGCATGTAAGTCCATACAAACAACTCTTGTAATACCTGCAGCTTGCAACAAATCAGCCATCAGTTTAGCTGAAATAGGTTGTCTCGCTAAGGCTTTGCGATCTTGTCTTGAATAACCATAATAAGGCATAACTACATTAATTGTTCTTGCAGATGCTCTCTTTAACGCATCTACAAAAATAAGTAACTCCATATAATGATCGTTTGCAGGAGCAGATGTTGGTTGAATTACAAAAACATCATGTCCCCTTACCGTTTCCCCAATGTTAACACTAATCTCACCATCAGCAAATCTTGTGATAGTGCAGTCAGACAAACCAAGTCCCATACACTCTGCAATTTCTTGTGCAAGCTCGGGATTGGCACTTAAAGAAAATAACTTTATCTTCTTTCCGTGAATAGTCGCCATTTCTTAAATTACCTCCAATATACTTATATTATACTATATAAATATCACTTTTTCAATTTAATTCTAAAATTAAAACCCCTTTTATCTAAAGGGGTTTTGCTTTAATTCTTTTTTAATTCCTCACGATATGCCTTTAAAATGGCATCTACTAATACACTTCTTGCTTTGTTTGAAATTGGATGAGCTGTGTCTAAAAATCTACCTTTCTTTCTTGAGTATCTTGTTGGCATAGCCACAAATAACCCTTTTTCGCCTTCAATAATTCTCAATCCGTGAACTACAAAAGCGTCATCGAAAGTGATTGTTGCTGAAGCTTTAATCTTGCCAGCATTTTCTACTAAATAAACTTGTACGTTCGTAATTGGCATTTTTCTTTCCTCTTTCTATTTATATTATAACATTTATTTGTAAAATAGCAAGAACTTTTTGAAAACGTTTTTAGTTTTTATCCGTTTTTAATAATTTTAGTAACTATTGGTTTTCTGTTGTATTTTTTCTTTAAAACCTTTGCTGCTTTTCTAGCGTATTTTTTCTTTTCAAATAAGCCATAAACTGTCGGGCCAGATCCACTCATCAAAGCTTTAGCCGCCTTTAAATCTAATAAATCTTTTTTAAGATTTTGGATCTCTTTATATAATAACAAATTAGTTGTTTTATAACTAGATTCTAAATCATTTTCTAAATGTTCATCTTCTAAAACATATGCTTCATAAATCTCTTTTGTCGAAATAGAAAACTCACTAAATAATAACAAACAATAATAACCTACGTAAGGATTAATGGTAGGCGTTGCCACTTCCCCCCTTTTGCTTACAAAACAAGTATCGTTTTCTAAAAAGAAAGCAACATCCATTCCTAATTGTTCTGCTATTAATTTCTTTTCGACTAAATTCATCTTTAAATCATAAAGTTCATCCATGGCATTAATAGTAGCGGCTGCATTACTACTGCCGCCCCCTAAACCCGCACCAATAGGAATTCTTTTTTCTATTTTAACTTCTATGCTTTCTTTTAAATTATATTTTTTTCTAATTAACTCAATGGTTTTATTTACAATATTATTTTTAATTTTAGCCTTCTTTACAAACACTTTAGTTTCTAAGGCTTTTTTAAATTTCATCTTGTCATAGATATCTATTAAGGTAATTAAGCTTTCTATATTATGATATCCGTCTTCACGTTTTTCATAAACATGCAAAGAAAGATTAATTTTTCCATAAGCTTTCTTCTTCATCAAAACAACTCCTTGTATAGTTTTATTATTTCATCAATACCTAATTTTTCACTTCTTATTTTTTTATCTAAGTTTAACTTTTCAAAAATAAATTCCAATTCTTTTTTATCTTTTTTATATATAGCATTTAAATTATTGATTAAAGTTTTTCTTTTATTTAAAAATAAATTATTCAAAAATAAATAAAATTCTTCATCTAATTCATTTTCATATAAATAAGATATCTTCACAAATGAACTAACTACTTTTGGTTTCGGTTTAAAAGCATTCGGACCAATATCAAATAAAACTTCTATCTTGCCTCTTAAGTCTACAAGTAAAGACAAAACATTTTTTTCTTTTGCTTTAATTTTTGAAGCAACTTCTTTTTCCATCATCAAAAAGGCATAATCAATTTTCTTCAACTTTAAAATTTTTTCTATTAGTGGGCTAGTTATATAATAAGGAAGATTGCTTACTAAAATAACATTAGCGTATTTTGCTTTATTTATTAAAGAATCGATATCTACTTTTAAAGCATCTTCATTAATTATCTTTAATTCAGGAAAATCTTTATTTAAATAATCAACTAGTCTTTGATCTAATTCAATAGCAATTACATTTTTAGTTAACTCATAGACAGGTTTAGTAATAGCACCCATTCCTGAACCAATCTCAATAACCAAACTATCCTTATTAATAGGAATGCTATTAACTATTTTATTAATTATGTTTTGATCAACTAAAAAGTTTTGCCCTAAACTTATTTTAGCTTCAATCATTTAATAAATCCTAAAGTCTCTTTCATTCTTTTTAGTTCATTTGGAATATCAATGTTTTGTGGGCACAAACTCAAACACACACCACATTCTATACAAGCATCATATAAAGCATCCCTTTTCTTCAAAAGATTTATATTCCATTTAGTATTATGAACTGCTTGATACATTGCATAATCATTAAAAATTTCAAAGTTTTCAGGAATATCTACTCCTGTAGGGCAAGGCATACAATACCTACACTGAGTACAATCTACTTCAAAAATTTCATTTAACTTAGACTCAACTGTTTTAATTAATTCTTGTTCTTCTTGATTCAAAGGTTTAGGGTTTTTAAAAGTTTTCAAGTTGTCTTCTAATTGCTCCATATCATTCATACCACTTAAGATAACTTTTATGCCTTCTAAACCAAATAGATATCTAAAGCCCCAACTTGCAGTACTAACGTTAGGATTATAATCGACTAACAATTGACTTACCTTTTTATTAAAATTAGCAAGCTTTCCCCCTTTTAATGGTTCCATAATAATTACAGGAATTTCCTTTTCTAAAGCATCATAGTATCCTTGGATTCCTTGTTGGAAATTAGTGTCCATATAGTTAAGTTGGATCTGACAAAAATCCCAATGATAATAATCTAAAATTTCTTTGAAAGTTTTATAATCATCATGAAAAGAAAAGCCTATATATTTAATCTTACCTTCTTTTTGCCACCTTCTTAAAATATCAATAATTCCCCAATCTTTAACTTTTTGAAAAATGTTTTTGTTCATTGCATGAATTAAATAAAAATCAACATATTCAACACCTAATTGTTCTAATTGTCTTTCAAAAAAACTAAAAATTTCTTCTCTTTCTTTAATTCTAAATAAAGATAATTTAGTAGCTAGATAATAACTTTCTCTTGGATATCTTTTTAGACTTTGGCCTAAAAATTTTTCATTTAAACCATCTGTATACGTGGCTGCTGTATCAAAATAATTAACTCCGTTTTTATATGCTTTATCAATTAGTTTATCACCAAGTTCATAATCAATATCTCCGTTAGCTTTTGTCTTTAATCTCATTGCTCCAAACCCAAGCAAAGAAGGGCTGATATTAAGTTTATTCATTTTTCTGTATTCCATAATTTGCTCCTTTGTTCTTTCTTATATTATATCACATAAAAAAAATAGAGCCAAATAATATTTGGCTCTATTCTTAATC
>ENA-UPTA01002895-UPTA01002895.1-activated-sludge-metagenome-genome-assembly--contig:-NODE-2895-length-17348-cov-5.666223_pt1 | contig 17348 bp, 5 predicted proteins | sample MGYA00238184_ERZ773361 | MGnify/ENA primary metagenome ERZ773361 (study PRJEB29100, sample SAMN05720205) | activated sludge metagenome | isolation source: anaerobic digester from wastewater...
GAGAGATACCGGGTGCCGTTGATGGTGTACATCACGGCCCGGCCGGACCGGGTGATCCATGCCTTCCCGATTGCCTCGGGCTCGCCCCCGGTCCTCATCACGTCGCTGATGTCGTAGATCTCCGCAGGCCAGTGGGACATGAGCTGCCCCACACCGGAGCGACCGATCACGGCCTGCATGGTCTTGATGTCGATACGCAGGGTACCCTCATATTCCCGGGCTGCCCCTCTGTGTTCTAAGGTTATGCTTTGATACATCGGTGGTTTTCACCAATATATGAAAGGATACCAGAGGACATATAGGGAGCCCGTGGGCGGTGTGAAAGTGAAATTCTCCGTCGGAGCGGCCTCCGGCCTCGCCCACTGCTCGCTGCCGCTCGCTGCGAGGGCTCAGCCTTCGGCATGTTGACTGGGGCCCTGGTATCGCTTCGCTCCGGCGACGCCCTCACTGCGTTCGGTAGCGGCCTCCGCGGAGCTGGTCCTGGGTTGAAGGGGATATCGTGATTAGCGAGGCCTGGAAGGCTGAGCTATGCGTCCATGCCCGGACGCCAATATGCGACGCTAAGCGAGAGCGGTAAGGCGGAGCGAACTCAAAGTAAAATACTCTATTTAAAAGAGAGAACATTAAAAAAGGATTTTATCGAATTTCGCAGGCCTCAACAATTTATGTCACACCACAGCATTTATCATAACCACAACAATATCCTCTTTCACAATAACCTCCATTTGGACATGTTTTATGGCACATACAGTCAGTGCCCATAGTATAACCATCCTCACAGGATAGACACATCCCCTTGCAACAGGTATCCATACACACTTGGTCACCGCAAAGAGGATAACATCGGCAATCGGGCCCAATACCGTAGCCGGGATTGCACTTCAGACATCTTCCCTTACAACACGTCTCATCATTTCTACAAATTTCATTACCACATAGAGGATAACACCAACAATCAGGACCTAGGCTCTCTCCGCGTGGGCAACTTAAACAATTACCATTGCAACAACTTTCATTATCATTACAGATTTTTCCATTGCAGGAAGGTTTACACTCGCATTTATCGTTGATGAGCTCACCCGGTGGACAACCGCCACATACCCGAGATACGTCAGCAATCCAAACTCTCCAATAGGCAACAGGGGAGTTATTATTTTTAATGTCCATAGATGGGATCTTGAACTGGGAGACTTGATCCGGGTTTAAATTATCGATGAGATAGAACCCATCGTCTAACACCACATGGCTTGAGTCTATCAACTGACCCTTAATTGATACCGAGACAGGATACGGGTTTTCGTTTCTGACAGTTCCCGCAAGGTAATATGCCCCATCATCCCCGAGAGCAATTTCAGAAGTTGATATCGTTACCCCTTCAGAAGTCGTTGGTGTCGGTGTGAAACGGGATACATCGTCAATATATACCTCCCAAGAATAGTAGGATTTTTCCCATTCAGTTCTGTCATAGATTGTCCATGTAAGATTAAGTGCATAGACTTTGAAAGTCGCAGATTGGCCGGTTTCCAGGTTCGTTATTATATCCGATCCCCCTCCAATTTTATCGTTGTGTGCATCGATGAAGGCAACCTCAACTCTTACATTTACGGGGAAAGGATTATCGTTACGGATCTCCCCGGTCACATATTCCTTGCCATCTGCTTCTTCCCCACTTGATAATATGTAAAACCCAGCATTTGTATTATTAAGCAAAATTGTCCCATTTTCTGTCTTAAAATCTGGTTTTAATTTTCCAAATGGGTGGGTTAAAAACACAACTTTCTCTTGCATATCCGCAGGTTCTTCTGGTGTTGGTTCAGGTTTAGGGGTAACCTCCTGAGTAAAGGTTCCCATGACATTTCCCTGTTTGCCAGTAGATGACGTGCATCCTGCAAAACAGGCTATAATAAAGACTAAAAAAAGCCCGATAAGCATTAATTCTATCTTCTTCATTCTTGAGACATGGTTTTCAACAATCCTAAACCTTGCCTTTTTACCTCTGAATGGGGATGTATCTATTGAGGATTAATTCCGTTACCAACAGAAAGAAACTTCAGGGATTGGAAAAATTTTCTGTTGTAGCCAAATTAGTAAAAAATTGCCTTATCCCCCGGCGCGAAGCAAGGGCGGGAGAGAGGAACGGCTGAAATAGAGTATGGTTTAACGTTTAGAATTCCTACTTTTCGCCTTCAATTGTTTGAACAATATCATTTCTGTTCAACTTTTGTGCAATTGTCATGAGATGGTAGCGAAGAATGACCGGGTCATCAAGATCGGAGGCAGCAATTTCTACTACCTTTACCGTTTGTGACCCTAACACCGCTCGTATAAGATGATCTATTCTTTGCCTTTCTTCATTTCCATGGATATTTTTTGATAGTCCATCGAGATAGATAGCAATTTTAACAACTCCGTCTGGACTTTCATAATAAAAATCAGGTCTTGTAAGTTGTAATGATCCGGGCAAGGGGATCTCTTTCTGGCTATCGAAATCAGGTAATCTATAACTCTGTAGTATTGCAGAAAGTCGCATTTCTGGTGTATTTGTTGATTGTCCCTCGGGAGGAGTTGAATCCCCTGCTCTTGGAGGAATACTGCCGATTTTATTGGGTTCATGGCGCAATTCATCAAGTAACTCAGCAGCCCTGAATCTATTCAGTTGAGGATGATAGAGCATGTTTCTATAGGTTTTCAGACAATCGTAGCAGGCCTCTTCGCATGCACCAGAGCAATTTTGAAGCGAAGAGATTCCACGTCCTAATGTCTCTGTCCAATCGTCTAGAAGTTGATCAATAATTCCTGATCCTCCTGGCATTGGATCATATAAGAAAAGATGATGAGTTTCTTCGTTTTCCGCAAACAATAACATTTGAAGGTCATCTGGTTCCATTTCCAAAGAAATATTTGCGGACATTCGCAGACCTTCTGCCAGATTGATTGCATCAGAAAGTGAACTAATATTCTCGAAATAGAATCCATCTACTTGAGCATCTGCACTGAAACCAAACCATGCCGGTGCTCTTCCACAAGTTTTTGTATGGTGTTCAATAAAATGTTGAATTTCAACATCTGATGCATATGGTGAGCGGACTGCCCCACATACATTGCACAAAGGATATCCTAAATATCCATTTTTCACGCGATCTGATGACCCTATATTGACAAACCGAATTTTTTGTCCGTGATGATAGGAAAATTCCCTCTCTTTTACCACATACTTATCAATACCACGATGTTCGGTTCTGATTACTCCGGAAAGGGTTACTGGCATACGGAACCGATTCTCTTCTTCATCCGAAACATGTGAGAGGAATCCGAGTTCTGTATCACATATTGGCACAGCAGGAAGGGTTAGAACCTGATCTTCAGCATATCCATCGGGAGATTTCTGCTGTTCAAAGATTCTATAGGTAGAGGTATCAACGAGGTATTGATCTGGATCGGTTGCTCGGTCGTCTTCGAATGTCAGATGATACCAGGCAACTTTATACTTCCCACCATTTGCATAAATCAAATTTCCAGGGATATATTCTCGAAGAGCTAAAGTATAGGGACGATTAATTTCAAACGTCATTCTCCTCCAAGAGGAGGTGAATGCATTGCTCGCAAATCCACTTACAGCACCTTGATTCATCGCGTATCCTGGAAGATACCCTCCCCTGGCGAGGACATTCAAGGTATAATTTTCTAAACTGGGATCGAGTAATTCTTTCAAATACATTCTACAACGCTGGAGCAGTCTTTGCTCCATTTCATCGAGAGCTGCCACGGATTGCTCTTTTTGAGATAGCTTGTTGCGAGTGAGGATCGCCCACATTAAGCGCTGATGAATAAGACGGACTTGTTCTAACAAATCATCAATTGAAGAGTCCAGATATTCCTGCAACAATTCTTTTCTGACTTCGATAGCACTGTCTTCGGGCCAATATTCAGAAAAAACCCGTCCTATCCTACTATAGAGTAGCGTTGAGTATCGTGACGTGAGTGAATTGAGTGTTTTAAGATTTGGAGGGGTACTTCGATATTTACGATCTTTTTCGATAAGATACCCTGATACAAAGGAGGGCAAGCATTCCCCAAGGACTTTTTTAACTATTGCCTCTTCAGGAGAGATGCCGCTTTCAATCGAGTTCCGCGAGAGACGTATCAGTTCTGACACTATCGTTGCATGAATATGTTTTTGGATCATTACCGGGTTTCGCAAATTTAAACGGGGGGGATAAATTGTACCTCCAAGCAGCCGCATGGGATTGGAATAAAAGTATTCGTCATGGGCTTTTTTTGTCGCATAGGTATAGATGACAGCCATTCGGTGTCGACGACCTGCCCGACCTGCCCTCTGCCAATAATTTGCAGGAAGGGGAGGGACATTTCGGAGAAGAACGATGTCAAGTGATCCAATATCGATACCGAGTTCAAGAGTTGGAGTCGCAACAAGACAATTCACGCTCCCATTCTCTCGTTTGAACTCTTTTTCGATGTACTGTCTGTCATAGTCCGGGACCTGTGCGGTGTGTTCACGGGCCATGAGCATGATAAACTCTCGCGAGAGGAGACTTACGTTATAATCGTCATCTGGGGGGGATTCTTGGATTGTCCGTCCGGGACAATGAATCTTCGAGCATGCTCGCTCGGGAGCTTCGCGGGTATGAATCCGGTTACACACAGAACAACGATATCGCTCATGTTGAGGGACAATGCCAATCTTGGCAGAATCAATTTGATAGACTCCTGAAGCATTCGGTAATGGTCGTCCTTTCTGATCCTGAAGAGTGACTGGCGTGAGGATTTTCCAAGAGCCTGTGAGTGATTTCCAGAGGTCGGTGATGAAATTGCGAACCTGGTCTTCTTCAATACCCCACTTTCTTATGAAATCTTCAGTTGACGTTCTCCCCTTGCTCGAGGTAATTCCGATTACATAGGTCTTTTTATCTCCGTCCTGACGTGAAAGCTTCAATCCCTTTGGAGGAAAGGTTAACAAGGGCAAGAAACCTCTTTGGACCTCTTCATGCCCAGCGTGCCAATAATGAGAGAAGATTGGTTCAAGCCGATCGTAGAAGAAATTGCTTCTTCGATACATATCGAGAAGGCTCTCGATTCCTGAGACAAGATCCTTCGGAGTGATATGGTATGTATGGGACAGTTCCATAATTTTGGGGTCCGATTCGGAGATCCCATGATACATGACCCGAGCTTTCCCCCATGTTTCCAGACTGTCGCGTTGGGAAAAACTGGTGACTAGTTCCCGGATTACCGTAATCCGAAGGAATCTCTTCATGTCCCGTTCAATTCTAGTACTATAGGTCTCTTCAATGACGTTCGCATATACTTCAGGGGCTAATGCCCTAGCAAGTTCTTTATTTTCCTTAAAAGTTTCATTAAGTTGCTCTACCAAATCGCCGATTGATACAGGCCGTTTCGTATTTGTAATCAATCGGTAAATGAGGTGACGGAGGCGATAACGGCGGGCATGATCGGCCATCCATGCCGCCTGGAATGCCGCTTCTTGCCGGTTGTCAGCAAAGACGATGATTTTTCGGTTTTCTATACTTTGGGAATTAATCATTTCCTGGGCAAGGATGTGCACGTCAGCAACTGCGACTGCAGTCATTGGTCTTAATGGTGAGAAGAACGTGCCTCCTCTTTTGCTCCCCCGATAGAGACAACTGGGACATGTTTCAATAGTCCCATGTCTATTCAAAACATATACCGGGCTTAAAGGATGGCTCCTTTTGCATGCAGGGTTGAGACAAACCTCCGATGCTCGTTTATGAAGTGTCCCACAAAACTGACAGATGTATGCTCGATCGCGATTCCGGTCTAGTCGTTCTGAAATATCTCCTTCGTCATCATCAATCTCGCTGACAAAGCGATTTGTAAACGTGACTTTTTCTCCTTCCCCATCAGGGAAGCGTGGCCAAAAGATATTGTCCCCCTCTGCAAAACCTCCTGATAGACCATCATCGTCGGTAAATTGACCCATCCACATCTCAAAAAAATGCTGACCGCAATTCTTGCAGGATACTACAGGAAATATTCCTGACGGCAAAACGCTTGGATTCTTTTCTGCTGCATGGCTTTTAGAGAAATAGATTCTTACCGGTGTATATTGCCCCTCTCCCTCTTGCAAGATTGCTGCAGTTCCTCCGAGACCACGGATGAAATAATGGAGTTGAGGACGAAGCAGAGGGTAATTATCTTTTTCTGCAGCTGCTCCTAGCGCAAGATATGTCAGAAGCTCCATTTCGTCATCAGTCGCTGGAGCACGTCGTCCGAGACGCTGCCATACCGCCCGTGTCGCTTCGCTAAGATGCATTGGATGGTCTAGGGTGTCATGGATGACCTTCACGATTTCATTCGATTTGAGTGAGAGATAGAGTCCCTCTCTCCATGGGACGGTATCATCAACGACAACCTGGGAGAAACGGTTCAAGATTTCATAGATTTTTTGTGCGTCGCCCTCACCATCAAGGGCATGTAAGGTAGCCCCGAATATTGCAGGTGCTTCTTCACCCATGGGTCGGGGTTTGAGCCGGGCAGCCGGCCATGTCTCGGTTTCATAAATCTCTTTTACGAGAGAGACCTTCCCGGGATCCACTCCAAAAAATCGATTGGTAAACCTTCTCCCTGCATCTTCCCCGTATTTCGGATCGAGAATAGTAGCACTGGTCCCTATACAGAGGACCTGATCGGCAGTTTTGTCACAAAATGCCCTCACACGGCGAATAAGAACCGCAACTTCGGCACCCCTCGAGCCTGAATAGGTATGCGCCTCGTCGAATACGATGAATCTGAGGGGGGCATTTTCAAAAATGGCTATATCTTTACCCCGGGTCATGAGGTATTCAAGTTGGTTTACGTTGGTGAGGAGGATACGTGGAGGTTCGGTTCGGATCTCTTCTTCTGTTAGGCGTTCTTCGAAGGGGGTAATCGTCACATTTGGGTGATGCTCAAGTTTCTTCCGGTATTCAGCGAACTTCTCTCTCCCTTCACCCTGTTTCATCCGTTCGATATTGGCAATCTTGGCTTCGTTCTCGGGGGTTGCACCAATATACATGCCGAAGGTGATGCCTGTTCCAGCCATGAGATGCCTGAGTCGATCGAGCTGGTCAATCGCAAGGGCATTCATTGGATACACGATGATAGCAACAATCCCGGGAGGGGCCTGTGAATCGCGGAGACGGAAGCAATGATCAAGTATAGGGTATAAAAACGCCTCCGTCTTGCCTGAACCAGTTCCTGTCGAGACGAGGCAATGATGACCCTCTTTTGCCGCGTTGAAGACCGCCTCCTGGTGGGCAAACATCCGGGGATGTTCAGCAATACCTGCAACAGCCGGATGTAACTTCCGCTTCTCTACTAAATCTGATAGAAGGGAACCTTCGGCATATGAGCGGGATAAGGAGATGTAAGGACCTTTCACCAATTGAGACGCCTCTCCGATACCTCCCATCATCTCTCGTGCCTGGGCAGCAAGATCTGGATCGGAAAGCGGGAAAGCAGTGAGTTGATATCGTAAAAACTGGCGATTTACTTCGTGGGCAAATGATATTGGATTGAGGGTCATGAGATTTGTCACTCGTAATATCGCAATAGGCGGTTCCTTACCATTATAATTCCTCTAATCAAAGATTTAATTCGAATTCAAGATATTCTTGTATGGGGAAGGAATATTCAAAATTAGATGTGCTTCAACCATTCAAATTATCCTTATCGATTTAATCATGGAATGAATTTTTTTTTCGATTGAATAAAATTTCTTGAATTATCTTTTTTCTGATTTCGTCCGTTAATTATCGGCAAAAATTTAAATATCTTTATTTTATTAATAGAAAAAAGACGTCTGCACATTGATGAGAAAATAATGCCAATCCCCACACTACAATCGAATTATTTACCTGAAGGAATTTATGACTGTAGTCTAGAAGAATTGACTTGCTCACCTTTTTGTGAAAATGAGAAAAGGAGAGAATTATTTAGTAAACTTCAGGTATATATCCAAAGACTTCGCGAATTTGGAATAGAGGGTTGCGTGATTCTCGATGGAAGTTTCGTAACTGCAAAGGAACATCCTAATGATATTGATATTGTGTTGGTGATTAATGAAAATCAAAATTATTCAATTGCATCTCCGGTAACAAATTTAGATTATACGTTATTTAACGATGAATTTGTAAAAGAAAATTTTGAGTTACATCTCTTTATTGGATTTACGGATAATAATTCATACAACGGATTTGATACAACCGCAAATGAATGGATTGAATTTTTTAAAGGTGTTAGAGAGAGTCCAGTTTTTAAAAAAGGGTTACTAATGGTGAGAATATGATCTCAAATGATGCAGAGCTTGAAAGTACAAAAATAGCACTGGATCATGCTGAAAAAGCTCTAATTGCCCTTAAAAATAAAGTTTTCCCTTTAAATCCTCAGAAATATTACATTCTATCGAAACCATATTTGGAGTACATCAATCGTCTTCGAGTAGAAAAAGATGAATATATTGGGCTGTCCTCCGCTGAAGAGCAGTCCTTCCCTCTTTGGATCAGACTTAAAGGTCCTCAAATTCAGGCTGGGGATGTTCCAATTGATATTCTTTCAAAATTTTTAAATATATTTAAATTAGGTGTGCAAAGAGTTGCAGAATATGTCGATAAAGATATTATAAGAGATAGCGGTCGCCCACATGAAGATATTCGTAGATCGAGTAATTTTAAGATTAGAATTTTACCTGGGAGTATTAAGATTGGATTCTCTTTTCCACTAACTGAAAAACAGACAACGATTTCGGGAGAGATCATCGAAAATCCTGTCAACATTGCTGTTGAAAAATTGTTACTAGGTGCATCATGGTCTTCTGGAATAGATACGAGAGACATCGAAGAAATATTTCCTAATGAACAGGAAAGATATCTAATTTTAACTCAAATAAATAATTTTACACCTGGGAAAGGCAGTAATATTTCGAGTGTTGAATTTAATGGTTCATGCCTCAAGGGAAAATCGGTTATTTTAGAATCGGGGGTAACTGGAAAAATCAAAGAAGCACTTGAAAAATCAATCCCTCCAGAAAGAGTCATTGAAATAGGGATAATAAGAGAAATAGATTTAGATAAACAGAGATTTTACCTGAGAGAGAGATCTGGCGTTGAAGGAGAAATTCTTTGTAATTATCCTGAACCACTAAAAGAAGATGCAATGAAAGGCCTAGATAATAACGTTAAAATTATCGGAGAATTAGTTAGAGATAGATTAGGAAAACCGCTCAATATAATGGTTGAAAGAATTGATATTTTAGGTTTAGAGGAGGAATGAATAAAAACTACCACTCCCCCAACGTCCTCTGTCTCTTCTCTTTACTCTCCTGCTCTTTCTTCTGTTCTTCCGCCTTCTTCAATACCTCTGCGACTCCTGAAGCTCCTGTTGCTCCTGTATCACCAAGCACCTTCTCTGCTACCCCAATCCGCTCCTCTACCTCTCGATACCCTTTGCCTGATGCAATACCCTCCATCAATTTCGCGAACCCTTCTTCGCCGAGAATGTTTCGGGCATGCATCTCGCATTCCCGCCAACTCTCCTCTAGCGTCCCGGTCAGTTGCCAATCGAGGAATCGCGGCCCGAGTCTCTCTCGAACAGGAACCGTCTTACTGTCTGGGGTATCGAAGGCAATCGTCCCGTCTGGGTTGATCTTGTATGTTAGAGTCTCGGGGATCATCCACCCATCCCCGTCATTGAGTGCACAGAATGCATCGAGGCCTATCGCTTTCAAATCGGCGAATGCTTTGAGTGAGAGAACGGTATGACGGAGCTCTGGATCTTTATCTTTGTCGACCCGCCAGAAGCCTTTGGGATCGAATGTTTTTAAAAGCTCACGAATATTTTCTTTAAGATAACCGCAATCTCGGAGGATCCAAGCAAAGTCATCAAATGAGAGTCCATAAAGTTCGGCGACTATTGCATCGAGTATACAGCGGAGGCGAAGGCGCTCATGGGGTGTAATTGCCCAAAGATGACGCCATAAATATTTGCGGTATCTATTGGAAAAAGCCAACCACCAATCAGCAAAAATATTGGATGGCAATGATAATTGCAAAGAGAGTTGAGGTATTTTGATATTTCGATGCTTAAGGATTGGAGATTCTTCAAGCATGTATAAACATAAATACATTACACCCCCTCCAAGACGTAGCCTTAAAGCAAAATCGAAAACAAATGAATTCGCTATTCCAGACAAATACAAAATAGATTCATAATTATCTGATTGTGTCTTAAAAATTGGAACAACATGACTACAAGGAAATTTATTGAGAGGGGTGAAAATTGCACTTCTCGTATTTGTTCCTGATAGGACACCAATCATCACAGCTTTTGGAAAAAATTCGTTCTGATAATAGTGTTGATAAATTGTTCTGGGTAGCATGTATTGTGGTTCAATCTTTTTATTTTCCCAAGAAATTTCCCGCCAAACAGCTGATCGACCGCGTCCACTCACCCACCCTTTTTCTGAGAAATCGAATTGCCCAATCATCCGACCTTCATATAGAGGTAAAGCAATATCTCCATTTGGCCCTATACGCTCTCCTCTATAGATAAGTTCTGGTTTCTCTTCTTCAGGAGGCTGCCATTGACCATATGCATTTGGGGAATACCCCTTCTCCTCCCACCAAGTTCTGGGAGGGAAAAGTTTTGAGTCGTTAGTCACATGGAACTCAGTCCCATACTGAATCATCCATTTCCCTGAGCTAGATTCTGCAAGAAGATCTGCATTTTTATAAATCTTCTCAAGAATTGAAAGGTCATCTTTATTGTTAATTTCAAGAAGAGATTGACTTTTAGGGCTGAAACGGGTCACTTGGTCACGTGTGTAAGGGATTACATAAACAAATGGAGATTCCCAATCAGAAAGGTCCTGACGCATAAAAGCTGTCAGTATGGCCTTTGTTGTGCCACTTTTTTGTATCACAATCGGACAAAATTTTGCTCGAGAATCGATATCAAAGATTTTTCTCCGATTTTCAAAACCGAAAAGCCATTCCCATTGACTTCGCGTAATAAAAAGTTCTCGGAGTTCTGTTGAACCAAAATCAGAGTAAATATTAGATGGAACAATTAATCCGAATCTTCCAGAATTCCGACAGAGATTGTGTGCCCGTTCAAGGAACATTTTATAGGTATTGATATCTGCAGAACCTTGATATCGGAAAGGATGTTCAGGATCGGAAAAACCATAATGTCGTGATCTTTGATTTCGCCACTTTCTATGAAACTCCAGATTAGCATTTCCCCGAATAAGGGAGAGCGTTTCTCCACCAATTGTTATTTCCTTTGGATCACCAAATGGGAATGCGACGTGACGGTTCCAGTTCCCCATTGCCTTAAATCCTGCCACATAGAGAAGCCAGGCCCGTTCGATATCCGGATTATGGGTAAATAGTTCATTCTGGAGTGTAATTCCCTCTTGTTTGCCTCTCATCCGGTAAATTGGGTCGAAAAGGGAGAAGAATTCCTGCGTTTTCGGTTTGGAGATCTCCCATGGCGGGTTTCCTACTACTGCATCAAAACCCCCCTTTCCTGCAACAAAAACATCCGGGAACTCGAGCTCCCAGTGGAAAAATCGGAGAGAATCTGTCAGGATTTGAACTCTGGTGATAATTTCTGGTGTTGGGTGATAAAATCGGTCAGGAGTTGGTGCATCTTCATCCAACCACTCTCCCGGCCAGAACCAGATCGCACACCAGAGATCGAATCGCTCTTTTAACTGCTTGAGGCCTTCATCGTTGAGTATACAATCCCTGAAGAATGCTTCCCGGCCTTCGTAGTCGGTTAAAGCCATAGAATGTATGCTTTCGAACCGCCTCACAGCTTTTTCAAAAAGTGCTTTGAGGGCTGTTTCATCACTAATCGAACGGTCAAGGGTTACCTGACCCTCGATGACATTTCTCATTTCTGGTTTTACCCGATCATCAAGAACCTTTTTAATAGCCTTCGTCCAGGTGCTGTCTTTGAAGTGCACTCCTTTGTGACCTTTATCTCCGCCCTCTCGGAGCCAGGCCATGACCGGGTATTCCTGGAAATTGTCAAACCAACATCCGACCAAACTGTTCCCTGTTTTCAGCTTATGGTCAAGAAACTCAAAGGGCAACTCCCGGTCCATGGTCTCAATCCAGAGCGAGAGCTTCCCAAGCTCAACGGCGAGAGGATTGATATCCACACCATAGATACATCGCTCCACGACATACCGTTTTAACCGAGCTTTTACAAGCGACTCGAATCGTTCATCATCGACACTACAAGGGAGTGTCTCTTCCGTTGCAGATCCTTGCGATAAAGTTCCGACCGGGAGTGTAACAACAGAACTCTCAGTGGTCCTGGTCCGAATCCTCCTGTGGAACCAGAGACTCTCATAAAGGGCATCGGTAATATAACGGAGTGCGGCGACCAGGAAAGAGCCTGAACCCATCGCCGGATCACAGACCTTCAAAGCGATTATCTCTTCTGGTGTCTTCGGGATGAGCTTCCTGCCCTCACCTTCTCCTTCCACAGTATAGACGAGAGGCTCGAGTGTCCGATGAACAGTAGGTACAGCAAGCTGGGGCTTGGTATAGAACGTACCTGATCCCTTTCGAGTCCCCGTTCCCCTGACAAGGTAGAGATCGCCTGGGTAACAGATGGATTGTGGTTGAATGAGAGAATGAGCCCGCCGCTCAACATCCTTCTGATACTGGAAGAGGTTTGGATTCCTCCCACGAGGGCGTCGGACTAGGTTAGCAGATTCCACTGCATGGACTGCCCATGCAACAATCTCCCGCACCTTCTCTCCTTCCCCGGTAACCTCAATCTCCTCAGCAGGCTCCTCGGGGGTCTCCTCCTCACCAACTTCTTCACTTTGTTCTTCGGAAGACTCTGCTATCTCTTCTTCCTCTCCGCCTTCTTCTCCCTCTCCTTCGACCTTCTTCTCAGCTTTCTCTTTCCCAAGTTTCTGGACAAGATCTTTGAGCTGGGTTTCTGGCAGAGATTTTAGGAGCGAGAAGGGGAGCACCGGCTGGATACCAAGGTTCAGAAAGATAATGGCCTCTTCCTCGGGCTTGACCTTTCGCAGTTGATAATCAAGCAATCCTTCATACATCATCCCGATATATTCCGTCCGGAGATCGGAGAAGTCCACAGCACCCGAAACAATACGAACGGTCCTCCCGCTTCTCGCTCGAACCTTCCCGATCTTAAGAAGGGTCAGAATCTCATAGACTACGAGATCCGAGATCTGGACCTTTTCATTCTCGTAAAGGGAAAGAGCCCGGAGCACCGCATCAGGACTTGATGGATCTCCCCTTCTAAACAATCCCCCGCCATACCCTGGTATTGCAAGGTCGGGAAGATCGCTTCCTTCATAGATAAGCCGGAAGAGCGAGAGAAGACGAGGCCAGGCTTGATGATAACCATCGAGAGCGGTATCCCCCTCACTCACCACCGCTTGCCTTAATTGAGTATAGAGGCCTTCGGTGCTATAACTATAGTAATAGATTTCAGAATCTTTGGGGAGCAATCCCCGTGCCTCCGCAAAAAGGGCCACCACCAATCGCATAATAAGACGAATCGTCGCTTGGTAAAGGGCGTTATTCTGGTCCTCCTCTGAAATTTCTGAACCGTTTGCTGGATTCAGGGTAAGTATACGCTGGAGATCCGGATGCTGTTTCAGCGAAAGGTTAAGCGACTTAAGAAGGACTTCTACCGAACGTCGAGTCTGCTCCCCAAGGACCTGTGAAAGCTCGCCCTGCCGGGTACGACTCTCTTGTACCGCAGAGAGGAGAGGGAATTCTCTCCCCGTGCCCGTTCCATATGCCCCACAAAGTGTGATGAACCCACTGAGTTCATCAAATCCTCCTTGATCCTCAAACCATCGATCTGCCTCCCACTCAGTCCAGCAATCATAATCGATTCCAGCAAAGACCAATCGAAACTGATGGCCATTGGTAAGAATTCCCAGAGGAGTGTTTGTTCCACGAAGAAGTTCGAGAAATTCGCTGTAAATCTGCCTCCCACGTCCAAGACCTACCCTTTTTGAGGCCCGGTCAATTTTTACCAGAAATTTCGCTGGGTCGAGGGGTTCCAGCCCGAGTAGCACGCGGTCCGGAGCAAGCCCAGGTCCTCCTCGTTTACTCGCAGTGAGTTTGAACTTTTCGAGAACGTTGCTATGTTTCTGCCACCTGCGGCCTTCATATCCTAAAACATCTTCAAGGACAACATCGAGCCATCGATAGAGTCCTGTGGCGTCATCACCGCGGGCAGCTCCTTCCCATGCCCGGTATGCGGTGGCAGCATTTCGTAATTGTTCATACCGGTTTTCAGGGAGGGATATGAGGTGCTCAGGGAGAAATTCATCCAGCACTGCAGGTGAGAGAAGCATCCCGTTCTGCCGAAGAGATGACCACCACCGATTCTGCTCCTCAGAACTCAAGACACTCCTCCATTCCGATTCAACAGAACATGGATTGCCACAGGCAAAACTTCAACTCCATCCTCATCGAGGGAATAGCGATTCGGAAGCACCCGTTCAATGATACGCCGCTCTTCTTCATCGAGCCGTTGAATCAGCAGTTCAATATGGCTGTGCTGTCGTTGCCACTCTTCCTCCGATAGTCGCTCGCGGAGTTCCTGCACCTTGCGCCTGTGTTCTACGTTCAACTCTTCAGAAAATGTCAACTGGGCAGCCTTTTCCTCAGCTTCGAGCAGCTGCTTTCTCAATGAATCAGCACCCCGTCGGTCTTTCTGTTTTTCCAAAGCCTTGCGACGTTCATCGAAAAGATCCCTCTGTTCTTTGATCTGGTTTTGCAAAGTCTCTTTGAGTTGTTTCGTCTCGACCTGTGTGAGGTGAGAGATAATTTTTGCCCGTTCTCCCTCTGCAAGTGGTTTCAGAGACTGCCAAAAAGAAACAAGGGCCATCATTCTCGGTTTCCATGTTTCATCAACCGGAAGTTCACTCCATTCGAGATAGGATATGGTATCCCAATCTGATGAAGACAAAACGGAGGGGTTTTCTCCTGCAGAAACGGGTATTGCAAGAATACCGGTCGAGAAACGCTCTCCAAGTTTGTTGCGGAATGCCACTTGGAAATACAGGGTAAATATCGCGAGGAGTGATTCTGGCAGTGGTGCCGATTCCACGGTCCATTTTGCAAGTTTGGTTTCACTGGGCGGTAACCAGATCCTTTGGGTGAATGTGGTGAGCGCCTTCTGCATTATCGGATGACCAAGCATGAGCAGGCGAGTGTCCTTCCGGGGCATGAACATCACCCTGCCATTGATTAGTTCTTGCACTCGCTCTGGCGAAAAGACCATCTTGGGCTTTGCACCAGCGACAGATCCACGATCGAGGAGGAGTGTATGCTCAACAAGTCTCTTCCAGGTAGGGGGAACTATATCAAACCGATAGGATCCCTCTCCAATATTAGTGACACTCCCGTTCTCAAGCAGAGCCGCCTCGCGGAGAAGCTGAGCAATTCGATTTTCCTCAAAACCAAATCGTCCCGTAGTTGTGGAAAATGATGTAAAAGCTTCTTTATAATCAGATTCTGAACCATGCATCCCTCGCCCCAAATCACGCCGGTCATCTGCAAATTCCTTTGTCTTCTCGACGCGGAAATCAATATCCATCTGGCCAATGCGTCCCTGTGCAAAATATTCCGATACCGCCTCATCAAGGACCTTTCCTACACTCCCAAGATCCCCTCGAACAGTCTCGACTTTCTTTACGACAAAATCGAGAAATTTCAGGTCCTCAACCTGGTCAGAAACAAAGTGCCATACGAAGACATCCCGTGACTGTCCATGCCGGTCAACACGTCCATTCCGTTGTTCAAGTCGCATCGGATTCCAGGGGATCTCTTGGTGAATCACATATCGGCAGGAAGTCTGCAGGTTCAAACCTTCCGAGGCTGCATCTGTCGCGAGTAGAATCCGGAGAGAAGATGCGGCATCATTGAACTCCTCTTTCACTGCTCGGCGATGACCTGCCGATGCCCCTCCATAAAGAGTCTGGAGAATCGGATTTTCGATACCAACATGGCGAAAACGTGCAAGAAGGTAATCGAGCGTGTCCTTATACTCGGTGAATATAATTAACCGTTCATCGGACCTGAATCCCCCTTTATCCATAAGATAATTTTCGATCCATGCATGTAACTTTGAGAACTTTGTATCTGGGGGGAATTGTTTCAACTTGGTTAAATCCTGATTCACAACTTCCTGGGTCCAACCGAGTCGTTTTAATTCCGTACTAATTTCGTTGAGAAATGGCATCAGTTCTGTTCTATACTGTCGGAGCCAACTGCCACCCAGTCGAAGAGCATCAGCTTCGCGACGATCCTTTTCTTCATCGCTCATTATGGAAGATTCTGCCCGTTTTCTGGACTCTTCTGCTTCGTTGTATCCAAATTCAGAAAGATCAAATCCTGCAAGGTGAGTCCACCAGGTCTTTGCAAATGAATACGAACTTGAGAGCAGACGTTTGGTCAGGAGTGAAAAGATAAACTGGGCAAGGACCATCTCTTTCTTGCTTATCCTTGCGAGTTTCTTCGCGCCTTCAATCCGATAGCGACGCATTGCTGTGAACAACCGCGCCTCTTCAGGAGCTAGTTCAAGCGCAATTCCATCTACCCTCCGAGAAGGGAACCGGGAAGGTGTATGACCGGCGTTGAGATCTGCTTTCATCCGCCGTATCATAACGAGATCCAGATGACGGAAATCATCCTTGTCAAGGGAGCTCTTTTGCTGGAACCGAACAGGGTCTAGGATCTCCAGAATCCCACTGAAGGAAAGGGTATAACCATTGTGCGGAGTGGCACTTAAGAAAAGACGATGTTCAAAAAGAGGGGACACATCCTGGAGCATTTTACTCCTGTCACTGTCATCAGAGAATTTTGATGGAGCGAAATTATGTACTTCATCAACAATGAGAAGATCCCAAGGCAGCATGGCAGATCCCGCCGGGGCTAATTGTTCAGAGGCATTCTTGAATTTTTCAAGGACATCTGGCTGCTTGAGGTAGTCCATGGATATAATAATTCGGGGATAGACTTTCCAAGGGTTGGCATCCATTCCCAGTGTTCGTTGCATCTCAAATATCTGATCGCTATCGAGAACAGTAAAGTCAATGTTGAATTTTTCCTTCATTTCATCCTGCCACTGGATTTGCAGAGATGATGGACAGAGGATCAAGATACGCCGTATTTTTCTCTGACGAATTAGCTCCTGCACAATGAGGCCCGCTTCAATCGTCTTCCCGAGACCTACATCATCAGCGAGCAGAAGGTTGACTCTCGGCATCGCCAGTGCCTGGAGAACAGGGTATAATTGGT
>ENA-UPTA01002898-UPTA01002898.1-activated-sludge-metagenome-genome-assembly--contig:-NODE-2898-length-17325-cov-21.308049_pt1 | contig 17325 bp, 12 predicted proteins | sample MGYA00238184_ERZ773361 | MGnify/ENA primary metagenome ERZ773361 (study PRJEB29100, sample SAMN05720205) | activated sludge metagenome | isolation source: anaerobic digester from wastewater...
TTACTTTGCCGTTCGAAAAAGTGTTGCATGGGCCTTTTTCGAGTTCGTCAAACATAGAGTATCGGGATTATTTTGTCAAATGGATCTTCCTTGGGGCCCGGGCGGGATTCTCACATGAAGTTCATGGGGTCCACGTCGGCCCGGATCTCGACGCCCTTTTTCGCCCCCCCCTCCAGAAGTTCCCCGGCGAGGGCGTGAAGGGCCTTTACGCCGGTTCCCATGAGAAGAAGCTGCCAGCGGTACCGTCCCTTCAGCTTGCCCAGGGGGGATTCCGAGGGGCCGATCAGGGAGGGCCGGGAGGCCTCCTTCATCCCGTCGATCCGTCTTCGGGCCAGGGCGGCCAGGGAGCGGGCCGCCGCGGCCACCTGCTCTTGATGGAGGCCGGAGATCCTCAGGTTCACCATGCGGGAGAAGGGGGGGTAGCCGAGTTCCCGCCGCATCTCGATTTCCTCTTCGAAAAACGCCGGGAAATCGTGGTTTTTCGAATGAAGGACGGCGTAATGATCGGGGTGGACCGTCTGGATGACGACCTTTCCCGGGAAATCCCCCCTCCCGCCCCGTCCGGACACCTGGGTCAGCATCTGGAATGTCCGCTCGGCGGCCCGGAAGTCGGGAAGGTTGAGGGACATGTCCGCCGAGATGACCCCGACGAGGGTGACGTTGGGGAAATCGTGGCCCTTGGCGATCATCTGGGTGCCGATGAGGATGTCGATGTCCCCCCGGTCGAACCGGTGGAGGATCCTTTCGACGGCCCCCCGTTTCTGCGTCGTGTCGCTGTCCATCCGCTCCACCCGCGCCTCCGGGAAGAGCCTTCCCGTTTCCTCCTCCACCTTTTCCGTCCCCACGCCGTAGCTCAGGATCCGCGTCCCGCCGCAGCGGGGGCACGCCGAGGGCATCCCCTGGGAGAATCCGCAGTAATGGCAGCGGACGATGTCCTCGCGGGCGTGGCGGGTCATGGAGACGGTGCAGTTCCGGCACCGGAACACGTAGCCGCAGGAGGCGCAGAAGATGAACGTGTCGAACCCCCGCCGGTTCAGGAAGAGCAGGGTCTGCTTCTTTTCCGAAAGGGCCGCCCCCACCGCGTCTCTCAGGGCGGCGGAGAAGATGGGAATCCGCTCGTCCCTGTCCTTCTCCGTCTTCATGTCCACGATGTCCACCCGGGGCAGGGACCGGTCGTCCACCCGCCGGGTCAGTGAGAGATATCGGAACCCCTTTTCCCCGGTGTTGAAGAAGGTCTGGACCCCCGGCGTGGCCGAGCCGAGAACGACGACGGCCCCGCACATCCGGGCCTTGACGATGGCCAGATCCCGGCCGCTGTACGTGAACCGCTCGTCCTGCTTGTAGGAGGTGTCGTGCTCCTCGTCGCACAGGATGAGCCTCAGGCCGGGAAGGGGGGCGAACACGGCCGACCGGGCGCCGACGACGATCCGGACCGTTCCCCGGCGGACCTTCCGCCAGGCGTCGAACTTCTCCGCCGGGGAGATGCCGCTGTGAAGGAGGGCGATCTCCTCCCCCCGGAAATGGTCCCGGATCCTTCCCGAAAGCTGGGGGGTCAGGGCGATCTCCGGGACGAGAAAGAGGACGGACCCGCCGTTGCGGACGGCCTCCCGGGCGGCCCGGAGGTAGATTTCCGTCTTTCCGCTCCCGGTGACGCCGTGCAGGAGGAAGGGGACGTACCGGTTCTCCGACAGCCCCGCGAGAATGGCCTCGAGGGCCCGGTCCTGCTCCTCCGTCAGTTCCGCCGCCGGCGCCGCGCCCCCGATCCGGGGTCCCCCGGGCGGCGTCCGGAAGACCTCCCGTTCCTCCCTCCGGAGGAGGCCTTTTTCCTCCAGGGAGGCGGCAAGGGCCGCAAGGCCCCGGTATTGCCCGCGAAGGGCGGAAAGAAGCGCGGGACCCTCCCGGCGGAGCCGTTCCAGGAGATCCCGCTCCCGCTTTTTCATTTTCTCCGGCGGGGGACCGTCGAGCGGAACGAGGAGGGTCTCCTTCCGTTCCCTGACCCGGGGAGGGGCGATCCGTTCCGTGATTTCCACAAGCCCCCGTTCCCGGAGGGTTTCCAGGACCGGGACCAGGGAAGCGCGGGGCACGGCCTTCCGCAGCGCGCCCATTTTCCATCCCTCGGGCCGTTTCCCGAGAACGTCGAGGACCCGCTTCTCCAGCGGGGACGGCTCCCCGGCGCCTTCCCCCGGGGACGGCCGGAGGCGGACGCGGGTTTCCCCCTCCCGGTGAATGCCCGCCGGGAGCACCGCTTTCAGGGTCATGCCGACGGGATGGAGGTAGTAGGCGCCCGCCCATTCGTAAAACCGGAGGTCCTCCGGCGCGAAGAGGGGCTCCCTGTCGAGGATTTCGAGGATTTCTTTCGTTTCGCCCGTGTCGGGCCGCTCCGTGATGCCTACGATGCAGCCCGTCGTTTTCTTCCTCCCGAAGGGCACCAGAACCCGCTTTCCCACCGCGGCGTCATTCCGCAGCTCCGGCGGGACGGAATAGGTGAAGGTCCTGGGAACGGGGACCGGGATGGCGACCTGAAGAAACATGGCGCACCCGTTTTATTCTCTCGGGTCGAGAAATCCCTCCAGGGGGGGGTAGGGCGAGTCTTCCCGGCAGGGAACGGAGAAGAGGGCGTCCTGGAGGGGGACGTTCGTTGCGACGTCCCTGAACGTCAGGCGGGCGGCGGGGACGCCGTCGACCGAATAGACCAGCTCCATCGGGAACGGGGCGCCCTTGCGGATTTCCCGGTAGCCTCCGAAATCCACCCGGAGGGGGACGGCCCGGTCCTCCCGGACGCCCCAGGCCTCGAACCGGAGGGGAAGGCCGGTCGCCTTGTCGATCCACAGGCGGCTCCCGATGGTTTCGGCGTCGCTTTTCCCGATGACGTAGGCGATTTTTCCCTCTACCCGTTCGAGTGCGGTTTCCCCGGTCCGGGTTCCGAGGAAGGAAAGCTCCGCGAGAAGGTCCTCCATGGGCTTCCCGAGAAAGAGAACGGCGGGGAGCGTGGAAATGAGGCTGTTCCGGATGCCCCGGCCGTCGGGGATCATGGCGAGGGACCGGCGCCCGCAGGCGAGGGCGATGTCGACGCCCCCTTCCCGCCGGGTCTCGGCCCGATAGGAATCAGGGGCCTTCATGGAGATCTGCTGTTCCAGAACGGGCGGGACCTCCGGATTTCCCTCGCCGGGAAGCGGCGCGAGTCTCGCCTTTCCCTGGAACGTCTCCGTTCCGGACGCGGCGGCGGCGAGCCGCTCGAGGATTTTCGGGGCGCCCGGGAGGTAGGCCTCCGCGGGGACATGGAGAAAGGGAAAGGCGAAAAGGGTGAGAAGCATCACGAATACGGTTCTGGCGATTCCGGCGCGCGTCATTTCTTCTTTCTCCAGGCTTTGAGGCGTTCCCCGACCGTTTTTTCGTATCCCCGGTCCGTAGGCTCGTAAAACGTCCTGTCCTCCAGGCCCTGCGGGAGATGGACCTGGGGAACGTAACCGCCCTCGTAGTTGTGGGCGTATTTGTAATCCTTTCCGTACCCCATTTCCTTCATCATCGCCGTCGGGGCGTTCCGGATGTGAAGGGGGACGGGCAATGCCCCCTTCTCGGAGATGGCTTCACCGACCTTTCCCATGGCCCGGTACAGGGCGTTGCTTTTCGGGGCCGTCGCGAGATAGACGGCCGCCTCGGCCAGGGCGAGGTTTCCCTCGGGGAGCCCGACGAACCGGAAGGCCTCCATGGCCGAAACGGCGACGGCAAGGGCCTGGGGATCCGCGATTCCCACGTCTTCCGAGGCGAAGCGGACCATGCGGCGGGCGATGTACAGGGGGGCCTCCCCGGCGTCGAGCATCCGTCCGAGCCAGTAGAGGGCGCCGTCGGGGTCGCTCCCCCGGAGGCTCTTGTGAAAGGCGGAGATGAGGTTGTAATGCTCTTCCCCTGTCTTGTCGTAGAGGAGGGCCTTTCTTTCCAGGGCTTTTTCCACGGTGGGAAGATCGACGATCCTCGTTCCCCCCTCACCGGGTCTTGCCAGGGAGGCGGCGGCCTCCAGGCTGTTGAGGGCGGTCCTGGCGTCCCCGTCGGAGATGTCGACGATGTGGGCGAGGGCCTTTTCCTCCACCTTCAGGGAGAGCCCGCCCAGGCCCCTTTCCCTGTCCTTGAGGGCGCACCTCAGGATCTCTCCGAGGACGGGCGCCGTGTACGGCTTCAGGACCAGGACGCGGACCCGGGAGAGCAGGGGGGCGATGACCTCGAAGGAGGGGTTTTCCGTGGTGGCCCCGATGAGGGTGATGAGGCCGCTTTCCACGTGGGGGAGAAAGGCGTCCTGCTGGGCCTTGTTGAACCGGTGGATCTCGTCGACGAAGAGAACCGTCCTCCGCCGGAAGTCGCGGAGCTGGTTTTCCGCCTCCTCCACTACCGACCGGATTTCCTTCACTCCCGAGAGGACGGCGGAAAAAGTGACGAAATGGGCCTTCGTCTCCGTGGCCAGGAGCCGCGCCAGGGTCGTTTTCCCCGAACCCGGGGGACCCCAGAAGATGACGGAGAACAGGCGGTCCTCCTCGATCGCCTTGCGGAGCAAAGTTCCCTTTCCCAGAAGGTGTTCCTGCCCGGCGAATTCCCCGAGGGAACGGGGCCGCATCCGGTCCGCCAGGGGGCGTTCCCGGACGTCTCCCGGCTTGCCCGCTTCGCGGCTGAACAGGTCCATGGTGCCTCGCGTTCGTTCCATTCCCTGATGACGTCGTAAAAAGGCCGATGCAACATTTTTTCGAACGGCAAAGGAAAAAGCTCCATAGGCAAGGCGCCCGATTCCCGAGGACTGAGGCGTACTTTTGGTACGCCGCAGGGACGAGGGAAGAAGGGGAACGCAGCATATGGGCTTTTGACGAAGCCGTCATTCCCTGCAGTGTATACCGGAAGTGACGTCCCGGGGCTACGATTTTTTTGCCTTCGCGGCGGCTTCCAGGAGGGTGGCGAGACGGTCCCGGGGAGGGTCGGAAAAGGTCCTGTCCCATTCCTCCGCGGTCAACCGTTCCCGGAGGAGCCGTTCCACGGGCATCCGGCTTTCCCAGCAGGAGACGATCCTGGAACAGGGCAGAGGGTCCCTCTCGCGGAGGCAGTAGGAAAAGGGGATGTCGCACCCCAGCCGGGGGCATCGGGCGATCGGGGATTCCGGTTTCTTCATGACGGATTCTCCCTCCCCAGACGGGGCGGTTCGACTCAAGAAAACAGGGGGCCGCTTCCCTTCCCCGGAAGCGGCCCCTCAGGACGGGACGGAGGGGGCCGTTCCCCTTCCGCCCGGGGGGGTTACAGCCTGGGGTAGCTGGAAATGGTCCGCTTCGCCCGTTCGATTTCCTCTTCCGGCAGTTCGTACTGGCTCAGCATGCCCGTGAGATAGGCGTCGTAGGAGGCGAGGTCGACGAGACCGTGGCCGCTCCAGTTGAACAGGATGGTCCTTTCCTTTCCCTCTTCCCTGGCCCGCTGGGCCTCCTCCACCACGGCGGCGATGGCGTGGGTCGTTTCGGGCGCCGGGATGAAGCCCTCCGTCCTCGCCCATTTGACTCCCGCCTCGAAGGTTTCGAGCTGGTTGTAGGACCGCGCCTCGATGAGGTTCTCCTTGAGGAGGTGGCTCACGATGGGGGCCATGCCGTGGTACCGGAGGCCGCCGGCGTGGATCGGGGCGGGAACGAAATCGTGGCCCAGGGTGTACATCGGGAGGAGGGGCGTCATGCAGGCCAGGTCCCCGTGGTCGTAGCCGAAGGGCCCCCGGGTCAGGGTGGGGCAGGAGGACGGTTCGGCCCCGACGATGCGAACCTGTTTCCCGTGAATCCTGTCCATGACGAAGGGCAGGGAGATGCCCGCGAAATTGCTCCCGCCGCCGGCGCAGCCCAGGACCACGTCGGGGTACTCGCCGATCTTTTCAAACTGCTTTTTCGCCTCCAGGCCGATGACGGTCTGATGAAGCAGGACGTGATTCAGAACGCTCCCGAGGGAATACCGGGCGTCCTTGCCGGTGACGGCGTCCTCCACGGCCTCGCTGATGGCGATGCCGAGGCTCCCAGGCGAATCGGGGTGCTCCTCGAGGACCTTCCGTCCCGCCGCCGTGCGGACGCTCGGGCTGGGGATGCACTCGGCCCCCCAGACGTTCATCATCATCCGCCGGTAGGGCTTCTGCTCGTAGCTCACCCGGACCATGAAAACCCTGCACTCGAGGCCGAACATCTGGCAGGCCATGCTGAGGGCGCTTCCCCACTGTCCCGCTCCCGTTTCCGTGGAAAGACGCTTGATGCCGAACTCCTTGTTGTAATAGGCCTGGGGAATCGCCGTGTTCGGCTTGTGGGAGCCGGCGGGGCTGTACCCCTCGTTCTTGTAGTAGATTTTCACGGGGGCGTCGAGGAGCTTCTCGAAATTCCGCGCCCGGCACAGAGGGGTGGGTCGCCAGAGGGCGTACTTCTGGAGAACCGGCTCGGGGATGTCGATCCAGCGTTCGCTGGACGCTTCCTGCTCGATGAGGTTCATGGGGAAAACGGGAGCGAGGTCCTCCGGCTTCACCGGCTGCCCCGTCCCCGGGTGGAGAGGCGGGTTCATGGGGGTTGGCAGGTCCGCCTGGATATTGTACCACCGCCTCGGGATTTCGTCGTCTCTCAATACCACCTTCACCTGTTCCATTGTTCACACTCCTTTGCTTGATCGTTGATGGGATGAACCTGCAAAAAGGTTTTTCCTTCGTCCGGCGGCTTTATGATCCAGGCCCGCCCCGATGTCCCGGATGCGGGGGCTTTCCCAAAGCCGTGAAAAACAGGAAAGCCATGGAATCGCTCCCATGGCTTTCTCTTTTGACTTTTCCGCAGCCATGGGGAAGTTTCTCCGTACTTGCCCACGGCCCTTCTTTTCGAGCGTATGCGGGCAGGCTATGTCACCGCCTGCCACCACCAACCCGTTCGGATGCGTTCGAGCGTCTTCACGAGAATAATTTCTTGCCTCCCTGAAAAGTTCGAGTTACAAACGCATAGCACGAAATTTCTCAAGCTGTCAAGGGGAAAGGAAATCATCCCGAAGGAGGGGGCCATGGATTTTCAGAACATCGAAACGGAAACCCGCGATGGCGTCGCCATCCTGTACCTGAACCGGCCGGAGTCCCGGAACGCCATTTCCGTGGCCATGAGGAGGGAGATTTCGGCCTGTCTCGGCCGGTGGAAGGAAGACCGGGAGGTGGGCGTCGTCGTTCTCACCGGGCGCGGAAAGGCGTTCACCGCCGGGTTCGATCTCCGGGAATTCCGGGATCCCGCGCTTTTCGACGAGATTTTCCGGACCTCCGCCCGGTATCACCGGGACGTCTGGTATTTTCCCAAGCCCGTCATCGCCGCCGTGAACGGTCCCGCCCTCGCCGGCGGATTCGACCTCGCCAAGCTCTGCGATCTCCGGATCGGATCGACGGCGGCGGTTTTCGGCCACCCCGAGATCAAGTTCGGGGTTCCCACCCTGTTCACGCCGCTGCGCTGGATCGTCGGGGAGGGGGTGGCCCGGGATCTGTGTCTTACGGGTCGCCAGGTCGGCGCGGAGGAAGCCCTCCGGCTCGGGCTCCTGAACGAGGTCGTGGAGGAAGCGTCCCTGATCCCGGCCGCGGTCGCCTGCGGGAAGAAACTCCTCGAAGCGCCCCTGGAAACCCTTGTCGCGACGAAACGGTTCATCCTCGACGCCGGTTCCCGGGGATGGGAGGAGGCCTTCCGGGTAGAACACGACGAGACCTTCGAGAAGGTGATCCGGAAGACGATCCGCGGGACGGTCCGGAAGGGGGCTTCCCCGGCGTCGTGAGGGGCTCCCGGGAGATACTGCGTTTCCATCGCCGGCTGGAGGTCCGCCGCCCGCGGGACCCTTCGCATCGGGAGGAGATCGGACTGGCGGGACGCCCCGTGACGCCGCCGTCACCGGTGAATTGACAGGCCGGGAGCTTTGTCCTATAACCCTGCTGCGCCCACAAGCCCGGCGGACCGGGATCGCGGGCGAACGCCTGAAAGAAAGGATTCCAAGATGAACTGGCCTGTCGTTCAGGAAAGGGCCCGCCAGTGGGCCCCCTGGGCAGCCGCGGCCCTCGGGCTTTCCATCCCCCTGTCCAAGGCCGCCGACGCGGTCCTTCTGGTTCTCGTTCTCCTTCTCTGGCTCGCCGGGGGGCGCTACGGCGAGAAGCTCCGGTTCATCGGGAGAAACCCCGTCGCCTGGGTTTCCCTCCTTCTTTTCGCCCTTACCATCGGGGGCCTTTTCTACGGGAAGGTGGACAAGGACTCCCTGTCGGACGCGAAGACGTTTCTCCTGATTCCCCTCCTGCTTCCCCTTTTCGGGGACCCCCGGTTCCGGAGATACGGCCTTCGGGCCTTCCTGTCGGCCATGGGTTTCGTTCTCCTTGTTTCATGGCTTCTCTTCTTCGATCTTCTGCCGCCCGGCGGTTTCTGGAAAGGGATTCCCGAGAACCCCTACGTGGTTCACCAGTACATCACCCAGAACGTCCTCATGGCCTTTGCCGCCGTCACGTGGGCGGGGTACGCCCGCCTCGGGAAGAATCCCGCGGCCAGGGCCGGGGGCGCCGTGCTGGCCGTCGCCGCCGTCGCGAACATCCTCTTCATGATTCCCGGAAAGACGGGCCACGTGATCCTCGCCGTCCTCATCCTCCATTATTTCATGGACTGGCTGGGGTGGAGGAAGGGCGTCCCGGCGGCCCTCGGCATGATCGTCCTTCTTTTCGGGATCGTGTTCGCCTTCCCCGGCAGCGCCCTCCACCAGCGGACCACCCAGGCGGTCCGCGAGTTCCGGGAATGGGGCCCCGGCCAGGAAAGCGCCGGGGTCGTCAACGCCATCGGGTACCGGATGGAGTTCTGGCGGACGTCCTGGAGCATTTTCCTGGACCGTCCCTGGACGGGCGCGGGGACGGGCGGCTTTCCCGGGGCTTACGCGGAAAAGGTGAAGGGCACGGACAGGATTGTCACCGACAACCCCCACAGCCAGTACCTCCTCACGGCGGTGGAACTCGGCGTCGTCGGGCTGGCGGCCCTTCTGGCCCTCTTCGCGGTCCAGTGGTGGACCTCGGCGTCCCTGGCCGGGCCGATGGGCCCCTTTCTCGCACGGAGTCTCGTCCTGACCCTGGCGACGGGGTCGCTTTTCAACTCCCTTCTTTCGGACCACACCGAGTCCCTGTTCTTCGTGTTTCTCTCGGCCCTCCTCTTCGCCGGCCTCGCCGAAAGGGGGAAGACATGAGCGGGGAAGGGAAGAAGCGTCTCTCCGTCATCCTCATCACGAAAAACGAGGGGGCCTTCATCCGGGAGTGCCTGGAAACGGTCTCCTTCGCCGATGAAATCGTCGTCCTCGATTCGGGAAGCGCCGACGACACGGTGTCCGTCTGCAGGGAATTCACCGGTCTCGTGTACGAGACCGGCTGGCCCGGCTTCGGACCCCAGAAAAACCGGGCCCTCGACCGGGCCGCGGGGGAGTGGGTCCTCTCCATCGACGCCGACGAGCGGGTCACGCCGGAACTGGCGGCGGAGATCGGGAAGGCCCTGGAGAATCCCGCGGGTCACGCCGGTTTCCGGATCCCGCGCCTGTCCAGCTACTGCGGCAGGTTCATCCGCCGGAGCGGCTGGTGGCCCGACCACGTGCTCCGCCTGTTCCGCCGGGACAGGGGCCGGTTCACCGACGACCTCGTCCACGAGCGGGTCGTCGTCGACGGGCCGGTGGGGACCCTTTCGAACCCCCTCGTCCACCACTCCTTCGAGAGCCTGGAGGACGTCCTCGACAAGGTGAACTCCTATTCCACCTACGGCGCGGAAATGATGCACCGGCGGGGAAGAAGGGCGAACCTCCTCACCGCCGTCGGACACGGTTTCTGGAGCTTCTTCCACACCTACGTCATCCGGGCGGGATTTCTCGACGGCAGGGAAGGTTTCATGCTGGCCCTGTCCAACGCCGAGGGGACCTATTACCGCTACGCGAAGCTCATGCTTCTGGGGAGGGGAAGGCGCCGGTGACCTCCCTTTCCGTCATCGTGACGACCTACAACCGGACGGACGCCCTCGAAGCGGTCCTTGCCGGCTATCTCGACCAGTCGGACCGGAATTTTCAGCTCGTCGTCGCCGACGACGGCTCCGGGCCGGACACGGCCGAAGCGGTTTCCCGGTTCGCCCGGTCGGCCCCCTTCCCGGTTCTCCACGTCTGGCAGGAGGACCAGGGATTCCGGGCGGCCGCCGCCCGGAACCGCGCCATCGCCGCGGCCGGTTCAGACTACATCGTCTTCAGCGACGGCGACTGCATCCCCCTTCCCGGTTTTGTCGCCGGGCACCGGCGGCTTGCCGAGGCGGGGTGGTTCGTCACGGGAAACCGGGTCCTTCTTTCGGCGGAAATGACCGGGCGGGTCCTCCGGGAACCGGGAATCGTCCGGGGCCGGGGAGCGGCGGCGTGGGCGTCGGGCCGCCTCCGGGGAGAGGTGAACCGCCTCCTGCCCCTGTTGCCCCTCCCCCTGCCTGCCTTTTTCAGAAAGGCGGGGAGAAACAGCTGGGAGGGGGCCATGACGTGCAATCTCGCCGCATGGCGGCCGGACCTTCTGCGGGTGAACGGCCTCGACGAATCCTATTCGGGGTGGGGGCTCGAGGATTCGGACCTGGTGATCCGCCTCCTCCGGTCGGGGGTGATGCGGAAAAGCGCCCGGTTCGCCGCCCCGGTGCTCCACCTGTGGCACCGGGAACAGGACCGGTCGGCCCTTGCGGAAAACCGCCTCCGGCTGGAGGCCATCCTGAAATCGGCCCGGATCCGGGCGGCCCGGGGGGTGGACCGGTACCTCCAGGGCGGCCTATAGGAATTTTTCCGGGGGCCTTCTCTCGGGGACGTACTCCCGGGGGATCCTTCCCTCGTTCCATTCCCGGGAAACGTAGAGATTGCAGTAGCAGCTTCCGTACTCCCTCACGTCGGCCTCCCGGTACGCGCAGGGGCACAGGATGTCCCGGTCCTTCTCCCGGTCTCCCGAGGCGAGACGGCAGGGACAGCACATGTATCCGTAGCGCTTCCGGTTGAGGAGAAGGGCCTCCATGAGATCGAGGACCCGCTCCCCGTCCCCGTTGAAGAAATACCCCTTCGGCTCCTGGATCGACCGCAGCGTTTCGCGAAGTTTCTCCGCCTCGTTCATATTCCCAGCGCCTCCCGGATCTCCCGCTCCCGGAACCCCACGATGACGGTGTCGCCGATGACGATGGTGGGGAAGGAGAGGCGGGGGTTCAGTCCCTTCACCTCTTCCAGGACCGCCGCCCGTTCCGCCGGCCCGAGAAGGTCCACGTCGGTGAAATCGAAAGTGATGTCGTGCTCCGTCAGGAACCGCTTCGTCGCCTTGCAGTGGCTGCAGGTGCTCAGGGTGTACATCCGGATTTTTTTCTTCATGGGGTCGTTCCCTCTCCTTTCGTATGATCCTTCGCCGGGCCGCGCGGCGCCGGTCTTCCGGGTGAGCCGTTCCAGCCGGCGGCGCAGGGCGGGACGGGCGTCGGGGGGCGCGGTGTCGAGGGCCTGGAGAACCAGGGCCCTGGCCTTCCCGCAGTCCTTCGCCCGGTGTTCGTACCATTTGGCGAGTTCCTCCACGGCGAACGGATCGCCGGGATTCTCTCCCGCCATCTCCCCCCAGAGTCGGACCGCCTCCTCCCACAGCGCCTCCCTCTTGTACAGCAGGGAAAGCCTCCGTCTCGCTTCCAGGGCGGGTTCCCCTGCCAGGGCGGCGATCTGTTCCAGGAGGGCCCGGGCCTCGGGGATCCTCGCCCGGTCGTGGAGGATCCGGGCCGCCGCGAGATGGTCCCCCGGGTGGTCCCCCTCCCGGGGATCCTCCCCGCCGAGAAGCCTGGAGAAATGGACGGTGAGCGCCGCCATGGAAACGATGTCGAGCCGGTTGTGCTCGAAAATGTCCGCCACGAGGCGGCCGTCCCTCCGGCGGAGCCAGTCGAAGTAGCGCTGCGGAATCTCCCATCCCGGCACGTCCCCCTCCCTGCGGAACCGGAGGAGGTTTTCCTCGAGGGAAGCGAGGCGGCAGCTCTCCAGCCGGTGCCGGAACAGCCGCCGGGCGGGATGGAGAAGGTCCAGGTGGGGCAGGGAGGAAAGGGGGTCGGGCAACCGGTTCAGGACGAACCGGGCCGAGAGGACTCCCAGGTCGAAGGCCTTGCCGTTGAAGGTGACGAGAAACCGCCTGTCCCGGACCAGGTCCCGGAGAAAGAAGAGGGCCGCCCGTTCCTCCTCGAAATCCCGGGCGAAGATCTGTACGGTCCGGAAGTCCTCCCCGTCGAACCACCCCGCGCCGATGAGAAACGCCACCGTTCCCGTTCCGCCGGAGAGCCCCGTCGTTTCCGTGTCCAGAAACAGGCCGTCGCCGGGGGAGCAGCGGGCGAGCCGGGGTTCGTTTCCGAGCAGGGCCAGGCGCTCCATGTCGACCGCGGCGAGTTCGTCCATGAAACGGCAGCCGTGAAAGCCCGTTTCCGCCACCCTCCCCTCCACGGAGAAGCAGGTTCCCCAGGGGGTCGCCTCTTCCCTGCCCGGCACAAGGTCCTCCAGCGCCCGCCGCCGTCCCGTCGCGGCGGGGGCCGGCCTCTCCGGCGGCTGGGGCCGCCTGGAAAGAATGGCGTCGATCCGGCTTCGCAGTTCCCCGATCCGGTCCCGGGTTCCGCCCTTTTCCTTTTCCGCTGCTGCGGCGTCGCTTCCTTCCCCCGTCAGCCGTTTCAGGCGGTCGATCGTGCTCATGTCGCGAGGATCCTCTCGAGAAGGGCCAGGGCCACTTCCTTGGCCTTCGGCCCCGCTTCCAGGGTGGGTCCCACGCAGCTCGGGCAGCCGTGCCCGCAGGGACAGTGGGCGATGAGGGAACGGGTCGTTTCCAGAAGCTCCCTGTGACGCTCGAAGAGCAGCTGGGAAAAGCCGATCCCCCCCGGGTAGGCGTCGAAGAGAAAGACCGTGGGGTCGAAGGCGTCGATGCCCGTTTCGGGGGCTTCCAGGGCTTTCCCCTCGGAGAAGCCCGGGGAAAGGGTGATCCACCGCCGGTCCCGGGTCTGGCGGACGAACCATTCCCCGCTCTTGTCGCCCACGGACCGGTCGATGTCCCGGGTGTCGGCCATGAGAAGGATCACCGCCAGGTGGTGGAGGCCGTAAGCGAGCCCGGAGAGCCCGTCGATGATTTCCTCGCGCCGGTAGGGGAGGCGGTCGAGGAAGTCCCGGGGCAGGGTGAACCAGTAGCTCGTGGTGTGCATGTCCTTCTCCGGCAGGTTCACCTCGCCGTACCCCAGGTTTTCAGAGGTGTAGAACTTGATCTTCTTGAACCCCACCACCTTCCGGACCACCTGGACCTCCCCGTGCTCCACGATGAGGGGGTCCCCCTGCTTCCGGTCGAAGACGTCGATGGCCCGCACGTGGGTGTAGGTCATGGCGTCGGTGTAGTAATCCACGTCCACCTTCCGCACGTAGGCCTTCTTCCGTTCCAGGTCGAGCCGGTCCACGTGGTACTGCTGGGATTCCACCATGAAGATGGCCTCGTCGTGGACCGTCGTGAAGGCGCTGTCCCAGTCCACCTCGGCGATCACGGCGGGCTCCCCCGTTTTCGTGGCGTCCACCACGACCACGTTTTCCGGGTTGATGCTCCGCAGGCTCACCTCGTCGGCGGGATAGCTTTCCGCCGCCCAGTGCCAACGGTCGGAAACCCGGTGGAGAATTCCCTTCTCCTCCAGGTAGGAGAGGAGTTCCTCGAGGTTCTCCCCGCCGAACCGCTCCCCCCGCTCGAAGGGAAGCTCGAAGGCGGCGCTCTTCAGGTGGTGGAGGAGGATGAGGAGGTTGTCCGGGTTGACCCGGCAGTGCTCCGGCGACCGGGAGAAGAAATACTCCGGGTTTTCCACGATGAACTGGTCCATGGGCGAGCTTTTGGCGATGAGGATGGCGAGGCTTTCCCCGGTCCTCCTTCCCGCCCGTCCCGCCTGCTGCCAGGTGCTGGCGATGGACCCGGGATAGCCCGCCATGATGCAGGCCTCCAGATCCCCGATGTCGATCCCCAGTTCCAGGGCGTTGGTGCTCACCACGCCCATGGTCTCCCGGCTTCGGAGGCCCTTTTCGATGGACCTCCGGAGATTGGGCAGGTACCCCCCCCGATAGCCGGAGACGAACCGGTCGTCCGAGGGCTTGCCCTTCCGGAATGCGTCCTTGAGATACTTGGTGAGGACCTCCACGTTCAGCCGGCTCGTGGTGAAAACGATGGTCTGGATGTCGTTGGAGATGAGGTCGGCGGCGAGTCTCCGCGCCGGGGTGAGGGCCGACTGGCGGATTCCGAGTTCCCGGTTCACGACGGGGGGATTCATCATGAAGAAGGTCCGGGCGGCCCGGGGGGCCCCGCTTTCCTCGATGAGGGTCATGGACCGCTCCAGGACGCGCTCGGCGTGTTCCTTCGGATTGGCCACCGTGGCGGAGCAGGCGACGAAGGTCGGGTCGGCCCCGTAGAACCGGCAGATCCGGGAGAGCCTGCGGATCACGTTGGTGAAATGGGACCCGAAAACCCCCCGGTACACGTGGAGTTCGTCGATCACCACGAACCGGAGGTTCGTGAAGAGCTTCTGCCACTTCGTGTGATGGGGGAGGATGGCCGTGTGGAGCATGTCGGGGTTCGTGACGACCACGTGCCCCTGCTTTCGGACGGCCTGGCGGGCGTCGTCGGGCGTGTCCCCGTCGTAGGTGAAGGTCCGGATGTCCGCCTTCAGCTCATGGATGAGGCCGTGGACCTCGTGCATCTGGTCCTGGGCCAGGGCCTTTGTCGGAAAGAGGTAAAGGGCCCTGGAGCCCGGGTCCTCCAGGGTCGCCTGGAGGACGGGAAGGTTGTAGCAGAGGGTCTTCCCGCTCGCCGTGGGGGTGACGAGGACGACGTGCTCCCCCTTTCGGATCTTTTCGACGGCTGCCGCCTGGTGGCTGTAAAGCATGGAAATGCCGCCGCTCTCGAAAACGGCCCTGAGGCGGGGATGGAGCCAGGATGGAAAAGAGGCGAACTTTCCGCCGTATTCGGGAATGCGGCACGCGGCGGTGATGGTTTCCATGAAACGGCGGTTTTTCCGGAGCCGTTCCACGTATTCGGCGAGGCTCAATCTGGCCATGATTCCCACGGTGGAATTTTTTTCCGTCCGGCCTCGGGCGGAACGGGAGTGGCGGACGGGAGGTCCCGTTGCCCCCGAGTATAGGAGGGGGCGCATCCCCCTGTCAAGACGGAAAAGGGTCCTCCCCGGAAGTCCCCCGTTTTGCCAATTGCCAACCCATACCCTGCCAACCCCAGGGGGAGCGTCTGCCGTCCGTCGACACATATTCCGTGATTACAAATACATACATTGTGGCATCGATCTTGCTCTATAGGTCGGCATCCGCTCCCCCGCGAGACCGGGAGTAACTGCCATACCGCCGGGCCCGGGGCGGGCGATGTACCGGGTACCCTTGACTCCTTCTTCTCTTCAGGCCCGCCGGCGAGCCGCCTTGTGAAATCGCCGGCCCGAATCACCCGTGTCTTCCGGGAGGGGATGACAGGGGTACCATTCCATTTTCCCGGGAGGGCGTTTCATGAACGGTTATTTGAGAGCTTTCTTTTCCTTGAAAGGATTCCGTCTTTTCCTGATGGTTATGGCGTTTTGCTTTTCCGGCGCCTTTGCCGCGGCCGGGTCCGAAGCCGGGGCGGCCGATACCGGCCCGCGGGTGATCGTCGTCGGCGGGCCGGAGGAAGGGCAGGCCGGACATGAGGAGAGAGCGACGGATGACGGTAGTGAAGCCTGCGGCGTTCCGCCGGCCGGGCGGGAGGATGAAGCGGATTCTCCGGATTGGCCGGACGTGACGGACGAGGGCGGCGGCATCCTTACCGCCTCGAACCTTGAAACGGTTTCGAACACCGGCGAGGCGGTCTTCCGGATCCCCTTCCGGGTGCCGCCGGGGCGGAACCGGATCGAGCCGGAACTTTCCCTGATTTACAACAGCCGGCGCTGGGATTCGCGGTTCGGCGGCTGGACTTTCGAAACCGGCTTCATCCAGCGTTCCACCCGGGGGGGCGTGAATTACGGGGCCGAGGATTTCTATGCCGTTTCGGCGGGGACCTACGAGGAACTCGTGAAGCGGGAGGAATGGGGCAGGGATTATTACGGCGCCAAAGTTGAAGAGGCGTTCACCCGGTATTTTCTGGATTCCTCGACGGGCGGCTGGGTCGTCACGGGCAAGGACGGTGTGAAGTGCTATTTCGGTTCCACGGCGGCCTCCCGCCAGGACAACGCCGGCGGCGTCTTTAAATGGTGCCTCGACGCCGTCGAGGATGCCAACGGCAACCGTGTGACATTCACCTACGTGAAGGACCGCGGACAGATGTATCCCGAAACGGTCTCCTGGCCCGGCGGCGCCGGCACGGTGGAGGCGGTCTGCCTCCTGGAGGGTCGGGACGACGTCAAAACGAACCATGAGACCCGTTATCCCGTGGTCACGGCGAAACGCCTGAGAAGCATCGAGGTGCGCTCCGGCGGCGTCCCCGCCTGGAAATATGTGCTCGAGTACGGGAAAGACGGCGAAGGGAATTCCCGGTTGAAGCGGGTTGCCGAATATGGGGGCGACGGCGGGGCACTGCCGGGCGTGGCGTTTTCTTACGGCCGCTTCGATTATACGGGATACCCGCCGCCGCCCGAGTACCTGACGGCGATTCACTATGAACAAGGGGCGCGGATCGCCGTTGCCTATGAAAATTCGAAGAAATATTACAGATGGGCTTTCTGCCCCTATGCGTGGGAAGTGGTCACCTCCGTATCGGTCAATGACGGTCTGGGGAATCTCTCCACCATTCGATACGGGTACGCGAACGAATATTTCGAGGTATTCGACGACGGAACGTTTGAATTCCATGGCTTCGAGGAAGTGAAGAAGACGAATCCGGACGGGTCCGTGGAAACGTTTCTTTATCACGTGGAGGATGCCTTTCTGAAACGGAAGCTGAAGAGCCGTTCCATCGCGGCATCGTCCGGCGATGCCTGGCTCGGGAGGACGACGTTCACATGGGAGAAGTCGCCCCTGGATTCCCGGGAGGGCAAGGTGTGCAATTTCGTCGGGCTGATGAAGAAGCGGGAGGAAATCTACCCGGGGACGGCTTACCGGGAGGAGCGGTACGACTATGACCGGACGAACGGGAACCTCCTGTCGAAGACGATAACCGGGACGGCCCTGGAGACGGTGACGGAGTCCTATTCCCATGCCAACCTGGGGACCTGGCTGTGGCGTGTGACGGAGGAGAGCCTCCGGGGGAGTTCCACGGGCCTGTCACGGCGGACCCGTTACCGGTACGAGCGGGGGACGGGGAACCTCCTGGAG
>ENA-UPTA01002900-UPTA01002900.1-activated-sludge-metagenome-genome-assembly--contig:-NODE-2900-length-17314-cov-5.381192_pt1 | contig 17314 bp, 17 predicted proteins | sample MGYA00238184_ERZ773361 | MGnify/ENA primary metagenome ERZ773361 (study PRJEB29100, sample SAMN05720205) | activated sludge metagenome | isolation source: anaerobic digester from wastewater...
ATCTGGTGGCATTGAATCGACTTCAGCCGGAGGACCCCTTGTATGTGGGGAAACGTCTTAAAATTGAAGGGTTGTCCCCGGATGGAGAGGCAAAACCGAAACAGGCAAAAGTTGTTGACAAAGCGAAAGGACAGGAAAAACGAACCTACCGGGTCAAGAGCGGAGACACGCTTTTGATAATAGCCCGCCGGCAGGGTGTATCCGTGGGAACGCTGCTTAAATTAAATGACATGAAGCTTGATGATCCTCTTTACAAAGATCGCATCCTGATCCTGGGTGAGCAAAGCGGAAATCCGTAGCGGAGGCATGGTCCATGATACAATGCGGACTTCGGCCGGCTGTTTTTATGGTGCCGTTCATTTTTATCGTGATTGTCGTGCCGGTTTTCAGCGCAGATTACCATTATCAACCGGCCCGGAAAAGTTTCTTCACCGTCAATCCGTCCCTCCGGGCGGATGCCCTGGCCCAACAGGCGGCCGAACTGGATGATGTGCTCCGGCAAAACGTTTCCGAACCCATATCTCCCCTGACCATTGCGCTGGAGGAACGGAAAACGCAAGAGGGCGGAAATTGGAATGAATTGGATGTGCTGGGCTTCCGTATGTCCCTGTCCCGACTCGACCTTGAGCAGGATGACAAAAGAATAGAGCGGCAGACAGGTGATGATCTCTTCCTTCCGGACTTCCGTTCCATCTTTTCCCGTGGATCCTTCGGCAAGGACGATCTCGAAGCCTTGGGCGAATTCTTTCGCCCCCAGTTGAAGCTGGGGATAGAATTTTGACAAACCCACAAAAAGTGTAAACGAAGTACCCGATCTAAAGTGTAAACGATGTATCAGAGATGTACACGACTTATGAGGCGCATCAGTCTTGAATGGGATTAATTTGATAGGGAGGATTGTTTCATGAAAGTTTTCGAAGGGTTTCATGCCTTTGTCTGGCAGGATTTTCGCGAAAATAACTGCAACACCTACTTTATCGACCGGGAAAAGAAGATTCTCATCGATCCGGGGCACGAACATCTGTTCCGCCATGTGGAACAGAATCTGAAGCAACTGGGCGTGGCGCTTTCCCAAATCGATTATGTCCTGATCACCCACGGGCATCCGGACCACCTGGAGGCGGCCTTTCGGTTGCAGCATCCCTCGCTTCTGGCCATGAGCGGGGAAGAGTATCGCTTCATCAGGGAATGGGCGGGGGAATCCTACGACATCCCCGCGCCGGACCTGTACCTGGATGAGGGAACACTCCCCCTGGGGGACGTGATTTTAGAGGTGTACAATACGCCGGGCCATTCGCCGGGCTCGGTCTGCCTGTACTGGCCTGAGCAAAAGGTCCTGTTCACCGGGGATGTTGTTTTCAACCAGGGAATCGGCCGGACGGATCTGCCGGAGGGGAGCGGCCCCCGACTGAAGGAGAGCATCCGCAAGATCAAGAATCTCGATGTCGAATATCTCATGAGCGGTCACGGAGATATATTAACCGGCCGGGAGGCAGTCAAACAGAACTTCCGCTTTATCGAGGATTACTGGTTCCAGTACATTTGAGGTGGTCTGCCGACAGGCGCAGGGAGAAATCGTCCCCGGGCGGTTACCATAAAAAGGCTTGATTTCTGCGAATTCATATAATAAAAGACCAGTTCGTTTTTAAAATACCCTAATTTTTTAGGACTCCTTGCTCGATCCTGGAGATCGGGCTACAGAGCCGAGAGGAGGTAGGTCATTGAGAAGGTACGATGTTGTTTTTATTGCTTTATCGAATCTCCCTGACACCGAGATCAGCGAGATCGTCGAACGTTACCAGACCATGGTAACGGAGCGCAAAGGGTTGATCATCAAGATCGAAAAATGGGGCAAAAGAAAGCTGGCGTATGACATCAAGAAACAGAACATGGGGTTTTATGTTCTGTTCGATTTTGCCGGAGACAGCCACATCGTCGATGAAGTGGAACGCAATCTTAAAATCGACGACAAGATTCTGAAATTCCTCACCGTCAAAACCGCTGAAGAAATCACTGCTGAGGAAGTCGAGGCGATTATCGCCGCGGCCGCCAAGGCAAAAGAACCGGCCGAGGAAGGCGAAAAAACGGCTGCGGAAACGGCCGTGGCGGCGGAAACACCGGAAGCAACCCCGGAGACAAAGGAGGAAGAAAAATGACACCCGGAAATTACCAGCCCCGACCTCAGGGCGCACCCAGACCCCAGAAGAAATTTTTCCACAGAAGGAAATTCTGTCGGTTTTGTTCCGATTCCAATTTGAAAATCGAGTACAAGGATCCCCAGTCGTTTCGCGATTTCCTGACGGAGCGAGGCAAGATCATGCCCCGGCGCATTACGGGGAGTTGCTCGAAACACCAGAGAGAGATTACCCTTGCCATCAAGCGGGCCCGGTCGATTGCACTGCTGCCCTTTGTTGTGGCAGACGGCAAGTAAGTCCAAAGAAACCGCTTCGCCGTACGACAGGATGGCGGGGTGATGGATTGCAGTAACGGACGAAGGGTAACTTTTTGCTCGGTCCGCGTCCCCCCTTGCCCCTGCCGGGGGGTATAGGTCGGGGTCGTTACAGAAAGTACAGGAGGATTTCAATGCAGGTCATTTTAAAAGAAGATGTCAGTTCTCTTGGCAAAGCGGGAGATGTGGTCAAGGTAGCCGACGGCTACGGTCGGAATTATCTGATTCCTCAGGGTCTTGCCGCCGAAGTCAACAGCCGGAATATACGCATGATTGAACAGCAGAAGAAACAGATTCTGCTGAAAGCGGATAGAGAAAAGAAGAAGGCGGAGGGTTTTGCCGCCCAGTTGTCGGCGGTGGTCTGCACCATCGCCCGGAAAGTCGGCGAGCAGGAAAAATTGTTCGGTTCCGTCAACACCAAGGACATCGAAGAGAATCTTGCCGCGCAGGGAATTACGGTGGACCGGAAGCACATCGTTTTGGATGAGCCCATCAAAGCGTTGGGCGAGTTTCCTGTAACGGTTAAGTTGAACGCCGGCGTCGCCGCCGAAATTAAAGTCGTGGTCGTCGCAGAAAACTGATCCCATCCGTCATCATGGGCCGCCGGATAATGCCGTAAAAAAGATTTCCCCGGTTTCGCCTTCATGGACGCTTAACGGATCGCTTTGATTATCAGGTCTCTGCACTTATGCCCGCAAAAACGGATGTCGATGCATCCATCTATAAAGTGCCTCCCCAGAACATGGAAGCTGAGCAATCGGTTCTGGGGGGGATTTTACTCGATAACCACTCATTAAACACCGTTTTAGAAGTTCTCTCCGACACCGATTTCTACAACGAGGGTCACCGGAAGATTTTTAACGCCATCACGGACCTTTCCGAACGGGGCGAGCCCAGCGATCTCATTACCTTAAGCAGTATTCTGAAGGACCGCAAGCAACTGGATCAGGTCGGCGGCATGGTCTATCTGGCGTCACTGGTGGACAGTGTGCCCTCGGCGGCGAACATCGCCTACTATTGCCGTATCATTAAGGAAAAGGCGATTCTCCGGAACCTGATCACCACGGCGACGGAAATCCTGCAAAAGACCTATAATGCAGGGACCGATGTCGATACGGTGCTGGACGAAGCGGAACATGCGATCTTCGAGATATCGGAGAATAAAATCCGACCGTCTTTCTATACGATGAAGGAAGTTGTCAAGGACAGCTTCCGGAAGATCGAAAAGCTGGCCGAGAAGAAGGAACTGATCACCGGGGTGCCGACAGGATTCGATAAACTCGACGAAATCACCTCTGGATTGCAGAATTCCGATCTGATCATCATTGCGGGCCGCCCGAGCATGGGAAAAACCGCCTTTGCCCTGAACATCGCCCAGAACGCCGCCCTGAAATCGGGCATTCCCGTCGCCGTTTTTTCCCTGGAAATGGCGAAGGAGCAGCTCGTTTTCCGTATGCTGGCCTCCGAGGCCCGGGTTGACTCGCAGCGGTTGCGCAAGGGGTTCCTGGGGGAGACGGACTGGCCGAAGCTGGTCAAGGCGTCCAGTGAGCTCTCGGAAGCGGCTATATTTATTGATGATTCCCCGGCCATCACCGTCCTCGAAATGAAGGCCAAGTCCCGGCGGCTGAAGGCCGATCAGGGTTTGGGGCTGATCATTCTCGATTATCTCCAGCTCATGAAGGGCGGCGCCTACAAGGAATCACGGGAGCAGGAAATCTCCGAAATCAGCCGGTCATTGAAGGCACTGGCCAAGGAATTGAGCGTTCCCATTATTGCCCTGTCTCAGTTGAACCGCAAGGTGGAAGACCGGACAAACCGCCGTCCCCAGATGGCGGATCTGCGGGAATCGGGCGCCATCGAGCAGGATGCGGACGTCATTGCCTTTATCTATCGGGATGAGGTTTATAACAAGGCGGAGGACAACCCGGACAAGGGTATTGCGGAAATCATCATCGGAAAGCAGCGCAACGGGCCCACAGGGACGGTCAAGCTGGCTTTCCTGGAAAAATACACCAGTTTTGAAAATCTGGCCCGGCCGGATGCGTATTCAGTTGAGTAGAAGGCGCTCCTCCTGCAGGTAAGGCAGGGCCAACTGCAGTTTCTTTAACGCCTGTTTTTCGATCTGCCTCGCCCGTTCCCGGGTGATATTGTAGTGATCGCCGACTTCCTGCAGGGTCAACGGTTCGTCCGCCATGATCCGATGCTTGACAATAAAGGACTCCCGCTCGTTCAGCTTGGCCAGGGCGCCCGAAATATTCTTCTGGACCAGTTCCATCTCTTCCTTGCGGATCAGTTCCGTTTCCTGGTCGTCTCCCTGATAGGTTAAAAAATCCAGGTAAGTGGTGTCCTCTTCGTCGTTCAGGTAAGCGTTGAGGGACACGTCCCGGTTGCTCAGACGAAGCCCCATTTCTTCCACATCGATTTCCTTCACATTTAAAGAATCGGCGATCTCCTTGAATTCCGGGTTTTTTTCGGACATCGCTTCCAGCTCTTTCCGGGCCCGATTCAGCTTGAAAAACAGTTTTCGCTGAGCCTGGGTGGTGCCGATTTTGACCATGCTCCAGGAACGGATGATAAAATTCTGAATATAGGCGCGAATCCACCAGACGGCGTAGGAGATGAGCCGGTAGCCCTTGTAGGGGTCAAATTTTTTGACGGCGTGCATGAGGCCGATGTTGCCTTCCTGGATCAGGTCGGCCAATTTTACATTGTAGTTCTTGTATTCGTAGGCAATCTTGACGACGAAGCGCAGATTGGAAACGACCAGTTTTTCCGCTTCCTTGATGCCCTTGTATTTTTTCAGATTGACGGCAAGGCGGAACTCCTCTTCCGGGGTGAGAAGCGGAATCCGATTGATTTCAGCAATATACATTTCAAGCGTGCCGGTTACGGCCGGTAATTTCAAAACGATCCTCCGTTGATACGGTTTATTTAATCATACTTTGATAGCGAATTTTGGAGATTAGTCAACGTTTTTTTCGGGCGGCGCCGGGGTGACCAAATATTGACACCCTTTGGCGCAATGCTTAATATGACGACAAAATAATGAAAGAGGATGAGGCCGCCCATGAAAACGATGAACAAGATGATGCTGGAGTTTGCCTTTCAGATGGCAAAAAACATCGAAGCGAAGGCCGTACTGCTGTACGCGGACATGGTGCCCGACCAGCACCTGATCAGGAGCATGGAAGACTTTCAGATCATTCTTGTCACCCGGGGTGGCGAGGAGTTGCCCGACCATTATCAGGAGTGCGCCACGATTCTGGATGTGCCTGACGTCAATCTGACCCGCATCGGCCAGGTAAAGATCGCCATCACCAAAGGAATCGTGATGGGGCTTTTCAAGAAAGGCGATCGCATCGTCTGTTTGAGCGGCGTGCCGCGCTTCGAATATCTGGACAGCCTGTTTGTCCTGGATGTGGGGAAGGAATTCGAAATCCTGACGTCGGAGGACATCTCCGACATCACCGAGGTGGGGTACCCGGAGGTTTTTGGGACCCTTTTGACCATTGCTCTGGAACTGGCGGCGCAGGGTCGGGAGGGCCGCAAGGTCGGGACGATTTTTGTGCTGGGTGACCACGAAAAGGTGATGCAGTTGTCCCGGCAGATGATCATCAACCCCTTCATGGGATACAAGGAAGAGGAAAGGAATATTTTAAATACGGATCTCAAGGAAACCATTAAGGAACTGTCCGCCATCGACGGCGCCTTCGTTCTCCAGAATAACGGGGTGGTGGTGACGGCGGGACGGCATCTGAGTGCGGCCCTGGAAAGCAAGGATTTTCCCCAGGGGCTGGGGAGCCGCCATATCGCGGCGGCGGGAATCACGAGCATTACCGATGCCGTGGCCATTGTCATTTCCGAGTCGACGGGCACGGTCAGTGTATTTAAAAACGGAAACATCTTTGTGCGGATTGAAAAGCCCACAGAGTAGGAGGAACCATGCGTTTTGATAAGTTTACTTTGAAAGTACAGGAGGGCCTTCAGGAGGCCCAGAGCATAGCCGGACAGTATGGCCAGCAGGCCATCGAAGCGGAGCATCTGCTCTTGGTGCTTCTGGCGCAGGAGCAGGGTATTGTCGCGGAGATTCTCAAGAAAATGGGCGTCGATCCGGCGAGGGTGGAAGACGAATTGAAAAAATCGCTGGACAAGCTGCCCAAAATATACGGCGGTGGAACGGGACAGGTCTATCTGGGCCCCCGGTTGAACCGGTTGCTGGATCGGGCCACGCAGGAAGCCGCCCGGATGAAGGACGAGTACGTCAGCGCCGAACATGTCCTGGTCGCCATGGCGGAAGAGAAGGAAGGCATTGAAGCCCTGCGGAAAAACGGCGTGACGAAGGACGGCATCTTCAAGGTACTCCTCGACATCCGTGGGAACCAGCGGATTACCGATCCCAATCCGGAGGAAAAGTACCAGGCCCTCAAGCGTTATGCCAGGGATTTCAATGAGCTGGCAAGGAAGGGTTCCTTCGACCCGGTAATCGGCAGGGATGAAGAAATCCGCCGGATCATGCAGGTTCTGTCCCGGCGTACCAAGAACAACCCGGTTTTAATCGGGGAACCTGGCGTCGGCAAGACCGCCATTGTCGAAGGCTTGGCCCAGCGGATCGTGAACGGTGATGTGCCGGAAAATCTGAAAAATAAGCGGGTGATCGGTCTCGATATCGGATCGCTCATCGCCGGAGCCAAATACCGCGGCGAGTTCGAGGAACGCCTGAAGGCGGTCCTGAAGGAAGTGACGAGCGCTGAGGGTGAAATTATTCTCTTCATCGATGAGATTCACACAGTCGTCGGGGCCGGGGCTGCGGAAGGGGCTGTCGATGCCTCCAACATGCTCAAGCCCGCCCTGGCCCGGGGCGAACTGCGCTGTGTCGGCGCCACGACCTTAAACGAGTACCGCAAGCATATCGAAAAAGACCCGGCTCTCGAACGCCGGTTCCAGCCGATCCTGGTTAAGGAACCGACGGTTGAGGATACGATTGCTATCCTCCGGGGGCTCAAGGAACGCTACGAGGTGCACCACGGGGTCCGCATCAAGGACGTGGCCATCATCGCTGCGGCAACCCTGTCCAACCGCTATATCAGCGACCGGTTCCTGCCGGACAAGGCCGTGGATTTGATCGACGAGGCCGCGTCCCGGTTAAGAATCGAACTGGACAGCATGCCTGCGGAGATCGATGTCATCGACCGCAAGGTTATTCAACTGGAAATTGAACGGCAGTCTCTGAAAAACGAGACAGACCCGACATCGGTCGAACGCCGGGACAAGATTGATCAGGAATTGGCGGAGTTAAAGGAGACGATGAACCGGATGAAACTCCGCTGGTCGTCGGAAAAGGAAATCATCAAGAAGATCCAGCAGATCAAGGGTCAGATGGAGGCCCTCAAAACGGATGAACTCAACGCCCAGCGGGACGGAAACCTCGCCCGGGCGGCCGAAATACGCTATGGGAAGATGGTGGAGCTGAACCAGGAACTGGAAAAGGACCAGGCGCAGCTTGAAACCTTACAGAAAGAAAACGCCATGCTCAAGGAAGAGGTGGACGCGGAAGACGTGGCGGAGGTGGTGGCCAACTGGACCGGTATCCCCGTGGCCCGGATGCTGGAAAGCGATGTGAATAAGCTGATCCACATGGAAGAACGTCTCAAACTGCGGGTTGTCGGCCAGGACGAGGGTATCGCCGCTGTTTCCAGTGCGCTCCGCAGGGCCCGATCGGGTCTCCAGGACCCCAACCGGCCCATCGGCTCGTTCATCTTCCTCGGACCGACGGGTGTGGGAAAAACCGAGCTGGCAAGAGCCCTGGCGGAATTCATGTTCGACAACGAGCAGTCCATGATCCGCATCGACATGTCGGAGTACATGGAAAAGCATTCCGTGGCCCGCCTGATCGGTGCACCTCCGGGTTATGTGGGATACGATGAGGGAGGCCATTTGACCGAAGCCGTGCGGCGGCGACCCTATGCGGTCCTTCTGTTCGACGAGATCGAAAAGGCCCATCCCGACGTCTTCAATATTCTGCTTCAGATTCTCGATGACGGTCGTCTTACCGACGGCCACGGCCGGACGGTGGATTTTAAGAACACGATCGTCATCATGACTTCCAACGTTGGCGGTCAGTGGCTCCAGGACCAGAAGCTGGACGAAGAGGAAAAACGCCAGCGCACCATGGATACGTTGAAGGCAACCTTCAAACCGGAATTCCTGAACCGGATCGACGACATCATCACGTTCCGGCCCCTGGGGATCGAGGACATCGACCGGATCATCCTCATCCAGCTCGGCCTGATTCAGAAACGGCTCGACGAGCGCAAGCTGGTCATCGAATTGACAGAGAAGGCGAAACATTATATAGCGCAAGAGGGTTACAGCCCCGTTTATGGCGCACGGCCCCTGAAGCGGGCTCTTCAGAAATTCATCCTCGATCATCTGGCGCTGAAAATTCTCGATGGGACCTTCAAGGAAGGCGATAACATTTTGATCGATCTCGATAAGCAGGGAGCGATCGTTTTTAAGAAGAAATAAAATAAGGAGTGTAAATATATGAATACATTGAGGACCGTGTTTTTGCTGGGCGCGCTGACGGGCCTCCTGATGCTGATCGGAGGGTACTTCGGCGGCCAGACAGGTGTGGTCATCGCGTTTGTTTTCGCCATGATCATGAACTTCGGCAGTTACTGGTTTTCCGACAAGATCGTCCTGCGGATGTACAATGCCCAGGAGGTGACGGAGACCCAGGCGCCGGAATTTTACCGGCTGGTGAAGGACCTGGCCATGAAGGCTTCCATGCCAATGCCCAAGGTGTATATCATTCCCCAGGATACGCCCAATGCGTTCGCGACGGGGCGAAACGAAAACCACGCCGTGGTCGCCGCGACGGAGGGGATTCTTCGAATCCTCAACCGGGATGAACTGGAAGGGGTTATGGCCCACGAACTGACCCATATCAAAAACAAGGATATGCTCATTGGTTCCATCGCGGCGACGATTGCCGGCGCGATTGTCATGCTGGCCAACATGGCCCAGTGGGCGGCTATCTTTGGCGGCCTGGGCGGCCGGGATGATGAAGGCGAGGGAGGTGGCGGAAACATGATCGGCCTCATTGTGATGGCGATCCTGGCGCCGCTGGCGGCGACGGTCATTCAAATGGCCATTTCCCGGTCCCGTGAGTACATGGCCGACAGCGGAGGCGCGAAAATATCCGGGAAACCTTACGGTCTGGCCAGCGCCTTGGAGAAGATTTCCCGGGCGTCGCATCAGATTCCCATGGAGGCGAATCCTCAGACGGCTCACATGTTCATCGTTAATCCGCTTTCGGGCCGCGCGCTGATGAACCTCTTCAGCACCCATCCGCCGGTGGAGGAAAGGGTGGCCCGGCTGAAGCGGATGATGCCGGGGCGGTAAAAGAAGCCCCGCTCATCGTCCTTTGGAAGACAGGGGTAATTCAATCCGATGATCGTCACCCGCCCGGTTTTTGCCGGGCGGGTGATTTATAAAAAGAGAGGGTGGAGGTTCTCATGGCTGAAGAAAAACAGGAGAAGGGGTTCGTCATCCGGGATAAAAGACATTTTGACGAAGAGGGGAATGTGCGTCCGGAAGATTCAGCGACGCCTCCACCGGAGGAGTCTGCGGAAGAACTTTTTAAGGAAGAGACCAAGCCGGGTCCGGACGGCGGGGAGGAAAAAACACCGGAGGACGCCTACCCGGAGGTCGATTTTATCGGCTTCATCATATCTCTGAGTACAACGGCCATGTACCATTTCGGCGACATTCCCGATCCCTACACCCAGAAACGTGAAAAAAACCTGGCGGCGGCCAAACAGACGATCGACATCCTTAATATTATATACGAGAAGACCCGGGGAAACCTCGACGAGCAGGAAAAACAACTTCTGGAAGAAGCCCTTTATGAATTGAGGATGCGCTTTATCAAGGAAAAAGGCACGCCATGATTGAGGTTTTTTCTCCGGCCAAGGTCAATCTCCATCTCCGGGTACTCCGAAAACGGCCGGACGGATACCATGACATTGCCACCCTGATGCAGAAAATCAGCCTCCGGGATACCATGGTGTTTTCCCACCGGGAAGAAGATATCGTCATCCGATGTCCCGGTTACCCCCAATTGGCAAGGGAAGATAATATTGCATACAGGGCCGTCAAGGCCCTTTTTGCTGCAGCCGGCTGCCGGACCGGTGTGGAAATCGTCCTTCATAAAGCCATTCCGATAGGTGCAGGACTGGGCGGCGGCAGTTCCAACGCCGCCACGACCCTGATCACCCTGAACGATATGCTGCACCTTAATCTTTCCCGTGACGAACTGATGAAAATCGGCGCCCGCCTCGGGGCCGATGTGCCGTTTTTCATCTACGGCGACCGGGCCTGGGCCTTCGGCATCGGTGACCGCCTGGAACCCGCTGCTGAGCTGCCGCCCCTGTGGTTTGTTCTTGTCAATCCACGCTTCGAGCTCTCTACGGCGCGGGTCTATCAGGGGCTTAATTTAACGTTGACAAACCAACCAATAAATTATAGCATCCCCCGATTTTCTACGATAACCGATGTAGTAGAAGGTCTGCATAATGATTTGGAAAAGGTCTCCCTCGCTCTCTACCCTGTGCTGCAAGAACTCAAGAATCGCCTGATGGGGGTGGGTGCCCGGGGAGCATTGATGTCGGGAAGCGGACCTACGGTTTACGGGGTCTTCGACCGGGAGCGTGAAGCGCTGCAGGCTGTAGACATCTTGAAAGAGAACAAAAACTGGTTTGTCACGGCCGCCTGTTCCTTGTGAGCCTCCGGAAAGACTTTCCCGCATGAGTGGAAGACCGTTTTGGGGCGTCGTCAAGCGGTAAGACACAAGATTTTGGTTCTTGCATTCGGAGGTTCGAATCCTCCCGCCCCAGCCATATACCTTCGTTATTGAAAGGGAGTTCCATGCTCGAGCGAATGAGAATATTCTCCGGTAACGCCAATATCGCCCTGGCGGAGAAAATTTGCCGGTATCTGGGCGTACCCCTGGGGAAAGCCAATGTTACGACTTTCAGCGACGGCGAAACCCGGGTGGAGATCAACGAAAATGTCCGGGGCATGGATGTTTTTATCGTCCAGCCCACCTGCCCCCCCGTCAATGTCACCCTGATGGAACTCCTCATCATGATCGACGCCATGAAACGGGCCTCTGCCGACCGGATTACCGCGGTGATCCCCTATTACGGTTACGGACGTCAGGACCGTAAAGTCGCCCCCCGGGCGCCGATTTCCGCGAAGCTCGTCGCCGATCTGATCCACACGGCCGGCGCCAACCGGGTCCTGGCGATGGATCTCCATGCCGGTCAGATTCAGGGTTTCTTCGACATTCCCGTGGATAATCTCTTCGCAACACCGGTGCTTTTGGAATATATGCGGAACAATTACCAGGACAACATGGTCATCGTTTCTCCCGATACGGGCGGTGTCGAAAGAGCCCGGGCCTTCGGGTCCCGTCTTGGATCGAGTCTGGCCATCATCGACAAACGCCGGGAAGGCCCGAACGAAGCCCAGGTGATGAATATTATCGGTAACGTCGAGGGGAAGAAAGTCGTTCTGCTGGACGATATGGTGGATACGGCGGGGACGGTTGTACAGGCCAGCAGGGCTTTGGAAGCTGCGGGGGCATTGGAGGTTTCTGTGTGCTGTACCCATCCGGTTCTGTCCGGACCCGCGATCGATCGCATCGAAGAGTCGAATCTCAAGGAAGTCATCGTCACGGATACGATTCCGCTCCACGATCGGGCTAAGGCATGTAAACGCATCAAGGTCCTGTCCGTGGCGGGGCTTTTGAGTGAGGCGGTCAGAAGAATTTATTACAACGATTCCGTCAGTTCGCTGTTTATTTGAAATAGACGGGACGGATCGCAGAAAGAGAAAGCCGTCTATCCAGCAACAGCGGGGTGGAATTAAAGAAAGCCCCTGTTGGCGGCAAGAAAGTCGGTTAAGATTTTAAGCTTGGCCTGATGGGGGAGATAGGGGGTGAAGCTGATTGTTGGATTGGGAAATCCGGGCCCGCGTTATCAAAACAGCCGGCATAATTTCGGATTTCTGGTCGTTGACAAACTGGCGGGTCTCTATGGAATCGATCTGGACCGGAAAGATTTTGAGGCCCATTGGGGTAAGGGAAAGCTAGAAGGTATTCCTGTTCTGCTGGCAAAGCCACAGACCTTCATGAATTTAAGCGGCATCGCGGTGCAGCAACTGGCCGGCTTTTTTAGAATTGAATTGAGTGATGTCATGGTGGTTCATGACGACTTGGATTTGCCCTTTGCAACGATTCGCCTAAAGGAGGGTGGCGGTCATGGCGGACATCGAGGATTGATGTCCATAGAAGATCATCTGGGCGATTCCGGTTTTAAGCGGGTTCGTCTGGGGATCGGTAGACCTTGCGAACAGATGGCTCCCGAGCATTACGTTCTGCAGCCCTTTTCGAAAGAGGAAGAAAAAATCCTCCCGGAAATTCTCGAACGGGCCTGTGGGGCAATCAAAGCCGTCTTGACGGAAGACATGCAAAAGGCAATGAGTCAGTATCATAGCAGGAGTGCTATAAAAAATTAATACGAGGAGGTTAGGTGATGTTTAAAGGTAATCGTTTGTTGTCCATTCTCTTTACAGCTATCATTGCGTTTCTGATGATGGCGCCCCTCGCCATCGCCGGCGAGGCGGACATCAAACTGCCGGATCTCTCCCAGGTTTCTTTCATGGGTGGAGCCCTTGGCGGTTTGACCATTCTTAACTGGGGCCTGCTGATCTGTGCGATCGGTTTGGCATTCGGTCTGTTACAGTATGTGCAGACCAAGAATCTGCCGGCCCATCAGGCCATGCTGGATGTGTCCCAGACCATTTGGGAAACCTGCAAGACCTACATTATTCAGCAGGGCAAGTTCCTGGCGGGTCTCTGGGTTTTGATCGCCATTTGTATGGTTTACTATTTCTCCGTTCTCTCGCATATGCCGATGGGCGAAGTGGGCATCATTCTGGCGTGCTCCATCCTCGGTATCCTGGGTTCCTACGGCGTGGCCTGGTTCGGTATTCGGATCAACACGGTGGCGAACTCCCGCGCGGCTTTCGCCTCTTTGACCGCCAATCCGCTCAGCATGCTGAGCATCTGTCTGCGTTCCGGTATGAGCGTCGGTCTGCTCCTGGTCAGCGTTGAACTCTTCTTCATGATCATCATTCTGGCCTACCTGGGCGAGCTGGCCGGTCCCTGCTTCATCGGTTTCGCCATCGGTGAGTCCCTCGGCGCCAGCGCGCTGCGTATCTGCGGTGGTATCTTCACGAAGATCGCCGACATCGGTTCCGACCTGATGAAAATCGTTTTCCATCTGCCGGAAGACGATCCGAAAAACCCCGGTGTCATCGCCGACTGTACGGGTGACAACGCCGGTGACAGCGTCGGCCCCTCGGCGGATGGTTTTGAAACCTACGGCGTCACGGGCGTTGCCCTCATCGCCTTCCTGGCCCTGGCCCTGGCGGACAATCCGGAAATGGGCGGCAAGCTGGTCGTCTGGATCTTCGCCATGCGTATCCTCATGATCATCACGTCGCTGGTCTCCTACTTCGCAAACAACGTCCTGAGCGGCGCCCTGTACGGCGGCAAGAAGGAATTCAACTTCGAGCACCCCCTGACCAACCTGGTCTGGATCACCTCGATCGTTTCGATCCTCGTTACCTTTGCCGCAAGCTACTACCTGCTGGCGGATCTCGATCCGGTGAAGTACGGGTCCCTCTGGTGGGCCCTGGCCATCATCATCAGTTGCGGCACCATCGCCGGCGCCTTGATTCCTGAGTTCACCAAGGTCTTCACGAGCCCCACCTCCCGTCACTGCGAGGAAGTCGTGAACGCCTCCCGTCAGGGTGGTCCGTCCCTGAACATTCTTTCCGGTATGGTCGCCGGTAACATGTCCTGCTTCTGGGAAGGTTTGACCATCCTGTTCCTGATGTTCATTGCCTACCTGGTTTCCAAGAATCCGGCCGTTATGAACCTCATGCCGGCCGAGTATGTTTTTGCCGCGCCGGTGTTCGCCTTTGGTCTGGTGGCCTTCGGTTTCCTGGGCATGGGTCCCGTGACGATCGCCGTCGACAGCTTCGGGCCGGTTTCCGATAACGCCCAGTCCATTTATGAGCTGTCCATGATCGAGTCCGTTCCTAACGTGAAACAGGAAATCAAGAAGGGTTTTGGTTTCGATCCCGATTTCGAGCATTCCAAGCATTATCTGGAAAGCGCCGACGGCGCCGGGAACACCTTCAAGGCGACGGCAAAGCCCGTGTTGATCGGTACGGCCGTTGTCGGTGCGACCACGATGGTGTTCGGTATCATCATCCTGCTCGAGCGGCTCTTCGGTAACGTCATTGCAAAACTCTCCCTGGTACAGCCGGAAATCGTTCTCGGTCTCATCGCCGGCGGTTGCGTTATTTACTGGTTCACCGGCGCCTCCACCCAGGCCGTCGTTACCGGTTCCTACCGGGCGGTGGTTTACATCAAGCAGAACATCGATCTGAGCAAAAAAGCGGCTTCGATCGAAGACAGCAAGGAAGTCGTCAAGATCTGTACGATTTACGCCCAGAAGGGAATGATCAACATCTTCATCGTCATTTTCTTCATGGCCCTGGCCCTGTCCTTCTTCGATCCCTACTTCTTCATCGGTTACCTGATCGGTATCGCCTTCTTCGGTCTGTTCCAGGCCATCTTCATGGCGAACGCCGGTGGCTGCTGGGACAACGCCAAGAAGATTGTCGAAGTCGATCTGAAGGAGAAGAACACGCCCCTGCACGAGGCGACCGTTGTCGGCGACACCGTCGGCGATCCCTTCAAGGATACCTCTTCGGTTTCCATGAACCCGGTCATCAAGTTCACGACCCTGTTTGGTCTGTTGGCCACGGAAATCGCCGTGACCATGACCAATGCCAACTTGAAGCTGGGTCTTGCGGCGGTTTTCTTTGTCATCGCCTGTATTTTCGTGTACCGGTCCTTCTACGGCATGAGGATTTCGGCTGAGAAACTGTAATTGTTAAACGGCAAGGGAGGGAAAGTTTCGGCTTTCCCTCCCTTTTTGCTTTTAAAAAGGAGCAAAAGGTGTGTGAAGATGGTGGTCAGGAAAGGAGGACCTGCACGATGAACGGTCAAGAACAGGCGGATATTTATACCGGAAGAGCAGATCTAAAGACCTGTGTCGCTTTCCACGGTCACCTCTGTCCCGGTCTGGTTTACGGTTATCGGGTGGCCCGGGAGGCGATGAGACGGCTGGCCTTATCTCGGGCGGCGGACGAGGAAACGGTGGTCATTTCCGAGAACGACTCGTGCGCCGTCGATGCCTTTCAGGTACTGCTGGGAACCACTATCGGCAAGGGAAACCTGATCCTGCGGAATTACGGGAAAAATGCTTTTACCGTCTTTGACCGGAGATCCGGTCTGGCCCTGCGTTTCATCCGTCGAAAGGCCTATGCCTACCAGGGAAAAGAACCGGAGGAGTACACAGCTCTGGAAGAGAAGATGAACAACGGGGCTGCCACACCGGAAGAATTGCAGAGGCAAAAACACCTTAAGGCCTTGGATTTGCTGCATTTGCCCTTTTCTGATCTCTACGACACGGAAGAAGTTGCGGCGCCCATGATGCCGCCTTATGCGACCCTTTCGCCGTCGCTTCCCTGCGATACCTGCGGCGAGATGACCATGGCATCCCGTCTGGTGACGTCAGCCGACGGGAAACGACACTGCCCTGTCTGCGCGGAAGGAGAATCAAAAATTTCAAATGCCGTCCATCATCCCTGATTGAGGCGGAAACGATTGGGCAGGACCTTTTCCTCCCCTGTTATGGGAGACGTTAAGCTAAAAACTGTAAGCGAAACTTACCCCGCCGTATAAGAAATCGTGGTCTTCACCGGTCATGCTGAAATAGTCCATTTCCCATTTGGCTTCGGTGCAAAGCGGGAAAGTGTAGGACAGGGTCGGCGTAATGGTGATGCTCTCTGAAACGACGTAAGGTAAACTAACCGTCAGGGTCCCGTCATGAAAATTGTCAAATTCATGGCCGGTTTCATTGCCTTCGCCGTCGACTTCCGGATACTCTTTCGCATTGTTGCCGGATAAATAGGCCGCGGAGGCGCACAATTCAAGGGAGAATTTATCCGAGAGTTGGAAATTGCGGTTAAAGGAAAGCACGAAATACCAATAAAGATCATAGCCGATTTCCCGATAAACGGTGAGGGTTGGGTTGAGCGGGATATTCAAACCCAAAGTCAGATACACATCCTGAGAATCGTCGTCGCTGTCCATATCGTAGTAGCTGTATCCGACTTCGTATTTCAGGCAGCCGAATTCTCCCTCATAGGAGAGGGTATAATCCGTTTCGTACCAATGTCCTTCCCCCTCCGTGTAGGGGTCTGAATCCCAGCTGCCCCAGACATTGGCTGAGAAGCCTTTGTAGTTCATGGTAAACGATGGTTGCAGGACCAAACTGTGGCGGCTTAACTCCTGTCCGCGGTCGATATACCGGTTCAGGGCGGCAAGCGCTATCTCCCCTGAAAAACCTTCTTCCTCCCCTGCGGCTGCAGGAAACGCACCGGCCAGGAGTACAACCGAGACCATAAGAGCCAGTAACCTTTTCCTCCCCATGTATTCGTCCTTCTTTTTGAACGGGTATAGTCATGATTAAGATTCACACGCCGTGGGGGAAATTGCAAATACCGTTCCGAATGTGTTGCTGCGAAAAGATTCAGAAAAGCCGGGCAAGGTATTATATCGTTTGAAAGAGAAGACATCTTTGTAAGGGCAGGATTTCGGCCGCCGTATATCAAGGGGAAAACATTACGCTGAAATCGCCTTCCGTCGAGGCTGGTCTG
>ENA-UPTA01002901-UPTA01002901.1-activated-sludge-metagenome-genome-assembly--contig:-NODE-2901-length-17314-cov-5.342778_pt1 | contig 17314 bp, 24 predicted proteins | sample MGYA00238184_ERZ773361 | MGnify/ENA primary metagenome ERZ773361 (study PRJEB29100, sample SAMN05720205) | activated sludge metagenome | isolation source: anaerobic digester from wastewater...
CGCACAGCCACGGGCTCCATGCCGTGAAACGGGTTTTGAATCTAGCCGCAGCCCCTTCCGGAATCATCGGCGATCAAACTCCCGCTTTAGCGCCGCAGCACTTTTTGTATTTTTTCCCGCTCCCGCAGGGGCATGGATCGTTGCGACCCACCTTGGCCTCTTCCCGTCGCACCGGTTCAGCCCGGCTCTTCAGCGCCGCCTGCATCGCAGCCTCTGCACCCGGAGGCGCATCGCCGCGCGCGCGCGCCGCGCCGCCGCCCAGAGTCTGGACTTCCTGATGCACGTACTGCTGCGGAAGCGATGCGCGCAGATTTTCGAAAACCTGCGCGGAGGTGGCAACGCGGAACATTTTAGAGGCCACTTCATTCTTGATGCGGTCCATCAGATCCGCAAACATCTCGTAGGCCTCGTGCTTGTATTCCACCAGCAGATCCTTCCGCCCGTAGGCGCGCAGGCCCACGCCCTGACGCAAGGCATCCATGCCGCGCAGATATTCCTGCCAGTGAGTGTCAATCGGCTGGAGAATCAGCCAGCGCTCCATCGCCGCGATCTGACGCTGGTCTTCCTGAAGAACCTTCAGGTCATAGGTCTTGTGAACCCGGTCGCAAAGCAGCTCCGCCAGGGCATCGCCGTCCTTGGACACATCCTTCAGCGCGTCCGCCCTGATGCCGACCGGGAAGGTGATGTTCATCCAGTTGACCAGATCCATCAGCGCCTCGTCCGAACCGGTTTCAACTGCGGCCTCGGAACGGTCATAAATCACATCGTCCACAATATCCAGCAGCTGCTGGCGGACATTGCCTCCGCTCACCACGTCCTTGCGAAGACCGTAAATCACCTCGCGCTGCTTGTTCATCACGTCGTCGTATTCCAGCGTGCGCTTGCGGATGGAAAAGTTCTGCTGCTCCACGCGGCGCTGCGCGGTCTCGATCGAGCGGTTGAGCCACGGATGCTCCAGCACCTCGCCCTCCTCCAGCCCCAGCCTGCTCATGATGTTCGCCACCCGGTCGGACCCGAACAGGCGCATCAGGTCATCTTCGAGAGACACATAAAACCGCGACGAACCGGGATCGCCCTGGCGAGCGCAGCGCCCGCGGAGCTGGCGGTCAATGCGCCGCGACTCATGCCGCTCGCTTCCGATCACGTGAAGCCCGCACGGCTTTTCCACAAGTGTTTCGCGCAGCGTTTTGCCGTCGATGCGGTCGTCCAGCTTGATATTGGACGTGATCACATCGCGGCCGAGATACACCACGCCCTCACCCAGCTTAATATCGGTTCCGCGGCCGGCCATGTTGGTGGCGATGGTCACCTGCCCCGGCAAACCCGCGCGCGAAACAATTTCGGCCTCGCGTTCGTGATTCTTGGCGTTGAGCACATTGTGCGGAATGTTTTCGCGCGTCAGCATCCGGCTGATCAGCTCCGAAGTGTCCACCGACACCGTGCCCACCAGCACCGGCTGCCCGCGCGCATGGCAGTCGCGAATTTCTTCAATGACGGCTTTGTATTTTTCGCGCTGGGTCTTGTAGATGTGGTCGTTCGCATCCACGCGACGGATCGGCCGGTTGGTGGGAATCACGAGCACATCCAGCTTGTAGATCTGGTGAAACTCGTCCGCCTCGGTCTCCGCGGTGCCCGTCATGCCGCCAAGCTTTTCGTACATCCTGAAGTAGTTTTGGATGGTGATCGTCGCCAGCGTCTGGGTCTCGCGCTCGATGGTCACGCCCTCTTTGGCCTCGACGGCCTGATGCAGCCCGTCGCTCCAGCGGCGGCCCGGCATCAGCCGTCCGGTGTACTCATCCACAATGATGACCTGGTTTTCCTGAACGACGTATTCCACATCCTTTTCGTAAATGCAGTACGCGCGGATGAGCTGGTCCACGTTGTGGATCCGTTCGCTGCGCTCGGCAAACTGATCCTGCATCTGCTGGCGCTTCTTGATCTTGTCGGCATCGGACAGCGAGGTGTCGCCGTCAAGTTCTGACAGGAAGGAAATGAGATCGGGAAGCAGATAGGCCTCGGGGTCGTTCGGGCTCAGCGCCTCGCAACCCTTTTCGGTCAGGTTGGCATCGTGGGCCTTTTCGTCAATGTTGAAATACAGCTCCTCGCGAAGCGCGCGCGCCTGGTCCTTGCGCATGTCGGTCAGCATCGCATTTTCGATTTTCTCGACGAGCTTGCGAATGGAGGGATCCTCGAGCATGTGCAGAAGCTGCTTGTTCTTGGGCATGCCCTGGCGAACCTGATAAAGCTTGAGCTGGGCGTCTTCCTCTTCGCCCTTTTCCAGGTGCTCCTTTGCTTCGCGCATAAGGGTCGCGCAGAGTTCCTGCTGCCGTTTGACCAGCCGGCTGACCGCGGGCTTCATCTCGGCATAACGGTGGGTGGAATACGGCGCGGGGCCGGAAATAATCAGCGGTGTGCGCGCCTCGTCAATCAGGATGCTGTCAATCTCGTCCACAATCGCATAGGCGTGCCCGCGCTGCACCTGATCCTCGGGGCGGGTGGCCATGCCCATGTCCCGCAAATAGTCAAAGCCGAACTCGCTGTTGGTGCCGTAGGTGATGTCGCAGGCGTACTGCTCCCGCCTCTCGTGCGGATGCATCTGGTTCTGAATGCAGCCGACGGTCAGTCCGAGATACTTGTACACGATGCCCATCCACTCGGCATCGCGGCGGGCAAGGTAGTCGTTCACCGTCACTACGTGCACGCCTTTTCCGGGCAGCGCGTTCAGATATACCGGCATCGTGGCCACCAGCGTCTTGCCCTCGCCCGTGGCCATTTCCGCTATCATCCCGCGGTGAAGCGCAATGCCGCCGATCAGCTGCACATCGAACGGAACCATTTCCCATCCCAGTTCGTGCCCGCATACCATGGACTTCGTGCCGCAGAGCCTGCGGCAGGCATTTTTGACAGTGGCGTAAGCCTCGCACATCAGATCGTCAACTGTTTCGCCTTTCGCCAGGCGCGCGCGGAACTCGCTGGTCTTTGCCTTCAAGGCGTCGTCCGACAGAGACTGATACTCCTTCTCAATTTGGTTGATGCGTTCAACCAGCGGACGGATCTTCTTCAGGTCGCGATCGTTCTTCGTGCCAATAATTTTCTTCAACAGCCATTTCATGAATAACCGGTGCTTTCCTAATATATACAAAACCGGACAACAGTACGCACCCACAGCCCGTTTGGCAAGCAGACAGGGCCGGTTATGAAATTGAAAAACGCCTTTTTTGACGATTTTTGGCCATTTTTGAGCGCTTTTTGGCGTTTTTGAGCGTTTTTGGCCCATTTTTTGGCATTTTTGAGCTTTTTTTTAATTATTCGGCCTTTTTCAGTTTTGGCGGACAGACCCCGCATCCAGAACCGCTGTCATCCGGTTGCGTTAAAATTCTTTTCAGCCGGGCAGTAATGGGTTATGAGTGTCGAAAATATGGAGAATGCCATGCACAAAGTCTCAATGGCCGCAGTATCCGTCCTTATCGTCCTGACGATTGCCGCCCAGGCTCGGCCACCCGCCTCCGCGCGCATCAACATCCGCGAGAAGCTTGGAACCAACAAGGCCGGCCTGCCGACCGCCGCACCGGTCACAGCACAGCCCGCCGCTGCTGCCCCTGCGGCGGCGGCATCCGCCGGTACCATTCCCGCAGGCACGCCGCCCGCGGAAATGCCAGGCAAGTGGTTCAAGAATGCAGAAGGCTATGCGGAAGCGCTGGAACTCCAGAAACAAACCGGGGCCGACATTTTTGTTTTCTTTGTCCGGCCTGATGTGTCCAACGAAAACGGCCTCTGCAACTGGCTTGAGACGCGCGGTTTTCAAACTCCGCCCGTGCGAAAGTTTCTCAAGGAAGTCATCAAGGTAAAGGCCACACTCCCCAGCAACAAGGAAACCACGGCCATGGGCGAAACATTCGGGGTGAAAAAGACCCCGGCGGTATACCTGGTGCACCCCACCGGCAAGCGGTGGCGCTGCAGCACGTTCACCTATGACAGCAAGCGTCCGGAACTGCCGGAGCCGGAGGTGCTGGAGGCGCAGTTCCGCTCGCAGAGCAGCGCGGCGAAAGCCGCAGAGGCCGCCGCGGCAGCCGCAGCGGCTCCCGCCGAGGACATGTCCATCATCCCCGCGGCCGGACAGCCTTCGATGCCCGCTGCAGAAACCCCGGCCCCGTAAAATGAAACAGCCCGGTCGCAGAATCTGCGCCGGGCTGTCCGTGAAAACTTCTCGGATTATTCTTCTTTTTTCTTCCGGGCGGTTTTCTTTTTCGCCGGGGCTTCCTCAGAAGCGTCCGCCTTCTTCTCAGGCTTCTTCTCCGCCTTCTTTTTGGGCTCCTTTTTCTCCGGGGCCTTTTCAGCGGCGGCATCCTTCTTCGCGGCGGCGGATTTCTTCACCTTCTTCGCAGCGACAGAATGCTCCATCACCCATTCGATGATAGCCACCTGCGAGTTGTCGCCGGGGCGCTGCCCCAGCTTGATGATGCGCGTGTAGCCGCCCTGGCGGTCCTTGAACATGGGCGCAATCTCCGCAAACAGCAGGGACACGGCCTCCGGGTCATGCAGTTTAGCCATGGCCTGGCGGCGGGCCGCCAGCGTTTCCTTTTTGCCCAGCGTGACCATCTTCTCCGCCGTGATTCGCGCGGCCTTGGCCTTCTGGAGCGTGGTCTGGATGCGTTTTCTGCGGATCAGCGCGCAGGTCAGGCTGGCCAGCAGCGCGTCGCGGTGGGAGGAGGTCCTGCCCAACTTGATGGTTCTTTTGAGGTGTCGCATGGTAATTCTGCCTCTTGTTATTCCTCATCCGACGGGCTGGCCGGCTTCAGCAGATCCGGATCGAAGGTCATGCCGAGCGAGAGGCCCAGTTCGGTGAGTTTGTTTTTGATTTCGTTCAGCGACTTCTTGCCGAAGTTGCGGTACTTGAGCATCTCGGCCTCGGTCTTCTGCGCCAGTTCACCAACGGTGGTGATGTTGGCATTGTTCAGGCAGTTGGCCGCGCGGACGCTCAGCTCGATTTCGTTGACGCTGATGTTCAGGGTCTTGCGGAGACCTTCCTTCTCGGCGTCAATCTGCTTTTCACTTTCCTCGAACTCGATCAGGTCCTTGTCGTAGCTGACAAAGACATCAAGGTGGTGCAGCAGGATCGCGGCAGACTGCGTCAGGGCGTCGTCCGGGGTGATGCGGCTGTCGGTCCAGATTTCAAGGATCAGTTTGTCGTAATCCGTGCGCTGGCCCACGCGGGTGTTTTCCACGTAGTACTTCACGCGGCGCACCGGCGAGAAAAGCGAGTCAATCGGGATTACGCCGATTTCCTGGCCTTCCTTCTTGTTCCACTCGGCGGGGCAGTAGCCGCGGCCGATGCGGATCTCGAACTCGGCCTTGAAATGGCCGTCGCGGTCCAGCGTGCAGATATGCGCGTCGGGATTCAGGATCTCGACGTGTCCGTCGGTCTTGATGTCGCCCGCAGTGACTTCGCCGGGACCCTTGACATCAATGGAGACCTTGCGGATTTCGCGGGAATACATCTTGAGGAGCACCTGCTTGAGGTTCAGGATGATGTCGGTGACATCTTCCATCACGCCTTTCAGCGTGCAGAACTCGTGCATGGCGCCGTCAATCTTGGCGGTCGAAATGGCCGCCCCCTCGAGCGAGGAAAGCAGCACGCGCCGCAGCGAGTTGCCGATGGTGCGCCCGTAACCGGCCTCGAAAGGCTCGGCGGTGAATTTCTTGTAGGTGTCCGTAGCCGTTGAGTCATCCGGCTCAATGCGCTTTGGCATTTCAAAGCGACCCAGTCTGATAGGCATGGTTTTATCCTCCCAGAACCGGCCGTTAACCGGTTCATATGGTGTTACTAATTTCTATTACTTGGAGTAGAGCTCAACCACGAGCTGTTCGTCCACAATCGGCGCCATCTCGTCACGTGTCGGCACGTGCAGAACGTCGCCCTTGAAATTCTTTTTGTCGAGGGACATCCACGACACAATGCCGCGGGTCTCGGCCTGGTCCATGAACTTGGCCGCGTAGTCGCGGCTGTCCTTGGCGTCCTTCACCGTGATGGAATCGCCGGGCTTCAGGATCATTGAAGGGATATTGGCCCGCTCGCCGTTGACGCGGACATGGCCGTGGCGGACAAACTGCCGGGCGGCGCGGCGCGAGGGCGCAAAACCCAGGCGGAAGACCAGGTTGTCCAGGCGCAGTTCCAGCATCTGCAGCAGCGTTTCACCCGTGATGCCGCGCTTCTTGGCGGCGCGCTCAAAGAAATTGTGGAACTGGCCCTCGCGCAGGCCGAACATGCGGCGCAGGCGCTGCTTCTCGCGAAGCTGATTGCCGTAGTCGGAATTCTTCTTGCGGCGGCGCCCTGCCCCGCCGGGCTGCGGACGTCCGGTCTCAATCGGGCACTTGGCCATATAACAGCGTTCTCCCTTGAGAAACAGCTTCATTCCTTCACGGCGGCACTGCTTGCACGCTGGTCCTGTATATCTTCCCATGACTTCTGTCTCCTGATCTCTAAATTCTGTTAGACGCGGCGGCGCTTCGGCGCGCGGCATCCGTTGTGCGGAATGGGGGTTACATCCTTGATGGAGGTTACGGTCAGGCCGGCGGCCTGGAGCGCGCGAATGGCCGACTCGCGGCCGGCGCCCGGACCCTGCACGCGGACTTCCACCTCGTGCATGCCGAAACCGACGGCCACACGGGCGGCTTCCTGCGCAACGGTGGTCGCGGCAAAAGCGGTGCTCTTGCGCGAGCCCTTGAATCCGCAGCGGCCGGAAGAGCTCCAGCTCACGACGCGGCCCTGCATATCGCTGATGCTCACGATGGTGTTGTTGAAAGTGGCGCGGATGTGTGCAATGCCCAGCGGGACATTCTTCATGCCCTTGACCTTGCGGCGCACCTTGGGCTGTTCGCCCGCAGCGCCTTCCACCTGTTCACCGCCCGCCGCCGCGGCCTGTTCAACCGCCGCTTCCGCCTGTTCCTTCTGAATCTCTTCTGCCATGGATTATAACCTCTTTAGATCAATCTGAATCACTATTCCGCCTTGACCGCCGAGCGGGCTTCCTTGCCGCGCACCGCGCCCACGGTTTTCTTCGGGCCCTTGCGCGTGCGGGCGTTGGTGCTCGTGCGCTGACCGCGCACCGGCAAGCCCCTGCGATGCCGCGTTCCGCGGTAGGAGCCGATGCTCATCAACCGCCGGATGTTCTGGGACACCTCGCGGCGCAGATCACCCTCGATGCGGTACTCGCTCTGCAGAATGCCAGCCAGTTTTGTGATTTCGTCGCTGGTCAGATCATCCGCCTTCTTGGCCGGATCAATCTGGGCCTTGGTCAAAACCTCAACCGCACGCTTCGGTCCGATGCCGTAAATGTAGCGCAGCGAAACATCAATTCTTTTTTTCCCGGGTATGTCTATACCAAGTAGACGCGGCATACTTTCTCTCCTTAACCTTGGCGCTGCTTGTGGCGCAAATTCGTGCAAACAACGCGCACCACGCCCTTGCGGCGCACAATCTTGCACTGCTCGCAAATTCTTTTGACTGAGCTTCGAACTTTCATTGTCCTGTCCTGTTCACTATACAGCCCTTTGACATATCGCAGGGCGAAAATTCAACCTTCACTAAATCCCCGGCACGCAAATTCCGGAGAAGATCTCCGTCGCGCACAAAGGCCACGAACACATGCCCGTTGGCCAAAGAGGCTTTAAAGGCGGCATTACCTATCACATCGTGCAGTCTCGCGTCCAGCACTATATTTTCTTTTTTACGCACGTCAGAATTTCAGGTCCGCTCCGGAGCACCGCGATGGTGTGCTCAAAATGCACTGACGGCTTGCGGTCCCGCGTCAGCACCGTCCATCCGTCCTTCATGACCTCGACCTCGTGCCCGCCCAGGTTCACCATGGGCTCAATCGCAATCGTCATCCCGTGCACCAGTTTCGGGCCGCGGCCCGGACGGCCGAAGTTCGGAACCTGCGGATCCTCGTGCATGTCCCGGCCAATGCCGTGACCCACAAAATCCCTCACAACCGAAAAGCCGGCCTCCGTCACCATCTTCTCGACGGCATGCGAAACATCCGAAAGCCGTCCGCCGACCACCGCCTTCGCGATGCCGGCTCCGAGCGCCTTCTCGGTAACAGCCGCCATGCGGATCACTTCCTCGTCCTGCACATCCACCAGCACTGTCGTCGCGCAATCGCCGACAAATCCGTCATAAGTCACACCGACATCGAGGCTCACCACGTCCCCCGGCTTGATGATCCGGTGTCCGGGTATCCCGTGAACCACCTGCTCGTTGATCGAGACGCAGATGTTCGCCGGATATCCCCCGTATCCAAGAAATGCCGGGATCCCGCCCATGCCGCGGATCATGTCCGCCGCAAAACAGTCCAGCTCCACGGTGGCCACTCCGGGAGCAACTCGCGCGGCAACCGCCGCCAGAACCTCGGCCGTCATGCGGTTGCTGACGCGCATTTTCTCGAGTTCCGCCTCCGTCTTGATCTTGATCATGGAGACCAGTCAGGACCGGGAGAGTATTTCCAGGACTTTGGCCTGAGTCTTTTCCTTTGCCTGGGAAGCATCAAGCCGCACAAGAATATTCTTGGCGTCATAATAATCAATGAGCGCCGCCGTCTGCTTTTTATAAACTTCCAGGCGGTTCAAAACAGTCTCTTCGGAATCATCCTTGCGCTGATAAAGTTCGCCTCCGCAGGCGTCGCAGACGCCCTCGACCCTGGAGGGAATGTTCTGCACGTGATAGACTGCGCCGCAGTTCCGGCAAATCCGGCGGCCGGAGATTCGCGACACCAGCAGTTTCTCGGAGGCTTCCAGCAGGAACACACGGCTGACCGCGCTTCCCGCCTCTTTCATCACCTGGTCCAGCAGCCGGGCCTGCTCGATGGTGCGGGGGAAACCGTCAAACATATACTTGTCTTCCGGGCGGCCCTGCTCCATTCGCTCCCTGACAATGCCGATAATGACCTCGTCGGGGACCAGTTCCCCGGCTTCCATGTAGGACTTGGCCTTCAGCCCGACAGGCGTCTGCGCCTTGACTGCAGCGCGGAGCATATCGCCGGTGGAGACATGGAGATAACCGCTCTTTTCCTTCACGAGATCAGCGATGGTCCCCTTGCCGGCCCCCGGAGCTCCAAGCAGAATAATGGCGTCCATGGCAGCCTCCCCTTTAGCGTCTCGAACGGAGTTTGCCCTTCTTGAGGAAGCCATCGTAGTGCCTCATCAGAAGGTGGGATTCGACCTGGCGCATCGTGTCCAGCATCACACCCACCATGATCAGCAGGCTTGTGCCGCCGAAGAATGAGGCGACAATCCAGGGGATGTTGAATTGCTGCGCCATGACCGTGGGCAGCACGGCAATAACCGTCAGGAAAACGGCTCCGGCCAGCGTGATGCGGGTCATGGTGCGGTCCAGGAATTCCGCCGTGGGCTTGCCCGGCCGGATTCCCGGAACGTAGCCGCCGTATTTTTTCAGGTCATCGGCGATCTGAACCGGATTGAACTGGGTGGCGACCCAGAAATAGGAGAAGAAAAGGATCATCAGGGCGTAGATGATATTGTAGGCGGGCGTTCCGTAATAAACCGCAGCCGACAGGCGGCGGAAGAACTCGCCGGGAATCATCGCGAGCAGCTTCGAGGGAAACATCAGAATGGCCTGGGCGAAGATGATGGGCATCACGCCGGAGTAGTTCACGCGCAGGGGCATGTAGGTGCTCTGCCCGCCGTAGACCTTGCGGCCCACGACGCGCTTGGCGTACTGCACCGGAATCTTCCGTTGCGCCTGGGTCACGGCAATGGTTCCGGCAATCACCAGGAAGATCATGACCAGCAGGCCAATCAGATGGAAGATCGTGAACTGGGCCACGCCATCCACGGGAACAAACATGCGGACAATGGCCTGGATCGCCGACGGAAGGTCACTGATGATGTTGATCGTGATGATCAGGGAGATGCCGTTTCCGATCCCCCGCTCGGTCATCTGCTCGCCCAGCCACATCAGCATCATGGTGCCGGTGGTCATGGTCAGGATGGTCAGCAGGGCAAAGCCCCAGCGGCCCATCGTGACAATCTGGGTGCCTGCGGGAAGACCGAGGGCAGCGGGATTCCAGAGCGTGGCCGACATGGCGTAGCCCTGAATGATGCAGAGCGCAACGGTCAGGTAGCGGGTGTACTGCGACAGGGTCTGGCGACCGGCTTCGCCTTCGCGCGCAAGGCGCTCAAGGGCCGGCACCACCGCGGTCATCAGCTGCAGGATAATGGATGCACTAATGTAGGGCATGATGCCCAGCGCGCCCACGGCTGCGTACTGAAGCGCGCCGCCGCTGAAAAGGTTGAAGAGAACCAGCATGCTTCCGCCAGCCTGGTTCTGCAGCGCGGCGATCAGATCGCGCAGCGCAATGGCGTCCACGCCCGGCGTCGGGACGCGGGCCAGCAGACGGCAGATGAAAATCAGGCCCAGGGTGAAAAATATCCTCGCCCTGAGTTCCGGGATTTTAAGGCTGTTTGAAAATGCGGATAGCATCGGTCTCCCCTCGACAGTTTACGACACCAGCGTGCACTCGCCGCCAGCCGCTTTGATTTTCTCGACCGCGGATGCGCTGAACGCCTGAGCCTTGACCACGAGTTTCTTCTCCAGAGTGCCGTTGCCCAGAATCTTGACGCCGTCGGCCTTTCCGCCTTTGGCGAGTCCTGACTTCTTCAGCAGTTCAAAGGTCACTTCCGTCCCCGAATCGAACTGGTTCAGTTCCGAGATGTTGACCGGGATGAAAACCAGGGCGCGCTGATGGTTGAATCCGCGCTTGGGCAAACGCCGGTAGAAGGGCATCTGACCGCCCTCAAACGCGACGCGGTGATTGGCGCCCGAGCGGGCCTTCTGCCCCTTGTGCCCGTGACCGGCGGTTTTGCCCTTTCCAGAGGCGCGGCCGCGGCCCAGGCGCATCTTTGTGCGCTTGGATCCTTTTGCGGGTTTCAGTGAATGTAGTTTCATAATCGTGTCCTGCTCTCTAAAAACTAGCCGTGCCGTATGGCCTGAACTTCTTCCCTCGTGCGCAACTGGCGCAGGGCGGCCACCGTGGCCTTGGTGACATTAAGCTGATTGTTGCTGCCCATGGACTTGGACAGGACGTCGCGGATGCCCGCCAGATCCAGCACTGCGCGCGCGGCGCCGCCGGCGATTACACCGGTACCTTCCGAGGCCGGTTTCAGCATGACCACGCCGCCGGCAAAACTGCCGGTGACTTCATGGGGAATGGTGCGGCCGTTGAGCATCTTCACAAGGAACATGCTCCGCCGGGCAAGCTCTCCGCCCTTGCGAATGGCATCAGAAACCTCATTGGCTTTGCCGAGGGCATAACCCACGCGGCCTTTGTGATCGCCCACCACCACCAGCGCGCTGAAACTGAAGCGGCGTCCGCCCTTCACCACCTTGGAACAGCGGTTGATATGGACGACGCGCTCCTCAACTTCATGCCCCTCTGACTTGTCTGCAATTATCTCATTCTTCACAATGCCTGCTCCTTAAAACTGCAATCCCGCTTCACGGGCCGCATCCGCCAGGGCCTTGATCCGGCCGCCGTAGGTGAATCCGCCGCGGTCAAAAACCACCTGCGTGATGCCCGCGGCTTTGGCCGCCTCCGCCGCCGCCTTGCCAACGTGCCGGCCAATCTCCGTCTTGTTTCCCGTGAGGGATTTCAAATCCTTTGCCATCGTGGAGGCGGCCGCCAGCGTGCGGCCTGCGCCGTCGTCAATGAACTGCACATAAATGTGCCGGCTGGTAACCTTCACGCACATGCGGGGACGCTCGGCCGTGCCACTGATTTTCTGGCGCAGACGCGCGTGTCTCCTGCTGATATATTCTTTTTTTGTTTTGACCTTCATCTTTACGCCACCGTCTTGCCGGCCTTCCGCCGGACCTTTTCACCTTTGTAACGAACACCCTTGCCCTTGTACGGCTCAGCCGGGGCAAAACTGCGGATCCGGTCCGCCACCTGGCCCACCATGTGCTTGTCCGTGCCCTCGACGGTCATATCCTCCGGCTTCGGGACAGTCACTTTCACGCCCGAGGGAATCACATATTCAATGGGATGCGAATAACCGAGGTTCAACACCAGTTTCTGGCCTTCCATGCGGGCCTTGTAACCGACGCCGCTGATTTCCAGATCCTTCCGGTATCCCTGCGTGACGCCTTTCACCATGTTGGCGACCAGGCTGCGCACGGTTCCGTGCAGAGAGCGGGTCGGCTTGTCCTCGGCGAGGCGGGTGACCACCACGCAGCCTTCCTTCACTTCCGCCTTGATTCCGGGAGCCACGATAAGGGAAAGCTCCCCTTTCGGTCCCTTGATTTTCACTGTGTTCCCGCTGACTTCGGCCGTTACTCCGGCCGGCAGCGTCACAGGATTTTTTCCGACTCTAGACATAGCTGTGTCCTCGTTAAAATAATTACCAGATTGTGCACAAGAGTTCGCCGCCGACATTCTTCTTGCGGGCTTCATGACCGGTCATCACGCCGGTCGAGGTGCTCAGCACGGCAATGCCCATGCCGCCGAGCACGCGCGGAATTTCCGTGGAGGAAACATAGCGCCGCAGGCTGGGACGGCTGACGCGCCGGATGCCCTTGATGACGGGCTCCCCTTCACGCACGTACTTCAGGCGGAGGCGCAGCGACTTCGCAGCCCCCTCGCCCGAAACCACGAAATCTGAAATGTAGCCTTCCTGCTTGAGAATCCGGGCCAGTTCCGCCTTCATTTTGGAATGCGGAATTTCGGCCGACTTCGCGCCGGCGGCGCTCGCGTTGCGGATTCGGGTCAACATGTCTGCAATGGGATCTGATAAGCTCATAGATGCTCCGTTACCAACTGGCTTTCGTGACGCCGGGGAGCTTGCCCTGAGAGGCCAGTTCCCGGAAGCAGATTCTGCACAACTGGAATTTCCTGATATAGGCGCGCGGCCGGCCGCAGTTGCGGCAGCGATAGTACTTCCGCGACGAAAATTTCGGCGCCCTGTTTGATTTCACCACTAATGATTTCTTTGCCAAAGGATTATCCTCCAAACTTCATGCTATTCGTTCGCAAACGGGAAGCCCATCAGCTTCAGCAGCGCAAGGGCCTCGTCGCGGTTCGCGGCCGAGTTCACAATTGTAATATCCATGCCGTGGGCAACCTTTACACGGTCCGGGTCAATCTCCGGGAACAGGTCGTGCTCCTTGAGGCCCAGCGTGTAGTTCCCCGCCTTGTCAAAGCCCGTTGGCGGAATGCCGCGGAAGTCGCGGATGCGCGGCAGCGCCACATTCACCAGACGGTCCATGAACTCGTACATGCGGTCTCCCCGCAGGGTGACTTTCACGCCGATCGGCACATTCTCGCGGAGCTTGAAATTGGCAATGCTCTTGCGCGACTTTGTGATCACAGGCTTCTGGCCCGTTATCTTCGTCAGATTATCCGCGATCTCCTTGAGGGAGTCCTTGTCCAGTGTGGCCTTGGTGCCCACATTGATCACGATCTTCTGGAAACGCGGAACCTGCATGGGATTCTTGCATCCCAGCTGCTTGCGCAGCGCCGGCTCGACTTCCTTCTTGTATTTTTCCTTTAACCGGGGTGTCATTCTTCGAACCCTTTCGTTTCAAATTCCTGCCGCAACAGGCGGCCTACTTCTTCTTGTCAGCGGCCTTTTTTCCCGCCGGTTTCGCCTCGCGCAGATTGGAGAGCATGATCGGCGCCTCTTTCTCCACAATCCCGCCGTTCGGATTGTCCTGGGACTTCCTCATGCACTTTTTGATCATGTTCAGGCCTTCAACGATGGCCACGCCCTTGTTGGGGATGACCTGAAGAACCTTGCCCGTCTTCCCGGCGTCGTCGCCGGCAAGGGCCTCCACGATATCGTTCTTCTTGATCCGCGGCTTCGCGCGATAAACTTGTTTCTTTTTCTTCATTACAGAACCTCAGGCGCCAGGGAAATGACTTTCATATAATTCTTGTCGCGCAGTTCGCGGGCCACGGGCCCAAAGATGCGCGTTCCGCGCGGATTCTTCTGGTCGTCAATGATGACCACCGCGTTATGGTCAAAACGCAGCAGCGAGCCGTCCTCGCGACGGATGGGCTGCTTCGTGCGCACGACCAGCGCCAGATGGACTTCGCCCTTCTTGACCATTCCCTTGGGCTGCGCCTCCTTGACCGCCACGCGGATGATGTCCCCCACGGACGCCTTGGTCTTGCGCTGGCCCAGGATGTGAATGCACCGAACGCTGCGCGCGCCGGTGTTGTCCGCGACATCCAGATTTGTTTCGACTGCAATCATTGACCCACCTGCCTCACTCTGCTGCTTTCTTGACAATTTCTTCCAGACGCCAGTGTTTCAGGCGGCTGAGAGGACGTGTTTCCGCGATGCGAACATGGTCGCCCTTGTGCGCCTCGTTCTTCTCATCGTGCGCGTGATACTTCTTCTTCTTGTTCACGACTTTCCCGTACAGGGGATGGCTCACGCGGCGGCTGACCTCGACGACAATCGTCTTGTCCATGGCGTCGCTGGTGACAATGCCTGTGCGTGTTTTCCGCAAATTTCTTGCTGATTCAGTCATAACCGCTTACCTCGACACTTTCTGGCGTTTGCGCGCTTCGGTGTTCATGCGGGCGATGTCCCGGCGGATGTCCCGGATGCGCGAGGGCTTCTCAAGCTGTCCGCCGGTCTGCTGCAGCCGCAGGTTGAAAAGCTCCTTGCGGGCGTCGTCCATGCGCTGGGCCAGCTCTTCGCCCGTTAACTCTTTGATTTCACTTGCGTTCATATTCTGGTCAAATCCTATGCGTGTACGTTGCGCTGTACAAACCGTGTGCGGATCGGCATCTTGGCCGCCGCGAGGCGCAGAGCCTCCTTCGCCACCGATTCGGTCACGCCGTCGATTTCATAAAGCATGCTTCCGGGACGGACCACGGCCACCCACTCCTCCACGGCGCCCTTGCCCTTTCCCATGCGGACTTCCAGCGGCTTGGCTGTAACCGGCTTGTCCGGGAAAATCCTGATCCACATCTTGCCCTTGCGCTTCATCGAGCGGTTAATGGCCACGCGGCAGGCTTCTATCTGAATGTTGGTCACCCATCCGCGCGCCAGCGCCTGCAGACCGTATTCGCCAAAGGAAATCGCGTTGCCAGTCTGGGCATTGCCGCGGCGGCTGCCGCGCTGAGCCTTGCGGTACTTCGTTCTGCTAGGCATAAGGGGCATAGGACTTCTTCTCCTTTACTTCGGCTTCCGGCTCGTTGCAGATCCAGACCTTGACGCCGATCTTGCCGGCGAGGGTGTGGGCCTCCGCAAAGCCATACTGTACATTGGCCCGGAGCGTGTGCAGAGGGATCTTGCCCTCCTTGTACTTCTCGCGGCGGGCCAGCTCGGCGCCGCCCAGGCGGCCACCGCACTCCACCTTGATCCCCAGCGCGCCGGTCTCCATCGCCATCTGGATGGCGCGTTTCATGGCGCGGCGGAAAGACACGCGGCGCTCCATCTGCGTGGCAATGTTCTGCGCCACGAGCTGGGCGTTCTTGTCCGGATCCTTGATTTCCTGAATCTCAATGTAAATGTCCTTGCCCGTCATCTTCGCGAGGTCAGCCCGCAGACGCTCGATGTCCTCGCCCCGGCGGCCGGCGACAATGCCCGGACGCGCCGTATGGACGGTGACGCGCGCGCGGTTGGCATAACGCTCAATGCGCACCTCGGAAACCGCGGCTTCCTTCAGTCGCTCCGCAACGGTCTCGCGAATCTTGATGTCTTCATGAACAAGATCACCATATTGCTTGTTGTCCGCGAACCAGCGGGACCGCCAGTCCTTGTTGACACACACTCTTAATCCGATTGGATTTGTTTTCTGGCCCAAAAAGCGGCCCTCCTTTCAGCCGCGGGCCTGCGCCCGCGCCTTTCTTTCATCACTTAAAACAATGCGCACATGACTGAGCTTTTTCCGGATGGGGCTCACCATGCCGCGCGAACGCGGCCAGAAACGCTTCAGCGAAGGACCCTGCTCGATCACGGCTTCCTTGACATAAAGCTTGTCCGCCGAAAGCTTGGCGTTGTTCTCCGCGTTCGCAATCGCCGACTTCAGCGTCTTCTGTATTTCACGCGCGGCCTTGCGCTTGCTGGCCTCGGTCATGCTGAGCGCCTCCGCCACAGGGCGGCCCTGGATGGCGCGCGTCAGATCCCGCGACTTCAGCGGCGACAACCGCACAAACTTGGTTACTGCTATCACTTCCATATTTACTCTCGCTAACTGCAGATTTGCCTTTGGAAAACCCGCTACTCTACGCAAACAGGGCTGAATTTCCAGCACTTACTGCACAAAAATACTTTTTTGTTACGCCTTACTTCAGGGTGGCCGTCTTGTCCGTGGCCAGCCCGTGGCGGCGGAACGTACGGGTCGGGGAAAATTCCCCCAGCCGGTGACCAATCATGTTCTCCGTCACAAACACCGAAATGAACGCCTTCCCGGCGTGAACCGAGAACGTGTGGCCGATGAATTCGGGAACGATCATCGAGCGGCGCGACCATGTCTTGATCGGGCGCTTGACTCCGCCCTGATTCATGGACTCGACCTTTTTCAAAAGTTTCGCGTCAACATACGGGCCTTTTTTAATTGAACGAGCCATAGTCTACTTCTTCCTCCGCTGCACAATCATTGAACTCGATGCCTTGCTCCGCTTGCGCGTTCTCTTGCCCTTGGCGAGCTGGCCCCACGGCGACCGCGGATGACCGCCGCCGGAGGTGCGGCCTTCGCCGCCGCCATGCGGATGGTCCACCGGATTCATCACCACGCCGCGCACCGTCGGACGGATGCCCAGGTGACGCTTGCGTCCAGCCTTGCCCATGGAGATGTTCTCATGATCCACATTGCCCATCTGGCCAACGGTCGCACTGCAGTCGTCCTTCACCATGCGGATTTCTCCGGACGGAAGTTTGAGGGTGGCCATGCCGGCTTCGCGGGACATCAGGATGGCCGAGCCGCCCGCGCTGCGAACCATCTTGCCGCCGCGGCCGGCCTTCAGTTCGACATTGTGGACAGCCATGCCCAGCGGGATCTTCGCCAGCGGCAGTGTGTTCCCCAGCACAGGCTCCGCATCCGGACCGGACATCAGCTTGCTGCCGACTTTCAGGTTCAGCGGAGCAATGATGTAGCGCTTCTCGCCGTCTTTGTATGTCAGCAGGGCAAGATTGGCCGAACGGTTGGGATCATATTCGATCGCCGAGACCGTTGCCTCAATCCCGTGCTTGTCGCGCTTGAAATCCACAATGCGGTAGTGCCGCTTGTGCCCGCCGCCGCGATGACGCACTGTAATGCGCCCCGCCTGGTTGCGGCCGGCCTGCT
>ENA-UPTA01002902-UPTA01002902.1-activated-sludge-metagenome-genome-assembly--contig:-NODE-2902-length-17306-cov-5.193728_pt1 | contig 17306 bp, 9 predicted proteins | sample MGYA00238184_ERZ773361 | MGnify/ENA primary metagenome ERZ773361 (study PRJEB29100, sample SAMN05720205) | activated sludge metagenome | isolation source: anaerobic digester from wastewater...
GCAACTGGGTGAGCTTCACCGAGATGTCGGGCGACCACATCGTCGAGCAGCACGTGCACAACCTCGACGTGGCCAACTGGTTCATCGGCCATCCGCCCCTCACGGCGCTCGGATTCGGCGGCCGGGCCCGCCGCAAGACGGGCAACCAGTTCGACTTCTTCAGTGTCGATCTCGATTACGGCAGCGGCTGCCGCATTCACAGCATGTGCCGGCAGATCAACGGCACCGACGGAGATGTTCGCGAGTTCTTCCGCGGCACGGAGGGCGAAACCGGCGGCGGCGGCGGGCTCAAGGGCAGCAAACAGATTGAGGTGCCCAGCTTCCCCGACCACAACCCGTACGTGCAGGAACACATCGACCTGCTCAACAGCATTATCGCGGAGAAGCCCATCAACGAGGCCCGCAACGTCGCCGAGTCCACGCTCACGGCGATCATGAGCCGGATCTCGGCCTACACGGGCAAGCTGGTTCGCTGGAAGGACCTCGTCGAGAACGAGAGCTCCCCCTGGTACAACCTGACCTGCAAGCCGACCGCCCTGGACTTCGAGTCTGACTCGGTCGTGGCGCCGCCCGACGACATCCCCGCCGTGCCGGGCAAAGAGGCATAGAGTTGCATTGAGACAGAGGCGATAGCCTCCGTAGTCCGACAAGACAAAGAAGTCGCACCTGCAAGGGTGCGACTTCTTCGTTTCTTGGTGCTTTACGAACCCCGTGCCAGAGGGATTCGGTGGGGATCGAATCTAATCGAGCGGGACCACCTCGCTGAACTCGATGGTCGCCCTGCCCGAGACATCCTGCAATTTGACCTGTCCGACGAGCCCGACCTTGCGGCCCATGAGCTTCTCGTAGTCCGCGCTCGCGGCCGTTCCCGTGGGCGTCGCGTAAGAGATCGTTTTGCCCGTCTCATCGAGCAGGCGATACCGCTTCACCGGTGCATCCGCGTAGACGTTCGACAGCTCCAGCTTGCCGATCACTGCAAACCGGCTGGTGTCCTCGACCTGCGCCAGTCTTGTGGCGCGGGCCTCGTCGATCTTCTCCGTAACCTTCGTCAGCTCCTTGTTCTGGAGCTCCAGTTCCTTGGCGACCTTGCAGGCCAGCTCGAACCTCTCGACCTGCTTGAGGGTGTAATCTGCATAACGCATGGCCCGGCCGCCGTCTTTCTTCGCCGCCAGTTCCTGGAGCTTGGCCTTGAACTCCGCGTAATCCTGCTGGCCAATCGGCTTGGCCCGTTCCGCATTGATCTGCTCGGCCAGGGCATAGTAGATATCCAGATCCGTCTTGGGCGCCGCATTCGGGTCGGCGCCGGCAGGCTTGGCGGTCGTGCCGCCCGCCGGAGCAACAGGAGTCCCCGCGCCCGGCTTGGCAACCGTCTGGTCCACCGCCTGGAGGAACTGGCTGCTCACCCACAGGTAGGCCCCCTGCGGCGGAGCGATCTTGTAGTAGTCGTCCTTCTCCTCACCGAGCAGGCGCACGGTCTGTCCTCGATTGAGGATCGACTGTTTGCTGGTGGACCACATCGGCTCGACGAAATCGGAACCGGCGTAGACCCCGACGTTGTCCCCGGTGATGATGCCCATCGTCGGATTCTCCAGGTTGATGCTGACGTACTGCATCGACACCCAGGAGAAACAACCCGGCGGCGGGACAATGCAGGACCAGCCAAGCTGCGTGCTGATCACCTGGACGCGGTCTCTGGCGTAGAGCTTGCCGCACTGGTAGAAATTGGTCCCTGGGCCGGACCGGATGAACACATCGTTGCCCGTGACCTCCGCGACGTAGGGCTCCGCCGATGCCTTGGGCGGGACCGCCTGGTCGATCCCCACAGCCGGTTCCGGCACAGCGGGAGTATTGGGAGCCGGCTGGGCCGAACCCGGAACGGGGGCCGCCAACACCACAGCCACAAGGAGAACAACCATCGCACCCGCAGACCGCGTCGTCCACGCTGTGCGCACGGGAGAATTCACGCGAGCTTGCATCTCTTACCTCCTAAAAGATATTCCACAGATGCCTTGGAATTGCCCGCAAGGTAGGGCGATCCTTCAGATGGCAGAGATTACTGCGTGTACCGGGGTTTGTCAATACCCAAATGGCCACTCGGTCCGCATAATGCGAAAAAAAGGGCGAGTGCGAAGGGTCGCCTACGGCTCGTTCCTTTGCCCAGCTTACTCGGGCGTCGAGCCCAGTCGGGCAAGCTCTTCGCGACACATCTTCAATTGGCCGGCGTCTGAGAGGCGTTCCGCCGCTTTCCGGAGGTGGGCAACGGCTCGCTCCGGCTGGTGGAGGTAACGAGAGTAGAGGACGCCGACCATCAATTCGACCTGCTCGGCGTACTCGTAGTTGCCGTAGTGCGTCAGGAACTGCTCGTAGGCGCCCGCCGCCTCGGCGGCACGCTGCTCACTGGCCAACTGGTTGGCGACGTCCAGCAGGGATTGGCGAGGCAGGACCTGCTCCGGGTCTACCCGCATCAGTTCAAGGTAGGAATCGGCAGCGGCGGCCACGTTCCGCTGGGCGAGCCGCCGGTTGATCTCGTGGCGAATCTGATCCACCTTCGCGCGCTTCTGTTCATCCGCCGCCGTGGAGACGTCACGGGACGCCACCTGTCTTCGGCCCCCCGCTCCCACAAACGGATCGTATCCCTCGGCCACCGCATCGCGATACTGCCGCCGGCGGTCCCACCGCTTTATCATCGACCACAGGTCGAAGTTGCTCGTCCCAACCAGTCGCGTGGCCACGAGCCCCAGAGTGACGACGATCCCGTAGGCGTATCCGGCCAAGTGAGCGTCATACGCCACGTGGCTGACCCGGACGAGCATGTTGTCGATGATGATCATTTTGATGCCGATGAAGTACAGGGCCGGGATCTCCACCGTGCCGATGAAGAAAAACCAGTACAAGACCGTGATCAGGGTCTGGGGATAGAGAACCAGGTAGGCCCCGGTTACCGCCGCGACGGCCCCGCTGGCTCCGAGCGTGGGGACGTAGGAATCCAGGTTCGCCAACGTATGCCCGACACCACTGGTGATCGCCCCGGCAAGGTAGAAGACGGTATACCCCAGGTTGCCGAGCTTGTCATTGATCGCGTTGCCGAACAGGTACAGGAAGAACATGTTCCCGAAGATATGGAGCATGCCGTTGTGGAGGAAGGCATAGGTCAGGAACTGGTAGTAGTGCCAGCCGGCCGGGATGAGCAGCCAGTGGGCCAGGCGGGGGTGGATCGGGATGGAAACCACCTCCCCTGCGATCGTGTAGCGATAGGGCCCGCCGTACGAAAGAAGGAATACCAGCACGTTGATGAGGATCAGGGCATAGTTCGCGTATGGCGTTCGCCGGGAAGAGATATTTGTCCGGATCGGCAGTAGCATCTGTCTGTGGTTTCCAAGGGTCCGGTTCAACGTCGTCGGATCAAGGACCCATTGTAGCAACCCGATCCGCTTCAGACAAGAGACAAAGGCAAGTCCGCGACTGGCATTGCACCGGGCGATCGGCACGGACCATCCAGGGTCCCAGACGCGATCTCTCGCGTATGGGACCCATTCTCCCCAACAGAAAACACCGCCAGCGGCCCGATTTGCACGTGGTGCCGCCACATTCCCCCCTGCCACTGAAAGTATTGAAACAAACGGCCTCGGCACCAAACGGACGACCGAAAACTCTTTCCTCTCCCGTGATTTCCTGGTATGCAATAGACCATGGACCCACAGAATCAGAAACGACGCGTTGGAATTATCCGCTCCCGGCTCCGCGACAAGGGCCTGCACGGATTGATCGTCACCAAGTCGGAGAATGTGAGCTACCTGACGGGCTTCGCCGGAGAGGATAGCTGGGCGATTGTCACGAAAACCGGACTGTACCTGCTGACGGACAGCCGATACACCGAGCAGGCCCGGAAAGAATGTGTCCGCACGACGATGGTCCAGCGGGCGGGCAAAGACCCGATCGCGCAGGCGGGCGGTCAGTTTCTGCGGAAGCTGAAATCCGCGGGAACCGTCGGCGTCGAGAAGTCCACGTCCATCGGGATGTTCGAGGTGCTCAGGAAGAACGCCGGCATGCCGCTGAAACCTGTGGCGGGCATCGTCGAGGAGTCGCGGAATACAAAAGACGTGGATGAGACGGCCGACATCATGGCCGCCGCCGCCATCGCAGCCCGAGCGTTCGGCGAGATTCTGCAACAGGTCAAGCCGGGCATCACCGAGAACGAGTTGGCGGGCGCCCTCGACTTCGAGATGCGCAAGCTCGGGGCCAAGAACAGCTTCGAGACCATCGTGGCGTTCGGTCCCAACGGCTCACGGCCCCATCATCGGCCCACGCAGAGGAAGCTCAAGACGCGAGACGCCATCCTGATCGACTTCGGCGCTCGGTACGGAGGATACTGCAGCGACATCACGCGTTCCTTCGCCTTCGGCACGCCCACACCGGCTTACAGAGCGGCCTATGCGGTCGTGGAAAAGGCCCAGGCCGCCGCGATTTCGGTGGCGAGAGCGGGCGCCGATATGGTCGAGGTCGATGCGGCCGCCCGCGCTGTGATCCGAGACAGTGGCCTGCCCGTCTACGGCCATGGGACCGGTCACGGGATCGGCCTGGAGATCCACGAAGACCCGTTCCTCAAGGAAAACGCCAAGGGCAAGCTGCGGGCCGGGCAAATCATCACCATCGAGCCGGGAGTCTATATCCCGGACAAGCTCGGTATCCGCATCGAGGACGACATTCTCATCACGGCAACCGGCTGCGAGGTCATCACGAGCGAATGCCCGCGGATGCCGATCCTGCAACGCTGAGCGGACGAAGCGGGTCCTATTGGTCCCGCGGATTCTATGAGTCCCATAGGACGAATGGGACCTGTAGGACTCATGGGACGATCACCGAGGCAAGCCTTTGATGTGGATGGGCCTGTTCCCATCGGCCTTGGGGACGAACAGGTCGTCCTTGGTCAGATTGTATCGCCTGGCCATCAGCCGGCTGTAGGCCAGGTCGCCGAGGTCTCTGTCGCCGTTGTTGGTCCCGAAGGAGAACTTCGCACCGGCGGCCTTGGCCCGGCGGATAAACTCTTCGCTCGGCAGCTTGTACCGCGAGTTGATCTCGATGGCGACGCCGTTCTTGACGGCCGCCTGGATCACGCGGTCCATCCGTTCCGGGGTCCAGAGCGCATCGTATTCGGCCGCGATCTCGGCCGGAAGGAACGTGGGATTCACATAGATGTCGATGGGCTCGCGGGTCAGAATCCCAACCGTTCGCTCGACCAGCATGTCCATGAATGCCTCCTTGTCCCCGACCTCGACCTCGCTCGGAATCCACAGACGCATCCGTTTGCCCCGGTCGTTCGTCCACGTCATGGAATCGGTGAAGACATAGTCGAACCTGGCGATCGTCCTCGGCGAGAACATGGTCACCCACTCCCGACCCTCGGCCTGCATCGCCCGGTAGACGGGCTCGCCGGCGAGCTTCGCGAGGAAGGGCTCCAGGGCTGCGTCGTTCGTGGTCGGGAAGCCCACGCCGCAGTTCTCGGCGATACCGAACTTCATCCGCCGGTCTTTGGCCATCTGGATCGCCTCGTCCAGCGTCAGGCCCCCTTTCAGGTGGACATGGTAATCCGTCAGTACGGGCAACGGCTTGACGCGGATGTTCCTGTAGTAGACCGTGCTGCCGGGGTCGTGTCCCTGCAGGGCGAATGTGCCGTGATCCAACACCCGGCCGGGCATCGCCGACGGCGGATTCGCCGGGATGGGCTCGGCCCAATCCAGAACGTCTCTGCCGTTGACGCTCACCGTGACGTGCTTGCCCCAGACGGTGATGTGCATCGTGAACCATTCGCCGTCCTTGGCGAGCTGCTCGGTCAGATCCCGCATCCGGTAGAGGCTGGCGGTCCTGCGGGGATCGGCCTGGTAGCTGTTGTTCACCTGGACCTCGAATCCCTTGCTCGGCCAGTCGTCCTTCTGCCATCGCGTGTGGAAGTAGAGGCCGCCGTTGGAGCCCCGTTCGGTCTTCACCTCGACCTTCAGCTCGAAGTCCTGGAAATCGGCGTTCCCGACCGGACCGATGTAGAACAGATGACACCTCGGCCCATTCGCGACAATCGCCCCGTCGCGGACGGAGAAGGTCCCCGGACTCTCTTCGGCCGTCCTCCAACCATTCAGACTCGTGCCGTCGAACAGCCGGAACCACCCTCGCTCGGCGTCCTGCGCCCCGGCAAGGCCCGCCGTCACCGAGACGATCAACGCGACCCGGACACTCATCGCATTCATTCGTACCATTGGCTATCTCCTTCCAAGTCGAGGGGTATCGATACCGTCGAAATCCACAATGAGACTGTGAGATTCATGCCGCTATCAAATCACCAAAGGGCCAACCGTGCAAGCGCCCAAGCATCCGCATTCGGTGATGCGACCTGGAATCAAGAGGTGGGCTCTGTGAGCGCATAAAAAAAGGAGACGCAGGCGAGTACATGATAGCTGGTTGTAGGCCCGTCTCCTTGTTGCGGCGTGCCAGAATGCACCGTACCGCGGGTAGTGCTTTACGAGACCCACTGATCTCCGTCTGCACCCGCAACATCTATATCATACGACATAATCGCGCGTCGGTCAAATCGATTCGCAGGCTCATCACGCAGAAAAGCCGGGAATCTTCTCGTGCGTTCAGTCGGCCAACAGCCCCATCAGGCACACGTCCTCGCCGAAGGTCTTGATCTGCACGTGGTCCAGGCCGATGCCCTGCATCAGGTCCGTCATCGGCTCGCCGATATATGCGGCCCCATCGGCCCCGAGGATCTTCGGGGAGATGTACACGCGGATCTCGTCGGCCAGCCCCTCCCGCAGAAACGAGGTCAGCACGCGGGGACCGCCTTCGACGAGCACTTGCTGGACGCCCCGCGCACCCAGTTGCTCGACGAGAAAATGCAGATCGGGGGTCTCGGAGCCAGCCTCGCAGGCGAGCACCTCCGCCCCTCTCTTGCGAATCCGCTCGACGTGCCTGGCGTTCGCCTCGATTGCAGCCTTTCGCGTGTAGACCAGGACGGGGCTCGTCTTCGTCGTTCGCAGCAGCCTGGACTTCAGAGGAATCCGCAACTCGTTATCCAAAACGACGCGGATCGGTTTCTTCCCCTTGCTTGGCCTGGGCGTAAGCATCGGGTCGTCGGCCAGCGCCGTATTGATGCCGATCAGGATGGCCCCCACGCGGCGACGCAGCTTGTGCGCATCGGACCGGCTCACCGCGTTGGTGATCCATCGCTTCTCCGGAGATGGATCGGCGAAGGCCAATTTGCCGTCGATGCTCTGGGCCCACTTGAGCACGACCCAGCATTTGCCCGTCGCGGCGTACTTGAAGAAGGGGGCGTTCAGGAGCCGAGCCTCGTCCTCGCACACTCCCACTTCCACCTCGACGCCGGCCCGCCGCAACTGATCCAGTCCCTGGCCGCCTGCGTGGGCCGAAGGGTCCCCCGCCGCCACCACAACGCGGGCAATTCGGGCGTCCAGGATCGCCTGCGTACATGGGCCGGTCTTGCCCGTATGGCAGCATGGTTCGAGCGTGACGTACATGGTCCCGCCCTCCGGCCGGACGCCGAGCGCGGCGCAACTTGCGATCGCGTTGACCTCCGCATGCGGGCCGCCGAACTTCTTGTGATAACCCTGACCGATCAGTTGTCCGGCCTTGACGATGATGCACCCCACCGCCGGGTTCGGCTCGACCGCCCCGAGCCCCTTGGCCGCCAGCTTCAGCGCCGACCGCATGTACTTCTCATCCAGTGCGTTCACGTCACGATTCCTTTCCTGCCAGCAACTCCTTGAACCGCTCCTCGTCGATCACCTCGACGCCCAGTTCGCGGGCCTTCTGCAGCTTGCTGCCGGGGTCCTGGCCCGCCACGACAAGATCGGTCTTTTTGCTCACGCCGCCTGAGACCTTCCCGCCGGCCTCCCGAACCGCCTGCTCCGCCTCGGCTCGACTGTAGCCACCGAGCGTGCCGGTAATGACGACCGTCTTTCCGCTGAGTGCTGATCCCACCGGCCGACGCGCCGATTGCATTTGCATGTTCAAGCCGGCAGCCTGGAGGCGGCGAATCAGAGCCCGTCGCTCCGGACGCGACAAATCATCGACAATCGCCGTCGCCATGACCTTGGCGATGCCGGGGATTTTCGAGGTCACGGCCTTCTTGCCGGGCTTGGACTCGATAAACGCGTCGAGATCGGCATCGAGCAGCCTGTCCATCGACCGGAAATGCTCCGCCAGAATGATGGCGGTCTCTTCCCCCACGTGCGGAATCGCGAGTGCGTTGATCACGCGAGAGAGGTCTCGGGTCCTGGAAGCATCGATCGCCTCGACCAGGTTCTTCGCAGACGTTTCACCCTGGCGATCCAGGGCGGCGATATCTCCGGCTCGAAGCTCGTAGAGATCCGCCGGGTCCCGGATGAGTCCCGCTGCGAGGAGCTGGTCAACGACTTTCTCGCCAAGCCCTTCGATGTCCATACACCCACGTGAGGCGAAGTAGATGATCGCCTCCCGCAAGATCGCGGGGCATGCCGGATTCGAGCAGCGTAGGGCCACCTCATCCTTGCGTCGGACCGCGTCGCTCCCGCAGACGGGGCACTTCTTCGGCGCCGCAAATGGCTTGGCCCCCTGCGGCCGGAGCTGCTTCTTCACCGCCACTACCTGCGGGATGATCTCGCCGGCCTTCTCGATCAGCACGGTATCTCCCGGCCGAACGTCCAGTCGCTGCATCTCATCGAAGTTGTGCAGGCTGGCGCGTTTGACCGTCGTCCCGGCGAGCAAAACGGGCCGCAGATTCGCGACCGGCGTCAGGGCCCCCGTCTTGCCCACCTGCACGGCGATGGATTCGACGATCGTCTGGGCCCGTTCGGCGGGGAATTTGTACGAGATACACCAGCGCGGCGCGCGGCCCGTGGCCCCCAGGATGTCCCGCTGATCGTAGCGGTTGACCTTGAGGACCATGCCGTCGATCTGGTAGTCCAGCTTGGACCGCCGGTCCGCCCAGCTCATGCAGATCTCGATCACCCTGTCGATATTGTCGGCTTTCTCGATGTGTGGATTGACGGGCAGGCCGAGGTCTCTAAGCCTGCGCAGCGAGTGCCAGTGGTCCCGGGCCAGCGGTTCGGAGACCTCGCCGACCGCGTAAGCGAAGAACGACAGATTTCGCGTGGCCGTGATGCGGGCGTCGAGCAGCTTGAGCGAGCCGGCCGCCGCATTGCGGGGATTGGCGAAGGCCGCCTCCCCCGCCTCGACGCGGGCCTCGTTCAAGGCCGCGAACGATTTCGTCGGCATGTAGACCTCGCCCCGCACCTCCAGCACGGCCGGGGTCTTCGCGCCCTCGGCCAGGCGCAGCGGGATGCACTTGATCGTGCGGATGTTCGCGGTGACATCGTCGCCGACCTCGCCGTCGCCGCGAGTGGCGCCGGTCGTCAGGACGCCGCCCTCGTAGCGCAGGCTCACGGCCAGACCGTCGATCTTGAGCTCGACCACGTAATCGTAGTCCAAAGCCTCCAACTGCTTGCGGACCCGTTCGTCGAAGGCCCGCAACTCGTCGGCGTTGTATGTATTATCCACGCTGAGCATGGGCGCCGCGTGCCGGACGGTGGAAAATCCCTCAATGGGCCGGCCGGCAACCCGTTGCGTGGGCGAATCCGGCGTGATGAGGTCCGGGTGCTCAGCTTCCAGTCTCCTGAGTTCCGCGAACAGCGCGTCGTACTGCTGGTCCGTGATCTGCGGTGCATTCTGGATGTAGTAGAGGTGGTCGTGCTTGCGGATCTGGCCTCTGAGCCAGTCGATTCGCTCGCGGATCTGTTCACCCATCGTCTTGTCCCTGCGACACCAAGGGCCTGTACGCCCGATCCTCTTCGGCGGCCCCGCACTCCATCCCAGGGCTCGCACCGCCCGGGATTATAACCCAGGCGGGCGTTCCCCTGCTATGGAGAAATGCGCCCGTACGAGGAGTACTCTCGCAGGTTCCGGGGTCACGAGAAAGACGCTGGTCTCATTCGCGGCGACGCTGTGAGTCGTCGTCCTTCGTGCGCAGAAAAAAAGTGTGCCCTTGCGAGCACACTACGCACGCTTGAGAAAAGACATCACCCTCCCCCGGCAGCCGGCCCTTGGGGGACCTTGGCCGGGTGTTCCTATGCAGTTCGACGCTCAGCGATCCGTCAGCGGGGCCGAGACAAACCGATGGCTCGATATCTCATAGTCGAACGTCCCCGCGTGAGATTGGATTCGCACGTAGTCGCCGTCGATCGCGAAGATAGCCAGCTTCTGCCTGCGGTACGTAATCTCGGCGGCGCCGGAGAAGCGTAGCGCATTGTGTAGATTCGTTCCCAGATCGAGGATTTGCTCATCTGCGAAGCCGACCCGCTGCATGATCCGGACGATATCGTCCGGGGCGAGACTCGCCACGCTCATGTTCTTCTTGCCGACGACCTGAAACAGCGACTGCGGCTTCTTCTGCTCCCGCGGCCCCAGTTCCGTCCACGTGACCGGTCTGAACCAGTTCTGGCAGCCGATCGTCCCCATCGCCAGCAGCGTCAGGATCAGCACAAGACCCTTCGCCCGGACAACATGACGCGAATGACGTTCCGCATGTGGGCCGGACGAGGCGTGCGGGGACCGCAGCACACCGGCCACTGCGCCAAACTTGGATCCACGCTCATTGAACACTGCTGCCACGCTCCTCACTTGGGGTCGGTCATTACCGTTGGCTCGCCAGCGCCTCTGCGAGGCCGTTCTTGAACTCCTGCCCGGCCGGCCGCGGTTGCACACCTGCGCCCAGTGCGCCGGGGCCGCCGATACCGGCCTGAATCACCTGCTCCGAACTCTTCTCCGGGACCAGGTTCGCCGTCACGAACACCGCGATCTCCCGCGTCGTCTTCTGGTTGTCGTCGTTGCGGAACAGACGTCCGACGAGAGGAATGCTCCCCAGGACAGGGACCCGGTCGCCTATCTTTCGGGTTCGATTCTCCGTCAGGCCCGCCACGGCTACGGTACCGCCGTTCTGAACGGTCACCTTGTTCTTGGCCTGACGACGATTGATGATCGGCAGATCGCTGTCGGCGCCCTTCGCGATGCTATCGCTGACCTCGACGGCCATCTCGAGCGTAATCTCATTGCTGTCGCCGATATACGGCGTGATCGTCAGGATCGTGCCGGACTCAATCTTCTGGAGCTCGGAACGCGAGTACAGACTCGTCGTCGAGGTGTCCGTCATCATGAACCACTCTTCCTGGATGGACCTCAACTCCGCCTGGCTTCCGTCCTGGGCGGTCAACTGCGGGTTCGCCACGATCTCCAACTGGTTGTTCGTCTGGAGGGCGTTGATCTTCGCCATCAACGCATTCGTGAAGGTTCCGTCGAGAGAGTAGCCGATTGAAAGGGCCTTCGTCCAATCGTGCGCCGTCAGGAGCTGGCCGTACTCGAACGCCGGGAAATCCCACTTCACGCCCAGGTTCAGCAGGTTGCCGTGATCCATTGCCACCACCCGGGTATCCAGCAGGACCTGCCGACGGGACACGTCGTACTTCTTGACAAGCTCTATGATCTTGTCCGCGATCTCCGTCGGCGCAGTAACCGTCAGGAGATGTCCTTGATCGTTGGGATCGATCGTACTGGCGGCTTCAGCCTGAACGTACTGCTTGTGTTGCTCCGCCAGAAGGTCCTTCGCCCGTGTCGGTGTAATATGACTCAGCCGCAGGTAGCGAGTCTCCGTGAGCCGCTGGAACGACAGGCTCTTGGGCCCGCTGTCGCCGACCAGGTAGTAGTTGGTCATTCTCCGGAACGAATACGGCGTGCCGGCCAGAATCATGTCCAGCGCCGTCTCCAGCGGGACATTCTCAAAGCTGGCCGTCGTGGTCAGAGAGACGTTCGGATCGCAGATGATCGGGACGGCCACTTCCGTCGCGATATCGCCCAACGCCGACGTGATCTCCGTGCCGAAGGGGTACATGTTGCTGATCGGATAGTACACCTCGTACGTGTTGTCGGGCAGAACACGGAACGTGTAGTTCCTCTTCATCGAGTCGAGGATCTGCTGCAACGCCTGCTCGACGGACATGCCCGTCACACTCTCGACTCCGACCGGGCAGGGATCGTCCTTGACGGTCATATCCGCGTAGATCTTCGTGTTCGTCCGGCGACCGAGTTCGCCCAAGACGCTGTGCAGCTTCGGCGCGAGCGTGTCACCTGGGGCCGGCTTGCCGCCCTCAGAAGGCTGCGGTTCGACAGTCTGCGTATCGAGCGTGCCGCCGGTCTCCAGCATCTGCTCGAGGCGGACTTGCTCCTGGAGCAGATCCAGCATCTTGGCCCGGTTCGTATCGTTGAACGGCAAGGTCTTCAGGGTATCGTATTCGCTCTGGACCTGCGCCAATCTGCGGAGGATAACGTCCCGACCAGCCAAGGACTGATCGACTGGCGGCGCCTGACGACCTGTGTCAACCGGAGGCGCTTGGCGACCTGCATCAACCGGAGGTGTCTGACGACCCGCGTCGACCCGCGGTGCTTGGCGACCTGTATCAACTGGCGGCGCCTGACGACCTGTATCCACCGGTGGCGCCTGACGGCCTGTATCAACCGGAGGCTGCGTCGTCCTCTTACGGGCGGTTTCATCAATGTCCTCCGTCACGTCTGCATACGTGACCGGGTCATTCTCACTGAAGTCAAGGTCATCTCTGTGGAAATGCAGCGTACCGCTCCAGCCGTAGGGTACTTTGACATTGTATCGGCCGGTGGCGTCCGTCACAGAAGACACCGTGTTGTCATTCGGCTCAGCGCTGACCTGTATGCCCTGAATCGGCTCCTTGTCGGCGAACATGATCACATTCGAGAGCGTCAACATCTTGACCTCGCCGACGATCGACTGGTTGGGAATCGGGCCCGTCACCGCCTCGAATGGTTTCGCAACCGGGCTGAAAATCCAGCCGGCCGCCTGGGGAGTGATCTTGCCTCTCCAGTTGTGGTCCACCTTGATCTCGAAGGAGCCGTCCTGATCGGTCATTGCCTGGGCGACCGGGCTCGTGCCCTCCCCGACAATCGCCACACCCGGGACGGGCTCGCCGCTCTTCGTGAGAACCTTGCCCGAGATCCTGTGCTGGATCGTCCGCGCCAGGTAGTCCTGGTTCAACTGCGGCATGAAGACACTGGCGTACTCCTGTTTTTCCGGCTCGAATTCATATCCCGCCTTCACCGGGGTTACCGTGCCGGACCAATTGTAGTCCACCTTCGCGCTATAGGAACCGTCCGTCTTGGAGACAACCGAGGTGGGGAATCCTTTGAGCTGCACGTTGGGCAATCCGACGTTTCCGGAGATCTCAAAGTAGACCTTCTCCCCCTTGTAGTTTTGATCGACCTGATTCGTTGTGACGCCTGGATACGTCCGCTCCTTCGGGGTGAAGGAATAGCCCGGCTTGTCCGGGATCACGGTGCCGGTCCAGTTGTACTCGACCTGCGCGCTGTAGAACCCCTTTGCATCGGTGGTCACGGCGCCGCCGGGGAAGCCCGACAATGTGGCCTCGCCGACGCCCGTCGTGCCTTCGATCTTCAGGTAGACCACGCTCGCGTTGTAATTCTCATTCTCCTGGGTCTCCGTCACCTTCTTGTACTCTTTGGAGGGAGGCGCGAACGTATAGCCGGGTTTCTCCGGCGTGATCGTCCCGCCCCATCCGTGCTCGACGGACACCATGTAGAATCCGCTCGGATCGCTCACCACGTCCTCGGGGAACCCCTTCAGGACCACGCCGTCCATTCCCACGGACCCGGAGACAATGTAGGACAGGACCTCGGTGTTGAAGTCCTGGTTGGTCTGCGGCGACGTGACCATCACGTACTCTCGTTTCTCGGGCCTGAACAGACACCCCTCTCGAGTCGGCGTGACGGTGCCGCTCCATTCGTAAGGGACCTCGACCCTGTAGGTGCCGTCCGATCCGGTCGTCGGTTCGCCAGGCAGGCCTTTCATCACGATACCGGGGCGCTCGGCCGTACCGGAGATCGTGTACGTCATGGGCGACTGCTGGTAGTTATCGACGACGTTCCTGGTCACATCCGTATAGGAGCGGGTGGTCGGATCGAAGCGATATCCGGCTTTTTCGGGCGTAGCATTGCCGCTCCAGCCATAATCGACAGTCGCCGTATAGCGGCCCTTCTCATCGCTGATCACATCCGGCAGGCCGTTCATCTTGACGCCCGGCAGACCGACGGATCCGGAAATAGTGAATTTCAACCGCGTGGCAACGTAGTTCTGGCCGGCCAGATCGCTCGTGACCTTCGTGCTATACGCGATCTCCGGCGGCTGGAACACATAACCCGTCTTCACAGGTTGGACTTTGCCGGTCCAGCCGTACACAACCTGGGCACTGTACACTCCGTTCTCATCGGTCTGTACGGTCTGTCCGGGTTCTGCACCGGGAAGGCCCTGTAATGTCACCTGTGCCAGGCCTACGGAGCCTGAGATCGTGAGCATCTTGCGCGTCACTTTGATCTGGCTGCGGGCCTCCGGCGCGAACAGCAAGATCGCGCACAGGGCAATCGTCCCGCCTAAAGGTAGTGTACCGACATGTCTCCTGGCCATAGGTTAAGGTCCCTTTCTGCAGCCGTTACTACGCCGTCCCACGGCTTAACATGTATCGGCAATCCCGCGCCCTGCTTTAGCAAAAACCTCCCCTGCCGTATGCTACACACGTATCACAACTTGATGAGCGTTCTCCCCGTCGTTCCCCCGACCGCCTTGTCCCATCCCCCGGTCCTGGCGACCTTCTGTCCATTCTCTTCGGACACCGTGATGATGATCTGGTTCTGGGCGTCTTCCGCGATCATTTGGTCCGGGTCGTTGGCTTCCACCAGGATGGCCGTGAGACGATAATCCCCCACGGGAATATCGGCCACGTCCAACACGCCGGAGAAGGTCCGCTTCTCGAAAGGCAGGAGGATCCCCTCCTGCCCGGAGGCCTCCATGAGGAACTGATTGATCCTCTGGTCACCCGTTCCACCGGTCACGAGCCCACGGCACCGCGGATTGACATACGTCGTACCGCCGTTGGCAAACGTGGCGGTCGCGATGTAGCGGCCGGGCGTCGTTTCGGCCAACGTGAGAAATTCCGAATCAATCAGGTTCTTGGCGGTGGTTCGGGTGTTCGCCAGGCACACGTTGACCGTCTTGGTTCCGGCCGACGAGCCGTCCGCGTACGTCGTGTGGAATCGCAGCGTGGCATAGTAGTGCGAATACTGCGTAGCCGCGGCCGGCACCCTCATGTTCACATTCACGTTCCGCCGGGTGTACCGCTGGAGCGTGAACTGCGCCGGCATCACGACCGCCCAGTCGGCACAACTGAGATCATTGCCCCGGAGGTTCCGTCCGTTGACGAAGTTGTGCATCTGCACCGGGGGTACGCATTCCACGGTCACCGTCACCGGGTCTTCGGACACGTTCGTCACAAGGATGGGAGCACCGCGACTCGACCCGGGGACGATGTCGATAAACAAGTCCTCCTTATCCAGATCGATGGGCGCGAGCATCCTGGGATCGACGACGCGCCGATCTCCCTGGAAATCGAATTCCCTCTCATACGCGCTGCCCCGGCGCCCGTCCACGTACAGGTAGCCTTCCACTCTGTACCTGCCGCTGGGCAACAAGGTTCCCACGTCCTGCGTGAGCTTCAGCGAGACGCCCGGGATGATCCCCAAGGGCGACAGCTTCAGATCAGCTATTCTGCGCCAGTTGCCGCCGACATCCTGAAGAACGCGCAACACCCCCAGCAGACGCGAGTAGGTGCCGCCATTGTTCGTGACGTACATCGAAGCCGTGACCGCCGCGGTGGGGTTCTCCAGAGTCGGGGGTAGATACTCCATCCCCACGTCCGTCAGATCGATATCGGCCGGCAACGGCATCCCCGCCTGCGACTCCAGAACGATGGGCACAATGTATCGCAGCGTGACCAGCGCGCCGCCGTAGGGACCGTCGATATCTGTCTGTCGAGGCTCCGTCGAGGCGATCATCGCCGCGAAATAGTAGCCTCGCGTTCCCGGCGGAATCGTCGCGAACATGGTGATCGGGACGACCTGAATGGGATCGACCGTCACTTCCTGCACGTCGCATCTCAGCCAGCTCTTGCAGCTACGCAGCTTCGACATGGCCACGGTGTTGTTCGGATCATTGGGGTCGACTTCCTTCCATACGCCGCGGATGTCCTGCGTCAGTTCGGCAAACCGCAGGGTAACGCGTTCGGTCGTATCGCGGCCCATGTTCTCCACCTTGAACGGGATCGGTATCCGCCTGCCCGGCTGGACCTGCTTCTTGATGATGATCGGCTGGATCAGGAAGTCGCCGAAAGCGGAGCTCCCGGCAAACAGCACAATCATCGTGATTCCGATAATCCGAGCCCACGACCTGCTGCCCACACACGTCAAGCCACGCACCTGGTCCTCAAGAAGATTCACATCCGCTCCCATTGATCGCCTTTTCCACACCATATGATTACTCCAGCTCTCGTAGATCTCCTTGACCACTGCCTTTGGGGCATAGAATACGCACGGTCAGTTCTACGCCGATTCTGCGGTTTCTCTTCGGCAATCCACAGAAGGTACTTGTCCTGTTTCTGGCGATTTCCGTGAGACACCCCCAACCCATGGTGCCGCCTCCCGCTCAGGGCCATCATGACGCCCTGACGAAAGCCCCACATATGATGTTACCCACTTTACCAAACCAGCTCTGCCTTGTCAAGCCCAAATTACATTGACGCCCCATTTTGCCGTACTATTTGACCTGAAACCCAGCTTCCGTCTCCTTCATCTGAACCCTGTTCTCGCCACCCGCACACACGCGTCCCATTGGGCTCGATATTCCTCCCTCACGGGCGGCCGATGACAACGCCATGGCACACCGCCGGCCGCTCGGAAACAGGCCGTACTGACCATTGGGGTGAAATAGATAAGGGGAGAGCCGAAAATCAACTTCTCGAGCTCTCCCCTTGGTGTTTCATCGCTCAACCATGCGGAGCGTTGCTACTGTGATTAGCCGTCAGCGGCGATCAAGAAGCAGCCGCGCGCCCACATGGACGAGTTCTGCTGTCGTCGAACCAATCACGCAGACGGAACAACCCAAATCGTCACGGTCGCGACCTGCAGGCCACTCTGGGGGGCATGCGCGGACAGATCAGCTTTCAAGAGCTTCGCGCAGACCTTCACGGAGCTGCTGCCCATGGGGACCGTCGCGGTGCCATCGATCCAGGCCGAGTAGTCGCCGGGGACGGCGCCGGTTCCGGCGAGTACTCGTGAATGCTAAGATCGGAAGAGCACACGTCTGAACTCCAGTCACATAGCGGTATCTCGTA
>ENA-UPTA01002911-UPTA01002911.1-activated-sludge-metagenome-genome-assembly--contig:-NODE-2911-length-17277-cov-11.566543_pt1 | contig 17277 bp, 22 predicted proteins | sample MGYA00238184_ERZ773361 | MGnify/ENA primary metagenome ERZ773361 (study PRJEB29100, sample SAMN05720205) | activated sludge metagenome | isolation source: anaerobic digester from wastewater...
TCCACCGATACCGGGTGATGCCGGACCGGGTGGAAACCATTGAAAAGGGATCTGAAAAGCTCTCGTACGGGCAGCAGACGCTGGTGGAGGGGTGAGATACAATCCTCCCACCCGGTTTTTTCCTGGTTTTTGCTATAAAGGACAGGAACGACAGCTCACGGGGGGCAGGACCAGTCGGTGAAAGAGGTGCAATGGTTTCACTACCTGACAGGGGTCCCAATAAAAAGAATTCGATTACCTGACAGGCAGGGGATCTGGCCCCCGCGCATCGGAAGGAGACGATGAAGCAGGCGAAGGCCACCAGGGTCGCGCTCGTCAGGTTGCCCGCATTTGGTGAACATGAGGCAGGATGAGGACGGCGAGGCCAAGCAGGACGAATGCGCTGACCACGATAGTGCCGAACATCGAACGATCGTCTCATCCGCGAGCTGCTTCGTGTCTGCTCGGGCAGAATCCCCCCTCGCCCCCTGTCCCCCTCCGAACAGGACGAGACCCTGGACGGCGCCGGACTGCTACCCTGGCGCCAACAAGTGCTCGCGTGAGGGTCAAGAAAGTACGGTGAAAGAGAGGTACCTCTCGAAAGGAGCGCGATGAAAAAATCGGAGAGGAGGGCATTTCGCCCTCCGCTTGGATCGACTGTTCCAAAACCGTGTACCTTCCTTTCCAGGGTAAGCCTGGTGTTTATACCAATGAAATCAGCGGAGAGCCGGGTACAATTTTTATATCTCCGTCGCAAACGTATCATTCAGGAGTGGTGACGACACCAATGAGCGTGTACCAACGGCTGCAAGCGCGAAGGGAAGATATTATGAGCATTGCAGCTTCGCACGGCGCTCGCAACATAAGGGTATTCGGATCGGTCAGCCGGGGCGAAGAAACCGGACAGAGCGATGTAGACTTTCTGGTGGACTTTGATCCGGGGAGGAGCCTCCTTGACCATGTAGCCCTCATCCAGGACCTTGAACGGCTCCTCCAGTGCCGGGTGGATGTGGTCACGAAATCCGGCCTGCACTGGTATATACGAGATCGGATAACAAAGGAGGCGATTCCCCTGTGAAGGACGACCGTCTCTACCTGATCCATATTCTCGAGTGCATCGAAAAGATCGAAGTGTACACTGCAGAGGGAAGAGCACATTTTATGGATTCAACACTGCCCCAGGACGCGGTGATAAGAAATCTTGAGATCATTGGAGAAGCGGTAAAACATATTTCAGGAACCGTAAAGGAGACGTGCCCTGATATCCCCTGGAAACAGATCGCAGGGCTCCGTGACCTTTTAATTCACCACTACATGGGTGTGAATCTTGATGAAGTCTGGAATATCGTGGTGAATGATATCCCTGCGCTGAAAATCGCTCTTATTTCATTGCAACCAAAATAGCCCCTTTGTCTCCGCTCGGGACGCTCCTGTCCGGGACGGATGCATGCTCCCTTGGTTTTATTCCGGGACCTCTTTTCAGTCCCTGGCGAGACAATGCTCGATTCCCCTGCACAATAATTCGAAATCACCGATTCGTTCAACGAGCAGGGTGTAGGCTATCTGGTCATCGATCGTACCATAACGGTGCACGACAATGTTTTGGAATGCTTTCATACCCCGGATCTTTTCCGCCATATCGTGAGAGAGGATCCCGCCCTGAACGAGGTGAGTAATACTATCCTCATCTTCACCGGGAATCCCCAGCTTCAGGTCTGAATTCAGGATGGCACAGATGTCGAGGACGGTCTCAATCGCATACTCTGTCCGCTTGTAGATACCATCCTTCACAAGACCAAGCTGGGAGAACTTCTCGTAAGAGTCGGGAAGGTGCAATGATACAAGATGGATCCCTTCCCGTATCTCCTGGATTTTTACATGAATGAGATCACGGCAGATCTTTTTCTTCATCAGAGTATTGCCTTCTCACCGGTATAATCTGATAACCGATGCCTGAATGCCTCATAATCCCTGATGGTTTCATAGGCTACCGAGTAGAGAAGGTCAGGGTCTGGGCAATAGAGAACCTCGCCAGCAAAGACCTGTAACCTCATGAGGAGTGGCATCTGCTCAAAGATTCGGATATCACAGGGGGTATCTGAGAGCTCGGTCAGGGCAGCAACCCGGAACCGTGATGCCTCTTCCACCGTACCCTTATAGGAGATACAGAGGTCGATATCCGATCCCGGTAGCTCCCTCCCTTCGGCAACCGACCCGAAGAGAATGATAAAACGGACGTGAGAGAATCCTTCCAGTCTTTGTAACCGAGAGAGAATGGTGTCATACTGAATTTTCATGTCGGATTCCCTCTTTATCTGAAAATTGGATGCTGAAAACCTTAAAAGGTATCCGGGCATCGCAGCGGTACAAGCTTTCCAGGAGCTGCTGCAAACTGGTTCTTATCATTCTGTTCCGTTCGGTACACGATTCATGGTTTGATCGCCATTGAGGAGGGTGCTGGAAAGTACTAACTGTCCGCTCGTAAATCCTGATTCGCCGCATTGCCAGAAGGGACAGGAAGTACCGTCTCAAGTGACATGGCGGCATGATCAATATTCTAAATATGTGCCATGGTTACACTAACTACCATGAGTCTCACGAAAAGAATCCCGGTTACCGAACAGGTATGGAAGGAGCTTGCTGAGATGCGATCAGCCGGTCAAACCTACGATGAACTCCTGGCCGAGATGATAGAACTTCGGAAAAAACGACGGCTGCTGGAAGAGATAGGTCATTCGATGCAGAAGGATGATTTTGTTCCGCTGTCGGAGATTAAATTGTGAAGTTCCGGGTCGTTATCAGGCAGAAGTCTGCGGATGCGGTCAATGAGCTGCCGGTAAAGACCCGGCGGATTCTACACAGCGCTCTGGCGGCTCTTGAAGAGAATCCCTATCCAGGAACCGGTGGCGACAAAGAGCGACTCCAGCTTGAAGAAGGTGTCGATGTATATTGGCTCCCTATCGGAAGAAGCTATACCGCATTATATACATTTGACGATAACGACCGTGTTGTTCAGGTTCACGAAGTCATGACCATTGCTCAAGCACATAAGAAATACGGTAGGATGTAAACCATTTTCTATTTGGCCAATTGTAATTCAATGATACGGATTTGAAATAGGAGAGGCCTGTTCCAAATCATTGGGCGTCCTGATGGTATAGAGCAAGAAAGATGAGGATATCCTTGTTCTTGTCATAGTGATACGAGAGCCGGAACGGAGGGATATACAACTCCCTTGTATCCTTCCTCGCATACCTCATTGGTTTCCCGATATCGGGATTATTAACGATCTTTATTATGTATCGTTTTATCCGTTCTTTCGTCCGTTTGTCCCGCATTTTTCGAATCGTTTTTCCGAAAGACGAAGTGTAAGCAACCGTCACCATGATGCGAGTTCATCAATAAAATCACGATCTGTTTTTCTGGTTACTCTCCCCTTTTTATATTCCAAAAATGCTTTTTCAGTTTTTTCCGCAAATATGATGTCCTCCCGCACTGCTGGTTCCATTGCAGCAAGGGGTTTTAAGATGAGCCTCTCTCCCTCCCGGATCACGAGGAGCTGTTCTCCTTCCGGTAAATCTTTTCGCATGGAGGCAGGAATAACGATCTGCCCTTTCGAGCTGATCCGGATAACACCAATGTCCATAGTCAACCAGTAAGATATATCTTACTGCATTCCTTATTATTATTCGGGAAAGAATCAACGAATTCATTATAAAAAAGTCTATAAAGTGGATCTCTGATTTTCATGGTCATCCTTGATTCCACTCCTGCAACCGTTTTCAGAGTGGATTCACCTGGTAATGCTCAGCCTGGGTCCTGAACAGGTGAGCATACCTCCCGTTCAACTTCAAAAGCTCCTCATGACTCCCCACCTCGATGATCTGTCCCTTGTCGAGGACATAGATACGGTCTGCCATCTGGACGGTGGAGAACCGGTGGCTGATCAAGATGGCACTCCGGCCTTCGAGCAGGTCCCGGAAGTTCCGGAAGAGATCGGCTTCGGCAAGAGGATCGAGGGAACTGGTCGGCTCATCCAGGACGACGATGTTCGAATCCCGGAAGAATGCCCGTGCCAGGGCAACCTTCTGCCACTCGCCCTCGCTCAGCTCCTGCCCTCCAGAGAACCAATGACCCAGGCTGGTCTTATATCCCTCAGGGAGCTTCTGGATGACCGCATCCGCCCCGGAACGATTGGCCGCTTGGGTAATAGTAGCAGGATCCTGGTCCCGTTCGACATCACCCACCCAGATGTTCTCTCCGGCGGACAGGTAGTAGTGGACATAGTCCTGGAATATTACGCTGATCTCCTTTCGCCAGGCAACCGGATCGAAGCGACGGAGATTAATCCCGTTCACTGTGATACTCCCGGAGTCAGGATCATACAACCGGCAGAGGAGCTTTATCAGCGTCGTCTTCCCCGAACCATTCTCGCCGACCAGGGCAATGACCTCCCCGGGATTGATCGTAAGATTCACTCCGCTCACCGCATCCTTTGCTCCACCGGGATAGGAGAACCGGACATCCCGAAACTCGATCTTCTGGTCACGAGGTTCAGGAACCCGGACAGGATTTTCGGGGGCCTGGATCTCCGGCTGGAGATCGAGGAAATGGTAGAAGTTGGTGAGGAAGAGGTTATCCTCGTACAGCCCTGCCAGGGAATTGAGAATGGCCTGGATGAATCCGATCCCGAGCTGGAACGCGAGGAAATACATCACGAGATCCCCAACCGTGATCATTCCCTGGAGCGTTGAGTAGGCGATGAAGGCAAACGTTCCAAACAGAGCAATGACCACGATCGCCTGAGAGGCACTATCGGAGAGTGTCCGGTACCGGGCCAGATTCAATCGCCCTTTGCGGAGATCAGCACGAAAATTCCGGAACCGATCACGGAAGAGCGGGCCGAGGTTGAAGAGCCGGACCTCCTTGGCATGCGAAGAGTCGGTCAGTACCCAGTGATAGTACCATGCCTGGCGTTCACTCTCGGTATTTTCCTGCTCGAACCGGAACCGGGCACGGGCATAATAATACCTCACAAGAGCGGCAGGGATTGCAGCAGCAATGAGAATGAGGGCAATCACCCAGCTGAAGGTGAGGATGAGTATCGCAACACCAAGGAGAGAGATCCCGTTCTGCCCTATCTGGACCAGGCCATTCACAATCCGGGTCGGGCGGTAGGGGGCTTCCTGCTGGGCACGATGGAGGGTATCGTAATAGCTGGTATCTTCGTAATATTCCAGGTCAACCGCGATCGACTGGGCATGCAGGATATCAGATACCCCGTCAGTCACGATCATCGACTGCGCTTCAGATGACAGCTCAGAGAGAGCCCGTGCAAGGGCTAGGAACAGGGCGATCGCAGCAGCAACCAGGATGTAAAAGAACACCTGCGGGAAGACCGATGCCGGGTCCGGACCGGCCAGCCCGGCAGTGACGGAATCCACGATCACCTTGGTAAGGTAGAGCGCCGCGATGGGAAGCACTCCCATGATGACGACGAGGAGCATGTTTGCTGCGGTCCAGCCGGGAGCCATGGACCAGACCAGTCGCAATGCCCGGAGCAGGGTCTGGTGGAGCGTGGAGATCTTCAGGGGTGGGAGGGTCGTGCTCCTCATTGCGACAGTCCTGCCCGCTTCTCCAATGCTTTCGCCCGGGCATGGGCAACGTCACAGAAATACGGACACCAGGCATCCATCCGCCCGGATTCGAGAGAGGCATGGGCAGGACACCAGAGACAGAGGTTGATGATCGGGCACTTCCTGCATTTTTCAAGAAAATCCCGGTCTGAAGACCGGAGATCCAGCACCTGGGGAACAAAACGTTCCCAGGCATCCTTCAGCGATCCCTTCCGGAGATCATAGACTGATCCCGGGTGCCAGAGCGAGGAGCAGAGACGGAAATAACCGTCATGGCCGACTGTGAAACTTCCTCTCCCTGCCCCGCACGTGAAAAGGCGATCGCTTTCCTGGTTTTTCAGTGCTGGGATAATCAGTTCATCGCATCCCCGGAGCAGGGAATCTGCCCGTTCCTGGTCCGCCTGTTCAATGGCTGCCACCTCCTCCGGCAACAACCGCTCTGCCATGATCTCGGCATTCCGTTTTTTATTCCCATCATACCTGAGATGCAGCAGCGGATCGAAGCGGAAATAATCTTTGGTATACGTTCGGCAGAACCGGGAAATTTCCGGAAGTTCATGCACATTCGACCGGAGCGCCATGGCCTTCAGCCTGACCTTCACCCCTCCTTCAAGAAGGAGGTCAAGACCCCGCCGGAACGCCGCGTACGAGCCCGGCCGGCGGGTCACCTTCTCATACGTCTCCTTCGTGGCACCATATACCGTGACCTCGATGTCCCGGGGAGGAAATTGTCTAAAGAGATGGATGTGTTCATCGCTGAGCAGGCAGGCATTGGTAAAAAGACCGACAAGGAGCCCTTTTCTCTTCAACAGGGTATAGATTTCAGAAAAATCCTCCCGGAGCAGTGGTTCGCCGCCGGTTATCAGGCACCAGAGAGACCCAAGGGAGACGGCCTGGTCGGCAATAGACGCTATCTCATCCAGTGTCAGTTCTCTCTTGATCGCATTCCTGTCGTTCCGGGGCAGGTTGATGTAACAATGCCGGCAGGAATTATTGCAGCGGGCGGTCAGTTCAAGATCGAAGGAGTAGGGGATCCGCTTTCCCTTGGTCTGGTCCCAGAGATGATACTGAGGGAGTGGCGTCACCGTTGCAAATTCTGCTGTCACGGGATCGTCTCCCCTGATCGCTTTCCGAAGAGTTTCAGGATTATGCCATACCCTCTCTTCCTCACCATCAGGTACCAGTACCCGGTCACGAAATACACCGTTGCAAGGAACGGATACCGGCGCTTGTCCGGCCAGAAGAGGGGAGATCCGTTCCGTTCAACCTTCGTCACCACGCCAAGGAGGTCAGAGCGGGGGATGGTACCATCTGGTTGACTGTTGTCACCCCTCGCCAGGAAGGTGTCCGGGGACAGGGCAATTATACGATGAATTACCAGTTGCTGGTTTGCAGGATTGCGGAATGCAACGATATCACATGCAGAAGGCTCCACACCGCTGATGGGTGACACCGTAATGATATCACCATCCCTGATCGTGGGGTACATGCTCGTTCCTGTTGCCCTGAACCGGAAATCGGCACCTTTTTCATGGACCGCCGAAAGGAGTGCAAGAAGGGCGGCACGGGAAAGTGGGACCCCGTCGGCCTCATACCTCTTATGACGAAGCAGGGGAGGCTCGGGCATCGGTGATCATCTTTCTCTTGAGGAGTTCTCCCACAAACCCGCGAACATCCTGCTCCATCTCCTGCCGGGACACCGAGTACTGGTCCGCAAGCAGCTGGACAACCTGGGCAAGGCTTGCCTTTCCATCGAGTCGGTCCCAGATCACTTTTCCCGTCTCGTTCACGGAGAAGAGCTCGTCATCGATGTCGCCTATTCCCGAGACGAGGGGGACGATGATCAATTCTCCCTCAATTTCCCTGGCAACAATATTACCCGACGGGATATAGCGGGCATCCATATCAAGTTCCTGCATCTTTGTTCCTCCTTATGTAACCAAGAGATTGAGATAGGTCTGATAAACGGTGTGAATATTCTGATTCTAACGGAATATATTGGAGAGAACAAGTATCATATTTTCCCTGTGTCTCCCTCAAGTAGGGTATTGATCACCCGTTCAATCCTTTCTCTGCCATTTGTCACTTCCCATGCCGACTCCCCCGGTTCGATGAGTCCGAGATACCGTGCTTGTTCATGCGCAATGGTGCAATAGTAGTCAACAGGGGTATCCAAGGTGCCATGTTCTGACCAGGATTTTGCAGGACACTGCTCACAGAGCCCTTTGATGAAACAGCTGGCACACCGTTCGAGATAATCAGGATTTTGTGCCAGTATTTCACGTACACGGGGGAAAAAAACGGTACAAGCTTCTTTTAATGTTCCCTTCCTGATATCATAACAGAGCTCAGGCATCCTTAGACGGAGACACGGCTGGATGATCCCATACGCATCGATCGAGGGACTGAGACCGGCACCACAGGAGAAAAGGCGAATTCCCGATGCCCCCATATATTTTTGACAAAATTGCGCCATATCCTTCCTGTACCGAATCTCATCACGGGTTAGAACACTGAGTCCGTCTTCCGGAGTGGTCCGCATTTGGGCAATTTTTTCATTTTTTTTCCTTGAATCTCTCCTGCCTCTCATCTCAAAAAACATTGAATAGGAGGGCACCCCCTCCATCCAGGGGATGGTCTCTGCCCATGCCTCGAATTGCTCCCGATCCCCTTTATTCTGGGGGAGGAGCGCCCCTTTCACAATGAAGGGTACCTTCCGTTGGAGGAGGAGCTGCACCCCCCGCCAGAATTCATCGAATGCACCAGGGCGACGGGCGACGGCGTCATAGGTAGTGGGCTGCATCCCGTATACCGTGACCTCGATCTTTTCGAGAGGCGGGATTCGAGAGAACAGGTCTGCCAGCTCCGGCGTGATACACCGGCCATTGGTAAAGATGAGCACCCGCATGCCAAGATGGCGGGCATGGAGGTACAGTTCGGCGAAATCATCCCGGAGAAGAGGTTCCCCCCCGGTAAAGTGGACGGTCAGCACGCCGATCTCCGCTGCCTGGTTCAGAATATCCTTCCATTCCCCGGTAGTGAGTTCCCGGGAGATGGCCTTGGCATCGTTTCGCGGGAGATTGATGTAACAGTGGAGACAGTTATTGTTGCACCGTTCAGTAAGTTCGATCACAAGAGAGGGAAGAAGAGGGTGCCGTCTCTCGAACAGTGGACTTTCACTCAGATCGTAGGTATCACAATAGTCAGAGGAGGCCAGGGTGCTCACCACCTGATGAGGTTCACAACAATAGCAATATGTCCCATTCAAATTTCACTGTTTTCCAGGATCTGTACAGAGAAATTCATCCAGGAGCTCTCTCACTTTCCCTGACTTATCCAGCTTCAGACGATATACCGGGACCTCTTGTGAGATAAGCTGGACAAGGTCGAGGATCTTCTCCCACCAGTCTGCGGTGACGAGTGGTTTTATCACATAAAACGGGAGCATCCGGATGACTGCCTTCTTGTCAATTGGCTCGATCGTATTCTCCTGAGATTGTTCCAGGAAAAAGATGGCACGCAGCGGTGCACTGGAATTCGATACGTCAGGAATATCGCCATGGCTCCACGTCCCGTGAATTTTCACCCCATCCGGCCAATGCCGGACGATGATACGATCATCGCACAGTATCTCCCCCTGGTCTTTCAGCATGGATACGGTGGTCGATTTTCCGGCCTCAGAATGCCCCACAAACAGGATTCCCTGGCCATGGAGGATCATTCCAGCGGCATGAAGGTAACAGGCCTGGCGATCTGCAAGCACCCTTGCGAGGAGGATCTGATCGGTAGGAAAGAGCGTTAAGCTCTGATTGTTCCCATTCAAAAACGAGGTATTGTCGCGATGATAGATGATTCCCCTCGAATGTGATTCATCGAATATTCCGGCTGTCCAGAAATCTGGTCTCTTTTCATCTCCTGAAATGCCAAGGTAGATCCAGCAGTTATCCTTCTGGTAAATGGCCCAGGGTTCTTTTTTATAAACCAGATGCCAGGAATCGTCAATGAGAGGAGTGCACATTGAAAAGATATGCCGAATCGTGATAATATCGGCGGTTGGCAGATCAACCTGGAATTTTTTAAATTTTGTATTAAAAGTTTCATCCGTAATGGCTGAATCAGATTCAAGATTGAGGGTAAGTCCTGCAATAGAATAATATCTGTTATACATTGAAGAGGGAATTAAAAAGTCAGATGGAAATGGATTTATCAACTGCCTGCATGTCATGAATATCTATATAAAAAGGTTATATTGAAGGATCAGATCAAACAGTTTAACTTGCTGAGATTACTGAACAACCGCCACCCTTATTGCAATAGTTCTTAGGACCAGCCTGCATTCCATATTTACATCCCGCAAGAACATGCTCCTCAGGCGTTCCTCTTCCCAGTACAATCAGCTTCGGTGTTCCCCACTCAGATTTTGGTGTCATTCTCCCATTTCTCCTACTCAAATAGGTAACAAAGTGTCCCCATATATTAGTATCTAAATTGCATGGACTATCGGCCTCAGCGCATGTTCCGGCCTTTCGACGCAATGATCACAGAACCATTCGTAATCGCCATCTTTGCCGACGACGAGATGTATTGATCCCTCGGAACCGCACTTTGCGCAGGTTCCATAAATAGAGAGTACTACCAAGAGATTTCCCCCAAAATAGTAAATAAAAGATAAGATATCTTAAACTTTTTGGATTGTTTTTGATACGAACATAAACGAACTATTCCCTGAAAGGAGCGCATAGCGATTGTATCGGATAGCACATATAATATTAATTTGCTGGATGAAAAGTGATGGATCTGATGAACCGGGCAGATCGGATCACCCATTTTCCGTCGATCTGGGGTAGTTATGCAGATTGTGTGCCGTGACCAGCGATCGAAGCCGAAGTCGAAGCCAAAGCGTCCCCTTCCTCCTTCACCCTGATGCGGACCTCGACCGTTCCTGCGTCCCGGTCGACCAGCACCTGCTCGATCGAACAGGGCTTCCGGAGGCCTTGTGCGAGCATGATCCCGGCGAGGCTGCAGACCGGGCAGGGGGCGGTGATGCAGTTTTCCGGGGATTCGTCCTGTGCCGCCTTGCAGCCGTCGATCAGGCGGAAGTCCTGGAGCGAAAGGACGATCTCACTGCCGGACTGCGTGACGGTTGCCTTCGGGGTGAGCTCAAGGAGGTCCTGGTTCACCTCGCGGATCGCCTCGAGGAGCTCGGGCCCGGTCGAGGGAAGGGAGAGCGCGCGCTCCCGCTCCATCGTCGAGAGGAGGGGGATGCCGGAGGGAACCGTGAGGACGCCCTGATGGCCGCTGTCGGTCTGGAAGGTCAGGTCCTCGATCAGGCGGTCAGGGAGGTCGCTGCCGGAGACCGGGTTGTACTGCATGACAGGGGCGGGGAAGGTGCCGTCGTTCGTGACCGGGATGAACTGCGCAGGTCCCGTGACGCCGAGGTCGGCAAGGATCCGCGAGAGCGTGTTCGTGTACGGGATGGCCATGAGGGCGGCAGGCTGCTGGCCGATCCGCTGCTCCCGGCGGAAGGAGAAGAGGAAGAGGCCGGTGATGAAGCAGGCAAACGCCACGAGGACGAGGGTCGCGCTCGTCAGGTCGCCGCGGTCGGTCAGGAGGAGGACCGCGAGGACCAGGACCGCGATCCCGATGAGAATGAGGGCGGTCCGCGGGACGGTGCCAAAGCGCGCGCTCATGCCGCCCCTCCGTAGTGCCGCTGGAGGCGGGCCTCGGCAAGGATCAGGGCGGCGAGGGCCAGGGCGGCGAATGCCCCGGTGATGACCAGCGGGAGGAGCGTGTGCCGGAAGAGGACGAGGAGGGCCCCGGCCAGGATCGTCCCGAGGGCCACCGCCGCGACAAAGGCGACGGGACGATCGTCCAGCCGGTCACGGAAGAGATACAGCGGCACCAGCACCTGGAGGACGATGGCTGCCGGCAGGTACGCGAGCCCGGCCAGCATGACCACGATCTCCGTGGCACAGAGGAGGAGGAACCGGAGGTCATTGGATGCCATGCCAGGCCACCTCCCCCGCGAACACCGGGAACCGGCTGGGATCGCTTGCACAGAGACAGGAATCGGCGATCATTCCAGATCTCCCTCCCTTATCGCAGCAACCCAGCCGGTGCGGAAAGATTCGCTCCTGGACGGAGACCGGAACCGGAGGTTTTCTGGAGAACCCGGCAGTCATCTCAGACCACCGCCACCGGGGCAGCAAGGCTCCGGCTGAGCCGGCCCGGGTCATGCCCCTCCTTCGGGACATGGACCTCCAGGCGGATTCCCCGGAGCGCCGCCTGCTCGGCGAGGATCCGGAGGTGGCTCGCATCGCGGTCGGCCAGGGTGAAGAGATGCGCGCTGGAGCCCGGGAGCGCCTGGAAGACCCGGCTCACCTGCAGCTCGAACGTATGAGGGAGCCGATGTGAAAGCTGTGCTGCAGCGATCGCGGAGAGGCGCTGAACGAACGGTTCGGATGACGAGGCGAGCGGTGCATACCGCCGCCTCAAGGACCCGGTGCTGTGGTACCGGTACAGGTAATGCAGCCGGGAGACCGGGGCGAGCTTCGTGATCAGCGCAACGAGCCGCTGCGGGTCCCGGTCCAGGGGCGTATACGAGACCAGGTTCGGACCCGAGACCAGGAGGACCGAGAACGGGACCCGGTCCTGCATCCGGGCGATGATCACGCTCGTTGCCGCCTCCTTCAGCCGCTCGAACGCCTCCCGGTCATAGGGGAGGCCGGCGTCCGGGAGGTCGATTGCGAGCAGGGTCGCAAACTCCGCCCGTCCCAGGTACTCCCGGACATAGAGGGTGTCGTACTTGGCCGAGAGCTTCCAGTCGATCCGCCGCGGATCGTCGCCGGGCAGGTACCCCCGGAAGGACCGGATCTCCTGGCTCTTCTGGGCCGAGAACGCGGCACTCTCCCGCTCGCCGTACCCCTCCCGCCCGCCGACCGGGTACTCGGTGGAGGGGAGCACCACGAGCGAGGGCGCGAGCGTCCCGCCCGTCCGGATGGTGAGCGTGGTCGCAAAGAACGGGTCAGAGAAGGAGAGGATCACCCCCCGAAATGCGTGCTCCCCGGTCGTCATCGGGGTGATCGCGTAGTCCAGCCGGAAGTCCCCGGCGGCTGCCACCTCTGTCGCGCCCGATACCACCGCCCCGTGGGGCGGGAGGTCCGCGATCGTGGCCGCGTACCCGGGAGGCACCGTGATCCGCCCCTTTGTCCCGACCGTGACCGCGCTCCCCTGCCGGACCAGGAGCGGGGAGAGTGCCCGGTCCACCGCAAGCGATCGGGCAGCAGAGGAGAGCCCGGAGAGAAAGAGTGCTCCCCGGACCGCAAGAAAGACCACGAGCCCGCCGGAGACGAGCGCTGCCGGGAGCGCGTCGAAAAAGAGCGCAAGGAGCGCAAGGACGACGGCAAGTGCCGCGATCCCCCGGCTGCACCGGGAGAACCTCATGGCACCCCGGTAGCGCCGATGACCTCCTGCACCACCCGGGCAGGAGCGATCCCCGAGAGCTCGGCCTCGCGGGTGAGCAGCAGCCGGTGCTGGAACGCGGACGGGGCGAGCTCCTTCACATCGTCAGGGATCACGTAGTTCCGGTTCGCGATCGCGGCACGCACCTTCGCCCCCCGGACGAGCGCGATCGAGCCGCGGGCAGAGACCCCGAGCTCGACATCGGAATGCTCCCGGGTCGCCATGACGAGGTCCCGGATGTAGGCAAGGACCGGCTCCTCCACATGCACCCGCCGGAGCGCCTGGGAGAACCGGAGGAGATCGGCCTTCTGCAGGACCGGTGAGAGCGAGGCAAAGTACGACGGCCAGTCGAGCTCCCCGGTATGCTCCCGCCGGATCACCTCGAGCTCGGCCGCCCCCTCCAGGAACGCGGACCGGTGCGAGAACATGAACCGGTCCTTCTGGGCCTCGATCAGCGGGAACGTCCCCTCCCGTTCGAGGGGGTTCTGGGTGGCGATCGCGATATACGGCCGCTCGATCGGCATCGTGATCCCGTCAATCGTGGCCTGCCGCTCCCCCATCGCCTCGATAAAAGCGCTCTGGCTCTTGGGGGGGAGCCGGTTGATCTCGTCCACTAAAAGGATATTAGAAAAGAGCGGCCCCTTCTTCATCACGAACTCCTGCTGCCGGGAGTCCCAGACCCGGACGCCGATCACATCGGCCGGCTGGGTATCGATCCCGCACTGCACCCGCCGGAACTCGCAGCCCATCAGCTGGGCGGTCGCCTTGACAAGCGTGCTCTTTGCCGTCCCCGGGATCCCCTCCACGAGCACGTGCCCCTCGGCAAGCAGCCCGATGAAGATGATCTCGAGGAGGTCCTGGTTCCCGACGATATACCGGCTGATCTCTCCCCGGATGCGGTCATACGCACGGGAGAGTGCGGAAAGTTCCTGGTCTGTGATTCGTGTCTCCATGATCGGTCAGATCCACCTGCGCCAGAAGGCCACCGCCACGAGCAGTACCGATCCTATAAGCGCAGAAATTGTAATAATCGTTGTTTTTTTCACCCAGAGCACCGCGGCAAGGACCGGATCGGCCCTGCCGGTCAGGGAATGCGTCTGCTCCACCAGGAGATCCGGGTGAAGCGAGAGGAGCTGTGCCAGAAACACCCCGTTGTCACCGGAGAGCCGGGCGTCTCGCATCCCGTTGATGCAGAGGCTCGGGTCAGAGAGGACGTAGAGGGTGCCGTTCCCCACCCGCTCGCGGGCGAGGAGCCCGTAGGAGGCGAGGGTCTCGTTCTGATCGAGGTGATAGTTGTCGTTTACATCCACCCACGAGATCAGCGTGGTGGCGACGAGCACCTCCCCCCCCGTGACCGATGACGGCCGGTTGAAGGTGAGGGACGAGACATTGGCAATGAGCGGATCGGATCCCCGGGGATACGCGATCACCGTGTAGTAGTCCCAGAACTCCATCTCGGCACTGCAGACCGCTCCCGGCCGGACCCTGACCCGGCTCGAGAGCCCCGCAAGCAGGCTCTCAGACTCCCCCGTCTCATCGGCAACAAAGACGGTATTGTTCCCCTCCCGGAGAAACTCCCGCACCCTCGCGATCTCCCCCGGAGAGAACGAGCCGTTCGGGGCGATCAGAAGAAGCGTCGTGTCACTCCTCCCGGCAAGGTCATCGTACGATCCGAGGTCCCAGGCCCCGCGCCGCTCAAGGTCGGAGAAGAACCCCGAGGTGCCGGTCCACCCCGCGTTGTACCGGGAGAACTCGAGATCCGTCGTGGAGAGGTGGGCGGTGATCGCGATCCCGGCAAGGAGGACAAGGAGGATCGCGAGCGCACCTGCAGGCTTCATGCACCCCCCCCTGCCTCGAATGCCGCAAGGACCTCGTTCCAGTGGGAGACTAACCTGTCCTGCGGCTGGAGCGGCATCCCCCCGTACCGGACCTCCTCGTACCGGGCGACGAAGGATCCGAACGCCGCCCCCGCAGGGGTCCCGGCGACCCGGGCGGCGACCTCACGGGGGGTGAGCGTGTCTGTGTCCGCCGGCAGGAACCGATCGATCACCGACCGGTACAGGACCAGGGCTGCCCCGCTCCAGTCCCCGGCAGCAAAGAGCTCCTTATACCGGATCAGGGTGTCCACGGGCGAGGGAGCACCGGGAAGCACCTCACCGGAGGGTGGAGGCTCGGTCCGGGAAAGGAGCGGCCCGGAGCGGGCAGGCGCCTTCTCCGGGAGCACCGGGGGGGATCGCTTCCGCACGTACCAGAGTGCCCCGATCGAGGCAAGGAGCAGCGCCCCTGCCCCCACCCCCACGGCAAGGAGGAGCGGGACCGACGGGGCAAGATCCACCTGGTTCACTTCGCTCTCCGAGGGGTTGAGGGGGAAGCCGGGATCATCGAAGACCGCCTGGACCGTGTGGTTCCCCTTCGTGAGATTGACCGACCCGTAATAGTACCCGTCCGCATCGGTCTCAAAGACCGCTCCCTCGATATCATCCACGAGGATCCGGACCGGTGCCGCGGCCACCGGGATCTCCCCGGCAAACAGCTCCCCGTCAAGGAGCACCTCGTCCCAGTGATCGCTCCCCTGGTAGATCCAGAACGAGAGCACCGTATCGGTCGGGATCACCGAGAACGTCGCCAGGTTCGAGTAGAGCGTTCCCGTGGTGGCAAAGAGGACATGCTGACCCTCGCGGATCCGCCCGATCGGGAGGGTGGTGGAAAAGACCCCCTTCTCGTCCGGCACCACCGTCTGCCAGTCCCGGGAGTCAAGCACGAGCGTCACCTGCTCGCCTGACGAATAGGTATACGTCCCGGCCACCCGGAGGAGATCCAGGTACCGGCCGGACCCGGGCGATACCGAGAGCGAGAGGGAGGCCGGCGGCAGCGGGAGCTGCCGCTCCTCCCGCTGCTGCTGCGCTCTCCGGTCCTCCTCCACGATCGCTTCCATCGTGTCGACCGCCTCCTGGTACTGCGTGGTATTCAGCCCGAGCTCGCTGCTTACCGCGAGGAGATCCGGCTCCCGCCCGGCAAACTGGGTACTCGTCTTTTTCAGGGTATTCTGGATCGCCTCACCCTCCAGGACAACGGTATACAGGAGGGCAGGGTTCTCCTCGTCGCGGTACTTGATCTCGAGCCGGTTCACCTCGTCGAACCGGACACTCTCGTTGATCATCCGCTCAAGCGCCTCCATGTTCTTCCGGTTCTCCCGCCGGAAATCCCCCACCGCCGACTCCGAGAGGTCCAGGTTGACCACCACGTTGCTGAAGTACTCCGACCGCTCCTTGTACTCCTCGAACTCGCGTTGCGCCTCCTCAAAATCCCTGATCCGGATATTGAGGACGATCTGCTCGGGAGCATCCAGGAGCTCCTGCATCATCGCCTGGATATCGGTCGACCGCTCGTACGAATAGGCTGACATGATCGCCGGGTCCGAATGGTAGGACGTGTACGACCCGTTCTCTTTCGTGTACAGCTCCGGCTCCAGCACGTACGGGGTGAGCAGCGCGAGGAACACCGCAGAAAGGATCACCAGGATCAGCAGCGGGAGTCGTTTCATGCACTCAGGATCTCCATCACTTTCTGCGCGACGATCACGGCAAACACGATCACGCCCGCGGCGACCAGGTAGGTGAGAAAACGGAGATATGACGGCCTGACAAAGGAAGGACCGATCAGCTCCACGATCACGAGCAGCCCGATCAGCCAGAGGACAAAGAAGATCTCAAGCGAGAGGCTCCGGCCAAGGACCATGAAGAATATCACGAGGAGTAGCCAGATGACCAGCACCGCAACGGCTCGCTGCTTCTTCTCCTCGGTCATGGAATCTTCACCAATATAGCTCGCGGACATCAATAAGGATGATCCAGGTGGATTCATGGAGAAGGCGATCCTTTAGGGGAGATCAGGGGAAGGCGATCCTTTATGGGAGATGCCGTAAAGAGAGGAGTACAACGGTGAATACGCTATGAACTACAGACACCTCCTCCTGGGACTCCTCCTGCTTACCGGGATCCTTGCCACCCCAGCCGCTGCCTTCACGATCACCAGCCTTGCGGTGAACATCGATGAGAATGGGGATGCTGATGTCACGGTGGACTACTCGCTCTCCTGGATGGAGCGGTTCGCGGTCTATACCCGGATCGCCCACCCCGAGCAGCAGCTCGAAACAGCGCTCGAATCATTTTCAGGAAAGGAAGTCCGGATCGATTCCGTA
>ENA-UPTA01002923-UPTA01002923.1-activated-sludge-metagenome-genome-assembly--contig:-NODE-2923-length-17243-cov-9.157203_pt1 | contig 17243 bp, 15 predicted proteins | sample MGYA00238184_ERZ773361 | MGnify/ENA primary metagenome ERZ773361 (study PRJEB29100, sample SAMN05720205) | activated sludge metagenome | isolation source: anaerobic digester from wastewater...
CAGCCTTATCCTTCACTCCGCTAAACTTACCTGTTTTTATGCCTACTCCTCCAGAGGGAAGCAGTTTAGATGAATATCCTTCATGATAAAGACTTGCTGCTTTTTCAGGGATTATAGGAAATGAACCTCCAGGAAGGAATATGATATCAGCCTTTATTGGTTTATCATCTACAAATATGTATTCTGTAATATCAGTTATTATCTTGTTGATCATTGTATTAATTATATCAGATAAAGCCTGAAAACTTATTGATCAATACGAGAATAAGAAAATATAATTACCCTTCTATTTGCATCTTATGATGAAACAATATCGGTTAATCCAAATATTTATTTATATTCATAAAATTCATAAACGATAGATAAAGCTTTTATTGAATTTTATATTACTCTGAACTAAAGCATTCTATTAATACATATTTTAATATTTATCTAAATATTATTGTTCAATCTGTCATATTAAGGTTATAATTAACATAGATTTTTATATCTAGTATTTTTATTTTGGAGTGTGTTTATATGAGTGAATCTCTCCCTGTCCCTTTACTTTCAACAGAGAAGATACAACAGTTAGTTTATGTCATTCGCAGTCAGCAGGTTATGCTAGACAGTGATTTAGCTATGCTGTATCAAGTGGAAACTGGAGCTTTAAATAGAGCAGTCAAACGTAATAAATATCGTTTTCCAGATGATTTTTGTTTCCAATTGACAATTGAAGAATTAACCTCTTTGAGATGCCAAATTGGCATCTCAAAGAAAGAAGACAGTGGAAACACTAGTCATGGTGGTAGAAGGTATACCCCCTATGTCTTCACTGAACAGGGTATAGCTATGCTTGCATCAGTTTTGCGTAGCGAAATTGCAGCAAAAGTCAATGTACAGATTATGCGCACATTTGTTACTATGCGCCGATTCATCGCTAACAACACAATGCTTTTCACCTATATAACTGAGCTTGAAATGAAGCAGGAGAAATATATAAATGAATCTGATAAAAAATTCAAACAGGTCTTTGATTATATAGCAGCACATACCGAATCTGAACAGAAAATATTTTACGATAGTCAAATCTTCGACGCTTTTAGCTTTTTTATTAATTTAGTATCAAAAGCTACAACCAGCATAATACTTATTGATGGATATGTAGATATTGATACACTAAACATTTTTACAAAAAAGAAAACAGGTGTAACAGTAGATATATATACTCTACCAAAAAGTAGCCTTTCAAAAACCGATATTAATAATTTTAACAAACAATACCCAAGACTTACAGTTTGCTATAACACACATTTTCATGACCGTTTCATGATTATTGATAATATTGATGTATATCATATTGGTGCTTCATTGAAGGATGCAGGTAAAAAATGCTTTGCCGTAACAAAATTGAATGACCCTAGCATCGCTCAGGATATAAAGCAACGCTTATAACTTACTCCTGCAAGCCTCATATCTATTGAATTCTAATCACTTCTAATCATTTTTCTTTGCTTATTATGATTAGCAAATGTATAATCTGATTAGAAAGTGAGGATACTTATGGATACTGAGAGTATGACAACAGAGTATAAAAGCGATTATTTATATGAATTCGAAGCAACTAAATCCATTATTCAGGACTTGTCTTTTAATGAAGCTATGAAGTATTTCACGGAAAGAAAAGTTGAATTCAAGGAAGAACAGAAAAGATCACTGGGTATAAAAAATTCAGATGGATTGTATACAAATCTTGGTCTGATATTTTCCGACCAATGCATTCATACTATTAAGCTAGCTATATTTCAAGGCATAAACAAACTGACTTTTAAAGACCGAAAGGAATTTTCCGGATCTATCCTTAAACAGATAGATGATGTATTTAAATATATTGAACTCTTTAACAGAACCAGGTCAGAATTCTCTGGATTGGAGAGGATTGATATCCCTGATTACCCTGTTGAAGCAGTCAGAGAAGCCTTACTGAATGCAATTACACACAGAGATTATTCTTACAGCAGCAGTACGTTAATAAGTTTGTTTGATGACAGAATTGAATTTGTATCACTTGGAGGATTACCAAAAGGTATTAACTACAATGATATGATGCTTGGCATATCGGTTTTAAGAAACAGTAGAATTAGCGATATATTCTACCGTCTTCATTTAATAGAAGCATATGGAACAGGTATTCAGAAAATAATGGAATCTTATGATGATTTTTATATAAAACCGAAAATAGAAGTATCTGATAATGCATTTAAAATTTCTCTGCCAAATATTAATTACAAACATGAATTTATAGTTAAAGAAAACGCAATTTCTTTTAATGAACAAAAAGTGCTTGATTATCTTAAAGACAAATATTATTCCACCAGAAAGGAAATTGAGAATTACTCAGGATTATCTCAGGCAACAACAGTACGTATATTAGCCAGTTTATTAGAAAAAGGCCTTATTATCAGACAAGGAGAAGGCAAAAGCACTACTTACTCAAAAGGATTTTAAAGCATTTTATTCCAAGTCCGTCGAAAAACACCGAATGTAACTGTCGAAAAACACGGATTGAATTTGTCGAAAAACATTGATTTAGCATTTTTTTCTGATATAATAGTATTAAATTGAAGAATCAAGAAGATTTGGATAGGAAATAAAATTATGTTTACACCAGATGGCTACATACCTCGTATTGTTGATTATCAAATCGATGACCTGATGAAAATATATGGTGCAGTCTGCGTTGAAGGACCAAAGTGGTGCGGGAAAACCTGGACTTCAAGAAATCATGCTGCAAGCGTATCATTTATAAGCAACCCGGCAAACAACTTCATGAACAAACAGCTTGCAGAAACTGATCCTTCGCTGGTTTTAGAAGGTAAGCTTCCAAGATTAATTGACGAATGGCAGGAAGTTCCTTCTATTTGGGATGCGGTTAAGTTTAGAGTTGATCAAACAAAAGATAAGGGGTTATACATATTAACTGGTTCATCTACTCCGGTCCGAAAAGGTGAACTCCATGGTGGCAGTGGAAGAATTGGTAAAGTACGAATGAGAACAATGTCTTTGTATGAATCAGGTCATTCCAGCGGCAATATTTCCATAATGGATTTGTTTGATGATAAATTGAAAGCAATATCGCTTAGGGACATAAGGTTAACTGAGCTAGTTGATTATGTAGTGAGAGGCGGATGGCCGGGAAGTCAGAAATTAAGTCCAAACCAATCTCAATGTATCATTAAAGATTATCTTCTTAACATACCAGATGACATGGAAAGAACTGATGGCAAAAAACGGGATATTAAAAAGGTAACAGCTCTATTGCGTGCATTAGGAAGAGCAGAGAGCAATATGGCTTTCAAGAGTAATCTGAAAAGAGTTATGGAAGAATATTCTGAAGATAATTTAAATGCAAGTCCTGCTTCAATTGACACTATCAGTGATTATCTTGACTGTTTCAATAGATTATTCCTTCTTGAAGATCAACCTTATTTCGAGAACAAACTGAGATCATCAGTGAAAGCTCTTAAAAATCCCAAAAGGCATTTTGCAGACCCTTCGCTTGCAGTTGCAGCAATTGATGCTTCTCATGAAATGCTTATGCAGGATCTGAATACATTTGGATATTTGTTTGAAGCACTTTGCATAAGGGACTTACGTATATACGCAGACTATCATGGAGCATCTGTCTATCATTATAGCGACGAAGATAATAACGAAGCTGATGCAATAATACAACTAAATGACGGGAGATGGGGAATGTTTGAGATTAAAGTCGGATTTAACCAAGTGGATGCCGCTGCAAATGGATTAATTTCATTGAAGGAAAAATTCTACCGCGAAACAAAATCTGAACCAGCTTTCTTATGTGTTATTTGTGGTATGTCTATGGCTGCATATAAAAGACCTGACGGTGTGTTTGTTGTGCCAGTAACAGCACTAAAATTCTGAGTATGAACCTAGTATTTCAAACACCCGATTGGTACTACATATACGCCATCATCTCTTCTGTATCCAAACTCTGTTCCAGTAATTACCATAAGAAACGCAGGTCCATTACTATTTGATGAATCTACCTGGTTTGATAGTTTTATAAGATTTCTAGCAGCATTATCTATTTCATGTGACCCTAATTTAACTTCAATTGCTGCCCACCTGCCATCATTCAAGTGAATAATCGCATCTGCTTCTAACCCGTTTTTGTCACGGTAATGATATACATATCCACCAATATATTCTGTATATATTCTTAAATCTCTTACAACCAAAGACTCAAATAACAATCCGAATGTCTCTATATCCCTGAACAAATCCTCTGGCGAGGCATCTAAAAGAGATGCTGCGAATGCAGGGTCTGAAAAGTGTCTCGTGTTTGATGTACGGATTGTCGTTTTACTTCTTAGTTTAGGACTCCATGCTGGTAGATCCTCAATGACATATAAGTCTCTGAGTATTTTCAAGTAGTCGCTTAAAGTATTTCTATGAATGGAGAAATGATTCACTTCAACATCAGAGATGATTTTATTATCGGAAGCCTGAGATGCTGTATGTCTTGCAAGCGATTTCAATACTGCACGTGTTTTTGCTTCATCTCTTTCCACGCCATCAACTGTATTGATTTCACTTTTAACTATACTATCAATATATCCTGCTATTTGACGAGAAGCGATTTTTAAATCCTTCCCAATACTATTAGGCCAACCGCCTCTTACGATAATTTCAGAAATATCTCTTACTGATAAATCCGATTTTGCCATTTTAAATGCATTTCCATTAAACAAATCCTGTAAACTAACGCTCCCATTAGAATCATTAGATTCATATAAAGATAGTGTTCTCATCAGAATCTTCGAAATCCGGCCTACTCCAGAGTGGCTTATTTTTATATCATCAATTTTTGTAGATCCCGTCAAAATATACAATCCCTCTTGCTGCTTTTCATCAATATCATATCTGATTGCATCCCAAAGCTCTGGTGCCTCCTGCCATTCATCTATCAGTCTTGGTTTATCTCCCTGTAATAATATTAGTGGCTCTATTTTTACTGTTTTTTGATAGTTTGCCTTATTACTAGGATCCTGCATATTTATTACACTCTTAGCAATTTGTTTAGCAGTTGTTGTTTTTCCACACCATTTAGGGCCATTAATCAACACTGCACCAAAAGCTTCCAGTTCTTCTTTAAGTATTTTATCAGCTATTCTAGGATAATACTTTTTCATTTCATTCACCTGCTAATATAATATCATCAGCAATTTCAAATAGCAAGACAAATGTGCAAGTTGGCGCGTTTTCAATGTGCAAGTTGGCGCAGTTTTGATGTGCAAGTTGGCGGATAATATCAGCTATATGTCCTTCTCCAGAACATCTACATCACCTTCTATAACAGGTTCATAGGTACTGTTCTCTTTTATGGAACCGTTTATCTTTAATGTAGCTTTTCTTCCTTCTGCTGCATAAACAAGGCTCTGTTTGCCATCGCCTTTAAATGTCACATTAGATATGAGGATGTGGGCAGGTATATATGTTATTCCTTCTTCTTCAACATTTCTAAGATTAATCCTGTTGTTCCCTATAACTGAATTAGTAAGCTTTATTGTGTTAACAGGGGTTCTTATGCCTATAAGGTCAGTTATCTCATTTTGCACATATATATGGTCAAATGTTATATCTTCCTGTACAGGAGGTATTGAATTTGGATAACAGCCTCTGGAAAACTTTGTTTTATCAAAAGTCAGAGAGAATGCTGTATGTCTTTTCTTTTTTAAATAGATATATCGAAAATGTATATTCCTGCATCCGCAGTTATATGTAATATTCTTATCCTGCGTCATCGTCCATTTAATTCCGTCATATTCTTTTGTTCCTTCTTCGTGGCTTGGAGGAGTGTCGGATATATAAAAGATGTCATTTGGTTCCATGTTAACTCTGTACATCCTGTTATTGTATACGACAGTATCTGACTGCTGTACCTTCATACCCTTAAACCAGTCAAGCCAAGACCCTGCTAGCACTCTGCAGAAATATCCGACTGTCTTTTCCTGGTCCAAGTCATAACAATCCTCAATAATCCCGTCTTCTATCCATCCCATTTCAGGGGAACCTGTCGTATAATCGTGGGCATTTATTGCTATGGGGTCATCAAAAGTTTTGAATATGCCGTGCCTTATAGCAAACTTGCATCCCTTATCTATATGTATACCATCTTTAAGGCCTTCAATATGGACATTTTCTATTAAAAGGTTTTCAAATGTGCAAACCTGTATGCAAAAACTGTATTCCATAAGGTCAAGACAAAGAAGGTCACGTATGACTATATCTTTTGCATAGAAAAAGCATACCTGCCCTCTAAGGCCGGTTATGAGTTTTCCCTGCTTTGAATTATGACCGTTACATAAAAGGTTAAGCCCTGTTATTGAGATATTATGGTCATATTCTCTTGTATACGCTCCTTTATTTATAAACACATATCCTGTATCAGTCGTTCTTCTTATATACACGCCTTTACCGAATACAAGTGCGGTATCAGAAGGTATTACAATAGCATCATCTATATCATAAATGCCTGGCTCATCTATTGTTATCGTGCCAGTTCTGTCTGCTGCTTTTTGTAAAGCTATTGTATTTGTCCTTGCGTCATTGCCTGGTTTAAAATTGAAATCTTCTGCCCTTGCCATCAAGTACCTCCATCTGTCCAATACATTATACCATCAGGCCATAAAGCCTTTCCCTGTAATTTCCGTAGTATTTGGAATTAATATGAGAGCTTCCGGGTCAACCTTCTTTATATACAGCCTTAAATAGTACGGCTTCAAATCGGCGAGGCGTATACCCTTGTTCTCCAAGCGTTTTTTCATCTGATTTACTTTGTCTCATTCTGACCTGTAAGAAGGCATTTATATTCAAACAATGTATTATTATTTTATTTTCTTGTGTAGATACTTAATTGTATGATATATTAGTAATGAGTCCTATTAACGAAAGTAAGCATGGTGATGATTTGAAACTGAAAACAGTACTACTCACAGCACTAGGTTTTGTATTTCTGGGGTTGGGCGCAATTGGTTTATTGCTACCTGTATGGCCGACAACTCCTTTTGTTTTAGCATCTGTCGCTTGTTTCTCTTCAGCTCCCCGAATTAAAGCCCGCATTATGAAAATACCATTTTTCAGAGAGCATATTGAAAACTACGAGCATAGAACGGGTCTTTCACGTAAAACTGTCTGCTATAGTATGATTTGGTTATGGGGAATGCTGATTCTTTCTATGGCAATCATTCGAACCTTTTGGATAATAACACTTCTTCTTATTGTCGGTGTTGCTGTTACAATCCACATTCTTTGGATGGCTAAAGCCAGCAGCAGAAAGAAGGCTAAGACAGAATGAAACGTGTATTTGGAACTGTAGAAGCAATATTCGATATATTATACCTAACCGCAGCACTCATTCTTGGTTTGATCCTTCTTATATTCTCATCAGGTAATTCTGTGCGTACACTGGCAGGAGTCATGGCTTTGGTTTTAGCTATCGGAGATGCTTTTCATCTGATTCCGCGCATCCTTGTTATTAGGACAGGCAGAGAGGAACAACTGCAAAAGGCACTCGGTACCGGGAAGCAAGTGACTTCCATAACTATGACCATATTTTACCTTCTGCTTTGGCAGATTGGAGTACTCATTTTTTCGCCGAAAGATATTAATGGATGGTCCTACTCTGTTTATGCGCTAACAGCTTTACGGATTTTTCTTTGCCTGCTGCCTCAGAACAAATGGCAGGAGCGGTATCCTCCGGTAATATGGGGAGTTTTGCGAAATATTCCTTTTTTTCTGCAAGGTGTGTTAGTTGCCGGATTATTCTTTTTACATAGAAGCATTAACCCTGCCTTTGGTCTGATGTGGCTTGCTATTGCTCTGAGTTTTCTGTTTTATTTACCGGTCGTAATATGGGCAAACAAAAATCCGAAAATCGGCATGCTCATGCTGCCAAAGACCTGTTCCTATATATGGATGCTGGCAATGTGTCTGTCACTTTAGATGAAAATATCACTGAGATATTTACATATACAAAAAAACGAAAGGAGCATTATTATGAACGACTACAAAAAACTCACAAACGAGGTCGGTGCACCAGTAGCCGACAACGAAAACGCCATTACAGCTGGACCGCGTGGTCCTGTTGTCATGCAGGATGTATGGCTGATGGAAAAAATGGCGCACTTCAACCGCGAGGTCATACCTGAACGCCGTATGCACGCTAAAGGGTGGGGTGCTTATGGCAAGCTCACCGTAACCCATGATATCTCAAAGTATACCAAAGCAAAGGTCCTTCAGCCCGGTGCAGTAACCGAATTGTTTATTCGTTTCTCCACAGTTGCAGGTGAACGCGGTGCAGCCGACTGTGAGCGTGACATCCGTGGTGTTGCCGTCAAGTTTTATACTGAAGAAGGCAACTGGGATCTGGTCGGAAACAATACCCCTACATTCTTTATTCGCGATGTTCATAACTTTTCCGACTTGAACCGCGCTGTTAAGCGTGACCCCCGGACCGGCCGACGCTCCGCACAGAACAATTGGGATTTCTGGACGTTATTGCCGGAATGTTTCCATCAGATAACCGTTGTCATGAGTGATCGGGGAATCCCTGCTTCCTTCCGCAACATGCATTTCTTCGGCGAGCACACTTTCTCATTCTACAACGCAAAAAATGAACGCGTATGGTGCAAGTTCCATTTCAAGACCCAACAGGGTATTAAAAACCTCTCAAATGAGGAAGCTGCAAAGATTAACGGAATGGACCGGGAGTACCACGGCAAGGATCTATACGAGGCAATTGAGCGCGGCGACTTCCCCAAATGGACAATGTATGTGCAAATCATGACAGAGGAACAGGCAAAGAATCATTACGAGAATCCCTTTGATATCACCAAAATATGGCGTCACGCGGAGTATCCTCTTATTAAAGTAGGTGTTCTGGAACTGAATCGCAATCCAGAGAACTATTTTGCTGAAGTTGAACAGGCTGCCTTTACACCTGCACATGTGGTGCCCGGTATCGGATTCAGCCCCGATCGTTTCCTGCAGGGCAGGCTGTTTTCTTACGGCGACGCGCAGCGTTACCGCCTTGGTATAAACCACAACCTCATACCAGTGAACCGCGCAAAGGTCGAAGTAAACGATTATCATCGTGACGGTGCTATGCGGGTTGACGGCAACTACGGTGGTGCACCAGCTTACACACCGAACAGCTATGGCGCCTGGACTGCACAGCCCGAAGTGATGGAGCCACCGCTGGATTTAGAAGGTGCAATGTACCGCTACGATCCGAAGGATGATCCAACAGACGACTGCTTCCGTGCCGGTGGTAATTTGTGGCGTGTGCTGACAGAAGATAAAAAGCAGATTCTAATTGAAAACACAGCCGGAGATATGGCTTCTGTTACTGAAAATATAAAGTACCGTCATGCGGTTCACTGTTATCTGGCTGATCCGGAATATGGCGAACGCTTTACCAAAGCTACAGGACTGAACATGGATAAAGTTAAGGAACTCTCTAAACTGGATCATAACGGATTGGTTCAAGCTACCCTTTCCATGTAAACAAATATTAACTGATTGGAGTGTTCTTTATGAAACAGCAGCGAAACACCAAACAACGTCAATTGGTTTTAGATGCGGTTCGGGCGCACTTCGACCATCCCAGCGCGGATCAGATATATCTGGATGTTAGAGCTATCGACGAAAGGATCAGTCGCGGCACGGTATATCGAAATCTGAATATTTTAGTTCGGCAGGGGGAGGTCCTTCAGGTAAAGCTTCCACACATGGATCGTTTTGAGTGTCGATCAGATAAGCACTATCATCTGCTATGCAAAGGATGCGGCGCAGTGTGCGATGTGCCCTTGCCGTACAATGTGGAGCTGGATGAACAGGCAGCTAAAAAAACGGGTTATACCATTGAGAGACACCGTGCGATTTTCGAAGGATTATGCCCTGATTGCATAAAATGTAAAAATTTAGATCAACCGATAACCACTATTTAGCGGCAAAGCATGCATCCCAGTTCTCCAAGCGCTGATTTTATCAAAAAACCCCGGAATCACAACGGTTCCGGGGGTTTTTATCTGATTTACTATGACTCATTTGTTATCGTGTCAGTGCGGTCTGCTGTTTTTTGAAATTCTATAGTATCAGCTCTTGCGTCATTATCCGGTGAAAGCCCGAAATTATCAGACTTGTCCATTATATACCTCCGTATGCTTTTTAGTTATATCATCAGGCACGGAAGCCTTTCCCTATAATCTCCGAAGTATTGGTAATAAGTATGAATGCGCCTGGATCCACAGTCTTTATATGATTCCTCAGCTGCACTGCCTGAGAACGGCTCATAGCCGCTATAATTATCTTCCTGTCTTCATGTGTAAATGCGCCTTTTCCATCAAAAACAGTAGCGCTTCTGTGTATATTGTTTAGTATATAGTCGCATATCTGGTCAGGATATTTGGTTATTATCGTGAAGTACTTGCTTAAGTTCAGATTTTCAATAATGATGTCCACCAGTGTTGATTTAATTAAAAGACCTAATATTGACATGAGTACTGTTTTTACGCTGAACACGGTAAAACCTGCAAGAGTAAGTATAAAATCAGTTATTAAAAGAGACCTTCCTATATCCCAGCTGGTATATTTCCTTAATAGCATAGCTACTATATCAGTACCACCTGAAGATGCCCCTATGTTAAAAAGGATTGCAGAACCTAAGGCTGGGAATATTACTGCAAAAGCCAGTTCCACTAAAGGTTCATCAGTAATAGGTCCGCTCATGGGTACCAGTATCTCCAGAAGATTCAGTGATAAAGAGAAAAGCAGACTTCCGTACAGAGTCCTGTTGCCGAATTTCCTGCCAAGAACAATATACCCTATGATAAGCAATAATATATTCACAATAAGCACAATAGTACCTGAACTTATAGCTCCATTGAAGGCATTGCTCAGTATCATGGCTAAGCCGGTAACACCGCCTATTGCAAAGTTATTAGGAAACTTGAAGAAGTAAACGCCGATTGTAACTAACAGAATACCTAAGGTTATGAGGACATAATCTTTTATTATGCTCTTAATATCCTTAGGTCTTAGAATATCCATTATCCCATTCGTTTCCCGACTTTTCATCACACCTCAATTATCAGTCTGTATGAAAAAATAGTCAAGACTGGAAGCCCGTTTCTATTGCTGCTTTACAGCTAAAACATCCTTAACGGTAAGAAGTGCTGCTGTTTCCCCGGACAGCAATGATGATGCATAACCATGACATCTGAAAGCAAACCCTCCTGCGAACTTCAGTCCCTTGATAAACTCTTCATCTTTTATCATCATTAGCCTTGGAATAACAGAATCCCAGTTGGTAATCTCGTAACCATATATGCTTCCGTTATATGCATCAGTATAACGTGCGATTGTAACAGGAGAAGCGACTTCTATCTCTTCAATATATGGTGTTACAGACACGCCTACTACCTTTTCGAACTCTTCAATCATTGCTTTTGCAAATCTGTTCTTTGTTGCGACATACTTATCAGGCGTGACATCCTTCCACATATCCCCATGATAGAGAGTGGTAAGATAAAGTATGCTTGTACCAGGAGGCGAGCAGTCAGGTATCGCATTATTAAGACATACAGTCGCCTGGCCTACAGGTTCATCAAAACTGCAGAACCCTTTATATATCTCCGCAGTTGTCGGCTTGCTGTATATGAAATAGCTGTATTCATGTATGCCTAGTTCCTCTGCACTTTTATTAAGCCCTAAGTAAGCAACCAGTACTGAAGGCCCAATATCCCTGCTGTTGCATGCCTTTATGGCCATTTCAGGAACATCAGCTTTATTTACAAGTTTTCCATATACATTGTGGGCATTGGTATTAGCGATAATGTTGCTGGTCTTTATATATTCACCATATTCCGTCTTTACCCCGATAACCTGGTTATTCTCGACAAGTATGTTTACTACCTTCGTCCTGTACTCTATAGTCCCTCCGAAATCACGTATCTTCCTATCAAGTGCTACTGTGAATCCATGCGAGCGGAATCTTGGTATATATGCTCCTTTTGACAGATACTTATAGAACATGGCGGCATATGTCGGGAAGTTCAGCTTGTCCACATCCAGACCCAGATAGCACCAGTATGCGGAAATGATCTTCTGAGATTTGTACGGTACCTTGACAGCATCAAAAACGCTCTGTAGTGAATATGATGCAGTACGGAGGAAGTTGCCGAAATTTTTCTGCATATATTTCCTGTCAACATTCCCTTTGGATGCAGCCATATATGCAAACGCATCAACCACTTCCTTGCAAAGAGCCATAAAGTCTTCCACATAAGGTCTGCAGCCTGGATCTTCGCTTTCTATCTTATCAATATATGCATCTACTCCGAAGGGCATGCAGACATCCAGACGTCCATTCTTTTCCTTTGGAATGATAAGCCTGTAAGCTTCCGGAACCCTCATCCATTCTGCACCCAGTTCCAGTGTGTTCTCCAAAAGATTGCGTACAGCCCCTGCATTATCATCCGGTCCGAAATCAGAAATTTCATGCAGTGAAGGTTCAAATTCAAACCGTCCGCGTACAAAACTGGTCGCAACTCCTCCAGGAAGATTGTGCTGTTCCAATACAAGCGTCTTTAATCCCTTTTTGGCACAGACAGCTCCTGCTGTAAGACCGCCATTACCCGCACCTATAACGATAACGTCATATTCCCTGCTAAATTTGTATTCATTCATTTTGTCCTTCCTTTACACGACCGGTATTTCAACTTCCAGGTCTGAAAGAGGGAAGGAACTGCAGATATGGACATATCCGAACTTTTTATCAGCCATACGGCGCCCGTCAGTATCCGGTACTATGAATACTTCACCAGATATGAGACGGCTTCTGCAGCATCCGCATTCACCTGTCCTGCAAAGTGACGGAGCTTCAGCTTTTGCTCTTTCCACAGCCACCAATACGCTTTCCTGTGAAGAAGCCTCTGTTGTTATTGTGTTATTTCCGATGTGTATAGTAAGTTTGTATTTTTTTCCAACTTTGTCTTTCGGGAATCCGGGATACTTCTCAATATTATTAATCTGCCCGTAAAGCTCACGTCTTACGTACTTCTTTGCCAACCCAAGCTTCGCTATCTCTTTGCCGACAAAGTCATACATGACCTGAGGACCGCACATAAATACTGAATATGGATTGTCACCTGCATATTTCTTAATAATATCAGCTGTAATGAATCCGTGTTCATATCCATCTTTTTCTTCATTGCTCAATACACAGATTACCTTTACCCTGCTGTTATTTGCAGCTATTTCATCAAGCTCCTTCTTAAGCGCGCTTTCGTTTAAGGTCTTGCATCCGTATATAAGATAAAGGTTAAAATCCTCTATACCGTCCCTTATTGCCTGAGCCATTGAGAAGAAAGGTGTGATACCGCATCCGCCTGCAATAGCTATAACTGTTTTAGCATCACGCATATCCTCGTAATAGAAATTGCCTTCCGGACCGGATGTCTCAATCACTGTACCTACTTTCCAGTTATTGAAGATGTAATCAGTCACATAACCTCCATCAGCTTTTTTTATACCCAGCATATATACACCGGATAATGCATCTTTCGGCGAGCTCATTATCGAATACGGCCTTGTTACCTTATGCCCGTCAATATCGAACTTCACGCTTATATATTGCCCTGCACGGAAATATGCGGCTGAATCAGATGAAAGCTCGAATTGTCTCATGCTATCAGTCAGGTCGGTAACCTTGGTTATCATAAATTTCTGATGTTTCGGATGCAGTTTTGCCGCCAGTTCATTCATCGGCGGAGTTTTCTTTATCTCTGTAGCCGGAGCTTCTTCAAACTTCTTCTTTCTGTTCGGTACCAGTTTTTTAAATGCCAGAAGATCCAAAAGCCCTATTGGTTTTATCTTTACGTTTAATTTCTTATCCATTGTCACTTATCCTCCAAACTGTCTTTATACGTTAAAAGCCCTATTGTATTACCGGACATATATCCTGAACTGTATCCATGGCATCTGAAAGCGAACCCGCCTGCAAACCTTAACCCGTTAATATACAAATCATCCTTCATCATCAGAAGACGTGGCAGAAGAGAATCCCATGTTTCTGATTCATATCCATATATACTGCCGTCATATGCGCATGCATATCTTGCAAAAGTCTCGGGAGATGCTACACTGAATTCCTCAATTGCATCAGAAATCTTAATATTAAGTGCAGATTCTATATTTTTTACAATATCCTTCGCTATCTTGTTTTTCGCCTGCACATAATTCGTTTCGTTAACATCATCCCATGCGCCATCTTTGTAAAGAGTGGTAACTGTAAGCATGCTTGTACCTGGAGGAGAGCAGTCAGGTATTGCATTGTTAAGACATACAATAGCCTGCATAGGGTTCTTTCCTCTTTCAAACATACTGCTGTACAGTTTCTTGTTATCTGCTGTCGGATATATAAAATAGCTGTAGTCAGTTATCCCAAGCTCTTTCGCTGTTTTGTTTAACCCAAAATATGCGACATATCCTTTTCCACCGACTTTTCTGGCATTAAATTCCCGGTTTGCTTTTTCCTTTATTTCATCAGCGCCTTCAACCATACTTCCAAATGCCACATGTCTTGGAGCATTGCAGATAACGTGTTTTGTATTTATCTTTTCACCTTTATCTGTTGTTATACCGACAACTGATCCATTCTCAACCAGTATCTTTTCAACCTTGGTTCCATATATGACATCTCCACCAAAATCACGGATAGCCTTTTCAAAGGCAAGTGATATCTCGTGCGAACGCATCTTCGGGATATATGCTCCTAATAAAAGGAACTTAATCATCATTGCGGCATATATGGTGAAGCCGAGTTTTCCAGTATCCGTACCCAGATAGCACCAGTATGCATTTAAAATATCACAGGCTTTTTTTGGTATCTTCAAAGCTTTCTCTACCTGGTCGACGCTGTATGAGGCCGTCTTTAAAAAGTTCGAATACTTTGAAGTTAAAACCTTTTTATCAGGATTTCCTTTTGATGCTCCAAGATACCCTATGGCTTCAAGCACTTCCTGAGACAGATCAAAGAAATTTGTTACAGATTTCCTGCTGTTTGGTACATATTCTTCCATCTTGTCAATGTACTCTTTCAGACCGAAAGGCATTGTGACATCAAGCTTTTCATCCTTATCAGTTATAACCATGCGGTATGCTTCAGGCACTGGAACCCATTCGATATCCAGTCCAAGATCCTTAAAAAGCGTTCCACATGCACCCCATTCACCTTCTTTGCCAACATCACACAATTCATGCAGAGACGGCTCGAATTCAAACCTTCCGCGCACAAAACTGCTTGCATAGCCTCCTGGCAGAGTATGCTGCTCTATAAGCAGCGTCTTCATTCCTTTTTGCGCTGTAGTCGCTGCAGCTGCCAGACCGCCATTTCCTGCACCGATAACAACAACATCGTATGTTCGTTCACTCAAAATGTGTCAACCCCCTTCTTTCTATGGTTTTTCTGTTAACCATTTGGTTATACTAACCATATTATTATTGCGTATAAAATTTACTGCTTGCCCATATTATATGTTTATTTGACAATAATTTCAAGGTGGATATACATATATTCCTCATTATTTCTTGCTTTTGTATCCATATTCCTAATATTAATATGTATTAATGGTAATTATTAATTTAACTGGGAAGTATATGAATCTCTCTTTCATAATCCCATTAACATTTATGTCTGCACAATGTACAGAGCATAATATACAGTGTATAATCTTATACATGGATTACAGGACTAGATTTGATAAAACAATAAACCATATACAGACTGACAGACCTCCGCTGGATTTGAACGGCACTTCATTGACCTCATATCATGAAGAGTTCTTAAAGAACTTCGTAAAATACCATGGTATGGATGCTCTGGATATTTCAGATGCCGAAGAAAAGATAATGCAATATTATGACATTGATTTTCGAAGAGCAGGAGCTTTATTCAAACCTACAACAAAACTCACTGATAACTCAAAAAGATCCAAAGGAGTATATACAAACTGCTGGGGTATAAAATGGCAGCTGTTCGGTATGTACTGGGAGATAGTAAATAACCCTTTAAAAGATGCTACTTTCGAGGAAATTAAAGCATTTCCGTGGCCGGATGCAAAAGACATAGATATGGACCTTCTTAAGGAACAGACTGAGAAAGCCAAAAGACTTTATTATGATACTGATTATGTCGTTGTTGCAGAGCATCCTGTCTATGGGTACTTTGAGTTAGGCTGCTGGATGTTCGGGTTTGATGATTTCCTTTACAGGGTCGCAGCAGAACCGGAAACCGCTGAATGGTTCTTTTCCAATTATCATAAATATGTTACTGACATAAATGAACTGTACTATGGAAGTCTGGGTAAATATATACATCTTACAACCAGCGGAGACGATTTCGGGATGCAGAACGGCCCGTTCCTTTCACCTTCCATGTTTAAAGAAATGATAGCCCCCTGGTACAAAAAGAGAATCAGCCAGGTCAAGTCAATATGCAACACCTTATTCTTCCATCATTCATGCGGTTCGGTTTATAAGCTCATGGATACGATTATTGACATGGGAGTAGATATATTGAACCCTATCCAGCCTGGCACAAAAGACATGGAGCCGGAAAAGCTTAAAACTGAATATGGCAATAAGATTGTCTTCTGGGGAGGCATTGACGAGCAGAACCTCTTATCCAAAGCAGCCAAGGAACAGGTCAAAGAAGAAGTTCGAAGAGTATCTGGCATACTAAGTAAAAACGGTGGCTATGTCTTAGCTGCATCACACAACATACAGCCGGATGTACCTGTTGAGAATGTAGATGCCATGCTAAAAAGCATAAGATGCTCAAAAGCATAAGATGCTCAAAAGCATAAATGCTTTATGCATAAATGCTTAATGCATTCAGATGATTGTATTTAACTTAATGGCGAAAAGAGTAGTAAAAAAACCGGATATCTCATTTTTGCTGTTGAAAGCAATATTATAATATACTACTTGGTCATCCCCATGTATTACAGGATAAGATGAAAGGGTAGACCAGGTTCAATGAGAAAAAGAGTAGTAAACAAGCTTGATATCTCATTTTTACTGTTAAAGGCAATATTATAATATACTACTTGGTCATCCCCATGTATTACAGGATAAGATAAAAAAGTATATTCTTCATTAAAATATATTTTAAT
>ENA-UPTA01002925-UPTA01002925.1-activated-sludge-metagenome-genome-assembly--contig:-NODE-2925-length-17236-cov-4.940050_pt1 | contig 17236 bp, 15 predicted proteins | sample MGYA00238184_ERZ773361 | MGnify/ENA primary metagenome ERZ773361 (study PRJEB29100, sample SAMN05720205) | activated sludge metagenome | isolation source: anaerobic digester from wastewater...
GGTGGAGCAAGCCGGGGTTTTTAGGAGAAAATAACATGACAAATACAATCAAAAAACCGGAGGATATCTTTTCGGAAATCACCGGCCAGCTTCAAGCAGCATTCGGGAAGGACCTGCAATCCATTGTCCTTTACGGAAGCGGCGCTTCCGAAGCCTATGTGCCCGGCCGGTCGGATCTCAATTTCCTCGTCATGGTTACGGAAGAGGGGATGAAAAATCTGAAACGACTCCATGATCTGATCGGCGGCTGGCAGAAAAGGCGGATTACAACACCGCTGATCATGTCGAAAACGTTCCTGGAGAATGCGCTGGATGTCTATCCTGTCGAGTTTCTGACCATGCAGGCGCAGCATGTGCTGGTCTATGGTGATGATCCGCTGTCAGCTCTTGCTGTTGACCGGACCTGCCTGAGGTTGCAATTGGAGCGGGAAATCAAAGGGAAATTGCTCCATCTCCGACAGGGTTATCTGGACTCGGAAGGCCAGGCGAAAAAGCTCCGGGACTTGATCAGAATTTCTTTGGTGGCTTTTCTATCCCTTTTTGCCGCCATCCTTTACCTGAAAGAGAAACCGATTCCGTCTGCACGGCATGCATTGATCCGCGATGCCTGTGTCCTTGCGGGAATCGACGGCGATATTTTTATCCGGTGCCTTGAGATTAAAGAAGAGACGGCGAAAGATGACTTGAAAGCGGTGGCGCTCCTGTTCGACCAATATCTCTTGGAAGTCGGTAAGATGGATAATTTTATCAATCAGTTGAAAGCGGAATGAAATTAAACAAATAACATAATAAGGAGGTGTCGTATGTCAAAAGGGAAAATGGGACTGATTGTCGCCGGTATCATCCTCTTGATTCTGATCGTTTCTTTGTATTCGTTTTTCAAGGGAACCTATAACAACTTCGTGACACGCGATGAAACGGTCAAGACCGCATGGGCCCAGGTGGAAAACCAGTTGCAGCGCCGTTACGATTTGATTCCCAATCTCGTGGAGACAGTTAAGGGTTATGCGAAGCAGGAAAGAGATGTCTTCGTGGAAGTCACCAACGCCCGGGCTAAAGTCGGCGGGGCGGGCAGCGTACCTGACAAGATCAGCGCTAACAACGACCTGACCTCTGCCCTGAGCCGTTTGTTGCTTGTTGTCGAACGGTACCCTGATCTGAAATCCAATCAAAATTTTATGCGCCTACAGGATGAACTGGCCGGAACGGAAAACCGTATTGCCGTGGAGCGGAAGCGCTACAATGACGCCGTACAGACCTACAATATCGCCGTTAAAAGTTTTCCCGCCAACATCCTCGCCGGCATGTTCGGGTTTGCTCCGGCTACCCTATTTGAAGCCCCCGCCGTGGCCAAGGCGGCGCCGCAGGTAAAATTTTAGCGGAAAGCTTTGATGAGAAGGGACAACCACGAATTTTTTTGTAAGAGAAGATTGAAAGGGGGGTCGGTCCACCGTCATTTTTTATCGATGGCAAACTGCAATATAAGGAGGTTGTTTATAAAAATCCGGTTTTGTTAACTATAATTGCTGCCCCGGAGAAAACAAGAGACCGGTTGCATAGGCGAGCACACAGGTCTTTGCTATTTAAAAGCGGGAACAATCATCTCCCTGTCGATTTTATCGGCGTCGCTGGCGTTGAATTCCATGATGCGCTTGAGATGGAAAAAGCTTTCCTCGTCCATGGAGGTAAAACTGATGGCTGTTTCGTCGGTGCCGACCCGCAGGATTTGACCGGCAAGGTCGATTTTCGTCTCATCGTTTAGTCTTATCCTGACGGTGCAAGGTGCGTTTTTTTGAAAAGAAGGGGCGGTGACGCAGAGCACCCCCGTCAGGCTCAAATTGACCATTTCCGCCCGATGCTCCTCTTCGCCGCACCGGATTACCATTTCGAACTGGACGGGAACCCGGGTCCGCTTTCTCCGCTCGTCGCTCATAGCGCTCCTCCTGAAGATCGAATTTATTTTTTTATCTCAAATTAAATTTATAGGATGCATCAAGACATCTTGGTCTCTCCGTCGGCAATTTGCTGCAAGGCCGACTTGTTCAGAATTCTCACGCGGGCGCCTTCGGTTTTCAAAAGCCCCAGGCGAGCCATCCGGGTCAGAATCCGGGATAAGGTTTCCGGAATTGTACCCAGCAGAGCCGCAAGTTGACCTTTGCTGACCTCTAGGTCCAGATCTTCAGCTTCCGGTGACTTGTCGCTCAGGAAAAGCAAATAAGCGGACAGACGTCCCGGGACTTCCTTTAGGGACAGGTCCTCGATCAGTCCGGTAAACTTTCTCAAGCGGATGGACATCACCGCCAGCATGTTCAGGGCAAGAGCAGGGTCCCGCCGGATGATGCCGATAAAACCGTCACGCGGGATAAACAGGCATGTCGTGTTGGCGTTGGCCTTGGCGTTTGCCGGAAAGTCATGTCCGGTGAAAACAGCGACTTCGCCGAAGGATTCGCCGGGACCAAAAAGGTGAAGAATCTGTTCCTTTCCTTCCACGGAAATTTTATAGATTTTTACCTGACCCGTGTTGACAATATAAAATCCGTTTCCTTCATCCCCTTCCAGAAAAATGACTTCGCCCCGGCGATAAGTACGCTGCTGCACAATATCAGCAACATTGCGCAGTTGATCGCGCTCCAGCCCTTCAAAAAGCGGAATAGTCCTGATCTGTTCCAATGGATTCATGGGTTGCAGAATAGGGGGTTTAACACCGCCTGTCAAAGCATATTTACGCGGGAGCATTCGTACTCACACGTGTGTGTCGGCAACATACCGGAAGGACGGCACTTGCGGCTTCCGGACGAAAAGACCTTCATCCGGGAAACCGAATCGTCTTGTGGCCCATACTTGACCCGGAATCCATGACGCCTGAGCATGGGTCAACGGGGTTTCCACAATTAAACCGATTCTTCCTCGCTTTTATACTATCCGTCCGCAGGATTGGGGGCTATTCCGACGACAGGCAACGCATCTGCATCGGTGTTAGAAAACGGTTGATGCCGGATACACAGCAATCATTGTACCCATGTCAAGCCGGCCCTCCGGGTGCCTGAATTCATTAAGGGAATTGCAGGCGCACACCTTTACTAAGGTATCGCGGATTTAAAAAGAGCCGTAATATGGGGAATGACGATGTTGATCATCAGGCCCAGGGAACAGATCTTGGTGTCGACGGCCATGCCCCACTGATAGTCACCCAAATTTAGAACGACGATGGCTTTGTTGCCCTCCAGTTCGATAATGTAATATTTCCCCATCTCCGGCAGACCACTTTCCTTCATGGTGTTGGCAATATATTGTGTGATCTGATTGAACATGGCCGAGGCTACAGGATTGGAGTTGAACGCCGCGATCGATTGACCGTCCCGGGTTGTGTAGATATCACTTGCCAAGGCACCACCGTTAGAATATTCTCTTAATTCATCCATGGCCTGATTGAGTTTGCTGATGTCCATAGTATGCTCCTTTATAGGATTTGATTTTGCTGACTTCCCAGCATTGGGCGTAAAAATATTAAAAATATTCATATGCTTTCCCGAACCGCCTTTCTCCGTCTCCCATGTTGTTGGTCCCCCAAAAACAGCAACAACTACGCATGTTTAATTTATTTATTTCCTAAAGTTCTTTGGGTGACAGGAAAATAAATGCATAACATGGCAAGTCCGGACCCCTTTGTCACCTCGCAATGGACAATCCGCTTCTACCGATTCGGTATTCGCGAATCCGGTTCTGCTATAGCCTGGCCTTCAGTTTTCCAAGGCGGTGGCGAAGACGGCTTTGGCTTTCGGCAGGGCCACATTGAGCAGGATGCCCAGGGAGGTTTTTTTTGTATCGATAAGAATTCCCCACTGATAATCACCCATGATCAACACGATAACCATTTTGTCATCAGCCAAATCAACCATATAGGTGTTACCCATCGGGGGGAATCCTGCTTCCTTGATGGTGTTGATCATATACTGGGTGATCTGGTTGGACATGGCGCAGTACGTTTCATTTCCGTTGTAGCTGATGATGGATTGACCGTCGCGGGTCGTGTAGATATCACACGAGATCAATCCGGCTCCCGCTGTCTCTTTGAGAGTGTTCAACGCTTCGTTCATTTTCTTGACATTCACGGCATTCTCCTTTCCTTCCAATAAGTTGGTTAATTGTTCCGCCTCCGTGTGTGAAATGGGAGGCCGTTTTTCCTCTTTCCCAGAAATACCTTCGGCATCCATAGGTTCCTCAGTCATGAAAAGGGAATGATCTTCAGATATCTCCGTCTCCTTATCCGTTATGATTCCGGCGGGAAATGCTTCGCAGGCCAACGGTTCGTCCCAAAGAGCCGCTTCTTCTTCGGGAAAGGCATCGCCGGCAGCCAAGGCGTCCTGGGCGGTTAATTCATCCACTGATTCATCAACGGGTGAGGGCGCTTCATCTGAGGACGCGCTTCCTTCTCCCGTCATATCATGATCGGCGGATTCTTCTGCCGGCGCTGCAACAGGTAAAGGTTTGTCTTCTGACAATGGGTTTTCAGCGCTTAAAAAGGGTTCCTCGATGACCTCAGCCGACGACTCATCTACGAGAACAAACGTTTGCTCGGTCAACGCTTCTTCTTGCTCCAGTATATTCTCGACTGCAAATGTTGCTTCCGTTTCGGCTGGCAACGCATCAGACGCCGGTTCTTCGGCGGTTGCCTCCTCGTCTTCGGCTGCAGACATGCCCGTTTCCGCTTCAGGCAGGCAACTTTCCTCCGCTAGGTCGCTGTCCTGTCCAGCGTCACTTTCCATAATCGCTTCGGTTGGTTGTTCGCTCATTGCCTCCTCAGCCTCGGGTGGAGGAGCGAGCGGTTGTTCCGTTTCCTGATCGGTCAAGGAAGGCGTATCGCCCGTCGCCGCGGGGATGTTTCCGGCCGAAACCAAGCCGCCCGTTTCTTCTTCAACATTGAAGATGCTTCCCAACTCAATGTCATAGGTGCTTGCGGCGGACGGATGCGCGGGTCCGGATGCGCGGGCACTCCGCTGCCGACTTTCCAGGACCATCATGATAAAATCCAGATCATGCTGGATGTTCTTTTCCACAGAGAAGGTTTTTGAACTGATCTGAATTTCCGGTTGTCCCCAGGCCAGGATTTCCATGACTGCCGTTTCTCCGGAACTGTTTGGGGCGATGGCATGCATCAGGTTACCTTTTTTCAAAAAAAACTTGCCCTTCTGATCCTGATTCCGGATCGTGAGGACGCAAGTTTTCTTTTCCATCTGCAACAGTTTCAGAAAAGAGGTTAACTGGATGCCCGGCACATCCACATCATCGAACGGCTTAACAATGTTGTAGATATTATCCACGAGAAGGTCAAAGTCCAAAGGCTTTTCCAGGTAACGGATCGCCCCCAGGTGCGAGACGCTGTTTTCGATGACCGGGGTCCCGTACGCCGTCATGACGATGACCGGGATTCGCGGGTGGTGAGAACTCATGTAAGCCAGCAGTTCGAATCCATCCATAACCGGCATTTTAAGATCGGTTATGATCAAATCAACACTTTCATCCTTCAGTATTTGTGTTGCTATCTTGCCGTTTTCAGCCGTTCTGATTTCAAATTCCTGATCGTGGGCCCTGAGTCCCTCAACCAAGCTCAATAAAAACGTTTTATCGTCATCTACTATTAAAATAATCGCCACGCCGAACCCCTTAGCTCTCTATTACAATACTGATTTTATTGATCATCCTATTTTCTGTATCGCTGTCTTCCTTAAAGCATGGTCTATGCCAAACAGTGAAGATAAAGGAACGCCTTTACCAGCCTGGCTTCAGGACCTGAGCCCTGGTGTGAATTGTGTCGAAATGATCGTTATGGGTCAAAATGAGTGGTTCAATATGACCTGTTGCCTATTCAATTTGAACGGTATCGGTCAGGCGGAAAAGCTTGACTTTCCTTTTTAGAGTGGACAACGAAATGGAGAGGGCTTTGGCAGTTTGGGTGAGGTTGCCTCCCCTTGTGCCTAAGATTTCCTTGATATAGTTCTTTTCCATCTCCTCCAGGGAACAGGGTTCGTGGGAGGTAGGCGCGATAACGGGGTTTGCCCCGGAAATTTTTCGCTCTGCGCCAAACAGCAGTTCCGAAGGACGAAGCTGTTTTTTATGGAGGATGTATGAACGTTCCAGGATGTTTCGCAATTCCCGGACGTTTCCCGGCCAATCGTATTGCTGCAGGAGCCTGATTTCCCTTTCATCCAGGTCCAGATCCGGATTGGCCCCGAAAAGGGTGATAAAGTGACGGCAAAACTGGGGAATATCTTCCGTGCGCGCCTTGAGAGGCGGGATGTGAATGCACAGCACGCTGATGCGATAGTACAGATCTTTGCGGAACAGATTGTTGCGGATCGCCGTTTCCAGGTCGGTATTCGTTGCCGCAATTATGCGGACATTGACCGTAATTTGCGATTGTCCTCCCAGACGTCGAATGGTACCGTTGTCGAGAACGCCCAGCAGTTTGGCCTGCAGGTGCAGCGGCATCGTCGCAATTTCGTCCAGAAAAAGGGTGCCCCCTTCCGCCAGTTCAAAAACGCCCTTGCGGCTCGCGGCGGCCCCTGTAAACGCCCCTTTTTCATAACCGAACAATTCGGATTCAATCAGGTTTTCCGGCAGGGTGGCACAGTTCACAAAGACAAAAGGCGCTTCGTGGCAAGGACTGGCATAATGAATATGGCGTGCCAGCAGCGTTTTACCGGTCCCCGTATCGCCGGTAATCAATACGGGCGACCGGACCTCCGTTGCGCGCTTCACGAGTTCGTACACCCCACCATTCTGGCCGAGTGTTCCGATAAGAATGGAATTCTGCTGATCCTTGATTGCCTTATAGGATTGAAGCAATTGGGCGCGCTCAAATTCGCTCATCTGTAAGGCACGTTTGATGGACAGCCTCAGTTCCTCCAATTCGAAGGGCTTGAGCAGATAATCATGGGCGCCCGAGCGAATGGCCTGGATGGCATGTTCGAAGGATGGGTGGGCGGTTATAAACAAAATTTTGCATTGTTCGTTGCTGTCAAGAATTTCCGGGCAGATCAGGTGCCCTTGACTGTCCGGTAAATTTTCATCCAGCAGCACAACATCAATATTGTAACTGCGACAGATGTGTAACCCCTCAGCAGCCGAATAGGCCGTATGAATCTCAAAAAGCGGGCTGCGGAATTCGTCTTTGACCGTTTCGCAGAAGAGTTTATCGTCGTCGATAATCAGCAAGTTGCGTTTGACGTTTCCGTCATTCATTGTCCACCTTCCTTAAAATCAAACGGACAAGCGTCCCCTCATCCACTTTACTTTCGATCTCAATATTCCCGTCCATTTGCATCATTAATTTTTTTACGATGACCAGTCCCAGTCCTGTGCCATGTTGCTTGGAAGTAAAAAATGGCTTAAACAGATTGTCCAGTTGATATTGGGACATCCCAACGCCGTTATCCCGGACGGTTAATTCCAGCATCTTCCCCTTTTTTCTTAAGCCGATCACGATCTTGAGGTTATCGTCACGTTCAGGAAAGGCGTCCGCGGCATTGCTGAGCAAATTGAGCATGACCTGCTGCAGGGCCCGGGAATCGGCAAACGCCTTGTCGTCCTGGGTCTTGATATCCGTTTCGATTAGAATGCCCCGCTTTTTGAAATCTTCTTTGACCAAAGGCAGGAGCCTCTCGATGAAGGACAGCAGGGAGATTTCTTTCAAGGTCAGGTTTTCGTACATGTTGAAATTCTTAAGTGAAGTCAGCAGGTATTCCACCCTGTTGATTTCATTGAGGACACGGTCGGCATACTCCAGTATTTTCTCCTGGGAGTAATTGCCGATATTGTTTTTCAGGACGCTCAAGGTCATCTTCATGGAGTTGATCGGATTACCGATCTCGTGCCGGATGCCCGAGAAAATGTAACCCAGGTTGTTCATCATCTGGACCGACTCTGCAATGTTTTCCAAGCGCGCCTTTTCCGTGATATCGCGGCTGATCACGATAATTTCGTCTTCGCCGAAGGGCAGGAAGCTGGCATCGAAGAGAAAATTCCCCTGGGGGGCGGGAAGCTGATATTGTATCTTGACAATCGTATTGTCCTGGCAGGATTGGCTCATGGCCTTGATGAATTGATTGACCACCGGCACGGGGAAAACATAATGAATAAAATGACCCTTTTCCAGGCGCAGGGGCAGGACTTCGTCATCCATCAGCCTGGCGGACCAGTCAATAATCATGCCCTTGTTATTGAGCCTCAGAAAGATATGGGGGATCACATCATACAGCATTTCCAACTCGGTCTTCAAAAGACAAAGCTCGTTTTTCATCTCGTTGATATGGCTGATGTCGGTAATAACGATAATGGCGTAAAATTCCTGGGATTGCGTATCGTGATTCCGGGTTGAGAAAATGGGACGAAAGATGATGCTCAGCTCCTGGTCTCTTTGCGGATCATGAATCGTATATTCATAAGAATGATGCTGCGCCATTTTTGTCCGCGCTTCCTGCCATGCGGTCAATAAAGAACATTTTTTATCGTTGCAATAAGGGTGGAGGAGTTTATGAAATGACATGCCGATGACCTTATCCAATTGACGGATCTGCCATTCTTCAACATTGGCATTACACCGACAGATGGTGCCGTCGTCATCGACCAGGAGAACAAGGTGTCGAAAAGCATTGACCGCGGCATGCCACACGTCGGCGCCTTTATCCCCCCATTGCGGATCGCTGTCGGCTAACCCGGCAGATTTTCCGGAAGTGGCGGGTGTTTTTGATAAACGGTCATCCATATTTTCACTCATTATGATCGAATCAACTCTACAAAATAATTATCAGTTTCGATGGATCGTCATTCCGAACCATTTGATTTAAAACCGTAGCCTTCACGGTAGTACTTTTCCACACAATCGGGGCAAATGCCATGGGAAAAAACCAACTCCGAATGATCACGGATAAAAGAATCTACAGGCCGCCATTGGTTGTCTTCGTCCCGGATTTTCTTACAAACGGCGCAGATCGGCAGGTAACCGCTGAGTACCCTGGTTAAGGCGTTCTGGAGGTTTTCCTGTAATTGACGTCGCTGTTCGTCAAGATGGGCGCGCTCGATGGCCACCCCGAGGGTATCGGCCGCCGCCTTCAACGCATCGATTTCCGCGGACGACCAATCCCGCTCGCGCTGACACTCGTCATAGCCCATAAAACCCCACCATTGTGATTCCACATGGACCGGCACCACAAGAATCGACTGTATGTCTTGCGGCGCCAGCAATGCCCTTTCGCTTTCCGGAAAGTCCTTCACATGGCCATGAATGGTTTTCCCCTGTGACAAAATCGGTATCCACCGCTCCATTCCCCCGCCATGCCAGTTATGGACCTGGCATTCCGGATTTTCAGCCTGGGATAAATCGCAATCCATGGACCATTCAAAAAGCTGGGACGTCATCAATTCTCCCTCGGGATCATGGAAGTTTCGGAAAAGATAGAGCCGGCTGACGCCGGCCGCGGTTCCCAGTCGTTCCAGAATTTCCGGCAAACAGGTGCTCCAGTCCGGGGAAATCAGGAGGCGTTTTGCCACATAGCTGACGGCTTCCAGAATGGTGTTACGATTCTTTAAGGTCTCTTTGGCTTGACGCATCCAGGTATTGTCGGCCAGGATGATGATCATGGCTTCGATTTCGCCTGTGTTATTCGTCAGCGGAACGGCCGTAAGACCGAGCCACCTTACGGACCCTCCGGGCGTCCGTATTCCCAAAACGGTATCTCGGATGACCTGTTTCTGATTCAGTGCCCTTTGATCCGGCATCTCTTCTTTGGGAATTGGACTGCCGTCCGGAGCGATAATGGGGCGTGCCAAATCGGAAAAGGTTTTTCCCAAGATTTCCGATCGTTTCAACCCGGTAAAGACCTCGGTGACGGAGTTGACGAGGGAAATGCGTCCCTGGTCATCCGTCATAATCAGGCCACGGTTGATGGCTTCAAAGATCTTTAGGACATCCTGCCGGTCGTCTGTAATCCAATTCGCCAGTCTGGAAAAGCAATGTACGGAAAATTCGAGTGCCGTTTGGGCGGTATCATCGGGGATATCGGTTTTACTTTTTCCTTGAGTCCTGGGCGTTTTTGGGGGCATGCCAATATTTCTCCGTATAGTTAGACTCTGGATAAATAATTTTGACGCCGTACAGCTCGATAAATCGAAATGAGTGTCAATGTAGTCAAATCTCTGTTTTTTGCAACGAATATTTTCGGAATGGGTGGTTTTAAGAAGGTTTTTTCGCCCTAAGTCTTACAGCGCAAATGTTTTTCATGCCAGGGGAGGCGTTATTCTTCACCGTTTGTCTTTTCATGCCGGGTGCGCTGCCAAAGCGAAAAGATGACAAAGAACGCAAATGCCGCCATGACCCCGCCCAAATTACCCAGAAAATCAATGGACAATAAAAAAACGGTGGTTACCAGCAGGGGGTACTGCAGCCATGCCAATGCAATCCAGCGGGCGGTTATCTGAAACATTCTCAAGACGGCCGGCCTGAATAAGAAAATGAAGATGGCGGTGTCGATACTTAAAAATAGTGCTGTAATAACACCCATCCCAGGCTGGTAATGTTGAGAGATGCTGTAAATACCGTATATCCAGGAGCCGGGAATGCCCACGACAGCGACCTTCCAGCCCCATGGGGCGTGCCGACGCAATCCCCACCAGGTTAAAAAACCGATCAGGCTGTTCACCACGACATCCAGATGATCCGGCAGAGAAAATGATCCCTTGATTACCGAAGACTGGACGAGCCCGTAGAAGAATAGATTGAGCAACGTGGTGATAAGTACCCAGAACGCAATGATCTCAATCCACTTTGCGGCTGCAGGATCAGAGAAGCTGTTTAGGTTTTGACTTTGTGACATGAAGGTTTTATGTTTCTTGGCACGGGTATTTGTTCTGGAGCGAGATGAGCAAACCGGGCGACAAGGGCAAGATTTTTTGAGGAATCGAACTGACAGTGAACATTATCCGGTAAATTCAGTAACGTTTCTTCATTTCTTGGCCTCGATGACCATATGCATGGGAGTTTCCACGGTTTTCCGGATGCGGGTAAAGCCTCCCGCACGCAGGACGCCCGCCAGGCGGGAAAATCCTGCCTGGTTGCCTAGGGCGTCTTCCTCGCCCTGGCTGATGGCTCCGGGAACGCAGATCATGGTGGAGAAACTGTAACACATCCGTCCGACAGCATTGAGATTGTCTTCGAGGCGATCGGGCGCTTTCTGCTCGATAAGCATCAACGTTCCGTCGGGTGCCAGAATGTCCTTCACATGGCAGGCAACGCCTATCGGAGATCCCATTTCATGAAAACTGTCAAGAAAAACGACAAGATCGTAGTCCCCTGGGAGAACCGCCCGGGCCTCACATTGTTGAAATATGACGTTCTTTAAGCCCGATTCCTGCAGCCGCTGCCTTGCCAATTGGATTGATTCTGCATGAGCGTCGAACCCCCAAAAAGATGATTGGGGGTAGGAACGGGCCATCATGAGCATTGATGCACCATGACCGCAGCCGATATCGGCGATTTTTCCACCCCGGGTAAGCTTTTCTACGACGTTTTCCAACGATGGAAGCCATGTGGGAACCATAAAATTTGCATAAATATTGCCGAAAAAGCGTTCCGTACCATGAAAGAGATCCTCATGGTGTTCATTCCAGCCGACGCCTGTCCCCCGGCGAAAAGCCTCGGTAACCAGGGGTTCATCCTTGTATAGGGCGGCAATGCAAGGATAGGCACTGGCGAGAAAGAAGGGGCTGTTCGTATCACCCAGCAAGGCAATCTGCTCCGGTGTCATGCTGAACGTTTGGTCCGCCGGTTCATATAAAACGTATCCCGAAGCGGCCATGGCCGCCAGCCATTCCCGGATCATGCGTTCCTGAGTTCCCGTTAGATCGGCCAACTCTGCCGGAAGCATGGGAGCATGTTGCGCAAATGCGGCAAAAAGGCCCAGACGATCTCCTATGACAACAAGCACACCGCTTGCCGCCGCTCCCATGTCTGCAATGGCTCGTTCCATCAGGGTGTTCAATTTGTCCATATCCATAATTTGCCCTTTCAGCCCCGTTCACATGGAAATTTATATTTCATAATCGATGACCCGGCGTTCCACCACGTAATCCTGCATCAGTTTTTTGACCGGCAGGTGTTCCGGATGATTCCGGTAAGCCAGAAAAGAATCCCAGCAATCAAATTCAGCAATCAGGCTGAGGTCGCTGCCCTGTTCATCGCCGATTTGACTGACCCCCACCTCGATCTTCATGAGACCCGGGATCTGACCCAGCATGCCATAGAGGGCGTTTTTGATGATCATCGTGTTGTCATGACGTGTCCGGCCGTCCATGCTTTCAACCAGACGCCAGAGAACAATATGCTTGACCATCGGCAACCCTCCTTATCATTCATATTATCAATAATTTAATGAATTTAAGGCATTGATCCGAAAAGGCGCCAACGCCTCAGCTGTTCTTGTCCGTTTTAACTCTGCCGTGAGGAAAGACCAGGGAGCCGCCGAGAAAACCGATGGTAATGACCAGGGGCCAGAGTGCCAGGACCAGAGTCAGATAAAACAGGCTTTCCAGGCGAAAAGGACAGAGCAGGTCTGTTCCCGGACTCCTCCAGAATAGAATCACTGTGGACAGCACAAGCAAAAGGGATGAAAACTGAATCTTCCGGGCGACAGCGTTCATCGCTTGGGCCTGATAATTGACCCACCAGGTATAAAAACCCGTGATCATCGCCGGGGGCAGCATCAAGAGTCCGCCGTAAAGGCAAAAAAAGGATGTATCATAAAAAGAATGACGACCTGTGGTCATGTAGAGCAGATCAAAGACGAAAACGGATAAAAGAAAGACCAGGGGGAAATGGACCGCGATCGGATGCGGGTGTCGCCGTAATATGGGGAAACGATCCAGCAGTTCAGCAAGCCACGTGGGCAGGTTTAATTCACCTTTAGACCGATAAAAACCAACTTCAGGGTAACGTGAGAAAACGTTTTCACCATGGGGCGCCGCCGGGAAAGAATCGGTTAAATCCCGGCCCGCCTGATGACGTTTCATGTGGAGCCCCTCCCGCCAGAGCTTGCTCGCCGTAACATCATAGACGCGTCCCCGGAAGGCGATGTAAATCGGTTTGCCGTTCCGGCCGTCGAATTGGGCCAGAGAGGTTTCATCCCATTGTTCCATAACCATGACTCCTTCGTATCGGAAGAGCGGTGTAAAAAAACTTTATATCAGGTCTGTGCCGAGCCTTCCGGGTTCAAAACAATCGAATCAATCTTTCCGAAACAAAAAGCACACTTTGCAAGACCACCATGAATGACCAGCGGGCAACGCAAAAAACAACCTGATCTGCAAAAAAAGGTGGCCATGACTTTACGGCATAAAGAGATCCTTGGTCGAAAAATTTGGATCGCAGGTCAGGTTAACGCCCAAACGCCTCAAACCCGCCTCGTCTCCCGAGGTGGGAATATGAGTGATGTGAACCTCGCAATTCTTCAAATCCTTGAGTTTTTCCACCGCCAACTGTGCCGCGGGATTGTTGATTGCACTGATACTGAGGGCAATCAAGGTTTCCTCCAGGTCTAGACTCACGGTCTTTTCATTGAGGATGGCCGTTTTCAAATTTCCCACGGCGCCCGTAATATGCGGCGGCAAAAGCTTGATCTTTTCAGGGATATCCGCCAAATGCTTGACTGCATGGAGAATCATGCTTGATGCGGCGTGCATGAGGGCGGAGTTACTCCCCGTGACGACGGTGCCGTCTTTCAACTCAATTGCAGCACCGCAGAAGATGCCTTCGTTGCCCTTATCCCGTTCCTGGGCATCCCAAGCGGCGTCGTGGGCCGGTTGGACTACCTTCCGGTTTTCCGGCTCCAGACCGAAATCCTTCAGGAAAAGTTCCGCCCGCTGGACCGTTTCACGGTCGGCAAAACCCATGGCATATTCGCAGCGGTAACGATAATAACGGCGGATCAGTTCCTGTTTTGATGCTTCTTTGGTCACATCGTCGTCGCTGATGGCAAAACCGGCGCGATTGACCCCCATATCGGTGGGGGAGCGATAAAAGGAGGGGCCGCCCGTGATTTTTTCCAGAATTCTCTTAAGTACGGGGAAGACTTCGACATCACGGTTGTAATTCACGGAAGTTTGGCCGTACGCTTCCAGGTGAAAGGGATCAATCTGGTTGAAGTCCCGAATGTCTGCCGTGGCGGATTCGTAGGCGACGTTGATGGGATGCTTAAGCGGAATGTTCCAGATGGGGAAGGTTTCAAACTTGGCATATCCCGATTTGGTTCCCCGTTTGTAATCGTGATAGAGTTGTGAAAGACAGGTGGCCAGTTTGCCGCTTCCCGGTCCGGGACCCGTAACAATGACCAGAGGTTTGTTTGTTTCAATGTAATCGTTTACACCATAACCTTCATCACTGACAATCAGATCGACGTCAGTAGGATAACCTTTGGTATAACGATGGGTGTAAACACGAATGTTGCGCCGTTCCAGTTTGTTTTTGAACAGCGTGGCGGCCGGTTGATGGTCAAAACGTGTGATGACGACACCCAGTACATCGATTCCCCAGGTGCGCAGTTCATCGATCAACTTCAGCGCGTCCGAATCATAGGTAATGCCGAAATCCGCCCGGATTTTTTTGCGTTCGATGTCGCCGGCGTAAATACAGAGCAGGATATCGGCCTGATCCTTCAGTTCCTTGATCAACCGCATCTTCACGTTCGGATCATAACCGGGTAATACGCGGGCTGCGTGATAGTCATAGAGCAGTTTGCCGCCGAATTCGAGATAGAGCTTGTTATCGAACCGCCTGACCCGATCAATGATCGCCGCGGTCTGTTCTGAAATGTAGCGCTCATTGTCGAAGCCCGTCTTCTGTATCATGTCGGTTTCCTTGGAGGGGATTTTGTATGTTCTCCGGCAGAAGGTAAACTTGTGGTTGTGTGTCGGAATGATCGTACGTATAGCATGGCAGAAGGATGGTTTACAAGAAATTAGGGAGACCATGCCGTAAAAGACGGCAGATTCATTTGAAAGGTTGTCCTTGACTTATCGTGGTGAATCATTTTAGCCTTTTAAAGAAAGGAGATTTTCGTACCCATGGGTAATCTGATTTTTTGGCGCAAGGAAACAGGTCAGGCATTACTGGAAGCGCCACGGGAAGGGAAACCGGCTTTCCTCCATTTCTTTAATCCCGGCTGATTTTACAGTCAGCAGATGGATACGGTTTCGTATTCCCGTAATGATGTGGTTCAAATCCTCAATGAAAAGCTTGTGTCTTCGCGGATTAACCCAGAGACACCCTATCTTTTTAAGACCTATGCCATTCAGGTCACGCCCGTTCAATTGATCATCGGTAATGACGGTTTTGAGCGTCAGCGATCCACGGGTTATTTAAGCGGTCTGGAACTCATGGCCTTCCTGCTTCTGGGATTGGGGAAATATTATTTTGACAATGGACGCCTGGATGAAGCGCTGGCAATGGTCGACAGACTCATTCAGGATTACGGCGAAAGCCGCTTAACTCCAGAGGCCATGTTCCACCACGGTTTCTTCCTTTTCAAGAAGACCCTGGATCATCGGTACTTGAAAAAGGCCTATGAGGTCATGGAACCCCGGTATCCTGACAGCAACTGGACCCGGAGCGCCAGAATGGTTGCTTTGTACCACTATGCACCCTCCGTCTGGGAGTGGACCCAGAAAAAGGACAACATCAATAACGCCAAGTTTGGCGTCATTTTAACATCCCTGAAGGATGAGAAATGACATCGGCAGATGTAGCAAGAGTCGGATTTCTATGACCAATGCCGACGAAATCGGACTGATCGTTGATTGGCTCTCTGATGATAAGAACTCGTACTGACGGACGTAAACTTAAACGTAAACGAGCTTCATAATTCTATACCCTAATATTAAAACCTTGGCCGAAGAGGTAATGTTTGCGATTTGACCGCCGCCTTTTTCTGCATTTTGACTGGACTTTATTGACCCTGGTTGCTCTCATTCTGGCCATCGGTCTGGTCAATCTGTACAGCGCAGGTTTCAACTTCAGCCGCGAGACCTCTCTGTGTTTACGCCAGGCCCGCTGGATCGCAATCGGTCTGATCGGCATGATCGTAGCCTTCAGCATCGATTATCGCGCCATTATCCGCCACGCATACGTCATCTATGGCGTATCTGTATTCCTTCTGTTGGTGGTTTCCTTTTATGGATATACCACCCATGGTTCCCAGCGCTGGATTAACTTCCTGGGATTTTCTTTTCAGCCGTCGGAATTGATGAAACTGGTTATCATTTTTACGCTTGCCAAGTACTTCGATGATCACAAAGTCAACCGGTCTTACCTCCTTAAAGATCTGATGATTCCCTTTGGCCTGGTTCTGCTGCCGTTTGTGCTGATTCTCCGCCAGCCTGATCTGGGAACGGCGCTCATGCTCTTAATCATATTCATGTCCATGACCCTTTTTGTTGGAATTAACTGGAAGTCCTTCAGCATTGCGGCTGCGACCGGACTGATTCTGGTGCCCGTTGCCTGGTATTTCTTGAAAGATTATCAAAAAGAAAGGATCATGACTTTTTTTTCACCGGAAAGGGATCCATTGGGTTCCGGCTATCATATCATCCAGTCCATGATCGCGATCGGGTCGGGAGGTTTTTTCGGTAAGGGGTTTCTTAAGGGGACTCAAACGCAGCTCAAGTTTTTGCCGGAGCAGCAGACCGATTTCGTCTTTTCCGTTTATGCCGAAGAGTGGGGATTCTTTGGGGCGCTCATTCTTATTTCATTGTTTTTAATGCTGATTCTCTGGGGACTCAAAATTGCATTTCATTCACGTGACTATCTGGGTACCCTTGTGGCTTTCGGTATTTCCATGCTGGTTTTCTGGGGTGTTCTCATCAATATCGGAATGGTTTTGGGAATCTTGCCTGTCGTGGGTATTCCCCTGCCTTTTATGAGTTATGGCGGGTCCGCTGTTTTGGTGCTTTTAACCGCTATGGGCTTCATGCTGAATATCAGTATGAGGCGCTATATCCTTCACTCCTAGAGGTTGGTTATGGTTCAAGGTCTGCTCCCTTTGACCCCTTGGATATTTGCTTTTTTATACCTAAAAAGTGCTTGACAAGTACCGGTAGTTATGGTTAGTAAACCGCGCTTTTTCAAAACGGTGCGCTAGCGAGGTTGTCGGTGGGCGGTCAAGCAGAAACATATCGATTCATTGCAGGGGAG